>Ga0326726_10001588_pt1 | contig 21117 bp, 24 predicted proteins | sample MHFenrmetagenome_2_FD_207603 | JGI IMG/M metagenome (GOLD analysis project Ga0326726, IMG submission 207603) | Lab enriched peat soil microbial communities from Michigan Hollow, Ithaca, NY, United States - MHF15MN | ecosystem: Environmental > Terrestrial > Soil > Wetlands > Peat | place: USA... | reverse complement strand
CGTAACCCGCAGGGCGGCCGGCACTTTGCCGGCGCCCGCGAAAACAGGATGAACGGGCGGGGCCCCTCGACCTGGGTCGGGAGCCGATTGCAAAGTGCCGGCCGCGACGCCCGCATCCATTTTTCAGCAGCCTGCTAGACGCTCCGCATCCCTTCGAAGATCGCCCGCTGGCCCGCGAGGATTCGCTCCTCCGCTTCGAGATCGGGCTCGAGCGTCTCGACGCCCCGCTCGAACGTGCCGCCGAGGAGGATGCCGTCGCTGCGCGGGAACATGTAGAGGCTCCCGCTCTCGATGGCGTAGTCCACCTTCGGCTGCGGCAGCAGGACGGTGAGCTGACCCTTTACAGGGGTCAGCTCCGTGTCGCCGAAGAGCTCGCGGGAGCCGAGCCCGGTGCAGTTGACGACGATCGATTGCGGCAGCCCCGCGAGCTCGGCCGCGGACGCAAAAGGGCGAACGACGATCCGGCCGCCGGACAGATGGAAGTCGCGCACGAGCGCTCGCAGGTAGGTCGGAGGTTCGATGAACATCGTGTCTTCGACGACGGTGTGCGGCGACGAGAACGGATTCTCGGAAGGCGGCAGCGCGCGCCGGCCCGGGTAGAGCTCCGGCAGCCCCCAGTCCGGAAGCCCGGCATCCGAATGCTTCGACAGATTGAAAATCTCGCGCCAGCGCACGGCGTAGTCCGCGCCCACGAGCCCCTGGAACGCGCGGTGCGACAGCTTCTGCGCGCGCTCGAACTGCGCATCCCACTCGGGGGTGCGCCGCGCCTGGTCGAAGAGCGACGAGGGGAACCACATCGCTCCGGCGACGTTCGATGTCGTGTCCGGCGGCAGCTGCCGCGCGTAGATCGTCACGTCGAACCCGCGGTCCTGGAGCACGCGCGCGGTCGCGAGGCCGACGGCGCCGCAGCCGATGACGGCCGCCGATCCCGACCGTCCGCTCTCCCGCACGAGATCGGCGGCCAGCTCGGCCGTTCCCCAGGAGAGGGTCACGCCGGCGCCGCCGTGGCCGTAGTTGTGAACCAGAAGCTTGTCTCCCAGGCTCTCCGCGCGCACGACGAAGCCCGAAGGCCGGAACGGCCGCATGCCCACGACGCGGCGAATGATCCGATCCTTGGCGACGTCGACGCGCTCGAGGCGCCTGACCTTGCCGCCGGTCGGCGGCGACGGCTCGACGACGTACTTCGGAAGGCGGCTCGCGCAGCGGCTGGCGAAAGCGGCGGCTGCCGCGGCGCCGCTCGCCTGCAGGAGCCCGCGGCGACTGTAGAGCATCACGGGCATTCTAGAGGCTCGCCCCGGAAAGGCGAGGTCGCGGACCGGCATGCAGTCGACGCACGGGAACGTCGACGACCCTATCGGGGACCGGACCGCCGGACGTCGACCGCGGCCCGGCGCTTCCTGCCCGGGGCCAGGATCATCTTCTGGCTCCTAATCCGGGGAGCCAGGGCGCAGTCCCGGAGCGGGACTACGTCTTCTCGGGAAGCCGGCTGACGCCCATCTCGATCCAGTCGAATTCCTCTTCGAGCCGGTGGAACGCCTCGTCTCCGATGTCGTCGCCGGCTCTCATCGTAAAGATGACCCGGCGGGCCGCGCCGAGAGCGCGCAGCTGCAGCTCGTCGTGGGAGGACTGCGGGTCGCCGTCGCCGGCCGAAGGGGCCGTCGCGCGATTCAGGCGGACATGCAGGAGCTGCTGCACGGCCCGGGCCGCCGGCGACGTCTCGCCGGCGAGCGTCGCATAGGCCGCTTCGAGGGCGCGCCGGCGCGCCGCTTCGACCTCCCTGGCGACGGGATCGTCTTCGTCGAGGTCGAGCGCCCGAATGAGCGGCTTGAGGGTGAGGCCCTGCACCACGAGCGTCCCCACCACGACCGCGAAGGCCGTCAGGACGATGAGGTCGCGGTAGGGAAAGCCTCCGTCGGCGCCGGACGGGAGGGCGAGCGCGGCCGCGAGCGAAACGATGCCGCGCATGCCCGCCCACGAGATGACGAGGCCACTCCCGACCGTCGGCGGCGACATCGGGCGGGGAGGATGGAACCCGAAGCGGCGTATCTTCCACCGCGCGGCCGCGTTGTGGGTCATCACCCAGACGATGCGGACGACGATCACCGTCACGACGACGGCGCCCGCCACCAGGAGATAGCGGGTGCGAATGTCGGGCTCGAGGCTCTCGAGGATGGGGCGGATCTGCAGCCCGATGAACACGAAGGCGAGCACGTTGAGAACGAAGACGGCGGATTCCCAGACCGCGTAGGATGGAACGCGCATGCGCGCCGGCGTGCTCGCCGGCGCCCGCCGCGCCACCGCGATGGCGAACGTGACCATCGTCAGCACGCTCGAGAGGCCAAGCCGGTCGGCGAAGATCCATACGCCGAACGTGCCCACGAACTGGATGATGATCGCCGTCGGCACGTCGCAGATTGCCCGGGTCAGCCAGAGCATGGCCCAGGCCAGGACCAGGCCGACGACGACGCTGCCAACGAGAACGAGCCCGAGCGTCGGCACGAGGGTTCCGACGGACAACGCCTTCATCGCCACCGCACCGACCGCGAGGCGGTAGATCAACAGAGCGCTCGCGTCGTTCAAGAGACTCTCGCCCTCGAGGATCATCTGGATCCGGTGGGGCGGCCGGAGCTGGCGCAGGACCGCCGTCGCGGCGGCGGCGTCGGGCGGCGAGACGATGGCGCCGAGCGCGATCGCGGCCGCCCAGGGCATGGCCGGCAGGAGCGCGTGGGCGACCGATGCGACGGCCAGGGTCGTCACGACCACGCTCACGACGGCGAGGCTGCCCACCGCGACCCAGTTGTCCTTCAGATCCCGGGGCGAGGTGTCGTAGGCGGCGTCGAGCAGCACCGGCGCGACGAACAGGGCGAGCGCGACCTCGGGGTCGATCGTGAACTTCGGGGCGCCGGGAATGAACGCGAGAACGCCGCCGCCAATCGCGAGAAGGGCCGGGTACGGCGCGCCGATTCGCCGCGCGACCGCCGCGAGCATGACGGCGACGAGCAGCACGCCGAGGAGAGATTCGAATCCCGTCACGAGTCAAAAGACTACTGCAGGACACCCGGCCACCTATGCTCCCGACCGCCTGCCGCGAGCGAGCGGCGAAGTCAGCAATCCGGACTGACCCGGGGAAGCACGCTTCTTGCAAGGAGAGATCGGCTTACGAAGGAGTCTTTCAAATGCGGCACCCCGCCATCTCGACCGAAGATCCGTCCTATAGAAAGCGCGTTTCGATCCTCGACACCAACATGGCCTACGTCGATGTCGGTGAGGGAGACCCGATCGTCTTCCTCCATGGCAACCCCACGCCGTCCTATCTCTGGCGGAACATCATTCCGTACCTGCTGCCTTTCGGGCGCTGCCTGGCTCCCGACTACGTCGGGATGGGAAACTCGGGCGCCGCCCCGAGCGGCTCGTATCGCTTCGTCGATCATCAGCGCTACCTCGACGCGTGGTTCGAGGCGATGGGACTGACGAAGAACGTCGTCCTCGTTGTCCACGACTGGGGGTCAGCGCTCGGTTTCTCGTGGGCTCAACGACACCCGGACAGAATCCGAGCGCTCGTCTACATGGAGTCCATCGTCCGGCCGTTTCTCTCCTGGGACGAGTGGCCGGAGACGACACGGGAGTTCTTCAAGGCGCAGCGCACCCCCGCCGGAGAGGACTTGATCCTCCAGAAGAACCTGTTCATCGAATATCTGCTGCCTCTTCGAAGCATTCCCGAGGAGGCGATCGAGGTCTATCGCCGCCACTACACAAATCCCGGCAACCTCCGCCAGCCGATGCTCACCTGGACCAGAGAGTTGCCGATCGAGGGACAGCCGGAGGATGTGACTCGACTCGTGGACTCCTACTCGCGCTGGCTTGCCGGGAGCCCGATTCCGAAGCTGTTCATTGACGCCGACCCCGCGGGGTTTCTGATCGGTCCGCAGCGCGAGTTCTGCCGGGCGTGGCCGAATCAGCAAACGGTCATCGTCAGGGGGTCTCACTTCCTGCAGGAAGAGTCGCCCGACGAGGTGGGCGGCGCCACGGCGCGGTTCGTCGCAGGAGTGCTGGCGGGGCAGATTCGCCCGCTGGTAAGCGCCCGCAGGAGCGCAGCCAACCGTCCGGGCGATTCGCCCAGGGCCCACAGTTGATCAGGACGGCGGTCGGTCCTTGATTTCATCGACTCCCGGCTCGCCTGATGGACATCGGCGAAATCAGGGAGCTCACCGTGACCCGTGGTATTCCTCGTCGCTGACCTTCTCCATCCACTCGACGGCCTTTCCATCGAGCTGCTCCACGATGGCGATGTGCGTCATCGAGGTGGTTGCGGTCGCGCCGTGCCAGTGCTTTTCGCGCGGAGGGCACCAGATCACGTCGCCCGGCCGAATCTCCTCGATCGGGCCTCCCCGGCTTTGAACCAGGCCGCAACCCGCCGTCACGATCAGCGTCTGGCCGAGCGGATGGATGTGCCACGCCGTCCGGGCGCCGGGCTCGAAGGTGACGCTGGCGCACAGAAGACGCGCCGGATCGGGCGCCTGGAACAGGGGATCGATCCGCACGACGCCGGTGAACCACTCCGCCGGCCCCTTGCCGGAAGCCTGCGAGCCGTTTCTCCTGATCTCCATGGCCTCATCCTCCGGATCGACTCGCTCCTACAGACCCGTGCGTTTCTCCAGGTGTTCGGGGTACCGGGCCCCCTCCACCGTGATCTTCGAGGCGGCGTCCTCGATCTCGCGCAGATCGTCGGCTGTCAGTGCGACGTCAGCCGCTCCGAGGTTCTCCTCGAGGCGGTTGCGTTTCGTGGTTCCCGGAATCGGCACGATCCAGGGCTTCTGCGCGAGCAGCCAGGCGAGCGCGATCTGAGCGGGCGTCGCCTTCCTTCGCGCCGCGATCCTGCCGAGCAGATCCACCAGGGCCTGGTTCGCTTTCCGCGCCTCGGGCGTAAAGCGGGGAACGATGTTGCGAAAGTCGGACTTGTCGAACTGAGTGTTCTCGTCGATCTTTCCCGTGAGAAAGCCTTTCCCGAGTGGACTGAAGGGAACCAGGCCGATCCCGAGCTCTTCGAGGGTCGGCAACACTTCCTTCTCGGGCTCTCTCCACCACAGCGAGTATTCGCTCTGGAGCGCAGCGACCGGCTGGACGGCGTGCGCGCGGCGGATCGTCCGCACCCCGGCTTCCGACATGCCGAAGTGACGAACCTTCCCCTCCTCGATCAGGCTCTTCACCGTTCCCGCCACGTCTTCGATGGGCACGTCCGGGTCGACGCGGTGCTGGTAGAAGAGGTCGATGGTCTCGATCCTGAGCCGTCCGAGCGACGCATCGGCCACCTCCCGGATGTGCTCCGGCCGGCTGTCGACGCCGATCTGCTTTCCGTCGGGGCCCAGCTTGAAACCGAACTTGGTGGCGATCACCACCCGATCCCGAACGGGCGCGAGCGCTTCGCCCACGAGTCTCTCGTTCGTGAACGGGCCGTAGGCCTCGGCGGTGTCGAAGAGCGTGACCCCGCGCTCGACAGCCAGCCGAATCAGCGAGATCATCTCCCGTTCGTCGGCGGCCGGCCCGTATCCATAGCTCATCCCCATGCAGCCGAGGCCGAGAGCCGAGACCTCCAGGCCGCTCTTTCCTAGTTTCCGTGTGTGCATTCGTTTTCTCCGTCCTCGGGGACTCGAATCGCCGACTTCGTCTGTCGCGAGCGTGCCCGGATAGCCTAGTATTCCCCGACCTGGAGGTGACGGGATGAGGAATCCTCTTGCGCGCTGGCAGTCCGTGGCGGCGCTCGTCCTTGCCGCATTGGCGACACTCAGTGTCTCCGGGTTGGCGGGACCGGGAACTGTTCCGAGCGGCGACGACCCCTTCCTGTGGCTCGAAGACGTGCAGGGCGAGAAGGCCCTGGCGTGGGTCAAGGAGCAGAACGCGCAAACGACGAAGGTCCTGGAGGCGCGGCCGGAGTACGAGCCCATCTCCAGGCGCACGCTCGAGATCCTCGACTCGAAGGAGAAGATCCCGACGCCCGTGCTCCTCGGCGACACCATCTACAACTTCTGGAAAGACGACGCCCACGAGCGCGGCCTCTGGCGGCGCACCCCCCTCGCGTCCTATCGCACGGCCGCTCCGCAGTGGGAAACGGTGCTCGACGTCGACGCGCTCGCGAAGGCCGAAGGCAAGGCATGGGTCTTCCACGGGGCCGACTGCCTGCCGCCGGCCAACACGCGGTGCATGATCAGTCTCTCGCCCGGGGGCTCGGACGCCTCCGTGTACCGCGAGTTCGACACGAAGACGAAGGACTTCGTGCCGGGCGGCTTCTCCCTCCCGGAGGCCAAGTCGAACGTCGCCTGGAAGGACGAAGACACGCTCTGGGTCGGCACGGACTTCGGGCCCGGCTCGCTGACGTCGTCGGGGTATCCCCGGATCGTGAAGCTCTGGAAGCGCGGCACGCCCCTTTCCGCCGCGAAGACGGTCTTCGAGGGCAAGACGGAAGACGTCGCCTCGTACGGAAGGAGCGAGATCCTGAGCGACGGCCGCTACGACATCGTCACGCGCGACCCGGCGTTCTTCCGCCAGGAGATGTTCCTCCTTCTCGGCGACACGCTCGTCAAACTGGACGTGCCGGAGGACTGCCGCCCGCGCCTCTTCTTCCGCGGCCGGTTCCTGTTCTCCCTGCGCAGCGACTGGACCCCTGTCATCGGGGGCAAGACCTATCGCGAAGGGTCACTCCTGGCCGCGACGGTGGACGACATCCTGCGCGGATCCCACCGGTACGAGGTGCTCTTCGAACCGAGCGCGCGCGTGTCGCTGGCGGGCGTCGACCGTACGCGGGACCGCGTGCTGCTCCAGACGCTCGACAACGTGAAAAGCCGCCTCTCGGCGCTGTCTTTGAAGGACGGCGCCTGGGAGCGCTCCGAAATCCCGACCTCCGGGCTCGGCACCGCGGAGCTGTCCGCGACGAGCGACCTGTCGGAGAGTTTCTTTTTCACGTACGAGGACTTCTCGACCCCCGTCTCCCTGTGGCTGACCGAGAACGGCGGCCCGCCCGCGAAGGTCAAGTCGATGCCGGCGTTCTTCGACGCGGACGGGATCACGACCGAGCAGCTCGAAGCCACGTCGAAGGACGGCACGAAAATCCCGTACTTCGTGGTTCGGCCGAAGGGAACGAAGACCGACGGGACCGCTCCGACACTCCTGAACGGTTACGGCGGCTACGAGATCTCGGAGCTGCCCTACTACAGCGGAACCCTGGGATCCGCCTGGCTTTCCCGGGGAGGCGTGTACGTCCTCGCCAACATCCGTGGCGGCGGGGAGTTCGGCCCGGCCTGGCACAAGGCCGCCGTCAAGGAGCAGCACATCCACAATTTCGAGGACTTCTCGGCGGTCGCGCGGGACCTGATCGCGCGCAGGATCACGTCGCCCCGCCACCTGGGGATCATGGGCGGCTCCCAGGGCGGCCTCCTCGTCGGCGGCACCTTCACGTTGTACCCCGAGCTCTTCCATGCCGTCGTCGCGCAGGTACCGCTCGCCGACATGCGCCGGTTCACGCATCTGCTCGCCGGCGCGAGCTGGATCGCGGAGTACGGCGACCCGGACAAGCCCGAGGACTGGGCGTACATCCAGACCTGGTCTCCGTACCAGCTCCTCAAGAAGGACGCGAAGTACCCGACGCCGTTCTTCTGGACGAACACGCGCGACGACCGCGTCCATCCCGGCCACGCCCGCAAGATGGTGGCGAAGCTCGAGGCCCTGGGGCATCCGGTCTACTACTTCGAGAACACCGAGGGCGGCCACGGCAGCGGCGCCGTGAACAAGCAGACGGCGATGGTCACGGGGCTGCAGTACGCGTACCTGTGGATGATGCTGCGCTGATTCGGTCCCGGGACGCCCGTTGCAATGCGATCGTCACTCCCTGTTAAATCCGCCAAATGGCGACAGGGCCGGCTCCGGACGCGACTTCCAGCGACATCTTCCCGATTCTGACGCCAGGGCAGATCGGGCGGCTCGCGCCGCTCGGGAGCGAACGGACGGTTGCGGAGGGCGACGTCCTGTGGGAGCAGGGCGACTCGAACCGTCCGCTCATGGTCGTCCTCGAGGGCGAGATCGAGATCCTCTCGGACCGGGACACCCTCGTGACCGTCCATCGGCGTGGCAACTTTTCCGGCGACGTCGATCTCATCGCTGACCGTCCGGCCGTCGTGCGGGCGCGGGCGCGCGCCCCGGGGCGCATCCTCGAGGTGCCGGCGAAGCGGGTCCGCGGCCTCGTCGTGACGGACCCGGAGCTGAGCCAGATTTTCCTGCGGGCGTTCATCCTTCGGCGCGCCCTGCTCATGACGCGAAGCGCGGGAGACGTCGTCTTGATCGGCTCCCGGCACTCGGCAGGCACGCTGGCGCTGCAGGAGTTCCTGACCCGCAACAGCCAGCCCTACGCGTACCTCGACGTGGATCGCGACGCCGGCGTGCAGGGGACTCTCGAAAGCTTCGGCGTCGGCGTTGACGACGTGCCCGTTTTCATCTGCCGCGGCGAGCGCGTCTTGAAGAAGCCGACTCTGGAGGAAGCGGCGGAGTGCCTGGGACTCAACCGCCTGAGCACGGACGTCGTGCGCGACCTCGTCGTCATCGGAGCCGGCCCGGCCGGCCTGGCGGCCGCCGTCTACGGCGCGTCGGAGGGCCTGGACGTGCTCGTTCTGGAGTCGACCGCGCCCGGCGGCCAGGCCGGCTCGAGCTCGCACATCGAGAACTATCTGGGATTCCCCACGGGCATCTCCGGCCAGGACCTGGCCAGCGGCGCTCTTCTGCAGGCCCAGAAATTCGGGGCGGAGCTCGTCGTCGCCCGGACGGCGGCCCGGCTCGAGGGCAACCGCCGGCCCTATCGGATCGACCTCGGCTCCGGGGTCTGCGTCGCGGCACGGACGGTCGTGATCGCCACGGGCGTGCGGTACCGGAAGCCCGACATCCCAGACCTCGGCCGGTTCGAAGGCGTCGGCGTCTATTACGGCGCTACCCGGGTCGAGGCGATGTTCTGCGAGGGCGAAGACGTGATCGTCGTCGGAGGCGCAAACTCCGCGGGCCAGGCCGCGATATTTCTGGCGGAGGGAGAGCGGCGCGTTTTCGTCCTGGTCCGGGGACCCCGGTTGGACGACAGCATGTCGCGCTACCTGATCCGCCGGATCGGTGAGACGCCCAACATCGAGCTCTACACGCAAACGCAGATCGTCGCCCTCGACGGAGAAGATTCCCTGGAGCGAGTGACGTGGCGCGACGCGTCGACGGAGCAACGCCGGACGGTCTCCGTCCGCCATGTCTTTTTGATGACGGGAGCCACCCCGAACACCCGCTGGCTCCAGACCTGCGTGGCGCTCGACGAGAAGGGCTACGTCAAAACCGGGCCGGATCTCGCGCCGGCCGACCTCGCCGCCTCGGGCTGGCCCCTCGGCCGCCCGCCGCTGCTCTTCGAAACGAGCCTGCCGGGCGTTTTCGCCGTCGGGGACGTGCGCGCCGGGAGCGTCAAGCGGGTCGCGGCCGCGGTCGGCGAGGGGTCCGTCTGCATCCAGCTCGTGCACAAGGTGCTGGCGGAATAGCCGACCTGACTGAGCTCGAACCCGCTCGGACCGGACTCATCCCTCGACGAGCTGCTGACCGCCGTCGATGTCGAAGGTCGCGCCGGTGACCGCCGTATTCGTCATGAGGTGGACGGCCAGTGCGGCGACGTCGGCCGGGCCGACGACGCGCCGGATCGGCAAGCTCGTACGAAGCTTCTCGCGGCGCGCGTCGAGCTGGTCGCCGAGCAGCGTCGCCGACAACGGCGTGTCGACGAACCCGGCCGCGATCAGGTTCACGCGGACGGGCGCGAGCTCGAGCGCGAGGTTCTTCGTGAGAGCGGGAAGCGCGGCCGTGAGCGCCCCGATGAGCGCGAGGCCCGGCGCCGTGCGCCGGCCGCCGGTGCCGCCCATGAAGAGCAGGGTCCCGCCCGGGCGAACCTTGCTCGCCGCGCCGCGAGCGACGTGAAGCGGCAGCAGGAGATGGCCTTCGACGTCGCGGCGCGCCTTCTCGAAGTCGAGCTCCGCCAGCCGCGCGTAATAGGGACCGGGGCCGGTGACCAGCACATGGTCGATCGGCTCGGGCAACTCCTCGAAGAACTTCCCGAGCCGGTCGAAGTCGGTGGCGTCGAAAGCCGCGGTGCGGGAGGCCCCGAGCGCGAGGCCGACGCGTTTCAGGCGATCCGGGTCGCGCGCGGTAAGGATCACGTCGGCTCCCTCCGCGCGCGCACGCCGGGCCGTTTCGAGCCCGATGCCCGCGCTGCCGCCGATCACGACCACGGTCTGCCCCGAGAGCTCCGGCTCGCCCGCGTTCCAGGCTTCGCGCGGCGCCTGCAGCGTCGGGATCACAACGGCAGCTTCGCCCCGGACTGCTCCGCCACCATGTACGCGGCGTACCAGTCGGGCCAGTTCGCGTCGCGCTGCCCGGTGCGCTTCTCGTGCTCGCCATGGGCGGCCTCGGCGCGCCGAAACGCGCTGGCGAGATCGGTCGCCGAGGCGAACGTCGTCTCGGCGGCGTCGATGCGCCCCGGGAGCCGCGTCGTGACCTCCTGGAGCAGCCAGCCGTTGCCGTCCGGATCGCTGAACGTGGCGAAGGACCCGTAGCTGGCGTGATCGGGCGCCCGCCCGCCGACGCGACCGCTCGTCCCGTCGGGCTGAAACTGCGCACCGGGCGTCCCGGCGTGGAACACGCCGCTGACGCCGACACCGCGGCCAACGAGCTCGTCGCGCGCCGCATCGAGATCCGAGACGATCAGGTAGAGACCCCTGGCCGAGCCGGCCGCAGCCGGGGTGACCTTCGTACCGAACTGGATCGAGCAGGGTGAGCCGGGCGGCGTGAACTGGACGACCCGGAAGCCGTTGTCGAAGGGGAAGTCGGCGTCGAGCCGCCACCCTAGTCCCCCGTAGAACTCCTTCGCGCGGTCGACGTCCGAGACGGGGATGACGACTGCCTCCAGCTTCAGGGCGACTTTCGCGACGTTCGCGTCCCTGGTCTCGGCGTCCCTGCTGACTGCGGTGGTGCTCATGGCTGTCTCCTTGAGTTGTGTCGGTCGGATGACGCGACATGTCTGCCGTTCACAATGGTCTTCGCGGCGGTTCGCACGAAGGAAGCAGGCTACCCTCTCTATCCTGGTCGCTCGGGATCGCTCGACAGGCAGGACCGGAGGATGTCTGCCGGATCGGCCCGGGGACGCCTTTCTTATATTTCCCGCAAATCCGCGGTGTCAAGCGGACGCCGGAGCCGCGGGCGCCCGATGTAAACGCAGTGTGAAGATGCAGGGCTGGCCGAGCGGGAACGAAAGAAGCAAGATCGAACGGACATGGAACGCGCCAGACCCATGACGGGCCGCACCATCCTCGTCACCGGAGCCACGAGCGGGATCGGCCTCGAGACGGCCCGCCAACTCGCGAGGATGGGAGCCCGCGTCGTTCTCGGCGTCCGCGATCCTCGGCGCGGCGCGGAGGTGGCTTCCTCCATCACCGCCGAGGGCGGCGCTGCCGACCTGCTCACGATCGACCTCGCCTCGTTTCGATCGGTTCGTGAGGCGGCGGCCCTTCTGACGGAAACCCACCCGGTTCTCGACGTCCTCGTCAACAACGCGGGAGTCGCCGTCCGTCACAGACGCGTTACCGAAGACGGTCACGAGCTGACCTGGCAGACCAACTTCCTCAGCGGCTACCTGCTGTCACGTCTGCTTCTGCCGTGCGTGAAGCGCGGCTCGAAGCCGCGGGTCGTCCATGTCAGCTCCGAGGCACACCGCACCGGCCGGATCGACTGGGACAACCTCGAGCTCGAGCGGGGGTACGGCGGGTTCCACGCCTATGCAAACACGAAGCTGGCTCAAATTCTCTTTACGCGAGAGCTCGCCCGCCGGGAGCCGGGCATCACCGTCAATGCCCTGCACCCCGGCGGCATCGCCACGAGAATCTGGCGCGAGGTGCCTCAACCCCTGCGGGCAATCATTCAAGCGGCGCTCTGGGCCGGCGGAGGCTTCGTCCCGTCGCCCGCGCGCGGCGCGGCGCCGGTCGCCCGCCTCGCTTCGGACCCGGCCCTTGCCGGAGTGACCGGGCGCTACTTCAAGCGGTTTCGCGAGACGTCGCCCTCGGCGGCTGGCTCGAACGACGCCGACGCCGCGCGACTCTGGACCCTCGCCCAGCGGCAGACGGGGCTCTAACCTGGGGTCAGTCTTGATCTGCTGATTTCTTGCCCGCGCCCGTTACCTCGCCGCCAACCTCGCCCGGCGACCGGGTCCCATCTGCTTCGGCCCGTCGCGCGACGCCTCGACCGTGACGACCCCTCCTTCTTCCGGCCCCTCGCCGGGCTCGAACGCTGCCAGGACGGCGAACCCCGTTCTGCTCGATCTGACCTGCGCACCGGATTGCTCCCGTAACCCCGCCGTCTCCCGCTAGACTTGCGCCGGATCAAGCCATGGCCGAAAGCACCAAGTCCACGACGGTCCCGATGTCCGCGGCTGCTCGCTCGGCGCGAGGAAAGGCGTTGCTCCTTCCGCAGCAGGTCGTCGCGAGTCCCGAAACCGGGCTCCAGTACCGGATCGACAGCTTTCTCGGGCAGGGCGGATTCGGCCAGGCCTATCTCGCCACGCGGACCCGGCCCTCGCGCACGGTCCCGCGGATCGTTGCGCTGAAGGCGAGCGAGCACATCGACGGATGGGTGCGCGAGGCGTACTTCGGTCAACTCCTCGAAGGGCTTCCCCGCGCGATCCGTGTTTTCGACGCGTTCCCGCTGGCGAGCGAGGACGGCCGTCCCATCTACTGCCTCGCGCTCGAGTACGCGAGGCACGGCGACCTGCGCTCCTTCCTCCAACGCACGGGCAAGGGCTGGGCCGAGAAGACCGCGCGGCGCGAGATTGCCGGCATTCTCGAGGTTCTTGGCAGACTCCACCGCGGCCAGCTCCTCCATCGCGACCTGACGCCGATGAACGTCTTCGTCGCCCGGGACGGGAGCCTGAAGCTCGGCGATTTCGGGATCGTGCGCCACGCGAGCGACCGGCGCGGCATCCGGACCCGCACACTCAATCCGTGGGGAGTCCCGAGCGAGATCCGCGACGCCGCGGCCCCCAAGTGGCAGGCGCGCGACGACGTTTACCAGGTCGGACAGCTGATCGGCATGCTCATCAAGGGAACCGCTAAGGCTCGGCTGCGGACCGGCGAGGTTCGCCGCTTGAGCTGCACCGATCACCTGAAGGAGATCGTCTACCGCTGCATCGGCGAACGCGGAAAGCGCTACGAGAGCGCTCAGGAGCTGATCGAGGCGCTCCGGAGTCCGCCGGCCGTGCTGAAAGTCGGCCGGCTCAAATCGCTCGCGGGTGTCCACCTCGCCTTCACCGGCATTCTCTCGCGCCCGCGCAGCGAAGCCGGACGCGCCGCGCGCCGGGCCGGGGCGACGGTCCACGGCGCGCCCTCCGCGAAGACGACCGTCGTCGTGCGCGGCCGGCCCAATCCCCTTCAGGCCGCCGGCCGCGACGCGGGCCGCAAGCTCATCGAGATCAAACGCCTCCGCGAGAAGGGGCATCGCATCGTCCTGCTGAACGAGACGCAGTTCTGGCGTCTGGCGGTTGGCAAGGCCCCCTCTCGCGCCGAGCGCTCGAACGCACGCCGTCGCTCCGCCTCCGCGAAATCCGGGAATCGGGACTGACCCCGACAGAGTTCGCCCGCCATTCCGGTAAAATCGTTGCCAGAGCTGAGCCGTGGCCAACTACACCGAACTGCGGGAAGGCGACACCCTCCCCACCGTGGGCGTTCTCCAGAAACTCCTGAACCGCGTCGGTGCGGGCCTGAAGGTGGACGGAGTTTTCGGATCCAAGACCAGCGTTGCGGTTCGCGCGTTTCGGAAAATCCAGGACCCGCGCGCCGATGGAGTCGTCGACGAAGCGACGTGGACGCAGTTGATTGCCGGCAATCCGCTGCCCATCGAGGATTGCATCGACGTTTTCGACCCGGCCCTCTACGAAGGGGATGCCAAGAACATCATGGGCACCGGGGCAGATCCGCTTCTGATCGGCGGAATGTCCGACGGGCTGGCCCGCGCCGTGCGTGACATCCGCAGGCGAGCCAGCGGCGTATTTCTCCTCCGATTCATCGGGCATGGACGGAAAGGATTCCAGGGGGTCTCCGACGGGAAAGGCGGGTGGGATGAGTTTCCAGTCGGGCGGCCCGGGCGGCGCAAACCGAAAGCCATCTGGCACGATTTTGGAGATCAGATCGCGCAGCTCCACTATCGGAGCGCGCTCGTCATGGGTCAGTCCCGACTCCAGGAGATTTTCAGCCCCTACGGATCCATCGAGCTTCACGGCTGTAACGTGGGCGCCGGCTCGGAGGGACGCCGTTTCGTCACAACGCTGGCGCGCGCGCTCGGGATTCCGGTGTCCGCCGCTGCCGGCTTCGGAGCCCGCGGATGGCAGGTGTCCACATTTCGCTTCGACGGTCCGGTCTTCACGGCATTTCCGCTCGGGACGAATCTCTCGAAATGGTGCGGCGCGCTCCCGGATCTCCCTCTCACATCCACGCCCTGACCCAATCGAAACAGTTCCGAGGCGGATTCAGGGCGTCTTCGTCGGCGTCGGGCACAGATACGCCATACCGTGCTCGCCGTCCGACGTCAGAAGCGTGTTCCCGCCGAGTTTCCTGGTGTCGTTTCTCGGCGGATCGAAGTACCAGGTTCCGTTTCCGCGGTTGAAGCTCGTCGCCGGCCCTTCCCCGCCGACCACGCCGACGGCCCGGCAGCCGGCGACGTCCGCCTTGTTGCTGGTCACCCTGACGAGCGTCTTCAACCGCGCCGTCTCCGCATTCGACTTCTCCCGCGCCACGGACGGGTCCTCCGCCGCGCTCTGCTGCGTGCCCGATTGCGCAGGCGCCGGAGTAGTCGAACAGGCGGCCGCGCCGAGAACGAAGAGCATCGCGAGTCGCCCGATCACCATGTCAGGCCGAGGGTAGCACCGGAGGTCACTGACCCCCGTCAGATCCCCGTGTACCAGGCCCAGCCGGTCTGGATGTTGCCCTTCTCACCGCCATCCTCGAACTTGTCGGCGACCGTGATCCCGCGCAGGAACTTCATGCTCTTGTAGCCCATCTGCCGCTCCACGCGCAGCCGCACGGGAGCGCCGTGCGGAATCGGCAGATCCCGGCCGTTCATCTGGTAGGCGAGGATCGTCTGCGGGTGCAGCGCGTCGAACATGTCGATGCTGTCCACCCAGCCGTCGTACGCGGTGAACACGACGAAGCGCGCGGAAGGCAGGACGCCCGCGGCGTCGAGCACCGCGGAGAGCGGAACGCCCGTCCACTGGCCGATGGCGGTCCACCCTTCCTCGCAAGTGTGCCGCGTGATCTGCGTGCGGAGCGGGAACTGCTTCAGGTCGGAGAGCGAGAACGACTGCGGCTTCGCGACGCGGCCTCCGACCGGCAGTCGCCAGTCCGCGAACGCGCCGCCCCGCAGGCGGCGGTAGCTTTCGCCGAACTCGTTCTTTTTTTCGGAGCCGGGGTCGGTCGTGCCCGTCGCGGGAAACGACGTGAGGTCTTCGGGGCGGTATTCCCTCACGAGCGCTCGATCCGACAGGAGCGCCTTCTGCATGCCGTAGGTGAAGGAGTCGCCCGCGCGCAGGGCGTTGCCGCAGGGGGGCGGCAGGATCTTCGGGAAACGCCGCGCGAGGATCACGCCTCCGACCGCCACCGCTCCGGCGATGAGGGCCCCTCGCCGCGTGACGAGACCGGGGGCCGCCTCCTCCTTCTCCGTCTCCTTCATGTCATCTCCCCAGGGTCATGGCCCGGATCTGACGCCGGAATCCGGACCGGACGACCATCACGACGTGCACGATCACGAACGACACCAGCACCGCCGACGCGAAGAAGTGGATCGTCCGCGCCGACTGGTAGCCGCCGAAGAGATCCAGCAGCGCCGGGAACGCCGCGGTCACGGCGGGCGACATCGTCAGCCCGGTCGCCACCATGAGCGGAGCCGCCACGAAGATGACGAAGGAGTAGGCGCATTTCTGGAGCAGGCCGTAGCGAGGCCCGCCGGACGCTGCCGGGATCTGGAAGCGCAAATGGGCGGCCACGTCGCGCCAGACCAGGCGCGGCGAAACCTCCCTCAGACGGGGCCAGATGCGCGAACGGAAGTGGCCGCTCAGGAGCCCGTACAGAACGTAGAGGAGGCCGGGCAACACCAGAAACCAGGCCGCGAGAAAGTGGAGGCTGCGCCCCCAGCCGTTCTGATTGAAGATGTCGTACGTCCGGTTCGCGCTCACCGGCCCCGCCGGGTTCTCCGTCAGAGGCACCGGCTTGTCGTAGCCGCGGTGCTTGTAGTTCCGGCTGACCGGCAGCTCCAGCAGGGCCGGCGTCAGGTCGTTGCCCGCCTTGCCCCAGTAGAGCCGCGGGTGGACCATCAGGATCTCGAACCCGGACAACGCCAGCGTCAGAACGCTCAGCGTTATGATCCAGTGAGAGAGACGGACCCAGCGCGCGTGCCCTTCGACGGCTGGCGATGCGAGCCGATCGGGACCGTCGTGCATGCTTTGACCCCCCCGGTGAATGCGTCAGCGTAACACCGGAGGGGACGCGTCGCTGGCGCAGGGGACGAGCTTGTGTATCCTGCCGCCGTGACCTCGAAGCGGGGCGAGCGGGCTCGTTTCTTCGAAGGGGCTCGTCTGGAGCGCGAGCGCCGGACGGTAGCCGCGATGATCGGAATTTACTGCCGCGCGAAGCACGCGTCCGGCGCCTCGGTCTGCGACGAATGCGCGGATCTCGAGGCGTACACGCGTCTGCGCCTGGAGAAGTGCCCCTACGGCGAGGCGAAGCCGACCTGCGCGGACTGCCCGATCCACTGTTACCAGCCGCACCGCCGCGAGCAGGTCCGACGCGTCATGGCTTTCGCGGGCCCGAGGATCCTCTGGCGCCACCCCGCGCTCGCCGTGCGACACATGTTGGACGGGTCCCGCAAAGCGCCACCGCTCACCCGGAGAAAAGTCGCGCGCGGGGAGAAGTGAGCCTCGTCGCGCTCCTCGCTCCGGCGCTGTCGGCCTGCCTTCTTGCCGCCCACTTCCTGCGCGCCGGGCAGGCGGCGGGGGTAGCGGTCTCGCTGGCGCTTCTCGCCGTTCTCGCGATCCCGCGCCGCTCTGCCGCTCGCGTCGCGCAGGCCGCGCTCCTGCTCGGAGCCGCGGAGTGGATCAGGACGCTCGTCCTGCTCGTTGCAGAAAGGCGCGAGGCGCACGCCCCGTACGGGCGTCTCGCGCTGATCCTGGCGGCGGTAGCCGCCGGAACGGTCGCGTCCGCCCTGGTTTTCGAGTCGCCGCGGATGCGCGACCGCTATCGGCGGAAATCAGCAGCTCGAGACTGACCCCGTTGGCCTCAACCTATCGGATCGATCGGTGTGCGCCTGGGCTCCTTACCGAATCGGATCCGCGATCGCTCGATCATCTTCTGAATTTCGACCCCGCGGTCCCTGGGCGGCGCGCTGGTGGCCCATCCCCGAATCAGCCGCTCCGCGGCGGCGGCCACCTCGTCCACGGCGCGGTCGAACAGCTCCTCGTTTGCCTTCGACGGCTTGTTGGCGCCGCTGATCTTTCGCACGAACTGAAGGGAGGAGGCCCGGATCTCGGCCTCGGTCGACGGCGGAGCGAAATTGGCGAGCGTACGGATGTTGCGGCACATGAGCCAACTCTAACTGCTAACAACAGAGCGGCCGGCTGTCCGAAATCAGAGATCACGGCTGGTCCCGGTTGCCCAAAACCAGCAAAGACAGGGCTGACCTAAGATAATGAGACTCCACAGGAGGCCTGCCATGGTTCGACCTGGCATTCGTCTCGTCGTGCTCGTTTCCTGCATCCTTTCGGCTCCGCTCTGTGCCGAAACCCTTCCCGAGCTCTTCCAGAGAGCCAAGACGCAGGTGAAGAACCAGTCGTGGCAGGAGGCTCTGGCGACCCTCGACCGGCTCGACGTCGAATCCGCCGGGGCGGGCAACGAGACGGCCCGGGAGAAACTCGTTGCGCCCATCGCCTTCTACCGCGGAGTGTGCGAGGCAAATCTCGACCAGGCCGAGAAGGCCGAGGCCGACTTCGCGACCTACCTGCATGAGGCGCCGGGCTCGACGATCGACAAGACCATGTATTCCAGGAAGGCGGCGGAAGCCTTCGAGGCGGCGGGCAGGACCGCGGCGGCGAACGCCGGGGGCAAGGTCGCGGCGGCGAACGCCGCGGTCGAGAACGCCTCGTCGCAGGGTACCCTCTCGCTTTTCCAGAGGTTCGAGCAGTTCAAGGCTCCCGCGGACATGGGTGAGAAACCGGACGAGCATTGGGCGGACGGACCGGTGAAGTGGCTCATGACGGCGGCGGAGACGGCGGCCTGGGGAACGCTGACCGGCGACGCCGAGCGCGCGGAGTTCGTCGAAGAGTTCTGGGCGAAACGCGACCCGAATCCCGGCTCCCTGGACAACCGGGCGCGCACCGCCTTCGATCGCCGGGTCGCGTTCGCGGACTCGTATCTCCGGGTGGACGACCAGAGGCGCGGGAGCCTGACCGACCCGGGCATGGTTTTCGTGCTGCTCGGTCCGCCGACCCGGACCGGCCGCAAGCCGATCCTGGGGGGTGAGGACAACTCCATCTCGGATGGAACGTCGGTCCCGGGGCAATGGTTCATGGCGAGCCGTAACTCGGTCCACTTCGACGGCTTCACGGCCACCGAGGCTTCCAACAGTTTTCGCGAGATCTGGTACTACCGGCGGGAGACCCTGCCGACGGCGGTCTCCGCGAACGAATTGAACGTCACCTTCGTCACCAAGATCGGCCGCGGCCGATTCGTCCTCCAGCGTCAGCCCGCGATCGAAGCCGCCCTCGCCGCGGCGCGTTGATCGTTGCCGTCGCAAGGGTCGGTCTTGATTTGCTGACTTGGAGGCGGACTCCGCCGTCACAGCTCGCGACAACCTTTTTTGGTAGCCTTCTCCCACTTTCGGGAGGACCCATGCGAGCCAGACTCAGCGCGGCAGGAATCGCTCTCGTCCTGACGGCCAGCCTCTCCGCGGCCGAGAACAAGGGGCCCAAGCCGGATGTCGGAGACGGCCGCGTCGCGTGGTTCGACATCACGACGACGAACCTCAACCAGTCGAAGGCGTTCTACGCCGGGCTCTTCGGGTGGGAGTTCACTTCGGTGCCCGGAGGCGAGAATCTGGCGTGGGAAATCGTCTCCGGCGGCCAGCCCATCGGAACGCTTCGCGTCGCCGAGGGCAAGATCAGCCCCTACGACGGCGTCGTCTACATCCAGGTCAAGGACCTGCCCGCAAGCTGCGCGAAGGCCAAGGAGCTCGGCGGCATGATCCCTCCGGGGTTCCCGTTCAACCTGTCCGACGGAAGGGGCGCGATCGCCCTCGTCGCCGACCCGGCCGGACACCCGGTCGGGATGTATTCACGGACGCCGCTTCCGGCGGCGGCGAAATAGGGCAAATCGAAACCGATCGACGCAAGGATAAATCGAACATGAAGCCGAAGAACACGCTCTGTCTCTGGTACGACAGGGACGCGCTCGAGGCCGCGCGCTTCTACGCCGCGACGTTTCCAGACAGCCAGGTCACGGCCGTCTACAAGGCGCCGAGCGACTACCCGAGCGGCAAGAAGGGCGACGTCCTCACCGTCGAGTTCACGGTCCTCGGCATCCCCTGCCTCGGCTTGAACGGCGGCCCGCAGTTCAAGCACAGCGAGGCGTTCTCCTTCCAGGTCGCGACCGACGATCAGGAAGAGACCGACCGCTACTGGAATGCGATCGTCGGCAACGGCGGCCAGGAAAGCGCATGCGGCTGGTGCAAAGACCGCTGGGGCCTTTCGTGGCAGATCACGCCGCGCGCACTGACCGAGGCGCTCGCAGCCGGCGGAGACGAAGCGAAGCGGGCGTTCGACGCGATGATGTCGATGCGGAAGATCGACGTGGCTGCCATCGACGCGGCGCGGCGGGGCTGACTTCGACGGCAAGATAGCATCCCTGTATGGCTGACAAGCTCAAGTCGTCCTACGAGCTCGCGATGGAACGGCTCCGGGACGCCGATCCGGACGCCGGCAAGCAGAAGCCTCTGACTCCCGCGCAGAAGGAGAAGATCGCCGAGGCCAGGCGGGTCGCGGCCGCGCGGCTGGCGGAGCTCGACATTCGTTTCAACGACGCGCGCAAGCAGCTCCGCGATCCGGCCGAGCAGGAGAAGGCCGAAGCGGAAAACCAGATCGACCGGCAGCGGGTCAACGCGGACCTCGACCGCGCGATCGCCGAGATCCGGCGGGGACGCGTGGATCGTTCCTGACCCCGGATTTCCGAAGCTCCTCCCACTCCGATGGCTCGCGTCTTCATCACCGGCTCCTCCGACGGCCTCGGCCTCGCCGCCGCCCGCACTCTCCTGGACGAGGGCTACGAGGTCGCGCCGCACCGGCGATTCGAGTAGAGTTTCGCCAGCCAAGGTCGAATGTCGAATGGGGTCAACCCTGTACTCTTGTACTTCTTTCGGCGAGAGGGCGCTTGAAGGAGTACAGCAGTGCAGGGTTGCCCCCCACCGTCCCGAGCGAAGAAATACACGAATACACGACTGACCCCAATCTCCCTCGAATACACGACTGACCCAATCTCCCTCTACGACTCTCGGGGCCGCAGGGTTCCACCCTTCCATTCATGCCCCCCCTTCCTCGTCGGCGGAAGAGGGGCATAATTCGGCCTCGTGCCTCCCACGTACGGCAACGGCAAGATCTGCTACGTCGAGATCCCCTCGAACGACATTCGCCGCTCGGCCGAGTTCTACCGGGCGGTCTCCGGCTGGGACATTCGACAGCGCGGCGACGGCTCGACGGCGTTCGACGACGCCGTCGGCGAGCTCAGCCGCAGCTGGGTGACGAGCCGGCCGCCGTCGCGGGAGCCCGGCCTCCTCTTCGACATCATGGTGGACGACGCCGCGGCCGCCGGCAACGACCATCCCGAGATCACGGCGCGCTCTGTGGATCCCGGCGGCTACGTCGTCGGGATCTGCCAGGAGCCGTCTCCGGCGACGTGAGCTCCGACTTCGCTACCGGCGCAGCGTTCTGGCGGCGCGTACCGGCAGGGATCGGTCTTCTCGCTGACGCCGGATGGCTCCGGC
>Ga0326726_10001587_pt1 | contig 21122 bp, 18 predicted proteins | sample MHFenrmetagenome_2_FD_207603 | JGI IMG/M metagenome (GOLD analysis project Ga0326726, IMG submission 207603) | Lab enriched peat soil microbial communities from Michigan Hollow, Ithaca, NY, United States - MHF15MN | ecosystem: Environmental > Terrestrial > Soil > Wetlands > Peat | place: USA... | reverse complement strand
CGCCAGGCAGTCAAGTTATTATAATATAACGACTTAGCCTATCACAGAGGCCCGCAACGAGCGGGCCTCTGTGTTTTTATCCCCAGACTGAGAATCGATTTTACCCCTTTTCAGACATTTCCATACCACTATTCTCAAACCTAATTTCTCAGCAATATAATTACGACTCAGTGCCTGCCAGATAGTCCTGATGATCGGAATTCAAGACTTTAGAGATTGGGTAATAAATCCTGTAAATGATTTCTCTATTGTGAATTATGGACTACCAGCTATAGAGCTACTGACAGTTCGAATCGATCTTTCTCCGCGCCGTAGTCCAAGTCATTCTGATATAAAGACTTAGGCTGCCACAAAGGCCCGCAATAAGCGGACCTTTGTGATTCTATCCTCAAACTGAGAATCGATTTCATCCTCTTATAGCCATTTTCTTACTCGCTATTCTCTAAGCGGTATTCTCAAGCATATTATTACTGACTTATCGCCAGGCAGGGACTCGTTCGGGTCACATTGCAGCGTCTGTGGTGAACCCGAGGAGCTTGGCTTGCTCTGCCCAGTCATGCGACAATGGGGTTTTCTTGAGCAGCTGTTCAGCGTTGAGTTCTGCGGGATATTGACCAAGCATGATCCGTCGCACAATCTCCGGTGAAAGGAAGGCCAGGGGAATGATCTTGCAAACGTAAGCTGTCGTTGTTCCGTCTTCCTTCGCTATCTCGGCTATGTTCTTGCATTCGCCACTTTTCAATCGATTGAACCAGTCGCTGGCTTTGGTCAGTAAGGTGATCATCCTCATATCCGTTTTGCGGGATCTTGTGGCGGCTTCTTGGTTCACGATCAAACGCATGGCCATACCACATCGCTTCAAAGTCACAGGAATCTCAATCAGCACCCGATCGTCATGCAGGTCATCTTCGTCAAGCCCAAGGCTTGTCGGCCTGAACCGCACCAAGACCCGACGTCTTGTCACCTCGACCTTTTGTATGCATCGTTGCATCAATTCCCGATTGGGTCTGTCGAGAGCTACGTGGAGTTCCCGTGCGCTTTGCAACAGTTCAGCAAGACGGTCAAGGTTTTCGTCATCAAGGAACTGCAACATGCGAACTTCGTCTATCAGGAAGCTTTTCAGGCCGGTGATGACGGCATCTTCAAGCTCGCCGGACTTTACTCTGACTTTGTCCGGATCGCTGGTGTCGGTATCTGCAGGGGAGGAGTAGTAGCGGTAGATCTTGCTGCGTTTCCTGGTATGGACTGGGGTGAGTCGTCGGCCGGCGCCATCATGCGCAAGACCGATGAGGATGCTTGGCCAGGCATTGTTCTCGCCTGATCGAAACCCTTGCAGATGCTCGGTCATCGTTTTACGGACCGCCTCCCAGGTCTGCATGTCGATGAGCGCCGGGTGCTGCCCGGCGTACACCTCATTCTTATGGGGAATTTGACCAATGTAGATTGGGTTACTTAGCATTTTATACAAATGCCCCCGACTGTAGGGTCGATTGCCTTGATGCCCCTCCCGGTTTGTCGGCCGTGGGGGAGTTATCCATTCCATTTCATCCAGACGCCGTTTCAGGCTCGGGACATCACCAATCTCGAGGTACATTCGGTAGATATCCCTGACGGTTTTCGCTTTCTCCACATCGATCTCGAGCGTCCTGCCGTTGGCCTTGTAGCCGATCGGCGCCATACCACCCATCCACATCCCTTTCCGTTTCGATGCAGCGATCTTGTCCCTGATCCGCTCCCCGGTAACCTCACGTTCGAACTGTGCAAAAGAGAGCAGCATGTTCAGGGTGAGCCTGCCCATCGAGGTCGTGGTATTGAACTGTTGGGTCACCGATACAAAGGAGACGTTGAACTCATCGAAAAGGTCGACCAGCTTGGCAAAGTCGGTAAGCGATCGGGTGAGTCGGTCGACCTTGTAGACCACGATCACCTGAACCTTGCGCTGGCGGATGTCGCTGATCAATCGTTGCACGCAAGGCCGGTCGAGAGTTCCTCCGGAGATGCCGCCATCGTCGTATGAGTTTGGTACTTCTACCCAACCAAGGCTTTTCTGGCTGAGGATGTAGGCAGCGCAAGCCTCCCTCTGGGCATCAAGGGAGTTGAAGTCCTGCTCGAGCCCTTCCTCTGAAGACTTGCGTGTGTAGATCGCGCATGATACTCGGTTTGCTTTCATTTGACTACTCCGAAAAACTTCGGCCCTGACCAAGCGGTCCCCGTGATCAGTTTACTGATAGCCGTGAGGCTTTTGTAGGTCTTTCCTGCATACTCGTACCCGTCGTCAGTCGCTGTTACCCGATAGATTTTCCCGTTCCATTCTCTAACGATCTGGGTGCCTACATTGAGGGATATTGTTTTGCGAATTGCTGGTGAGCTGGCCTCGGTGAGTTTTCGCTGGAGCTGCTGGTGGAGACGTTTGATGTTGTTCTCGGGATTGTTGCGTTCCCACGCTTCAAGTTGCAGTTGCCACGCGATGGCTGGTTTTAGGAGGCCGGGCCGTGCGTGGCTAGGTGCGGGCACGCCGAACAGGTCAAACCATTCCCGCATAAGCTGCGTCCGGTCCATCCCGTTCAGATCGTTCAGTGATAATGAAGAGTGCATAGGAAAAGAGTTAAAGGGTTCATTAGCCTATTGCCGTGTCGCTTCTATGGACTACCGGCATTGCAATGACGATCTCTTTTCGGAGGGTATCAAGTCATTTCTGCTTTACCCCGTTAATATCTATTGACACTTTATATCGGGTTCAGGTCCTAAGCCCTTAAGTCGTGATAGGCACTCAAGACAAGCATCATTACTGATGCCGGTTTGATTTTTTTGACGGTTAAAATATTTAAATTCCCCTACAGTCGAGATGGGTTAAGGCCTGACATTCACAGTAGTAGTCCACCAAATCACTATTGCTGGCATCAAGAGGTTGTAAACTTTCTTCATCTGGGAAACGCTAACAGGATTAATTTGATGGCAATAACGGCCTACATGGTCGATCGCGATGACCGACTTCAGTCTCATTGTGTGACTGCAAAATGCACTTATCGAGATTTTTTGCGAATTACGGCGGGCGCCGAGACCAATCTTGATATCCAAAGAACAATAATCAAGGGGGCAAAAGCATATGCGACGCTTCGCAGCGACTTGCGACGCGGATGCGTATTACCACCTATTGTTCTTGCTGTAACTATCCAAATACCTGAGCCTCTGGATACTTTTTTTACGACGCCGGACTTTGGAATGATTTCAACTTTGCTTTCTGCCGTTAGTAGTGCTGATGTTTACATCATCGATGGTTTGCAACGTACTAATGCAATCAGGCAAACACTAGCCGAGCTAGAAGGAGATCAAAGGGAGAGATTCTTAGATCGATTCATTCGGCTAGAAATTTGGCTGAACATTCCTTTTGGAGCAATTGCGTATCGCATGCTTCTACTTAATGCCGGCCAGAGGCCTATGTCCGTCAAGCACCAGGTAGAAGTTTTGAGTTCAAAGCTACTTGATGACTTATCTTCAATTGCTAGCCTGGAAATCTTTAGGGTGTCTGAGCCTCGAAGAAGAGTTCAGCCAGGTCAGTTCTCTCTCGCAAAACTTGCTCAAGCCTTTCAGGCCTGGCTCCAAGGCCAACCAAATCTTGACCTTCGTAATACTGTGATGGAGGAACTACTGGCAGAGTCTGCAATTGAAGTACTTGGGCACAGCGTTTCGGATAGTACTTCGGACAAATTGACAGAGGACGGATTTAATCGGTTTGTTAGATGGCTTGTCCAACTTGATTTTGCTTTAGGAGGGGATGGCTTACAGTTTTTAGGAAACGAGACGGTATTACTCGGTATCGCGGCAGCTGTAGGGGCACTCGAACGAAGCGAGACTCTTGCTCAGCGTGTCTGGCCCTCTTTGAATAAACTGCTTGAGGATGCTAATAATAGAGGGCAGGATGCTATTGCTCTCAGTACTTTTGAGAGTCTGAAGCAGGGAATTGACACTAGCAAATTAAACGTTGGGACGGCAACTCGGGACATGGTGTTTAATGCGATGAAAGAGTATATCCGAGGTGCTGCAGAGACTCCGATGGACGAATGCTGGCGAATTGGTGCCGCGAGAGAGTGAACGATGGTTGTCATACCTAGCACGATATGCGAGCATCTAGCTCTGCCTCAGGATTCGTCTATTGCTGAACTGAATATCTACATAGAAGAAAATGGCGCAGCGTTTCTTGACGGACTATTAAGTACGGAAGCGAGTCGGATTACCGCGTTTGCTTCGTTATCGAATGCTTCTGATTATATACTTGAGATATTTCATCAGACTGGAGTGGCTCGTACCGGTTTTTGCGAGATAAACCTCCATGATGTTCCGCCGGTACTAGTTGGCTTTGTAGGAGATTTTCCCCTTGAAAATCCTGCGACCGCACTAGAGAATCTATTGTTCTGGGGCGTAATGAGTACGGATCTGGATTGGAATGTAGTTTGGGAAAATAAGGAAGGAAATGATGTAATTAACTGGAGGCAGAAAGCCAAGGGACACGCTTTGGTTGCATTTCCGAAAGGCTTATATGGTCAAGCTGATGCAAGGAGAATGCTTTGTGCCTTGTTATCTCTTGAACATGCTGATCTCTCGAACGACAGATTGACTAAACCTGTGACAGGGGGTGCCTCAAAGATTGTGTTCAATGTGAGTCTTAAAGACTATAGCAAAACACAGGCGTCTCTTTTATTCGAGGCTGTTAACGAACTAAGCCCTAAGTGGCGTTGTCTTTCACTTTATCGAATTCTTGAAAATGCATATCTGACAAACATCAAAAGCATATTCAATCAAGAATTCGATCGCGAGCCTAAATTGGCCGTGAGAAATGCCGAGAAATCCATTTCTAGCGAGCTTATGCAGCTTATTTCACTTGCTGAAACGCAGGATCTGCGCGCTGAGTTTCAGGATTTCAACGTTGAGATAGAGAAAATTCTTGCCCAAGGTAACAATGACTTTATAAAGCAGCTTGATGCGTTTGCTCGTCTTGATAAAGATAATTATGGTTCACAGCAAATATATAAAAAAGCGATTCTTCGCTTTTACAAACTGCGATGTTCTATAGCGCATGGTGGCACCTCAAGCGTCATATTTGAGCAATTCTCTGACTCGGCCAGGGCAGTGATTCAGTTGCTACCAACCATTGAAGCCATTGCTATGAAAAGTATGAATATCAGAATTGTCTGATGGTGTTTGATAAGAAATGGACTGGGACATGAGCCCGAAGAACTTTAGCAGTTACATTTAGAAAACCATCCTGAAAACTCCATTTGAAGTTGTCCGGTTTTTTGATGGGGTCACCGCTGATTTTCGCAGAGATCGAAGTGGCCGGCCTTCTGATCATACAGCAAGTGGTTGCCAAAGTAAAAGGCGCGGACTGGATTGTCCAGTGGGATTTCCTCTTCTCCTCGCTTGCAATTGATCTAGAAGGAATCGTTCTACTTGTCATCAATCACAGCATCAAACCGAGGATGGCGACCGATGCCGGCGATCTCTTCGACGGTGGCTTCGGGTTTGAATCTAAGAGGTAGCATAGGACTACTTTCCGATAGTGAGATAAGCGACGAGGGCAGCAAGAAGTTTCTGTCCTGTAACATGGGACGAAGCAAGTTGCGCTTCCAACTCGTCCACCAGGGCCATAAGCTTCTCTACTTTGTCAACGATCCTGCGCTGTTCGGCGAGTGGGGGGATTGGAATTTTGAGACCTCTTACTTTATCCGCATTAAGGTTTTGAACAACTGCGCCTGCCGCTTCCTTACTGAAGAAGTTGTAAACATAAGGAGATGACAACAGGTAGTAAAGGTAATCTGGTATAACTTTTTCAGGCGGATGAATCCTTAACCAGCCGTCATGAATGCATCCCTCGATCTTTGATATGTATGGTCGGCCAAAACTCATTGAGTTTGTAAGCAGAAAATCTCCGGGAAAGACTTTGCGTGTCTTCGTCAAGCCCTCTGATCGTATTTTTTCCTGAGTTGAAGTGATATATTTTCCGCCTTTTTCCGTGTCACCGATCTTGATCCAATTTAAACCACTTGGGTCATCAGTTAAATAATCTTTGATAGGGCGCGGGGATCCACCTCGTTCGATCAGTGCAATTAAGCCTAATTTCTGCCAAGACCACTTATAAGGAACATCAAACGGAATATCGTTAGACCATAGAGTTTGTGGCGTATCCTTTCTTTTCTGAACACCAACAGGTTCGTCGTTGGGGTCTTGGGGGACGAGTTTGCCCTGGACTGCGAGGGTGAGGATTGTTTTGCGAAGATCGGCGGCGGAGATGTCGTAGGACTTGTGAAAAATGAAATCAAGGTTGGTCGGGGAGGGTGCGTCTGCAAAGCGGGCCAATGAAGCACGAACGAGTGCTGCGTGCTGCGTCACCCGTTCCTGTTGCTGCGCTTCTAGCCGATCACATAAAGCCATCAACTCATCCACTTTCGCCACAATCCGCTTCTGTTCGGCGAGGGGCGGTAGGGCGATGTAACCTCTGTAGAAATTCTCGTCGTTGATCGCTGGGTATGCCATCCCTTTCATGCTAGCTTGAACGTAGGCGGTAAACGGCGCGCTTCTTAGCCAATAGAATAGGTAGCGATTATTGATACCCTCAAAAGGGTGAAGGATGGCAAATGCGGTGCTGGCGATTGGCTCGGGGTCATAATTCTTATCGACGATTGCGATGTTCAGCAAATAGGGACGAATTGTGGAATAGATCACCGTATCGCGAGCTACGAGTTTCCTCGCTCGCGAAGGTGCGTCGCTGGGCTCCAGCTTCTCAACACGCTCGCTTATGAGGCCTTTATCTGAGTCTATACCCCCGACATCGATATAAGTGAATCGCCTGTCTGGAACTTTTTGGCCGAGTTCGTGGCCAACATCTGAAAGTCTCGCCCATGACCAACTTGAAGGCAGGTTGAACGGTTGCTCATCCAGATTAACAGGCACAGTTGGCCGCGATTTGATCTTCTTCTTTGCGACTAGCATCGCCCGCTCGACAGCCATGGATTCCAAGAGCATCTGAGCGGGTTCATCTCGCTTGTTATGACTGACGAGTTTCCCAGTAACGGCAAGTTTTAGCACCAACTCGCGCATCTTCGGCACAGCATCCGGAGCGTCGGCGATTTGATCGAACATCTCAAAGAAGTTTTTAAGCTTCATTTTTCAGCCTCCGTGGCGAGGAGAGCGTCGTGAAGTTCCTTCTTAAGTTTGGCACGGGCTTCGGCAATCTGGGCGAGAAGCTTTTCGTATTCTGGTAGTAGATGATCTACGTCGCCGGGGCGTTCGTCAGCGTTGTGCGGGTTCTTGAGGTCGAGGTTGAAGTTACCAGCCTCGATGGAATCGATGGAGACGCGCCAGGCAAACTCATTCTCTACTCGTGATTTGAACCCGTCTGCCTCAATGCCCCACCATGCCCGTTCGGCTTCGAACTCCTCGATACGAATGGGTTTGCCCTTGTTGTAACTTTTGGCGCCAGATGGATACGGGTGTTCGTAGTACCAGACGTACTCAGTCTTCGGCCCCTTGGTGAAGAAGAGGAGGTTGGTACGGATGCTGGTGTAGGGATTGAAGACCCCGTTTGGCAGGCGGACGATGGTATGGAGGTTGCAGTCGGTTAGAAGTGCTTCCTTGATTCGGGTCTTGACGCCCTCGCCGAAGAGGGTGCCGTCGGGCAACACGAGTCCGGCGCGGCCGCCTGGCTTGAGGATCTTCATCAAGAGCACGAGAAAGAGGTCGGCAGTCTCACGGGTGCGGAACTCCGAGGGGAAATTGGACTCGATACCGTCCTCTTCCATGCCGCCGAATGGAGGATTAGTGACGATGACGTCCACGCGCTCCTTCGGGCCCCAGTCGCGCAGAGGACGGGCAAGGGTGTTGTCATGACGGACGTTGGACGGGACGTCGATACCGTGGAGCATGAGGTTGGTCATGCACAAAACGTGCGGCAGGTGTTTTTTCTCAATGCCGGTAAAGCACTCCTGGATTAGGCGTTCGTCGGCATCGGTCTTGGCCTGTTTGCGCAGGTGTTCGATAGCGCAAACGAGGAATCCTCCAGTGCCGCAAGCTGGGTCGAGGACGGTCTCTCCGAGGCGGGGGGTGACCTGTTCCACGATGAACTGAGTGACTGCACGGGGGGTGTAGAACTCGCCGGCGTTGCCCGCGGACTGAAGGTCTTTGAGGAGTTTCTCGTAGATGTCGCCGAACATATGGCGGTCATCGGAGGCATTGAAATCAATGCCGTTGATCTTGTTGATGACTTGGCGCATCAACGTGCCGTTTTTCATATAGTTGTTGGCATCCTCGAAGGTGGACCTAATGAGGGTATGCATCTTGTCGCCACCAGTGAGGGCCTTCAGCCTGGGCAGAATGGTGTTGTTGACAAAGTCGAGCAGGGCGTCGCCGGTGATGCCTTCCTCATTATTGGCCCAGGCATACCAGCGAAGGTGTTCGGGCAAAGGTGACTTATAGGAGTCACGCAAGAGTTCCATCTCCTGCTCGCGGTCGTCGAAAATCTTGAGGAAGAACATCCATCCGAGTTGTTCGAGGCGCTGTGCATCGCCGTAGGTACCGGCGTCCTTGCGCATAATGTCCTGGATGGTCTTTACGATATTGGAAACGTTGGGCATAATCAGGCTACTTTCTGATAGAGAGCGGTTTCAAGTTCACGAATGGCGTCGAGGTAGCCATCGCGGCTGCCGAAGAGTTTAATGATTTCTACTGGAGTACCAAACGTGGTGAGAGGGTCCACCTTGAGGATCTCCAGCGACTCAACACTCGAAATGCCGCTGTCAGCATATTTCTGGAGCAGGGCTTCAAGAACAGCACGGGCTTTGTCGCCGTATTTCCCGAAAACGTTTCGCTTTTTCACCCTGTCCGCGCGTTCCTTGCGCGTGAGTGGCGGCTGGTCAAAAGCGACATGACAAACGAGATCGAAGGGGTCGTAGTCTCGGCCGACCTGCTCGGCGAGTTCGTCGATAAAGATGCCTTGGCTTGCGAGTTCCTCGATGATTATCTGCTTTTTCTCTGCGACATTCCAGGTGGTCAGAAAGACGTCAAGGGAAGCATACTTCTTTTGGACGGTCTTGCGGGTGTAATCGGTCAGAGATTCAGTGATGAGCTTTCCGTATTCGTCAAGGTACTGCACGCGCTCCATAACTACACTGACCGGGACGTTGTCCACGTAATAGCGTGTGCGCGGCTGGGGGCCATCGTTGCCAGTACCGGTATCAAGGGGAAAAGGGGGCTCAGGCGATAAATTCCCTGGCGACGGGTCTGCAGGTGTTTCATCTGGGGGAATGGGGGATTCGCCGGGACCGGGCTCGTAAATCTGTACCGGGTCACCATCAAAGGCGGGATCGGCAAAAAGAGCGGTGGCGCGACGGAAATCCATGATGGTGAAAAAGAACTTGTTGTAGTCCTCATTGATGCGCGTGCCGCGTCCGATGATCTGCTTGAACTCGGTCATAGAATTGATGATCCGGTCGAGAACAATCAGGTGGCATGTCTGAGCATCCACGCCGGTGCTCATAAGCCGGGATGTGCAAGCGATGACCGGGTAGGTGGACTCAGGGTCGATGAAATTGTCCAACTGGGCCTTTCCCTCATCGTTATCTCCGGTGATGCGCATCACGTATTTGGAGTTGGCGGCGGCAAGGTCGGGGTTGGCGTTAACCATCGACTGGCGCATTCGCTCCGCGTGGTCAATGTTCTCGCAGAAAATGATGGTCTTGTCAAAGCGGTTGGTTGCACGCAGGAATTCGGTCACCTTGGTCGCAACAACTTCGGTTCGCTTTTCGAGCACGAGGTCCCGATCGTAATCGCGATCGTTGTATTCTCGGTCTTCAATGATTTGGCCGTACTTGTCAGTTTGACCGTCTTCGGGACGAAATCCATCGAGGTCCTTGTCAAGACCGATGCGCACGACCTTGTAGGGCGCAAGAAAGCCATCCGAGATGCCTTGACGAAGGGAATAAGTGAAGATAGGCTCACCGAAATATTCGATGTTTGAAACGTCACGGGTTTCCTTGGGCGTAGCAGTGAGACCGATCTGGGTTGCCGTATGGAAGTACTCTAGTAGCTGACGCCAGCGGGCATCGTCCGCAGCGCTGCTGCGGTGACACTCATCCACAATGACGAGATCGAAGAAGTCAGGCGAAAACTCTTTGTAGATGTTCATTTCCTCTTCCGTGCCTGTCACGGCTTGGTAAAGGCTCAGGTAGATTTCATAGGATTTGTCAATCAGGCGGTTTGTGATTTTTGTCATAGCCTGGCCGAACGGCTTGAAATCGTTGGTTTTTGTCTGGTCGGCAAGGATATTACGATCCACGAGGAAGAGGATTCGTTTCTTTACGCCGGCCTTCCAGAGACGCCAGATGATCTGAAAAGCGGTGTAGGTTTTCCCTGTACCGGTAGCCATGACCAACAAGACTCGGTTCTCGCCTTTTGCGATGGCTTCTACGGTTCGGTTGATGGCAATGTGCTGATAGTAACGCGGTGATTTCCCAGAGCCATCGTCGTAATAGTCTTGGGTGTTGACCTGTTGTTGGGTATTGGTCCAGCCTTTTGCCTTGCAATAGCGGTCCCATAGCTCCTCTGGAGAGGGGAACTGGTCGAGCGGGATTTCGCGAGTCACTGTCCCGGTTTTAACCGTGCGATCATGTTCGAGAAAAGCATCACCGTTTGAGCTGAAAGCAAAAGGCACATCGAGAATCTCAGCGTACGCCAGCGCCTGCTGCATACCATCACCGACTGAGTGATTGTTGTCTTTGGCTTCAAGGACAGCGATCGGGATATTAGGTTTATAGAATAAGAGATAGTCCGCCTTCTTCGCCTCACCGCGCTGAATGGTCTTGCCGCGAACGATGACGCGTCCCTTGGTGAAATAGGCTTCCTCGCGTATCTGCGTCATCACATCCCACTTGTCGCTATTTACGCCAACCAAAGCTGGCGTAATGAACTTGGTACGGATGTCAGTTTCTGTGAGGGTTTTCTTGTTCATTTGTAACCTATTGCCCTCTTTATTTTCGTTTTTCTTAGCAAATTACCGCGGGTGCCTTCAGCTTAGAACCTAATCAAATTTTGCATGGTAGGGAAGTGAGTCCGAAAACAGTGTCTCGTTCAATTAAGATTTTCTAAATGCATATGTTGCTCAATCAAAGGTTGACTTTATACGGAGGTAAATTCTTTGAGGTTTGTTCATGTTGTTCAAAAAATTTTCACAACTTTTTTGAACAATATCTGTAATAAGCCATACAGGAAGATTGTTTAAAGTTTAAATGCATAAATTATTTTTAACGGTAAGTCTGAAATTTTCAAACCTTTCCAAGACCTTATCTGTTTTTTCCCCAAGAGCTAATAAGAGATTACTTACTAAGTCGTCCTTTTTATCGTAGTCGTGAATGCCTTCAAACTGATTGATTCTGGCTATCTTTTCATTTCCCGCAGAAGGGAAAAAGTTTAAAGATAAGAAGGTTGCAAGTTCAGATACACTTTCCCCAAAATCTGATATGCTGTTCTGTATCGAGTCATTAATAAATTTATTTTTTGGTAAATTTATTTCGTGATTTTTTGTAAAAATAAATTTTGTTTCATCGTAATTACAACGGCCATTATCCGAAATCCAATTTAATAGATGCTTTAAATTATCTTCCGGGATATCAGTCATTAGTCTGTTAAATACCTCAATATCGTGATACTCTTCTATGTCTCGGTTGGGTATCTTGTTGTTTTTGTTCTGCTTAATTATGTCTTTTATTGCCTTGACAAAGTCGTTTTCCAGCTCAGACGACATATCATTAAAAGCTAAAATCCTTCTGTGTCTTAAATCAAAGGGCAATTTTTCAATATCCCCATATTTTTTGTTGAATATCATGATAATCCGGTCCCATCCTATTTTGCGAACAGCATATCCTAACTCAACCAAAACATTTGGATTGGGATATTTTTCTGATTTAAATAATTTGGTTAGTAGGCCCGTATTTATAAATGTTATATCGCCTACGAATATTGATGCGTAATTGATTTTTCGCAAAATTTCGTCGGCAATTTCTGTGGATCCAGAAGTGTTTTTTGTGTCTCTATCCAGTGCAATCTCAATATCTATTTCTTTGCTGACCTTCTTTATTGCCTTTGACAAAGCTTTCTCAATGGTATTTTTTTGACCATCTATATCTGATTGCCATGAATAAAATAGCTTCATTAAACTGATTTCCCTTGTTTGTGTTGGAATAACCCATTTGCAACCTATTTTAAAATATACATCAAGTATTCTGGATGCGAGTCTATTTTTTAGACCATATTGGCGCAGAAAATTTGGCCTGTCCCCTTGACCTCAGCCCTGAAAACCGTCACCTGTCTAGGTCAGAGCTTTCATTGAAGGGGGCACATAGACATGCCATGAGCTGTATGGCTCATACAATCACTCCATTTCTGCTCTTTTTTACACGTTCTTCATAATACCTGAGCAGACCAGGTGTGTCGAGTTGCTCTTTCAGCCTTTTCAATGCTTGGCTTGTCGAGTCAACTTGATCATCGAACTTTACTGTCGGAAACGAAGTGAGTTCGTGAATGTATTCAGCGAGCCAGGGTGCTTTTCGTGGCAGTAAAACAGTCCCGGATTCGAACAGACCTGCTTGGGCAAAAAATCGAGTAAGCTTGTCCCCTTCGGGTTTGATGGCCTTGATACAATAGATTTGTGAGTCCTTGAGATCTTGTATTAATGCCATGCCGGAGGATTTGTCCTCAACGACCACTTCATTCGGTTTGAACTTGCGATACTGCTCTAGAGCTGCTTTTTTCAGTGCCGGATACTCGAGTCGTGCACGGAATACATCCAATAGGAATAGCTTTTTGTTTTTCATGCCCCAGGTAGTGCACACACTGTAATTGGCGAAATGGTGTTCCTTACTCGCCGTGTCCCAGCTCTGTAGGATGTACTCGAACGAGGATGGCAACTCATGTTCGTCGTAGTATTGCAGCCAATCACATTTGATGATGGCACCACCCTGTGGAACAGGCTTCTGCTGGTATTGAGCTGAAAACCAATAATCTGACATACTCCTTTTCAAACTCAGCAGGATGTCGAGAGGCTCGCGCTCTGGATGTAGAGGTGTGCCTTCCTGGCGGTGATGTACTTTTTTACCGAAAATAAGATGATTGTAGCAATGAGTTTCATCTTCTTCTGCGATGGCGGGTAGGCTGAGGATTTCCCAACCGCTCTGTTCAATGAGGTGTCCAGTAAGGTCATCCATATGAAGCCGTTGCATGACGACGACAATAGCGCCATGCACTTTGCTGTCAAGTCGAGTGGATGCGGTCCCGTCGAACCAATCATTGACATTTTTTCGAGTAACCTCAGAATAAGCCTCGTCAGGTTTGATTGGGTCGTCAATGATGAGGATGTCTGCGCCTCTGCCCGTCAGTCCGCTGCCAGTGGAAGTGGACAATCGGTACCCATGTGCTGTGGTCTCAAAGTCACTGAGTTGATTGCGTTTCCTGGTAAGGACGGTTCCGGGGAACATCTCTTGATACCACGGAGCGTTCATCACGGATCTGCAATCACCAGCGAGCTTATTGACGAGACTCTGCCCATAACTGGTGCAGATGATTTTCTTCGACGGATTGTTCCCTAGGAGCCAAGCCGGGAATGCCACGGAAGCGCAAATCGATTTGAGGCTTCGCGGCGGGACATTGATAATGAGCCGTTTAGTGCGTCCTTCGGCAACGTCGGTCAATCTTGACGCTATGAGCTCAATGTGCCAGTTATGCAAAAAGCCGGTCTGGGGATTGAGCTCCATGAACGTCTTTTGAATGAAGCTGTAGAGATCAAGCCTGAGTAAGGCATGATATTCTGCTTTGGTTAATTTTTTCATTGCGGTTCTTTATCTGATTGGTTGGTTGAATTATCCGGTTGTGAGGCCATAAAACGTCCGAAAGCATCTTCGATGAGCTTTTTGTCCTGCTCAGCACTCAAAATGCCAAGGGCTTCATCCCTGACCATATCAGCCTCGATTTGTGAGACAAATCGTAACAGAACTTGAAGTGCTTTCGAATCGCCGGATGCTGCTTTGTTCACCAGTTGCTTGAAAATCGCTTCGAACTTGGTGATGATTTTCTGTGTACCGTTTTCAACGATCACGATCTGCTCGTTGAGCGCTTTGGTAACGAGGGAACTGGCCGTTGGTTTATTTCTTGGGCGGCCGTAGGGATTCCCAGATTGACCTTTGACGAATTGTCCTTCTTTGGGTGGTTTGCCGTAACCAACGTCATAGGGCTGGTCGTTACGCTTCAGCGTGGAATTGTTTGACATGGCTTACTCCGGGATTAATTGGGGGTAGAGGTGGAGTTCAATACGAATGATCTTTCAGTGAACGTTTGTCCGGTTGCCTGATGGGTAGCATCAAGTCCAGTGAGGTTCTGGAAGCGCCGGATGGTTGCATCGACGTAGAGCGGATCAAGTTCAATTCCTCGACAGTGTCGTCCAACACGCTCGCAAGCCAGGAGTGTCGTGCCGCTTCCCAGAAACGGGTCGAGAATAAGATCCCCACGTCTCGAGCAATCAAGTAAGGCGTCTGCAACAAGCTTGACTGGTTTGATGGTTGGGTGTATCTCGAGCAAGTCACCTTCTTCTCCAGATCGCATGCCTTGGATGCCAGTGTACTGCCACACATTCGTTCGATATCTGCCGAACCTTCCAAGTTGAATGTTGTTTTGGTGGGATTGCTTGCCGTGCTTGAAGACCAGTACCAGCTCATGCTGTGATCGATACAGACTTCCCATACCGCCCTGTGACTTCGCCCAAACACAGAGATTCAGCAGATCAGTGTTGACCTCCTTGCCGGCACTGAGGATTTCATACAAGTGTCTCCAATCCATGAAGATTTGATGAATTGATCCATCCTTGCTGTGACGAGTCAGTAACCGGAACACTCTGGAAAGAAAGTCGGTGAACTCATGAGCAGTCATTTCCCCTGAAGCCATTGCAAATTCAGGGTGCTTGATATGGCCGAGCCCACCAACGTGTCCATCAACTTTGACGTTATATGGGGGATCTGTGAACACCATGCTTGCCAGTTGATCATCCAGTAGCCGAGCATAACAGTCTGCCTCCAGCGCATTGCCACAAAGCAGTCGATGATCGCCTATCAGCCAAAGATCCCCAGGGGCGGTGACTGCTGGTCCTGCAATCTTCATTGGCTTATCAGCTTCGTGATCGATAGTCGAAGCTTCCATTGATTCAATCCTGAGGTCGATTTCTCCGATGGTGAACCCTGTGGCCTCAAGATCAAAGTCAAGATTCAGGAGGGTCAGTGATTGGAGCTGCTGGGCGAGGAGCTGGTCATTCCAGGACGAGATCTCACAAAGTCGGTTATCAGCAATCATGAATGCCTTGACCTGAGCAGGGGAGAGATGGTCGAGACTGATGACCGGAATCTCGGTGATGCCGAGCTTGCGAGCGGCTTCCAGCCGCGCATGACCGGCAATGATCTGCAAATTGCGGTCGACGGCGATCGGTACGGCAAAACCGAATGCTTTGATGCTTTTGCAAAGTGCCCTGATCTGGCGGTCGGAGTGTTTGCGAGGGTTGTCAGGATCAGGCTTGATTTCGGTAATAGGGCGATACTCCACCTGATTCAGGCGTTTGTTTTGAGCGTTTGAGCCTTTGCGAGAAGAGGGTTTTTTGTTCATGGTACACTGGGGTTGATTTGTATGTGTAAAATTACGTTTATTAGGTTGTAAAAATGGGTCAGTTCCGGAAGCCACAGACACTCCCTGAAGCTGAAAGCCTATTGGAAGGGAGCATGCCGGGATAGATTAGATAGTTCATCATGAGTTGTCTCTGGTTATGACTGTATGTGTAAATTTACGTTTAAATGGGGCAAAGAATTACGATTTTCGGCCTGCTTTGATCGGGGGTGCAATTCTTGCCCAGTAAGTCCATTGTAGTGCGAGCATGGAAATAGGTATCCAATACCGGCTGCAGCCATCAGGAAAGCGTTCAACGAGTCCCATAAAATAGATAATATCTTTAGTCGCCTCCATTTCTTCCTGACCAACCGTATCAATTTTACCACGTGATTCAGCATAACGATCGTGGAGTCTCAGATAGATATCATGTCCATGAATCGCTATACCTTTTCCGTGCATCTTGATCCAATCTTTATCGTCCAAGCAGGCTTCAGGGTGTTGGCTGATTGCATCTCGGTAGATTTGCCTCATTGTTGAGCGGTGGGGAACAAGGGCATTCTTGACATCAGTATATTTCATGCCGTGATTCACCGCGAAAAGTGCAACTCCACACTCGATAAGATCGTCATAGTCATAGGTGATGCGATTTCCACTACCGGCTTTTTTCGTTGTGACCTTTTCCGGAACGCCAAGCTGACGAAGGTAATTCAGCTGGTCGCGCATTAATTGTGGGGGATCCTGGCCGAAATTCAGCGCCCAGGCGATCTGTCCAAGAGACAAGCTGAGTTTCGGGATTTCCATGGCAGATAGTGGTTTGGTTGATTTATAGGTGTAATATTACGTTTAATTATCAAAAAAACAAAAAAAATTTTCATTCAGGGTTACATCGTTCTGTTGACCTGAGAGGTCAGCATGATTTCCTGGTCGATTTCGGCGCCGAAACTTTTGATCATGTCAATCAAAATCACTATTATTTTTTTTGAAACGAATAATTTTACTAATCTTTATTAAGAAAATTGTTACATAAGCGATTGTTTAGCAGTTAATACAATCCTAGCTAAAATGCCTACATTTATTATTAAGAAACACAGAAATATTTTGTCTGTTTTTTTGATGTTGTCCGTATTCTGTTTTCTTACCGCTTGTGATAAAATTCAAGAAATAAAAAACTATAGTGAGTCAATTTCGGGCGATAAGACTGGACAAATTGTTATCAATCCACAATTTGACATTGTCTCGCCATTCTCAGAAGGCCTGGCCTCATTTCGAATTGGTGATGCCACAACTGGTAAATGGGGATTCATTGACAAAACCGGAAAGATAATTGTCAACCCGCAATTTGATTTTGCTGTGAAATTTTCAGAAGGTCTGGCTCCGGTCAGGATTGGCGATGATACAACTGGTAAATGGGGCTTCATCGACAAGGGGGGCGAAATGGTTATCAGCCCACAATTTGATTTCGCTACCATTTTTTCAGAAGGCCTTGCAATGGTTCGTATTGGCAATGACACAACAGGTAAGTGGGGAGTTATTGACAAAACCGGCAAAATTGTCGTCAGTCCACAATTTGATTACACTGGTTTTACTGGGGAATTTTCAGAAGGTCTTGCTCCAGTCAGGATTGGCGATGATACAACGGGTAAATGGGGTTTCATCGACAAGACGGGTAAGATGATTATAAACCCACAGTTTAATGTTGCAGTCAAATTTTCAGAAGGTCTTGCACGAATTAGGATTGGTAATTTTCAAACAGGTAAATGGGGCTTCATCGACAAAACTGGAAAGATAATCGTTAACCCCCAGTTTGATAAAGCCAGATCTTTCTCCGAAGGTCTTGCGGCTGTTCGGATTGGCGATAGCACAACAGGTAAATGGGGTTTCATCAATAAAACTGGCATAATGATTATCAACCCTCAATTTGATGAAGCAGGTGATGTTGGAGATATTACAGGTGATTTTATAAGCGGTTTTTCTGAAGGTCTTGCTAGGGTTCGGATTGGCGATGGTACAACTGGTAAATGGGGATTTATCGATAAAAACGGTAGGATCGTCATCAATCCTCAATTTAGTGGTTCCGGCAAGTTTTCACAGGGTTTAGCGCCGGTTTTAATTGGCGATGGTACAGCTGGTAAATGGGGATTTATCGATAAAAACGGCAGGATGGTCATCAATCCTCAATTTAGTGGTGCTGATAATTTTTCTGAAGGCCTTGCGCGGGTTCATATTGGTGATGCCACAACTGGAAAATGGGGGTTCATCATTAAATAAAGTACTATCATTTTTGATAAACCCGTCTCTTTATACAAAAAAGTGCTAATTTAAGTTAGGGATTTACAGCTCATGCTGTTGACGACGTTTCTTCAATTCAGCGCATTTTTCTACTATTCTAGTGCCGACCTATAATACCGTAACGTTGACAAGATGTGAGTCCGAAATTCAAGACAAAATATAAAGACGTCATCGTTAAAACTGACTCTCATCTCGAATGCTCTACTTTAAATAGGTAAAGTTTTATGTGTGGGGACCAGTGTCATAATGTCCTCTCTACAAATATTACTCAGCAATAATCCAAGCTTTTTATTATAAAAACCAGAAAGAATCAGTGCCGATATTGTGTCGCTTTTTTTTTGAATCCTGTGCGTATTTGCAAAGTAATATTGTATCTTCTACTATTTACAAATAAAAAAATCACAACTATTATGAAGATCAATGTAAAAAAACAAATTGCGTTATTATGCCTCATGCTGCTGTTCAATGGAATAGCATTGTTTGCAAATTCTGATTTCTTATACGGTGCTTCTCATACTGCCTTGAAAATTGGGCAGTCCTATCAGGGTGGAAAAATTGCTTATATTTTACAATCGGATGACATTGGTTATGATGCAAAAAAGCCACATGGGCTCATAGCTGCTATTAGGGATATCGAAGGTCCGAAATCAGGAGGGTTTAATGACGAAGACTTGAAAAATAATGATGATTTAAAAAAGATTGATGTAAATAATCTTAAAGACTGGCGTATGCCAACTAGAGATGAGTTAATAACTCTTTATAAGAATAGAGATACTATAGGTGGTTTTTTGTCAGAATTGTACTGGAGTTCAACAATGACAAAAGGGATATTTCGCGGGAGATTTGGTATTAAATTCTTAAATGGAGAGATGAATATTTGGACTACCAATCAATATGGTTTTGTGAGACCTGTTCGTACATTTTGATCTATTAAGTAGTTCTGATTATTTCAATGAGTTACATCACATTTTCTTCGTAAAATATAATGACCCCATTCCTAAAAACCGGACCGATCTAAAGTAGAGTTTTCGGGCAATGAGTAACTTGAACCAAACAAGGGAAAATTGCCATGAAGAAGACCAAATTTACCGAAGAACAGATTGCCTTTGCCCTTCGTCAGGCTGAGACCGGAACCCGAGTCGAAGAGGTCTGTCGGCAATTGGGCATCTCGCAGGCGACTTTTTTCAACTGGAAGAAGAAATATGGCGGACTGGGCGTCCCCGAATTGCGTCGTCTTCATCAACTGGCAGAAGAAAATTCCCAAATCAAAAAGCTGGTTGCCGACCTGAGTCTGGATAAGCAGATGCTGCAGGATGTGATAAAAAAAAAGTTGTAAGGCCTCGAAAGAAACGGGAACTGGTCGTGTATCTCCTGGATGCTTACCGGGTATCGGCTCGACGAGCATGCAACGCATTGCAATTGTCCAGGGCAAGTTGGTTTTATCAGCCACATCGACGTGATGCACGATTATTGACGATGCGAATGAAGGAAATTGCCTTCACCCGTGTCCGATACGGTTACTGCAGGATTTTAACCCTGTTGCGACGCGAAGGCTTCAAAGACAATCACAAACGGGTGTACCGAATCTATCAGCAAGAAGGTCTGAACTTACGCATGAAACGTCCTCGCCGAAGCCGCATGGGAGCACAACGACTCGAACGAGTGGAGGTTGGACGAGTGCATCAGGTCTGGAGCATGGATTTTGTGGTCGATCAGTTTTTCAACGGCAGCAGGTTTCGAATCCTGACCGTCGTGGACAATTACAGCAAGAAAAGTCCAGGACTGTTGGTTGATCGGCAAATCAAAGGCGCAAATGTCGTTGACTTCTTAAACCAGTTGAAGGCAGCTGAGGGCTGCAAGCCCGAGCGTATACAGGTCGATAACGGAAGTGAATTTATCTCAAAGGAAATGGATCGCTGGGCCTATGAGAATCAGGTCGTCTTGGATTTCTCCCGACCGGGTAAGCCGACGGATAACCCGTATATTGAATCATTCAACGGGAAGTTCCGGGACGAATGTCTGTCGGTGAACTGGTTCCTTGATCTGGAAGATGCAAGGCACAAAATCGAAGCCTGGCGACAGGAATACAACGAGCTCAGACCGCACTATTCCTTGAGTCAGATGACACCTATGGAACTCATTGCCGCACAATGAAATAAGCCTGGAAACTCTACTTTTGCTGGTCTAATAAACGGGGTTGACGCACAAATGGATTTTTGCCAAGAAGAAGTGGTCTTGTAGACGGGGGCACGTCCGGCAAGTTCCACTCTACTTTAGACGCTCCAATAAAAAAGGTTGACGCAGTCACTAATTATATAATGCATTGACAAATATTATTTTCGTATAGCTTTGATTATGATTATTAAAAATGCATTATTAATAAGTTAAATAAAGCTTTTCCAGATTTAGAGAGGTCAGATTAAACACTGATTGTCCATCAAATTAAAAGGAGGATTCAATAATGAGAAAAATGCGCGTGATTACTTTTCTCTTTTTAGCGTTAATAGTTACAGCGGGATGTAGCAAAATCAATCCTGAGTCAAAGATTATAGGACTTTGGAAAACCGCAGCTCAAAATGAAAGAATTGAATTTTTCAAGGATCACACTGCCATGTATTACCCATCAGGTGCAAAGCAGTTTCAGAATGCATTATCACCACAAATTGAATTCAACTGGATTTTAGTAGATGACAACCGTGTGAAGTTAAGTAGTATGTGGTTTGGCTCAAGCATGGGACAAATTCAAAACGATAAATTTTCCTTTAATGGATCTGAGTTCTCAAAATAGTTCTGCATATAAGTCAATTGCCTAATGCAGAAGTGGCAACCACTAAATATCTAACATAAATATCACTGAGCAATGAGCTTGTGCAATGGTACGAGGAAAGTGAGCCCGAAATTCTGTAATGCGGTCGTGACTCTCTCCCTGAAAACTGGACTGATCTAAAGTGGAGTTTTCAGGGAGTGTGTATGGCCCCTTAATCGGTCACCTCAAAAGTGGAAATACCGGCCTATTTTGTTGTAATGCAAGGAATTCAATAGGGGCCAGACCTCTCAAGGAATAATGGGGCCTGAAGCCGTTGTATTCGTTTCGCCAGTCTTCGATCTTGTCGCGAACATCGTCGAGACTGCTGAACCAATGAACC
>Ga0326726_10001586_pt1 | contig 21125 bp, 15 predicted proteins | sample MHFenrmetagenome_2_FD_207603 | JGI IMG/M metagenome (GOLD analysis project Ga0326726, IMG submission 207603) | Lab enriched peat soil microbial communities from Michigan Hollow, Ithaca, NY, United States - MHF15MN | ecosystem: Environmental > Terrestrial > Soil > Wetlands > Peat | place: USA... | reverse complement strand
CCACTGCACGGCATACCTCCTGCGCCACGTCGGTCAGACGCATTTTCGCCTTGTTCAACCGCTCGTTGAAGGCGGCTCGCGTGCGCAACTGTTCCGGCTCCACGAAGAGGGCGCGATCGCAGATGGCATCGACCAGCTCGTCGCGCAACCGGTCCGACACTGCACCCTTGTCCGCCCTGCCGCCTTCCAGCTCCAGCAGCAAAGCGTAGCGCAGCGCCATGTCCTGGAAGCCCGGCAGATTGCGTGCTACGAACTTGACCTGTTCCGATGCAGCCAGCTGGAACAAGCGACGCAGACCCCGATGCGTGGCCGCGGCGGCGTCGTGCTCGGTGTCCAGCAGCGTTAGCCGCACCGACTTGCCTTCATCCACCAGAGCCGGGTAGCCAACCAGCTTCTGCCCGCGGCGCACGAATTCCACCTGCTCCGGCAGCTCTTCCATGTCGAAGCTCAGCAAACCCTCGCGCTCAAATTGGCTGACGGCGCTCTCGCTGAACCGACGCCGCGCCGTCACTCCGAACCGAGCGCGCAGCTCGGCGATATTGCGTCCCGTCGCTAGCTCCTCGCCCCGCTCGTCGATGATTCTGAAGTTCATATGCAGGAAGGGTGGTAGGTCGGCTGGGTTCCAGGCATCCTGCGCAACCTCGACGCCGCAAACGCGCAGCAGCGCTTGGGATAGCGCGGTCGTCAACGGCATCGACACCGGCTCCAGGTGCTCCATGGCCGAGGTCACAACCTGCGGTACCGGCACGAAGTGCTTGCGCAGGTTCTTGGGCAGCTCGCGTATCAAGTGCGTGACCTTCTCTCGCAGCAGGCCCGCGACCAACCATTCACAGCGCTGCTCGTCGACTTGGTTGAGCAGATGCAGCGGCACGGTCATGGTCACGCCATCCAGTGGATGGCCAGGCTCAAAGCGGTAGGAGAGGTTGTAGCGCACACCATTCAGCTCTACCGTCTCGGGGAAGCGCTCGTGCGTAATTTCCGCTGCCGCATGCCGCATCAGGCGTTCGCGCGTCAGGAACAGCAGGTGCGGCGCTTCTCGCTCGGCCTCGCTTCGCCAGCGTTCGAACTGCTGAGCGCTCCAGATGTCTTTCGGCACGCGCTCGTCGTAGAACTCGAAGACTCGCGACTCGTCCACCAGCACATCGTGGCGGCGGGACTTGTGCTCAAGCTCCTCGACTTCCTGCACCAGGTGCTGGTTGTAGCGCAGGAAATCGGCCTTGGTCTCGAGCTGCCAGTGCACCAAACCCTCGCGGATGAAGATCTCGCGCGCCGCCTCGGGATCGATCGGTCCGAACGCCACTTTCCTGCGCGGCACCACCACGAGCCCGTATACGGTCACGCGTTCATGGGCCATCGCCTGTGCCGGCGCTTTTTCCCAGTGCGGATCGTGCCAGGTGGTCTTTGCCAGGTGAGCGCCGATGCGTTCGAGCCAAGCCGGGTCGATCGGCGCCACGTTTCTCGCATAGAGCTTGGTGGTCTCGGTAAGTTCCGCCGCCATCAGCCAGGGCGGGCCCTTTCTGCGCAGCGGCGAGCCGGGAAAGATGGCGAACTTGATTCCGCGCGCGCCAAGGTAGACACCAGGCTCGTCCGACTTCGAGCCTATGTTCCCGAGCAGACCGGCGAGCAGCGCGCGATGGATCGAGTCGTGGCCGGCAGGCTTGTCGTTCGGATGCCAGCCCATCTCCGACGCTAACGCATGCAGCTGGCCGTGTAGATCGCGCCACTCGCGCAGCCGGTGATAGGATAGAAAGTTCTCGCGGCAAGCTTGAGCCAGCTTACGGTTCGATTTCTTGTGCTTGAGTGCGTCGTCGAAGAACAGCCACAATTTGAGCAGGCCCAGGAACTCGGAGCGTTCATCCTGCAGCTGCGCGTGGACGCCGTCGGCCAGTTCCTGCCTGTCCATGGGGCGCTCGCGCGGGTCCGGGATGGCGAGCCCGCTGGCGATGATGAGGATCTCAGCCAGACAACCCTCATCGCGTGCGGCGACGATCATGCGCGCCATCCTCGGATCCACCGGAAGCCTCGCAAGCTGGCTGCCGATCGGCGTGAGCCTGCGCTGCTCGTCCACTGCGTTGAGCTCCGCCAGGAGCTGGTAGCCGTCGGCGATGGCACGCGAGGAGGGCGGATCCACAAACGGGAAGTCCTCCACCTCGCCGAGTCGGAGCGCCTTCATGCGCAGGATCACCGAAGCAAGCGAGGAGCGCAGGATCTCGGGATCGGTGAATTCCGGGCGTGAAACGTAATCTTCCTCGCGGTACAGGCGCAGGCATATACCACTGCTTACGCGCCCGCAGCGTCCGGCGCGCTGATCAGCCGAGGCGCGCGAGATCGGCTCCACCTGCAGCAACTCGACCTTGTTGCGGTAGCTGTAGCGGTTGACCCGAGCCAGTCCCGCGTCGATGACGTACTTGATCCCGGGCACGGTGAGGGAGGTCTCAGCGACGTTGGTGGCAAGCACAATACGCCGCCCTGCACCGCGCTGGAACACCTGCTCCTGTTCATGAACGGAGAGCCTTGCATATAGCGGCAAGATCTCGGTGTGGGCCGGGTGACGCTTGCGCAACGCCTCTGCGCTGTCCCGAATCTCACGCTCGCCTGGCAGAAACACGAGGATGTCTCCGGTCGCGGACAGACGCGCGAGCTCGTCGACGGCGCCGACAATGGCGTCGGCGAGCTCGGGGGGGTCGCCCGATTCCTCGTCCCTTTGCATAGGGTGATAGCGGATTTCCACCGGATACAGCCGTCCCGAGACCTCGATCACCGGCGCGTCGTCAAAGTGGTGCGAGAAGCGTTGCGCATCGATAGTGGCCGAGGTGATGATGAGTTTGAGCTCCGGGCGCTTGCGCAGCAGCTGCTTTAGGTAGCCGAGCAAGAAATCGATGTTGAGGCTGCGTTCGTGTGCCTCATCGATAATGATAGTGTCGTAAGCGTTGAGGAACCGGTCGGTCTGGGTCTCTGACAGCAGGATTCCATCTGTCATCACGCGTAGATAGTTTCGCTCGCTGACCCGGTCACTGAAGCGCACCCGGTATCCCACCTCCTCGCCCAGAGGTTGGCCCAACTCTTGAGCGATGCGCGCGGCCACCGTGCGCGCGGCGATCCGCCGAGGCTGAGTGTGGGCGATCATGCCGGCCGCGCCACGCTTGAGCTCCAGGCAAATCTTCGGGAGCTGGGTGGTCTTGCCCGAACCGGTTTCGCCGCACAGAATCACCACCTGGTGGTCCGTGATCGCCGCGGCGATCTCGTCCCTGCGCGCCGAGACTGGTAGCTCCTCCGGGTAGCTCACGGTCGGCAGCGCCGCCAGCCGCGCTTGCAGCAGCTCCTCCGAACGCGCCACCTCCTCGCTGAGTGCGTTCACCTCCTGCACAGTGAGCCGCCCGTGTCGGGCCGCCTCCCCGGCCCGCTGCAAGGCGGCGCGCAGCCGATGACGGTGCCGGATCAGGCAGCCGGACAGACGTGCCTGAAGGGCGCTGAGGGTGTCGAGCGGGGAGCGTGCGGCAGGGACCGAGGACACGGTTGGGGCCCCATGCAGGTCGGTGGGACGCAGACGACGAAGGCGGATTCTACCCTTTGGAGCTCGCTCGTTTTGGTGAGTTCCGATTTAGGAACCGCGGCCGGGGAACCCGGACATCTCTTCGACCACCTTGAGTATCGCAGCCGAGTCCCAGCGCGTCCCGGGACGGGCGAACAGCGCGTTGAAGGCCTGGGCAGCGAGCGCCGCACCAGGTACTGCCGTGCGCGACTCGTGCGCGCACTGCAGGACGATCAGCGAGTCCTTGAGATGCAGGTTCGCGTCGATCCCCATGACGAATTGCCGCTCGATCATCCGTTGCCCGACGACCTCAAGCATGCGGCTGCCTGCGAAGCCCTTGGTGAGCGCCTCCCATACCGGCCGGAACTCCACCCCGTTCGCACGTGCGAAAACCATCGCCTCCGCGATGCCCTGGATGGCTACGATCAGCGCCAGCTGATTGGCCGCCTTGGCCACCTGGCCGGCACCGCTTTCGCCGATATGCACCAGGGTCCGGCCTACGCAGCGCAGGACCGGTTGCACGCGCTCGAAGACCTCGGCCTTGCCGCCGACCATGATCGACAGCGTGCCTTCGATCGCACCCTGCTCGCCGCCGGATACCGGTGCGTCGAGCATCTCGACGCCCTTCTCTGCCAACACCTGGGCAACGCGGCGTGTAGTTGCAGGTGCGATGGTGCTGCAATCGATGACGACGGTACCCGCCTTCGCACCGTAAATGATCCCGTCCGACCCGAGAACTACCTGCTCTACGTCCTCGCCCTTGGTCACCATGGTGAACACCACTTGGCACTGCGCGGCGAGCAGCGCGGGCGTCGGCGAGGCTTGAGCGCCAGCGTCGGTGAGCGGCTTGGTCGCTTGCGCGCGCCGTGCCCAGACGCACAGCTCGTGACCGCCCCTGATCAAATTCTGCGCCATCGGGCGCCCCATGGCACCCAGGCCAACGAAGCCTATCTTCAATGGACTGCTCCGCGCTTAGCCATCCGGGCTCAGAGGCCTGGGATCGAAGTGCTCGCGCTTGATTGGCTCACAGCTTCAGCCCGCTCAGGATCTCAAGCACCTTGGCGACGGCGGCGGAATCCTCCTCGCCGCAGCCCATCCCCACCAAAGCATTCAGATGCTGGGCGATAAGGGCCGACTGCGGTAGGCCGATCCCGAGCTGCGCGGCAGTCTCGGTCACGATGCGCAGGTCCTTCTGGTGCAGCTTGGCCTTGAAGCCCGGCTTGAAGTCGCGCTCGACGATGCGCCGGCCGTGGATCTCCAGCACCCGGCTCCAGGCGAAGCCGCCCAGCAGCGCATCGCGCACCTTGCCCGGGTCCACGCCGTTTTTGCGCGCCAGCGTCAGTCCCTCGGCTACCGACTCGAGCGCGACCGCGCCCACGATCTGGTTGCAAGCCTTGGCCACCTGGCCCGCGCCGTTGGCGCCGATCAGCACGATGTTCTTGCCCATGCATTCGAATAGCGGTTTTGCCTGATCGAACACTTCGGGCTTGCCGCCAACCATGATCGACAGCGTGCCGTTGACTGCGCCCACCTCCCCGCCCGACACCGGGGCGTCAAGCATCTCTATGCCCCTGCCCGCCAGCCGCGCTGCCATCGAGCGCGTGGCGACCGGCGAGATGGTGCTCATATCCACCACCACCGAGCCGCGAGCAGCGCCTTCTGCGACGCCGGACGGGCCGAATATCACCTGCTCAACGTCCGGCGTATCGGCGACCATCGTGAAAATCGCCTCGCAACCGCGTGTAGCTTCTGCAGCGGAGGCGCACGCCGTCGCGCCGGCATGCTCCAGGGGCAGCATGGATTCGGCGCGGCGCCCGTAAACGCGCAGCGTGTGCCCGCCTTTGAGCAGGTTCAACGCCATGGGCTGGCCCATGATGCCCAGCCCCACGAAGCCTGCTAGCAACTCAACCCCCCGGTCGACCCGCGAACCATGCCGATGAATGCCGCGCGCATTCCGCCGCGGTTCAAGTACCCTTCTCGCGTGCGAGAAGGCCGCGGAAAGGCAGCTGACGCTCGCACCACATGGTGGTCGCGAGCAGATGATTGGACTCGCCCTGGTTGCCCACGATCTGCAACCCCAGTGGCATGCCGCGACTACCGAGCCCTGTCGGGATAGTGATGGCCGGCACCCCAAGCAGCGTCCAGATCGTGCAGAAACTGGGGTCACCGGTTGTCTCTAGCGAGGCCGGCGCCTCGCCCGCCGCCGGCGGCGTGACCACCGCGTCGTAGTCGTCCAGGAAGCGGGAGAAGTCGCGCTGCAGCGCTTCGCGCTTTCTCACAGCCCGCTCGTACTCCGCGACGGAGATGCGCTCGCCTTCGTCCAAGGCCTGGTTCAGGAAACCGCTGATCTTCTCGCGGTAATGCGCGCGCACCCGGCGGGCGGCCGCGGCCGCTTCGTGCAGCATGATGATGCGATGGACCTTGTGCGCCTCGTTAAAGCCCAAGGGGAGGTCGACCTCGTCCACGATCGCGGCTGCCTCGCGCAGTACTGCGATGTCGGTAGCGAAGCGGCTGCGCTGATCGGGCTCGGCCAGATGCCAGAGCGGCGTGCGCACGGCCACCAGACGAGGCGCATGTTTCAGCGCGCCGATCTGAGGGCTGATGGTCCAGCGCGAATGGGCTAAGTGTGCCACCAGCAGCGCCACGTCCTCGACGCTGCGGGCGAAGACACCCGGCTGGTCCAGGCTCGGGCTGAACGGCAGGATGCCGTCGGTGGACAGTACGCCCTTGCCCGGTTTGTAGCCCACCACGCCGCAGAACGCGGCCGGGCGGATTACTGAACCGTTAGTCTGCGTGCCGATCGCCGCCGGCGCGAACCCAACCGCGACCGCAGCCGCCGACCCGCTCGAGGAACCACCCGGCGTGTGCGCCGGGTTCCATGGATTGCGTGTCTTGTTCGGAATCAAAAAGGCGAACTCGGTGGTCACTGTCTTGCCGAGGACGAAAGCACCGGCCGCGTGCAGTCGATCCACGACCTCGGCGTTCATCTCGGGCACGTAGCGCTCATAGATGGGCGAGCCCATGGAGGTCACTACCCCGCGCACGTCGATGATGTCCTTCACGGCTACCGGCACCCCGTGCAGGGCGCCTGGCGTGCGGCCAGCCAGGACCCGGCGGTCGGCCTCGCGCGCCGATTCCAAAGCGCGTTCCTTGTCCAGCCACTGCCAAGCCTTGACGCGCTCCTCGAGCTGGTCCGTGCGCGCGAGCAGACTGCGCGTGTATGCCTCGCTGGTCATTTCGCCAGAAGATAGCCTGCGTACGGCCTCTGCCAGGCTCAGGCTGTATAGGTCTTGCATTCTTCTGGTGTCGTTGCCCCCAAGGTATTCGGGCAAGTTATCGTTGCTCAACGCTGTCTGCCTCTCGCAATTCGGGTGGAAGCGATGTCACGCGTTGTGTTTCGGGACCTCAGGATTCAGCAGATTGGGCGGATTGCCCGCGGTCAGGGCCGCGACGCAGTTGCGTGCCGCCGTCATCGCCATAGCCTGGCGTGTAGGCTCGGAAGCGCTGGCGATGTGCGGCGAGAGCACGACGTTGGTCAGCCCGAGCAGGCCCGGGTTGAACTTGGGCTCGTTCTCGTATACGTCGAGGCCGGCCGCCCATATGCGCCTGGCCTTGAGGGCCTCGACCAACGCGGCATCATCCACGATGCCGCCCCGCGCCACGTTGATCAGCACAGCCTTGCGCTTCATCAGGTCCAGTTCGCGCGCGCCGATGAAATGGTGTGTCTGCTGGGTATAGGGCAGGATCAGAATGACGATGTCTGACCGGCGCAACAGATCGTCCTTATCCGCAAACATAGCGTTCAGCTCCCGCTCCACGTCGGGTGCGGCCCGGATCTGGTCGCAGTACAAAATGCTTGGCTCGAAGCCTTTCAGGCGCCGGGCAATGACTTGACCGATGCGGCCAAAACCGCAGATGCCGACCGTGGCGTGGTGCAAGTCGATGCCCAGGAGTTCTCTCAGGTGGGTGCCCTTCCACTCGCCGCGCCGCAGCACGGACTCGCCCTCGGTCAGCCGGCGACAGGTCGCCAAGGTCAGGCACACGGCATAGTCGGCCACGCTGTCCGTCAGAACGCCAGGCGTATTGGTAGCCATCACGCCGCGACGCGTGCAGGCTGCGAGATCGATGTGGTTATACCCGACGCTCACGCTGCATACCGCTTTCAGACCTGGGCAGCGCGACAGCAGAGCGTCGTCCACGCGGTCGCTCGTGGTAATCACGGCCGCATCCATCCCCTGCAGCTTGGCGGCCAGTTCAGCGGGAGGATATATCTCGTCGGCCTGATTGGATGTGATCTCGAACTGCTGCGCGAGATAGGCCAGGGTCTCGTCGAACACCGCCCGCGTGACGAGCACCTTTTTCTTCATCCGAATCTCTCCAGGTTCTTGTCAGGCCCGACAGCAGGGGGCTCGCTGTCCTCCGGGCATGGCTAGGCGCGGCTTCCGGGCCGTGGCATCGAGGTCTGGAACGCCTCGATTCAGGCCGCGGCAAGCCTGTCGAACGTCGCGACCCTCCCCACCGTCGCAGACACGGAGAGTACCTTGAACGGGAATCGATCTGCAAGCGTCGACGGGTCCTGGGCGGTGCGCGGGGTGGTACCGGCCTGAGCCGAGCAAGCTGCTGTGCACGCCGAGGACAATCCCTGTCGGTTCAAGGGGTTTGATCGCAGCGACGCGACTAGGGGCCCAGGGATCCTGCTGGGGTCTAGGGAATGGCCGGCGCCGATTGAGCCGCCTCGGAGCGCCCGTGCGGCGAGCGTTCGGGGGTCGGCTGCCAGCCGGTCGCGAGCATCACCGCGATAAAGCCGAGGACATAGGCCAGGATGACATGCCAACCTCCCCGGATCCAACGGAGGACTGAGCGGGATTCCGGAAACAGGTTGCTGAGCCCTACGCCGGCCGACGATCCGAACCAAATCATGGAGCCGCCGAAGCCTACGGTGAAAGCCAGAATGCCCCAGTCATAGCCGCCCTGCTCCAGCGCCAGGGCGGTGAGCGGGATGTTGTCGAACACGGCGGACACGAACCCCAGGCCGAAGGCCGAGTGCCACGTGGGATCCGGCAAGCGGTCAACCGGCATGAGCGAAGCACATAGAACAAGCGCAAGCAGGAACAGACTGCTGCGTGCAGCTGAAGGCACAAGCGAGAAATCCGGTCGGCGCACCACGCTCGAAGTCAGCAACGCGACCCAAACCGCGGCGCCGATGTAGGGGAAGCGGTCGGCATGATTGGGGAAAAAGCCGTTCACGATCACGTTGGTGCCAATGGCGGCAGCCAGGACGAAGATGACGATCCCCACCCGGAACCAATCGATCCTCACCCCCGGCGGCGCGTGCTTGAGGGCGGGCGAGTGGCCTTGCTGTTGAATTGCGGCCACGACCCCGCAAAAAAGCACTGCCACGATCGACGCAATGTACGCGTGCAGCACCGCCAGCGGGCTCACTCCCGCGATCCACATCATGGTCGTGGTCGTGTCGCCGACCACGCTGCCGGCGCCTCCGGCGTTGGAGGCGGCGACGATGGCCGCGATGTACCCGATATGTAGCTTGTCCTGGAACAACGGTCGCGCCATGGTGCCACCGATGATTGCAGCCGCGATGTTATCCAGAAAGGCGGATAGCACGAACACGACGAGCAGCAGGACGAACCCGCCCTTCCAGTCATTGGGCAGGAAGTGCGGCAACTCGGTGGGCACTCGGCTCTCGTAGAAATGGTTGGCCAGCAGAGCGAACCCGGTGAGGAGGCCCAGCAGATTGGTGAGCGGAACCCATTCCGCGCCGAGGTGATATGCCAGACCCAACAGCCCTGGTCCTTCCCGAAAGCCGGTATACAGGAGCTTATAGAGGACTACGGCAGCCAGGCCAGACAACGCGACCTGCAGCGTGCGCCGATGAAACAGAGCGATGCCGACCAGCGTGAACCCGAACAACAGGAACTCGATCGGAAAAGGAAGCGAAGTCAGACTCATCTGGTGTTCCCGGTGCGCGCATAGAGGCGAGACAAGCTGATCTCACCCTCCTTTGCACGCCCGCGGCACGCTCATGCGGCGCCCACGAACTGAGGGAAAAGGTTGCTGCGCACGGCCGGATCGCGTTCCGGCGGGTCAGGTGCCGCCGCCCAGGATACGCACTTCGCGCTGCGGAAACGGTATGACGATCTCGCGCGCCCGGAAGGTTTCGACGATGGCCTTGTTGATCTCGCCCGCCGCGGCGGGAAAGTCAGGCACGTTCACCCAGGGTTTGACACCGATGTTAACCGAGGAGTCGGCCAGCATTACCACTTGCATCACCGGCACCGGGTCCTTCAGCACGCGCGGGTTGCTCTGTAGGAGTTCGTCGATCGCAGCGAGCGCCTGATTCAGGTCCGTACCGTAGGACACCCCGACTACGACGTCGACCTGCCGTATGTTTCCGTAGTTGTGGAGGATTTCGCCCACGATCTTGCGGTTGGGGATGACGACACGCGATCGGTCCGGGTGAGTAAGCGTGGTATTGAACAGGCCGATCTGGGTAACCTGGCCCTCTTCACCAACGATCGACACGTACTCGCCGACGCGGAACGGGCGGGTGAAGATGATGGTCAGCCCGGCCACCACATTGCCCAACACACCCTGCATGGCCAGGGCGACCCCGGCCCCCGCGATGCCGATGCCGGCGATCAGCGGCAGCAGCTCCACCCCCAAGTTCTGTAACGCCATGATGATGAATACGCCCAGCACCAGAACGCGCACGACGCGTACGAGTAACTGGCGTATCGGCACTTCGAGATGGAGCTTCTCGAGCATCCGCTCCATCATTCGACCCACCCAACGCCCAACGAAGAAGCCGGCGGCCAGGATGATCAGAGCGACCAGCACCTTGGGACCAAACCTGATCGCCAGATCGATGAGCGTGCTCTTGATTTGCGCTACGCTTTCCAGATGCTCGTTCATCCGCCCCCCTCGGTAACTTCACTACGCGCCTATTCCATCCCTTGTCATTCGGAGCCTAGCCACGCATCCACACCTCGGCTGCCCAGCGCACCACGTCGCTCAGCGACTTGCTCTGCGCCAGGCGCTCGCGCAGCAAAACACTGTCGCCGCGCCGCTGGGAGGCCACGTCGCGAAGGTGCAACAATGCGGCCGCGCCGGCTTCGTCGCTGGCGTAGCGGGACACGAGTCCCAACGTGTACCCGATCTCCTCGGAGAGCAGACGCTTGCGACGCTCGTACGGGTCGATCACCTCTGCTTCTAACCCGAAACGGCACGCCAGGAAGCGGTTGTAGCCGTAAACGAGGTAGACGTCCGCAGACGGCTCGACCGGTTTGTCCTCCGACAGATATCGGGCCAGCGCGCGTGCATACTCGGCAAGCGCCGCAGCTCGCTCTAGCGCCAGAGGTGTGTCGCACACCCGCACCTCGATGGTGCCGTATTCGGGCTTGGGGCGGATGTCCCAGTAGAAGTCCTTCATGCTCTCCACCACCTGCAGCCGGCGCATGTGCTCGAAGTACTCGGCGAATGCGTCCCAATGCGGTAGGAAGGGCATATGCCCAGCAAGAGGGAAGGCGCTCACGCTGTTCAGGCGCGATGAGGCAAAGGCAGTCTCTACTCCCTGAAAAAAGGGCGAGGAGGCCGACAGCGCTATAAAGTGGGGAATGTAGCGGGAGAACAAGTGGATGAGCCGGACCGCCGCGTCGCCGCTGTCGCAGCCGATATGCACATGCTGGCCGAATACCGTGAACTGCTTGGCCAGGTAACCGTAGAGATCGTGAATGTGCTTGAAGCGCGGGGCTGCGAAGATGCGCTGGTCTTGCCATTTCTGAAACGGATGGGTTCCACCGCCGGCAATGCTCAAATTGAGCCGCTCTGCCTCGCGTACCATGGCGTCTCGAATGCCCGTCAGCTCGGTCAGCAAGCCTGCGTAACCGCACTGGATGCTGGTCGAGATCTCGATCATGGCCTCGGTAATTTCAGGCTTGATGTCGCCCGGATGCGGAGACTTCTCGAGCAGAGCAAGCAGATCGACTGCGCCCCCGGTTAGGTTGTAATCGCGGCTGTTGAGCACCTGGAGCTCGAGCTCCATGCCGAGCGTATAGAGCTCTGAGGCCTTGAAGGGTAGTGGCGTCATGCGCGACGGATCCCTACGCTCAACGCCAGCGCGCGTCGGGATGGGTCTCGCCTGCGGCTCGCAGCGCGAGTTGCGTTGCGAGCGGCGCGGTCAACTCCAGGATCAGCACCGCACCCAGGACGACGGCGGCGAGGCGCTCGCCGAACTGTGGATAGTAGCGCGCGGTGGCCTCGACCATTGCCACCGCCGTAGCGGACATGGGCATCAGAGTGAGTCCCAGCAGCACGCCTTTGCGCGCTGGCAGGCCAGAGCGTCCCGAGAACGGCACGACGCCGAGCAGCTTGCCGGCAAGGCGGGCGAACACGTATGCCACTGCGATGCCGGCGCCAGCGGCCAGCTCGCCAAGCGTGACCGCAGCGCCCGTAATCACAAACAGGACTACGAACAGGACTTGCGCAGTGGGACCGAACTCCACCGGCAGCAGGTCGCGCCCCCGATCGCGGTTGCGGGCCATTACGCCCAAGGCTAGCAGCGAGATCAACATGGAGAGCTGCAGAGCTTTGGCGACGCCCACGGTGAGCAACACCATCGCCACCAGCGCAATGAACTGCAGCTCCTCGCGCTTGCCTAGCCAGCGCGCGAGCAGCACCAGAGCAACGCTGGCAAGGTAGCCGAGCAAGGTCGAGCCGAGCAGCAGGTAGATGGGTTGTATCAGCAGGATTGTCACGCCTGGCCGGTATTCCAGGTGCAAAGGAGCGAGCAGCATGGTCACCGCCACCACCGAGAATACATTGTTGAGCGCCGTCAGATTCACGGCGCGGTCGGTCAGCGGCCCGTCCGCGCGCTGGTCGTGCATCACGACCAGGAGTACCGATGCGCCTGTGGCCACTCCTATCGCCGCCGCGATGGCGGCCTGCAACCATGGGATGCGCAGCAGCGCAAGCACCACCCACACAAACGTGAACGATAACGAGATCTCGGCCACACTGCTCGCCAGCAGCCAGCGGTTGCGCCGGAACCATTGCCAGTCCAGCCGCGAGCCGAGCTCGAACAGGATCAGCCCGAGAGCGATATCCAGAACCAAATGCGCGCCTTCCAGCATGCCACGGTCGAGCACTCCGAAAGTGCCGGGCCCCAGGAGCACGCCCGCCAATACGTATCCGCTGATCCGTGGCAGCAACAACACGCGCCGGAACAACTCCCCCGTGCCCAGGCCGGCCAACAAGATCAGCGCGATTACACTGACATCGCCCAGCGGTGGTGGAAAGCGAGGCAAGAAGCTGAGGTCCATATTCGCGACCCCGATGCGAGCGACAGACGCTGGACGCGCAAACCCGCGCGCTAGGTACCCACGAGGATGACGTGGACCCGATAGGGGCCGTGGATTCCGATCACCAGCGTCATCTCGATATCGGCGGTGCGGGACGGCCCCGATACGAAGGCGACCTGCCGCGGCAGCGTGCCGTGCTCTCTTCGCAGCAGATCCCAGCCGTCCTCGATGCAACGCACGATGCGGGACGCTTGGACTACGGCGACGTGGGTTTCGGGCAACAGGCTGTTTTTCAGCGGAGTTCCCGCCCCGGACAGCAACACGAGCGTGCCGGTCTCCGCGATGGCGCAGAAAGTACCAGTGACGCCGACCGCGTCCTCACCCGTGGCCGGCCTCGCTTGCACAGCGAGGCCGGCACCGGCCCAGTCGAGTCCGGCGAACTGCGGCCAGCACACGCAGCCCTGCGGCAGATTGTTGCCCGCCAGATACCGTTTGACGGCCGCCGGCACCAGTTCGATGCCGCCGACGTCGTCCACGGTACTGGAGAGCGAAAGGCAGCGCTCGCGGAATCGGGACACGGGTTCCCAGGTCATCGCCGGTAGGGGCCCGCGCCGGTTTTCGCGCAGAGTGGCGCGCACCGGAGCGGCCTCGGAATCGGTCAACGGCCGGCTGCGCCTCAGCGCGGCGCGAATGTTTCCCAGGATGTTCTCTCGAGCATTCATGGCTGGTGTGTCGTCAGCCGTGGCTCATGATGTCGGGCCGGAAAACGGTGCTTGGGTGCGAGCAGCCCGCTGCGCTCACACATGACGCTTCGGACGAGCGGCATACAGCTCACGGAAGGTCTTTCCCTCGGGCGATGGCAAGTCGCGGTCCCCTGTCCAGCCGGACCCACTCGGGAGGCTGTGAATCAGCCGCGCCCGTCCTCCGGCCCAGCGGCCGAGCCGGGCCGCAATGCGCGTGATCCAGGCATAGACTGCAGGGTGGGTGGCAGCCCAGGCCCACAGTTTCAACCCTACACGCTCGCGCCAGGGGCGCAGGCCTCGCTCGACCTGCTTCTCGCGCAGCTTGCGCATTAGATCGGGCAATGGAATCTTGACCGGACACACGACACCGCACTGGTTGCACAGCGTAGCCGCGTTGGGCAAGTCCAGTGCGTTTTCCAGCCCCACGTACATGGGCGTTAGCACGGCACCGATCGGGCCGGGGTACACCCAACCATACGGATGGCCACCGATGTTCTGATACACCGGGCAGTGATTCATGCAGGCACCACAGCGGATGCAGCGCAGGGCCGCGCGCAGGTCGGAGCCAAGCACACGCGTGCGGCCGGCATCCACGATGATGATGTGGAACTGCTCTGGGCCATCCTGGTCGCCGAACTGCTTCGGCCCGGTGGTGAACGTCAGGTAGTTGCTGATCGACTGCCCGGTGGCCGAGCGCGTCAGCAGCCGCAGGATGAACGACACATCCTCGAGAGTGGGCAGCACCTTCTCGATACCGGCGATGGCCACGTGCACACGCGGGAGCGTGGTGGTCATGCGGCCGTTGCCTTCGTTAGTGACGATCATGCTGGTGCCGGTCTGCGCCACCAGGAAATTGGCACCGGAGATCCCCATGTCGGCGCTCAGAAAATGCGGGCGCAGGATCATGCGCGCTTCCCGCGTCATCTCGCCGATGTCGGTCTTGCGCGGCAACCCGTGCTTCTCGTGGAACAAGTCGGCGATCTCCTCGCTGGTCCGATGGATGGCAGGGGCGATGATGTGTGAGGGCGTCTCGTGCGCTTCCTGGATGATGTATTCACCGAGGTCGGTCTCCCGAACCTCGATCCCCGCCGCCTCAAGAAAATGGTTGAGCCCGGTTTCCTCGCCCAGCATGGATTTAGACTTGATGATCTTGCGTACTTGGTTGCGACGCGCAATGTCCAGCACCAGCTGATTGACTTCCTGGCCCGTCTCGGCCCAGTGCACCTCAGCGCCGCGGGCGGTGGCGTTGCGCTCGAACTCCTCGAGCAAATAGTCCAGATGCGCGAGCGCGAAGTCGCGCCTCTGCTTCGCCGCCTCGCGAATGTCCTCGAAGTTGTCCAGCTCCAGAATCGATTCTGCACGGCCGGTCACCATGCGCATGCGCAGGTTGGACATTGCCTTGTGGAGCTGAGGGTTGGTCAGCGCCTCGGCGGCTTTGCGCTTGAACTGTTGGGAAGAAACTTGCATAGCTTTGCTGCGAGCGCAAAGTCAGAGGAGAAGGGCGGCGGGCGCGCGTTGCGCCTCAGCCAGCGCTCGCCCTCTGGCCACCTGCCTCGAGGCCCTAGGCTGGCTCATCTGCCGCTCCGGCCAGAACTTCGGCGAAGTGCAGCACCTTTGTCTTCGCATCGCCGCGGCGGCGCAGACGCCCTTCGATGTTGAGCATGCAACCGAGATCTCCGAGCACAACGGCGTCGGCCCCGGTGCCGGAGATGTCGGTGCACTTTTGATCAACGATGCGCGAGGAGATGGCGCCGAACTTGACCGCGAACGTCCCGCCGAACCCACAGCACTGCTCCGGCGTGGCCATCTCCTTGACGGTTAGGCCGGGCACTTTCGATAAGAGTTGTCGCGGCTGCGATTTCACCCCCAGCTCGCGCAGCCCGGAACAGGAGTCGTGATAGGTGACCGTGCCCTGGAAACGGCCCGGCACGCGCTGCAGGCGGAGCACGTTTACTAGGAAATCGGCCAGCTCCCAAGTGCGTGCAGTCAAGCGCTGGACCTCCGCTTCGAGCTCATGGAACTCGGACAGCAACTCCGGATAGTGAATCTTAATCATGCCGCCGCAGGACCCAGAGGGCGTTACCACATAGTCGCATAGGGCAAATTCCTGCAGTACTTTGCGCGCCAGCGCCTGCGCCGCGGCACGCTCCCCGGAGTTGTAGCCGGGCTGTCCGCAACATGTCTGGGTCGCTGGCACCACGACCTCGCAACCAGCACCCTCGAGCAGCTTCAGCGTGCTGACACCGATGCGCGGGCGCACCAGATCCACCAGGCAGGTTACGAACAAGCCGACGCGCATTGGAGCAGTAATTTTTCAGGCCGAGATCGGACACAAGGTTGGCGGCGGGAAGACCCGAGAGAGGCGGCGGGCGGGTGGCACCAACGGCCAAATGATACCATCCCGACCGGTATGAGGCGCACAAAAGCGAACCGCCGCTCGAGGCGGCGGTTTGCAGCACAACGCGCCGGTGAGCTGTCAGCCCGCGCGCGCCCTGCGTATGCGAACTGCAGCGGTGCCGGATTCCAGCCCCTCGACCCAGCGCTTGATGCGGTTGGCATCGCCGACGCGCGACAACTTGCCCCAGGAGTCGAGCAACACGATGATGACCGGCTTCGCAGCTATCGTGGCCTGCATCACCAGGCATCGGCCCGCCTCGCTGATGTAGCCGGTCTTGGACAAACCGATATCCCACTGGCGGCTGCGCACCAGCCCGTTCGAGTTGCGGAAGGCCACCACCCGGTGATAGCGCCGGCCACTGAGTGCGATCCGGTGCGAGTCGCTGGTCGTGAACTCGCGAATGAGGGGATACTGATAACCTGCGTTGACCATTATCGCCAAGTCCTGGGCGGTGGAGACGTTGCCAGGGTTGAGGCCAGTCGCGTCGAGGAACCGCGTATCTTGCATCCCCAGGTCCCGCGCCTTCTGGTTCATGGCGGGCACGAAGGCCCTTATTCCGCCCGGGAAGGTGCGCGCCAGCGCGGCCGCGGCCCGGTTCTCGGATGCCATCAACGCGAGTTTGAGCAGCTCGTACCGGGTGAGCGTCATCCCGACTTTGAGACGCGAACGCGTGCCCTTGAGGGTGTCTACGTCGGCCGCCTCGATATCGATCAGTTCGTCCAGGGGTAACCCGGAATCGAGCACAACGATGGCGGTCATGAGCTTAGTGATGGAGGCGATCGGCATGACTGCATCGGTATTCTTGGCGTACAGCATCTGTCCGTCACCCAGTTCCAGGACGAGCGCGGCGGCGGAGCGTAGTTTCAGCTCCCGTTGGCGCACAGCCACATCGGAATCGGGCTCCGTGAAGACCAGTTTGCTTGCGCCTGCCGCGTCAAGCGCTGTTGGACTGGGGCCGACCTGTTCGGCAGGCTCCGGCAGCCATTCGGTTTGCAGCGCGCTCGCGTTCGAGAGAGGCTCGGTAGGGTCAGCCCGTACCGCGGCTGGCACTAGCAGAGCAATGACCAGAATTGTTCTGTTAAGCATTGCAAATCCGAATTTTGCTTTTGTTGACGTCGCGTCTCGGCTCGCCTGAGACGCGGCCGGAAGCTCTCTTTATAAACCTATCTTTCCTAACGGCAAAGACCGGATGGACTTAAGCATGAGGCATGCCACGAACACCGATCGCACGCCCGAAAACTAACAAAAATCAGGCTGTAACGCAACACTCTTGAGTTAATGCTGCGGTTGGCGCCGCTGTCCTCGGGCGCCAGGGCTCGCGCGCAATGCTTGACTTGCGTTGGAGGATGCATGCCAACGCCGCCACTCGAAAGCGTGTCGACGGGAATGCGCGCCGTGCGTTGAGGAAGGCGCGCACAAAAAAAGGCCGACGAGGGGGCGCCGGCCTGTCGGAGAGGGGACTCCGATGAGGACCACAGCTTAGCGGCCCGTACTTACACCAGCCTTACCCTTGCAGAGAGGAGACCCTATGCGCATCTTGGTGGTAGAAGACGACCCGGTGTTGCGCGACGGCCTGAGCCGTTCGTTGCGCAACGCGGGCTACGCGGTGGACACCGCGCAAGACGGGAAGCTCGCGGACGACCTGCTGTCGGTGCATGCGTTCGACTTGGTCGTGCTGGACTTGGGCTTGCCCGGGCTCGATGGGCAGGAGGTGCTGCGACGGATGCGCCGGCGCGCATCCTCAGCCCCCGTCCTAATCCTGACGGCGCGCGATGCGGTGGAGGACCGGGTCGCCGGGCTGGACCTAGGTGCCGACGACTATTTGGTAAAACCCTTCAACCTTGCTGAGCTAGAGGCGCGGGTGCGCGCGCTTGTACGCCGCGCGCAATCCGCCAGCACCGCTCGTATCACGCATGGGGCACTGACCTTGGATACCACGGCCCGCCGTGCCTTCGTCGACGGGGACGCACTCGACCTGTCCGCCCGCGAGGTCGCGCTGCTGGAGGCGTTACTGTTGAGCACCGGCCGCGTGGTGAGCAAAGACCAGTTGGCCGACCGCTTGTATGGCGTGAGCGATGAAGTCGGGCCCAACGCCATCGAAGTATTCGTCCACCGGCTACGCCGCAAGATTGAACCTGCCGGGGTGGTGATTCGGACCATCCGGGGGCTCGGCTACCTAGTCGAGAAGCCTAGCCATGTCTGAACCGGCGCGCCGCGCCGAAAGCCGATTTCGGACACGCCAGTGAAATGGCGCGGCCGGGTCTGGTCGCTGCGTCAGCGCCTATTGGCATGGCTGCTCGCGCCATTGGTGCTGTGGTCCCTGGGCAGCTCGGGGCTGGCCTACCTACTCGCCGTCCACTTCACCACTCTCGCCTACGACCGGTCCCTGCACGCGTCGATCCGCGATATCGAACGGCAAATGACCGTAGTCGACGGCCGCCCCGCCATCAACCTCCCTCGCGCTGCGATCCAGATCCTGGAGTGGAACGAGGAGGACCGCGTCTACTACCGGGTGGCCACCGCGTCGGGAAAGCACATCGCTGGGGACCCCTCGCTGCCGGCGCCGGCCCTTCTGGTGCCAGGCCGAACTCAGTACTACGAAGCCCAACTCGGCAACGCTACAGTACGGGTGGCCGCCTCGCTGGTGCCAGTTACCGGTGCGCAGGAGGCTGTGCTGGTAGCAGCGGCAGAGTCCACTGACGCGCGCCGCTCGATCGCGCGTGAGATTCTGTTCGCTACCCTGGTGCCAGAGGCATTGCTGGTTGCCCTTGCGGCTGTGGGGGTGTGGTATGGGGTGGGGCGAGGCCTGCTTCCGCTGGAACGTTTGCGTGTGGAGGTTGGGCGCCGTTCCGACCAAGACCTAAGCTCGTTAGAGGCGCGGCGTGTCCCGCGTGAGGTGCGCCCGTTGGTCGACGCGATCAATGCGCTGCTTACACGGCTCGACAGCGCGCTTGCGGCGCACCGCCGCTTCGTCGCCAACGCAGCTCACCAGCTGCGCACGCCGCTGGCTGGACTCAACGCCCAGGCCGAACTGGCGCTGCGCGAGAGCGAGCCGGCTGCGATTCGCCTCTCGCTCGAACAATTGCACCAGGCGGCCGGCCGGGCCGCCCGCCTGGTGAGCCAGCTGCTTTCGCTGGCGCGGCTGGAACCGCGCAGCGGCCGGCCTCTGCAAGTCGAGCCACTGGACCTCAACGAGTTGGCGCGCGACACGACTGCGCGCTGGGTGCCTCCTGCACTGGCGCAGGGTATCGATCTTGGCTTCGAGGGCAGCGCGTCTGTCAGAGTGCTCGGCGACCGCCTGCTGCTGGAGGAGTTGCTGAGCAATCTGCTCGACAATGCAGTCCGCTATACGCCCGCAAGAGGCGAGGCCACTGTGCGCGTGCAACGCGCTTCAACCGGGACCGTCCTCAGTGTCGAGGACAACGGCCCTGGCATTCCCGAGGACGAACGTGGCAAGGTGCTGGAGCGCTTCCATCGTGGCAGCACCGCATTCCAGACCGCAGGCAGCGGGCTGGGCCTGGCCATCGTGCGCGAGATCGCGGTCACTCATGGTGCCGAGATGCGCGTGGAGGCTGGCCGCGACGGCCGAGGCACCCGGGTCAGCGTTACCTTCCCCGACAAAGGATGACGGCCGCAGGATGCGCCACGACCGCCCGGGCGTTCAATCGCCTCGACAGAATTGGCGGGCCGGGCCAACGTCGTGGGTCGGGTGGCCGAGCGCGACGCTGCTCACTCATGAAAACATGAGACGACGCGCCCCGCGCACCAGCAAAGGCACGGCCAACTTCTGGAGAGCGCGGTTGAGCTGCAGCGGTTGCAACGTCATCTGCACCGCCATGCGGTACGGATAGTGCGGGAGCAATCGCTCGCGTATCTCCTGCATGAATGCGGTGAAGTGCCCGTCCTGGAATGGCTGGCCTGGGTGGAGCATGCGCCAGGCATGCTTGAAGCCTATGAAGGCGTCTTCCCGCTCGGCCTCGGCGAAACGCTTGTGCAGCGCTCGCAGCACGCTCAGCCGCCCCACTCGCTCCTCGGCTTGGTAGGCGACGTAGAAGGTGCGAAAGTGGTTGTAATGCCGCACCTCGTCGCGGCGGATGAGGCCGGTGAGCTGTTTGAGCACTGGCTCCGGCGCGCAGGCGTGCAGGGTGGTGTAGAAGGTCGCCGTTCCGGTCTCGACCATGCAACGCGCCGCCATTTCGAGCGCCCGGCTCCCCTCTAGCTGCTCCATCGTACACAGTCTGGAATATTCGTCGAAGAAGCCGGCATAACCCTGCTGCCAGTCCACGCCTGGCCAAGCCGCCTCGGTGTAGGCGCGCAGCGCGCGGCCATGCTGGAGTTCCTCTGGCTGCCAACGCTTCGCCAGCCACTCCCGCGCCAGCGGGTCGGGAAAGTGAAGCACCAGGTTACCGGTGTAGAGCTCGGCTGCTGTCTCGATAAAAGAGGCGCCCGCGACCAGATAGTAGGTGAACCAGTCGTCGCGCACCACGCTCTGCTCGATCCGCCTCAAGTCAATATCGGCCAGGCTCCAGTGAGCACTGTCCAGTTGTCCGCCACGGCTGATATTGACTTTCATGCCTCAAGGTCCTCCCAGCGCTGCGTGTTCCACATCCCTCTGGCTGAACTTTGACGACTGCCGGATCGGGTTGCGGCTGTCATCGTCCTCCGGCCGATGCGATCGCCGGCTCGCGCGCAGGCATTTCAACCACCTGCCGGCGCTGTTCTTCCTCGCGCTGCTGCAAGGCCCACATCTGGGCATAAGCGCCATCCCGCTCGAGCAAAGCCCGATGGGTACCGCGCTCCACGATGCGGCCGTGGTCCATGACCAGGATCTCGTCGGCGTCGACGATGGTCGATAGACGGTGCGCGATGACCAGCGTGGTGCGCTCCTTTGCGATGCGCTCTAGCTCGGCCTGGATCGCTTTCTCGGAGCGCGAATCCAGCGCCGAGGTCGCCTCGTCGAACACGAAAATTTTCGGATTCTTCAGGATGGCACGGGCAATCGCCACACGCTGCTTTTCGCCGCCCGACAGCTTCAGTCCGCGCTCGCCTACCATTGTGTCGTAGCCATCTGGCGAGCTTTCGATGAAGTCGTGGATGTGAGCCGCGCGTGCCGCCTCGATCACCTCCTCATGCGTCGC
>Ga0326726_10001585_pt1 | contig 21132 bp, 17 predicted proteins | sample MHFenrmetagenome_2_FD_207603 | JGI IMG/M metagenome (GOLD analysis project Ga0326726, IMG submission 207603) | Lab enriched peat soil microbial communities from Michigan Hollow, Ithaca, NY, United States - MHF15MN | ecosystem: Environmental > Terrestrial > Soil > Wetlands > Peat | place: USA... | reverse complement strand
AGGCGATCGACGCCGGAAAGCTCAAGGGTCTGATCGACCAGGCGGCGACTTCGCTCGCCGAGCGCAAGCTCCTTCTGGCCGCGGCCGGAGCCGCCAAGACGGTCGTCCCGCCCGAGGAGCTCGAAAAGGCCCTGCAGGCCCAATACGCCCAGGCCGGCGGCGAGCCCGCCTTCCTGGAGGTCCTGAAGAAAGCCGACATCTCGATCGACCACGTGAAAAAGAGCATCCAGGAATCGATGCTCATCAACAAGTTCCTCTCCGGCGTCGCCGAGAACGGCGCCAAGGTCAGCGACGACGAGCTGCGCAAGGCCTATGAGCAGGAGACGGTCGGCGATAAGACGGCCACGGTGAGGCACGTCCTCATCCTGACCCAGGGCAAGACCGAGCCGGACAAGGTCCTGGCCCGGAAGAAGATCGAGGACATCCTGGCCAAGGCCAAGGCCGGCGAGGACTTCGCCGGGCTGGCCAAGCAGTACTCCGAGGACCCCGGGTCCAAGGACAACGGCGGCCTCTACGAGGACTTCCCGCGCGGCAAGATGGTCAAGCCCTTCGAGGACGCCGCGTTCTCCGTCCCGGTCGGCGGCCTCAGCGGCGTCATCGAAACGGAGTACGGCTATCACATCCTCCAGGTCGTCGGGCGCAAGAAGGAGACCCGTCCCTTCGAGGAGGTCCGGGCCGAGCTCGATTCGCGGCTCAAGCAGGGCAAGCAGGGTACGGCCGTTCAAGATTTCGTCAAGGGACTCAAGGACAAGGCGAAATTCAAGCTCATCGGGGTCTGAGCCTTCCGGCCCGGCGATGAGATAACCGTCTTTTCATCACCCTCGGCGAGGGGAGCGGTGGCTCTGGCAATTCCCCCCTTTCGGGGATTGCGGCAGGCTCCCCGGGCCCACACAATAGGCCTGGACGCGCTTCCCGCGCCCGGACATCCGTCCTTTGAGGAGGAACGATGAAAAGACTAATGAGCGTCCTCGTGATCGCGGCCCTCGCCGGGTTGCTGGCCCTGCCCCAGCCCGCGGCAGCCGGCGTCCAGTTCGGCATCAAGGCCGGCGGCAACATAGCCAAACCGACCGGCGTCGACGCCCAGGATCCCCTGGCCACCCTGAAGAACAAGGTCGGCTTCACCGGAGGCATCTTCCTGGCCCTTAACTTCGGCCGCGTCGTCACCGTCCAGTGGGAGGCCCTCTACACGATGAAGGGCGCCACCTACGTGGCCCTCGACGACAGCTACACCGACAAGCTCTATGCCGATTACATCGAAGTGCCCCTGCTCTTGAAGCTCAGGATCCCCCTGCCGGTCATCCAGCCCTTCGTCTTCGCCGGCCCGAGCGTGGGCTTCAAGCTCCAGGAAAAGCTCCAGGAGAACGGCGTGGACGTTCCCCTGACCCAGAAGCTCCTGAAGAACAACGACTACGGCGCCATCTTTGGGGCCGGCGTGAACCTGGGCCGGAGCTTCATGATCGACGTCCGCTACAGCCTGGGCATCCAGAAGGTCATCTCCACCGTCGAAGGGGATGTCCAGCCCGACTTCAAGAACGGCGTCTGGTCGGCGAGCCTCGGCATCGCGTTCTAGGCCGCGACCTCGTCTTCGGCATCATCAAGGCGCTTCCGCCGAGCGGAGGCGCCTTTCTTTTGGTTCTTCTCCCGATACCTCCACAACGGGGATCATCGAGGTTGCCGGCTCACCCTGTCCCGAGAGAGACGAGGCGATATCCGTCGCCGCCTCGAGAGGGATTCCAGGAGATGGGAGAAGTCCTTTTCTTTCCCGCGGCAGTCAAGCGGCCGGCCCGGACGGGCCCCTTGACAGAAAAGGCGACGGGGCGCAGCATGAACGGGATCGATCCGAGGAGGTCGCCCATGCCCGCGACGTACAAGAACCCCGGCCGCATCGCCTTCACCGCCGAGATCCGCGGCCATGAGAGCGGCGGGGCTTTCGTCGAATTCCCTCATGACGTCGAGAAGCTCTACGGGGCCAAAGGCCGGGTCCCGGTCCGCGTCACCTTCGACGGCATCGCCTACCGCGGCTCCATGGTCAGGATGGGCGCCCCGAAGCATATCCTGCTGATCCTCAAGGAGATCCGGGAGAAGCTCGGCAAGGGCCCGGGCGACAGGATCCGGGTGACCGTCGAGATCGACGATACCCCGCGCGTCATCGTCCTCGCTCCCGACGTCGAGTCGGCCTTCAGGAAGGGGGGCATCCTCGAGCGCTACCGGGCGATGTCCTTCACCCATCAGCGGGAGTACGCGACGTGGATCGGGGAAGCGAAGCAGGCCGAAACGCGGACCCGGCGTGTCGCCAAGGCCATTGCCGAGCTCAAGGCCCGGAAGAATTGATTCAGCGGACGTACAGATAGATGTAGTGCTTCTCCCCGTTCTCGTCCGCGACCGTTTCGGTCTGCACCTGTTTCGCCTCCCAGCCGGGGATAGCGTAGTTGTGGCAGACGACGCGGCTCTTCGGACGGAGCTGGGTCTCCAGGATCGGCCGCATCAGGGCGTTCGATTCGGGGAGCAGATAGAGGCTGACGACGGTCGCCTCGGAGATGTCGGCCTTGGTGGCGTCCATGCAGATGAACTTGACCTGCCGCTCGACCCCGGCGGCCTTGGCGTTGCGCTCCGAGGATTCGATCATGGCCTTGTCGATATCGATGCCGACGCCGCGGGCCCCGTAACGGCGGGCCGCGGTGATGACGATGCGGCCGTCGCCGCAGCCGATGTCGAAGAGGACGTCCTTGCCGGTGACGCCGGCGAGCTCGAGCATGCGGTCGACGACGGGCTGGGGCGTCGGGACCCAGGGGGCCAGATCGATGGCGTCGCTCCGGCCGTGGGAGCCGAGAAAGAGGTCGATCGTCTGCCCCTCGTCGACGCGGAAGGAATAGGGGCTGCCCGGGTCGAGGGAGTAGACGGCGTCCTTCTTGCCGGTATTGAACTCGATCTCGAGGGCCGTGGCCGTCCGGAAGCGGTCGACGGCCCCCGGCGCGATCTCCCGGGATTCGGCGGCCTCGGGCTTCCCGGCCGGATAGATCCGGTAGCCGATCGGATTGCCGGTGACGTTGCGGACGGTCGTCTCTTTGAGCCGGAGGGTTTCGGCCGTCGGGGCCGGAGCGCCGGACGGCTCGGGCTGGCGGCGGGTGCAGGCGGAGACGGCCAGCGCCAGCGCGGCCACGACGAGGACGCCTTCGAGCGTATTTCTTTTCATCCCCTCTCTCCCCGGACCCTCGCGGGTCCAATCGTCCGGGCTAGCGTCCGTCCCTTAAGGCCTTGATCTCCGCCTCGATGCGGTCGATCTCCTCCCGGTCACGGGCGCCGAGCTTCGGATACAATCTCTCTTTACAGGCTCCCAGATACTTCAGGGCCTCGGCATAGCGGCCCTGCTCGCGCAGGGCGATCGTGATGTTGATGTAGGCGTCGAGGAGGCCGGGATCGAGCTGGATCGCCCGCTCGTAGTCGCGGACGGCCTCGTTCGTCCGGCCCATCGTCAGACCGACCGAGGCGCGGCCGTTCCAAGCCACGGCCAGCTTGGGCTCGAGCGCGATGGCCTTGTCGAAATATCCGGTGGCCTCGTCGGCCACGGCCTGGCGCCTGTCCTCGGCGAGCTTCATAAGATAGACCAGTCCGATATTGCTGTAGCCGAGAGCGAAGGTCTTGTCGATGGCGACGGACTTCTCGAAGTTCTCCAGGGCCTGATCGTAGCGGCCCAGGGCGAAATAGGCGCCGCCGAGGTTGAGCCAGACGGCCGGGTTCTCCGGGCTCAAAACGGTCGCTTTGCTGTAGAGCGCAATGGCCCGGTCGGTCTCGCCCGCGGCCAAAAGCGCCTGGCCGAGCCCCGACATCGCGCCCTCGAAATCGGGGGAATCGACCACGGCTCTCTCGCCGGCCACGGTCTCGAGGATCGCCTCGGCCTTGGCCAGGTCGCCCTTCTTGACCCAGAGCGAGGCGATCTTGGCCTGGACCGACCGGTTCTGCGGCTCGAGGGCCGCCGCCTTCCCGTAGCTCGCTAGTGCCGCGTCCGTTTCGCCGAGCAGGTCCTCCGCGTCGCCGAGCAAGATCTGGGCGGAGGTCATGGCCGGGTTCCCGGTCACGAGCTCGAGACAAAAAGCCTTGGCCTTGGCCGGCTCGCCGCCCTCGATCAGGTCCATGGCCAGAAAGACCTTGAACGACTCCCTCTCGGGGAACTTGGCCATGGCCTGGCGCAGGGTCTCGAGGGCCTCCGGCATCCGGCCGCCGTTCTTCTGGATCTCGTGCCGGACATCATAGATGTCGGGAAGCTCGAGCCCCGGGTTCCGGGCGAGGACCGCCGCCAACCGCGCTTCCGCCCCCTGGTAATCCTTCTTCTTGAGGAGGTCCTTGAGCGCTATGACTTCCGCGTAGACGCCGATCGCCCGCTTGGGATCGATCATGGCCGCGGCCTTGGACGAGAAGCTCGAGACGTATCCGAGGGAGGTCAGCTTTTTGACGTCGCTCGCACTGAGCTCCCGCCGGCTGGCGCCCGTCCCCGAGGCCGTCCGCCGGACGAATTCCCCGAGCTTCTTGTCGATCGCCCGGGCCGTCTCGCCGCGCTCCGCGAGGAGATTGCGCGCCTCCCGGGGGTCGGCATCGACGTCATAAAGCTCCGCTTCGGGCAGGGAGATGTATTTCAAGGGACCGTCGAGGAGCCCCGTCAAGGGGGCCCAATTGAACTCTTCCTGGCCGAAGAGGCTCTCGAAGTAGATCTCCCGCCGGCCCGCTTCCTTCCCGTCCACCAGGGGCCAGAAGCTCCGGCCCTGGACCGCCGCCGGCGTCGGGACCCTGAGGAGCTCGAGGAGACCGGGCATGATGTCGACCAGGCTGAGCCGGCCGGCCACGGTCTTTGGCGACTTGAAGAGCCGGGGGTTGTGGAGGATAAGGGGCACGCGCAGGCTTTCCTCATAGCAGAAGATGCCGTGGCCCTGCTCCGTGTGCTCGCCGAAGGCTTCGCCGTGGTCGCCGACGATCACGATGAGGGTCGTCTCGTAGAGCCCCTTGTCCCGGAGCGCCTGGACGATCTTCCCGACGTGGGCGTCGACATAGCGGACCTCGCCCTCGTAGAGCTTCCAGGACGGATCGTCCCCGGCCGCCGCGCCGTCCCCGTGCGGGACATAGGGAGAGTGGGCGTCATAGAAGTGGACCCAGCCGAAGAATTTTTTGCCGGTCCGGCCTTGGAGCCAACGGGAGAACTTGTCGTAAACCCTGTCGGCGGAGATCTCGGCGGTGAAATTGAGGATGGGCCGTCCCGTCTCGAAATCCTCGTCGTAGGCGTCGAAGCCCTGGGACAGGCCGAACTTGGCGGCCACCGTGAAGGAGGCGACGACGGCGCCCGTCTCATAACCGCGGCCCTTGAGGACGCGGGCCAGGGTCTCTTCGGACGGCGGCAGGACGTAGGTGCCGTTGTTGCGGACCTGATGGGCGATCGGATACCTGCCGGTGAAGAGGGAGCAGTGCGCGGGAAGCGTCAGGGGAGCGGGCGTGTAGCAGTGCTCGAAAACGATCCCCGTCCGGCCGAGCTCGTCGATCCGGGGGGTCGTGCCGTCCGTGTTCCCGTAGAGCCCGACGGCGTCGGCGCGGGTCGTGTCCAGGGTGATGACGAGAAGGTTCATGCCCGAGGCGTCGGCCAGAGGGGGCTTGGACGAACAGCCCGAGGCCAGGATGAGCGCCGCGAACAGGGCCGCGCCGACCGCGATCTTGCGTCTCATGGCCCCTCATTATAACAGAATCCATTTGGACCGTAAAAAGCGCCCGCGGGCGGCGGCGGCCGCGGCCCGAAAGGCCGGCCGGGGCGTTGACTCGGGGAAATGATTCCCATAGAGTGGGGTTTTCTCCGGGCCGGACAGGCCCCATCGGAAAGGCATCGATGACGCTCCTGCGAACGGTCTCGACACTCGGACTCGCCGCTCTTTGCGTTGGAGCCGCGCCCGCCGCGGGCGGGAACGGGGAATTCTTCCGGCCCTTGAGAGCGGGCTCGCCGCCGGCGATCGACGGCCGGCTCGACGACGCCGTTTGGCGCGACGCCCCGTCGGTCGTCCTGGCCAAGACGTTCATTCCCGACTTCGGCCGGGAGCCAAGCGAGCGGACCGTCGCCTACATGGCCTACGACGCCGAGAACCTCTTTTTCGCCTTCAAGTGCTATGACCGGGAGCCGGACAAGATCAAGGCGGCCATGGCCAACCGCGACACGATCCGCTCCGACGACTTCATCTGCATCAACCTCGACAGCTTCAACGACCGGCAGTCCCTGTACGCCTTCTATGTCAACCCGCTCGGCGTCCAGACCGACAGCCGCTTCGCCGGCGGCAACGAGGACTTCAGCGTCGACGTGGTTTGGAAGAGCGCCGGCCGGATCGACCCCGACGGCTACAGCGTCGAGCTGGCCGTGCCCTTCAAGAGCATCCGCTACGCCGGGAAGAAGCGGGTGGAGATGTCCATCTTCTTCGAGCGCCGCATCTCGCGCCGGTCCGAGCATAGCTCCTATCCCGCCCTCGATCCGGCCCGCGGCTACTTCTTCCTGACCCAGATGATGCCCCTGGAGCTCGAGGACATCCGCCAATACACGCTGCTCGAGATCCTCCCCGCCTATACCTACCGGGACGGGGCGGAGCGCGTCGAGGGCGCCCTGGCCGGCGCCGCCGGGGTCCACGAGGGCCATCTGACGGCGAAGGTCGGCATCACCTCGCAGCTTATCCTCGACGGGACCTACAATCCGGACTTCAGCCAGGTCGAAGCCGACGCCGGTCAGGTCGACGTCAATCTCCGCTATGACCTTTTCTTTCCCGAGAAGAGGCCGTTCTTCCTCGAGGGGAGCGAGATGTTCCAGCTGGCCGGCACGTCGGCCGCCGACCCCCTCGAAGCCGTCGTCCACACCCGGACGATCGTCGACCCCCGGATCGGATTCAAGCTCTCGGGGAAAGTCGGGAAGAAGGATACCGTGGCCTCCATCTTCGCCCTCGATGAGTCGCCGTCGAGCGACCCGCTCTCCTTGCCCGGGAGCGACCGGTACGCCGGGTTCGCCGTCCTTCGCTACAAGAGGGCCGTCGGCAGCGACGGCTACCTCGGCGCCTTCACCACCGGCCGCGAGTACGGCGGCGGCTTCAACGAGGTGGCCGGGGCCGACGGCCAGCTCCGGCTGACCAAGGCCAGCCAGCTGAGCTTTCACGGCTTGGGCTCCTGGACACGGGGCGAGACGGGCGGCGGGACGGACCCGGGCTTCGCCGTGGGCGCCGATTATCTCTACGACACCAGGAACCTCGGCCTAAACTTCTCATTCTATGATATTTCCAATGATTTCCAGACTGCCGCCGGCTATCTCATCCGCCGGGGCGTGGCCGGACTGCAGGCTTCCGGATCGCCGCGGTTCTATCCGAAGAGCCGTTTCTTCCGGAAGATCGTTCCCACCTTGTCCGCCGCCGCGGCCAAGGACCTGCCGAGCGGGCTCTTCGAGACGAACGACGCCTTGGGCGTCGTCGCCCTTCTTCCGGGCTATACGTCCGCGTCCATTGAAGGGCACTATTCCACGGAGGTCTTCCTCGGCCGGCGGTTCGATACAAGCGGCATCCTTGTCGGGAGCCAGAGCCAGGTCACGAAGGCGCTCTACCTTCGAGGCCAGTACTTCTGGGGCGACTCCATCCGCTACGTCGCCGAACCCTACCAGGGCCGCGGCAGCCGGGTCACGGCCACCGTTACCTACAAGCCGTCGGAACGCTTCGACCTGACGGCCGGGCTGACCTTTTCCGATTTCACCCGCCGATCGACGGGGGAGAGGGAATACGCCTACGCCATCTGGCGCGGCCGGCTGACCTACCAGATGAACAGATCCCTCTTTTTTCGAGGCATCGTCGAATACAACGCTTTTCGCCGGGAGATGCTGACCGATCTTCTGGCCTCTTTCACGTACATCCCGGGCACCGTCATCCAGCTCGGCTACGGGTCGCTCTATGACCGGACCGAGTGGGTCGACGGCGCCTACCGCGACGCCGGCCGCTTTCTCGAGATGAAGCGGGGCCTGTTCTTCAAGGCCTCCTACCTCTGGCGGCTCTGAAGGTCCGGGGGCATTTCGGACCCGGCCTTGAAAAAGGGACGCCGAAACTCCATAATGGAGAGGACGCGATCATTCAGGAGCGGCGGACACGGATACGGCCCGGCTGCGCCGGGCTGACCCGCCACAGGAGGCATTGATGGATCATCGGCTCTTCTCTAAGCTCGCGGCCGGCGCCGCGATCCTTTTCGTTACCTTCGGACTGGCCATGGGCCAGGCCGGACGGGGCACGGCCCGCATGAACGGCGTCGTCGTCGACCTGGAGGGCAAACCCGTCCCCGGGGCCAAGGTGACGGCGGTCTACACCCAGCCCGGCGGCAGCTCGTTCGACACGACGACCGACAAGAAGGGGGAATTCACCTTCATGGGCCTCGGCACGGGCAACTTTGACGTCACCGTCAACGCCAAGGGCTACCTGCCCGTCACGCAGCGCATCCCCATCTCCCAGCTCAACAAGAACCCCAAGTCCACCATCAAGCTGGAGAAGAAGGCGGAAGGGACGGGCATCGTCCAGGATGAGGCCACTTTCCAAACCCTCGAGGAAGGGAACGCCTTCTTTAAAGAGGGCAAGTACGATACGGCCCTGATGATGTACGAAGAGTTCCTGTCCAAGAACCCCGGCGCCTACCAGGTCCTCCTGAACATCGGCGATTGCCAGCGCGAGAAGGGCGAGTACGATAAGGCCATCGAGACCTACAACAAGCTCGTTCAGCAGGCCGGCCCCGACACGACGATGGGCAAGGCCATGGGGGCCAAGGGCCTGGCGGCGATCGGCCTGATCTTCCTGAAGCAGGGCAAGCTCGCCGAATCCCAGGATTACTTCAAGAAGTCCATCGAGATGGCGCCGCAGGACGAGAACCTGCCCTACAACGTCGCCGAGATCTACTTCTCGAATTCTCAGGTCGACGACGCCATCCGCTATTTCGAGCTGGCCATCCAGATCAAGCCCGACTGGCCCGACCCGTATCTCCGGGTGGCCTTGGCCTACCTGAACAAGGGCGATACGGTCAAGGCCGCCGAAAACCTGGAGAAGTTCATCAAGCTCGAGCCGGAGACGGAGCGGACGGCCCAGGCCAAGGCCATGCTCGAGGCGATCAAGAAGTAAGCCCCGTATTTTCCCCGCCCATAAAAAAAGCCCGCCCCCCGACCGGGGGGCGGGCTTTGTGCTTCTGCGTGTACTGCTGCTGCTTCTGCTTTCCGCTTAGAAGGAGAACCGGGCGCCAACGCGCAGCGACCACGTGCCGAAAGCGTTGTTGTAGCCCTTGCCGGACAGAGCCTGCGCCGTGTCGGCCGCGACGTAGGAGATGTCAGGCCGGTAGAACGCCATACGATCCTTCCAATAATAGGTGCGGTTCGTGGGGACGCCGTTGATGAGGACGGTGTCGAAGAGCGTGGTGTTGGGGTCGACGGCCGTGCCGTCGAGAAGGAGCGCGTCGGGGATGTTCATCGTGTTGCGCGTGGGGGCGTACCGGGCCTGCTGCCAGGTCTTGGTGTTGGTGACGTTGCTGATCTGGGTGTTGAAGGCCACGGTGTAGCGGCCGCCGATCTTGATGGCCCATTCAGCGTAGACGTCGGCCCATGCCGTGAACGGGAGGTTGCCCAGGTCACCATACCCGAGCGGGTAGATGTAGCTGTTGTTGAAGGGCAGCTGCGTGGAGATGGGGTTCCCGCTGCGGCCGTAGGCGGCGAAACCGAGGGTCAGACCCATGGGGAAGGTGTAGGAGCCGTAGGCCTTGATGTAGTGGGTCCGGTCCTGGGGCAGCCGGCCGTTGATGGCCGTGCCGTCCATCTGGTACATCATGAACCACAAGTCGAACGAGCGCTCGACGTTCGGTGAATTGCGGCCGAATTCGTCGGTGCTGGAGAGGCCGCCGTAGTTGCCCTTGGTCAGGCTCAGGGTGTAGTTGATGGCGCCCTGCCAATTGTGGCTGAACCGCTTTTCGAGGGACAGGTTCAGGCCGTAGTAATTGCGGATGGCCTTGGGCTGGGGCCAATAGTCGAGGCCGGTCGGCTGGTTCTGAAGGGTCTCGAAGAGGTTGACGATCCAGGCGCTGCCGGGATTGCCTTCGTAGTACTGCTCGCCCTGGGGGGTGATGATGCCGATGTCCTCGATCGTCCGGAGCAGGTGCTTCCAGACGCCGCGGGCGGAGAAGGACAGGTCTTCCGACAGCTTCTTTTCGGCGCCGAAGGAGACTTCCTGCTGGGCGACGGGCTTCATGTCGGGCTGGAGCGTGTCGAACGAGGGGATGCGCCAATCGATGGTGCCCAGGTAGGTCCCGCCGGCGGCCTGGCTGAGGGCCGCGTTGCCGGTCTCGCCGCTGCCTTCGGTGTTGCCGACCAAGCCGTTGGCCGCGATGAGCCGGAAGTCGGGGTTGTCGAGGGTGTAGTAATCAGTCTGCCACTTGAAGCCGCCGAACGCGCCTTCGGCCATGTACAGCTTCATGACGTCGTAGTAGATGCCGTAGCTGGCGAAGACCTTCAACGAGGAATCGCCGAAGACGTCATAGACGGCGCCGAAGCGCGGGGCCAGCTTGTCCGCGAAGCCGAAGTTGATGGGCTTCTTGAACTGGTCCGGAACGTCGGGATTGAACGTCGGGATGTACTCGCTCTCCGTCCGGAGACCGGCGTTCAGGGTCAGCTTGCCGTTGATCGTCCAGGAATCCTGGAGATAGAAGGCATACGTGTTCCGGTGAATGTTCCAGGCGTAGCCGTAGGGCTGCCGCCAGCTGCCGCGGATGTCATAAAAGCCGTAGGTGCCGCGGGTCGACGGAACGCCGTAGGCCTCGAGGGCCGTGCAGGGCTGGTTCCAGCTGATGTTGACCATCGGGCTGACGGGGCCGTTGAGGACGTTTTCCTGATCGCGGACGACCTGGAAACCGGCCTTCCAGGCGTGCTCGCCGGCCAGGCTGACAAAGTAGGACAGGTCGGCGTTGCCGGAATACTTCTCGAGTTTGTACCGGTCCAGGACCGACCGGGAGCCGGCGTAGTTGGCCCAACCGGCGATGTTCAGCAGGCTGGGGTTGGCGACGTAGAAGGGGTCAGTCGCGAACATGTTGTTGTCGTAGTTGAAATAGATCGTGGTGAACCGGTTCGCGATCTGCTGGTTCTGCGTGTTCGTCATGTGGTAGCCGCCGCGGAGGCTGACCAGGAAGTTGTTGCTGGCGCTGTAGTCGGCCAGGAACGCGGCGCTCCAGTTCGGGTAGTCGTACCCTTGCTTGCCGTACGCGTAGTTCTTGGCGCTGGACCCCAGGATGCTGGGGATGGCGCCGCGGTAGTTCGACCAATTGTCGACCAAGCTGGCGGAAACGCGCAGGCCCTTGACCGGGGCGGCGGTCAGCTTGATCTGGCCGTTGAACACGAGGTTCTTGTTGAAGAAGGGCATCCACGGGGCGTTGGACAGGGACCCGGGGAGCGTGTCGTCGCTGTTGAAGAACCTTTCGCCCCAGGTCCGGGCATAGACCGGATTGATCGAGCCGAAGAACCAGAGCTTGTCCTTGAGGATGTAGCCGCCGAGGGTGAAGACGCCCTCGAACCGCTTGTAGTCGTCGCGCCCGTTGGCGCCCTGCCAGTAGAGCACGTCATCGTTGACGTACTCGGCGACGTCCGAGTTCGTCGGGCTCCAGCGGAAGTAGTCGCGGGCGAAGCCCTGCATGAGGCGGCTGTTGTCGTTGTAATAGAAGCTCAGGTCGCCGTGGTAGGCGTTGCCGCCGGACCGGGTGATGACGTTGACGACGCCGCCCATCGAGCCGCCGAATTCGGCGTTGTAGCCCGACGCGGTGACCTTGACCTCGTCGACGAGCTCCATGACCGCGCCCTGGGCGGCCGTGCCGACGTGGACCTGGGTGATGTCCGCGCCGTCCATGTACCACATATTCTCGGTTCCGGTGGCGCCGTCGACCGAGAGGCCGCCCGTGCGGTTGTCATACTGGACGCCGGGGACCGTGCTGATCAGGCCGTCGAAGCTCCGGTTCCGAGGCAGGGACATGAACACTTCCTTGGTCATGGTCTGGCTCTTGACCGTGCTCTTGACGTCGATGAGCGGGCTCTGCCCGATGACAGTGACCTGCTCTTCGAGAGCGGCCTGTTCGAGCGTCGCGTTCAGGGTGATCGTCTGGGACAGCTGGACGATGATGTCCTTCCGGATCAGGTGCTTGAAGCCCTGAAGGGTGAAGGTCACCTCATAGACGCCGGAAGGCAGAGAGAACAGACGGTAGGTGCCGTCGCCGTCCGTGACCGCCGTCGCCTTGCCGACCAGCCTGGGGCTCGTCGCTTCGACCGAAACGCCGGGAAGCGGAGCGCCCGTCGAGTCCGTGACCTTTCCTTCCATCTTGGAGGTCGGGACGAGCTGGGCGAAGGCGACCCCGGCCATGAACAAGGCGAGGATCGCGATGATTAGTCTTTTACTCATAAAGAAGATTCCTCCTAAAATTCGATAACCTAAGGCCCAATGGCCGTCCGCCGTCCGTCAGCCTTTGGCCAGCGGAACGCACGAACGTCCCGGGACAAGAACAGCCTGTTCCTGCCCCCCCTTGATCCTCATGCATAAGCGTCTTCTGGTTCTCACCTCCTCGCTTAAAAAAGATATTAGTATTTAACATGATTCTCTGCCTATAACTTAAGCAAGTATCATGCCAAGGTACATAATCATCTAATTTATTTGTTATGAATTACTTACCTATATATTGAGACCCGATTAGATACAGTTTTTTGGACTAATCCAAAAAAATGAATCCTCTTTATTCCCGAGGTGCGGGGACCCTGGCCAAAGGCTCCCTCCGAGGCCAGGAAACGCGGGCCCTTCGTCCGCTCGGATCACGGCGAAAAAACCCGCCCGGCAGCCTCTCCCTGCCGCTTATTGACGGGCTCTTCCCCCGGGCTTATACTGAGACCGGAACGCTTTTCTTACGGGGAGGTCGGCCATGACATCGACAAGGTCCTTACGGATGATCGGCGCGCTGAGCGCGCTATTCCTTTCCGTCGTGACGCTCGCCTCGATCGTCACCGCCGCCATCCCGAAGAAGGACGTTTGGTACACGCAGCATTACATCATCCTTCAGGATTTCGAGCGGAAGGCCTACCGCGGTCTGTCCGAGGTAGGCCGCAAGGATTTCCAGGTCCTCTTCTGGGCGGCCCGCACTCCGGAAGCCCGGGGGACGTTCGCCGCCCGCCTGGACTATGTCATCAAGAATTTCTGGAAAGAGAACAGCAAACAGCCGTGGAACACGGATCGCGGCCGGACCTACCTCCTCAACGGCAGTCCCGCCTCGATCGATTACGACCAGAACGTCAGCTTCGCCACGCCGATGCCCGGTCAAGTCGCGGACAATGTCAGCCGCAGCAGCGAAGACCTCGGAGCGAACAGGGCCGAGATCTGGATCTATCCTTATGACAAGTATTTTATCAGGTACACCTTCGCCTTCATCCAGCCTTCTCAATGGAGGATCACGCAGACCACCGGCAACCGCTACCTCGGGGAGCTCGAGGACTACAACAAGAAAGTGACCTTCGGCATCGTCGACGCGGCGAAATACAGGCAGGATCTGGACGCCCTGGCCAAGAAGAAATAACCCGGCGGCCGACGAGCGGAGAGGGCGGTCCTGCGCGAGCTACTCGTTCTCAGCGCTTGTCTGGGCGCACTCCTCCTCTTCCTCGCCGTCGAGCGCATCCGTCTTGACCGGGCTCGCCGGCGCGTGCTCCGGCGCATCGCCGTCAGCGGGACCCGGGGTAAATCGAGCGTCACCCGGCTGATCGCCGCCGGATTGAGGGCTTCCGGCGCCCGTGTCCTGGCCAAGACGACCGGCTCGAAGCCCGTCCTGATCCTTCCCGACGGCTCGGAGCGGGAGATCGTCCGGGCCGGCCCTCCCTCCGTCCGCGAGCAGGTCCGTCTTCTCGCCCTGGCCGCGGCCGAAGGGGCCGACACCCTTGTTTCCGAGATGATGAGCATCGGCGCCGAATGCCTGGCCGCGGAATCCCGGCGCATCCTCGAGCCGGGGACGCTCGTCCTGACCAACGTCCGGCTCGATCACTCGGAAGAGATGGGCCCGGACAAGTCCTCCGTCGCCCGGGCCCTCGCCGCGGCCATTCCGGCGGGGGCCGATGTCTTCGTCCCGGAGGAGGAGAACCACCCGGCATTTGAAGAAGCGGCGGCGCGGCATCGGTCGAGAATCCATCCGGTCGCCCGGGAGGCCCAAGGCCAGGCGTCCGGAGTCGACCCTTTCCCGCCTTTCGGCGAGTTCGAGCCGAACTGGCGCCTGGCCCGCAGGGTGCTGTCCTCTCTGGGGATAGATGGAGGAACGATCGAGCGGGGACTGTCCCAAGCGGCGCCCGACCCCGGCAGCCTCCGGGCTTGGCGCGTCGGGCTCGGCGAGCCGCCCCGGCGGGCCGTCTGCGTCAGCCTCTTCGCCGCCAACGAGCCCGAATCCTCCGCCGCGGCGATCCTCGAAGTCCGGAAGATCGTTCCGTGGTCCGGGCGGCCGCGCGTCGGGCTCCTCTGCCTGCGCGATGACCGTCCTGACCGGACTCTCCAGTGGGTCCGGGCGGCCGCCGACGGGTTCTTTCGAGATTTCTCCACGGTCGTCCTCATCGGTCGTTCGGCCGGAGCGGCACTGAAGAAGCTCCGGCGCCTCGCCGTTCCCGACGGCCCGGCCTGGACATGTCTCGGGCGGCCGTCGCCCGAGGGGCTGATGGACCGGGTCTTCTCCGTCGCCGCCGGCGAGCCCGTCGTCATCGGGCTGGGCAACTTCGTCGGCCTCGGCGCCGATATCGTCAGCTATTGGGAATCGACAGGAACCGCCTATGACCGTTGAAACGCTCCTCATCGGCCTCGTCCTGGCCCTCCTCTGGACCGAGATCACGGATGTCTCGCCGGGCGGCATCATCGTTCCCGGCTACATCGCGCTCTATCTCGACAGCCCGCTCCGGGTCGCGGCCACCTTGGCCGCCGCCCTCCTGACCTTGGCCGTTTACAGGCTTCTGGTCCGCCATGTCATCCTCTTCGGGCGGCGCCGGTTCGTCCTGATGGTCCTCGTCGGCGCGGTGCTCTCCCAGGCCTGGCTTCTCGTCCTGCCGGGCCTCTTCGCCGCTCCGGCCGGGATCCGCGTCATCGGCTGGATCATCCCCGGCATCCTGGCCTCGAGCCTCGTCCGCCAGAAGATCCTGCCCACGCTGGCCTCCCTGGCCTCCGTCTCGACCCTGACCTTCGCCGTGGTCAAGCTGGCGGCCCTCCTGTGAAAGCCGGGCGAGGGCGTTCCCCGTTCCTCGCGGCCTACGCCGCCGCGGCGTTGAGCGCCGCTTATCTTCTCCTTGCCCTGACCATGCCGTCACCGTCTCCGGCCGCCCGAGCCGAGATCGTTGAGGCCTCGCGGCTCATGGCCCGGGCCACCGCGGCCGTGAAGGACTGCCGCGTGTCCCGGGGCATCGCCATCGACCCCTCCGCCGATCCCAACGGGACCGGGCTCATCGGAGTGGAACAGTCCGCGATCACGACCTCGGCCGGCCGGCTCGAGGCGAAGAGGACGACGACCGATCCCGCTTTCGCCGGGCTCGTCGCATCGCTGCTTCGCGAGGCGGGCGTCCGCCGGGGCGACGTCGTCGCGGTCGGGGCCTCGAGCTCGTTCCCGGCGCTCATCGTCGCGACGCTGGCCGCGGCCAAGGTCATGGGCGTCGAGCCTCTGGTCATCTCGTCGCTCGGCGCGTCCCAGTGGGGGGCCAACGTCGCCGAATTCACGTGGCTGGGCATGGAGGAGTGTTTGCGGCGGGCGGGACTGATCGACGTCGTTCCGATCGCTCGCTCCGTCGGCGGCGAAGGGGACGGCGGGCGGGACATGGACCCTTCCGGACGCTCCGCGCTCGCGGGAGAGATCCGGGCCGGCCGCGCGCCCTTCATCCAAGAGCCGGACCTGGAACGGAACGTCGCCCGGCGGATGGCCCTCTACCGGGAGCATGCCGGGCCGCGCCCCATCAAGGCGTTCATCAACGTCGGGGGGAGCTGGGCGAATTTGGGAACGGACGCCGAGGTGCTGAAGCTCGAGCCGGGGCTCGCCCGCGACGTGTTCATCCCGCCCCCGTCGCGGCGCGGCGTCATCCAGGCCATGGCCGCGGCCGGGGTCCCGGTCATTCATCTCCTCAACGTCAAGGGCCTCTGCGAGCGTTATGGCCTTCCTTGGGACCCCAGGCCTCTGCCGCTGCCGGACGAGACCGGATCCCCGGCCTCGACCGTGGGCCGCGGGACCCCGCCGGCCCTGCTCACGGCCGCCTACATCGCCCTCGTCGCGGCCGTCCTTCTCGGGAACCGGCGGCGCCGTCTCTCTGGCATATCTTGACAAGCCCGAGCGGCCCGGCCGATAATGGAATCACCATAAGGGCTTCCCCCACTCCGGCTCGGGCCGCATTTTCTCTTGCGGATAGATCTTTCGAAGAGGGAGGAGCCATGTCGAAAAGAGCGCTCGTCATCCTGACCCTTGTGGTCGCCGTAGTCTTCTTGTTGTCATCGACCGCCTGCGTTTCCAAGAAGCGCCTGCGAACGGTCGAGGAGCAGAACGCCCAGCAGCTCGCCCAGGCCAACGGCCGCATCGGCGAGCTCCAGCAGGCCAATACCAAGCTCGAGAACGACATCAAGGGGGTCCAGTCCGCCCTCGATGCCGCTCAGGGCACCAACAACCAGCTCAAGCAGTCGGTCGCATCGCTCAAGGACCAGATCACCGGTCTGGAGGGCGCCAAGACCGAGCTCGAGAAGGCCGTGGCCGCGGGCAAGGAAACCGAGGCCTCTTTGACGAAGAGGATCCGCGGGCTCAGCGGACAGATCGCCGCCCTCAAGAAGAAGGCCGCCGAGATGGAAGCCGCGATCACGGGCAAGGACGGCGAGATCTCCGCCCTCCAGCTAAGCGTAACCTCGCTCAAGGCGGCGGCCGAGGATCAGGCCAAGGCCATGGCCGCCCTGAACACCGCGAAGGACAGCGTATCGGCCGATCTGGCCAAGACCGTTGCCGCCAAGAAGAAGGCCACCTTGATCCTGGGCGTTCTCCTGGCGCTGGCCGTCATCCTGGCCATCGTCGGATTCGCGATGCGCGGGAGGAAGGGCGCGGCCGTCTGAGCCGCTTCGACCGTCCGGGCGTTCACTCGTAGGCGACGCGCCCGGGTCCGGCCGCCTTCGGGTCCTTGAGGAAGGCGCCCGTCCCTTTCTCGATGACCTCGTGGTAGCGGGGAACTCCCGAAACCACGACCGCCCGGTCCGGGTGATCGCCCGACCAGATCTCGAGAAGCTGCAGGACGGTCGAGGTGTGGCGGCCGACGCGGACGTCGATCGGCCAGCCCTTCTCGTCGATCTTCTCGAAGAGGAGGCCGCGCTTCCCGGCCCGGACGACGAACTCGTCCTTGCCCGTGAGCAGAAGCTCCCGGTTCGTCCGGCCGCGGGTGGCGTCGAGGAACGGCTCGGGGGCCTCGAGAAGGAGGGAGATGGCGCCGGTCGCGTCGCCGATCTCGCGGTGGGACAGGCCGCGCAGGGCCTTGGGCGAGTTCTCGACGCCGATGGCGAAGCCCTCGATGCTGCTGATGAACATCGAGGCCGCGGCGGCCAGGTCGGCGCCCTTCTCGTGGGCGACGATGGTGCTGATGACGGGGTATTGGAGCTCGGCCTCGTGGAAGTCGATCTCGATGTCGACCTTCTCGCGGCGGATGAGCTCGATGATGGCGAAGCAGGTCTGCTCGGTCAGCGTCCCGTTCGGCCGGCCGGGGAAGGCCCGGTTGAGATTGCGGATGTCGACGTAGGCGAGCTGCTGGCGCGTCGGATAGTGGAGATAAACTTCGGGATCGGGCCACTGGTCGAGCGGATTGGACCAGCGGTCGCCCATGCGGAATTTCTGGCCCCCCCAGGCCGTCGGGATAGTGAAGTCCGGCGGATAGGCCCCGCCGAGCCGGGTCGCCGTCGAGGCGCTCCGGTTGGCCGACAGGATGACAAGGATCCTGCCGCGGGCGAGCGTCGCGTTCTCGGCGAAGATCCAGGCCGCGAGGCGCCCGGCCGGCTCCTCGGGATGGGTGCCGCCGAGGAGGAGGACCGTCCCGCCGGGCTCCTTCCCCTCGAGAACGTAGACGTTGGCGTCGTTCACCGTGCCTTTGATCGGCGCGAAATAATCTCCCAGCTTGACGATCCGGACCAGGCCCGGGCCGGTGACGACCGCTTCGCCGAGATGCCGGCTCCGGTAAAAGCTCAGCCCGGCCGAGACGGCGAGCACCGCGCCGATCGCCGCGACGAAGAGCTTGCGGATCATTTGAGCCTCAGGAGCCGCAGGAGGAACGGGATGAGCACGATGACGTAGAGCGCCTCCTCCTGCCAGTTCTTTCTTTTCAGGAAGTTCCAGACGAGCAGGACCAGGATGTAGGCCGTCAGGAGATAGTAGAGCACGGTGACGATCGTATTCATGTTAGAACACCGTCAGGAAGGCCAGCTTCTTGCTGAAGACGACCATGAGCGTCCCGACGACGGCGATGAGGAGCGCCGGCACGAGACAGTATTTCAGGAACCGGCCGTACGGCTCCTTCATGCCCACCGTCGAGGTCGTCAACCGCCCGATAATGGCCGTCGGCGGGATGGCGTCGCCGAGCGGCCAGATGACGGTCATCCCGGCCAGGGCGACGATGGGGTTGAGACCGATAGTGTTGAAGAGAAGGACGAGGGGCACGCCCAGGACAGGCGCCGCGCCCCACATCAGCACGGACTCGGAAACGGGCAGGATCAGGAACAGGGCCAGGAAGACGACCGTCACCGGCAGCGTGACCACGGTGATGGCGATCAGGCCGCGGACCCCGGTCAAGGCCATGATCTGGACGAGGATCCCGGCGCAGGTCAGCGTCCCGACGAGCGGCAGAAGCTGATGGACGGTCTCCCGCGAGGTCCTGAGAACGTCGATCCGGACCGGCGACAGGAGAAGGGCCGTGACCGCCGCCGCGGCGAACATCAACGGCAGGCCGAGGACGGGCACGCTGAAAGGAAAAACGCGTCCGGCGACGACGAGGAGAAGGAAGACGAGGAACGGCGTGCCGACGCGGAGCCAGCTCATCCGGGCGGGGGCCTCGGGGAGCTCCGAGAGCGCCTTGGCCAGGTCGACGGGCTTGGCCTTCGCGCCCAGGATGAAGATCGTCGCCAGGGCGAGAAGCACGCAAGGGATAAGCAGCGGCAGGAAGAAGCCGACATAGGGCATGTTGACCCCGGCCGCCGCGAGCATGGCCCAGAGATTGACCGGCGGCGCGGCCGCGCTCAAGCCGGCGATGACGAAGATGATGGCCGAGACCTTCGGGGCCGGGATGTCCATCGTGGCGAGGACGGTGGCCGCCATGCCGCCCATGATGAGGACGGTGACGCTGCCCGCCCCGGTCAGCGCGCCGGGCACGAGGAGGAGCAGGGCCAGCAGGATGAAGAGGGGCGCCTTGTGCCGGTGGAAGCGGCGGAGGATGGCCCGGACGACGAACGCGGCCGCTCCCGATTCCTTGAGCAGGTTCATGAACAGGGTGGCGGTGACGAAAATGAGGACGATGTCGAAGTAGGTGAAGGCGCCCTCGACGATATGCCGGGCCGGCAGGCCGGTCCCCGCGGACAGGGACCCGGCCAGGGCGGCGGCCAGGAGCGACAGCTCCGTCGAGATCTTGAGGACCTTGGCGACGACGAAGGCCGCGACCATGACGGCCAGGACCAGGACGGCGGATGTCGTCGCGCTCATGCGTCTAGCGTCCGGTGATGGTGATCCGGGCGATGCAGGTGAACGTCTGCGCCGAGGTCATGTTGCGGCAGATGCCCCGCTCGAGAAGGAGGGTGCCCCTCTCGTAATCCTCCCAGAGGTACTTGTCGGTGTCGAGGGATCTCCCGGTGATGGAGGCCAGCTCCGGGACGCCCTCATTGACGGGGGGAAGGCCGAGGTACTGGAGGACGACGTTGACGGGGCGGACGTCCTTGATGGCCATATGCTTCCCGCCGCTGATCATGGCCGTGGAGAGGGGCGGGCCGGGATCCTCGAAGACAAAGGTGGTGGTCGGCCGCCCGGCGTTATATCCGTCCCGGCGCTCGAAGGCGTAGGCCCGGGCCTTGACCGGGAAGAGCTCGTTCTTGATGGCCGTGTACGAGAGCTTTTCGAGCTTGGTCCCGTTGAGGTAATAGAGTCCGAGCCCCAGCAGGGCCGTGACGATCAGGGCCCGGACGATCGTCTGCATGTCGTTGCGGATGATGATGATGACGATCCAGAGGATCGAGAGACCGAAAAGGACGAGCACGACCGTCTTCGCGGTTTCCGTAGCGATCATGGCCGGACCTCCTTCGGCCCCCGGCTCCACCTTCGTCCCGGCGGCATTGTAACACAAAGCGTCCCAGCGAGGGTACCCTTTTTCCGGGGGGGGGCGACGGCGGCCCCTCCGGATGATCCTCCGGGCTGTCTCCGGACGGCGGCCGGCCAAGGCAGGGAGGCGGCCCCGCCTTGGCTTTTGGCCCGGCGTCGGCTAGAATGTCCCTTTCATCCCGCCCCAGGAGGCCCGCATGAAACGCATCCCGCCCGCCGCCCTGATCATCGTCACGGCCGGACTCATCATGGCCGGCGCCGTCATCGGCCAGGATACGCCCCCCCGGCCCGCGCCGAGCGCCCCGGACGTCCTCCGGGCCATCATCAACGAAGCCTCCGGCGAGCTGGCCCTCCAGAACGAGATCCATCTCACCGGCGTCAACAGGAACCGCAAGCCCGAGGAATATCAGACCGGCTATTTCGAGTCGGCGTTCATCCTCGAAAAGCTCCGCGAGTACGGCATCGACGAAGCCTATACGGTCGACCTCCCCGTGGAGGGGAAGACCACCTGGGACGCCGAATCGGCCGAGCTTTGGACGGTCGAACCCGAGCTCGGCAAGATCGCCGACCTCAAGGACGTCCCCGCCTGCCTCTGCTCCCGGAGCGCGACGACGGACACGACGGCCGAGCTCGTTTACGTCGGCCCGGGGAACCGGGACGAGTTCTACAAGGACAAGAACGTCGAGGGCAAGATCCTTCTCGTCAACGGCCCGCCCGAGATGGGCCGCCGGCTCGGGGTCCAGAAATATGGCGCCGCGGGGCTCATCGGCT
>Ga0326726_10001584_pt1 | contig 21133 bp, 16 predicted proteins | sample MHFenrmetagenome_2_FD_207603 | JGI IMG/M metagenome (GOLD analysis project Ga0326726, IMG submission 207603) | Lab enriched peat soil microbial communities from Michigan Hollow, Ithaca, NY, United States - MHF15MN | ecosystem: Environmental > Terrestrial > Soil > Wetlands > Peat | place: USA... | reverse complement strand
ATTCTCACGCGGAGGCATCGCGCCCTGCACTGCATTCGCCATCTCGGAAAGTTTCTTCTCGCGCTCCACTTTCGGCAAGGGCCGAATCTGCTCTTCAAAGAGCTTCTCCGTTGCGGCGACGTTCTCCATGATCTGCCGGTCAAGCAAGCCCCCCATGGAGCGCACATTCGCTACTTGCGGGTGGTTCTTGAACCACAGGGGCTGGGGAAATCCACCCCACGCGAGGGCCAATTGCGTCGGTAAATATCCCGGCACAGCGACATCGTAGCGAGTGGCGCGCGGCCAGGGCTTGAGCTGATTTTGCTCAAGATAATGTGCGTCGGTCTGGATCACGGCAAAAATGGTTTGCGTAGAACCGAAGGTGGGATTGCCCTTGAACATGGTCACCGTTTCTAGAGTATCGATGGCACTCGATTCAAGGCAGAGCCGGGCTGCAGCATCGCTCATCGCCGACATAAATGCTGTGCCCGGGGCGGCCAGCAACCCACGCTCGGCAAACCGGCAGCTCCACTTCTCCGCGACTTCGCGCGACCACGCCTGCTCGCCGCCGATATCGACGTAGTGGCATCCCGCCTGTAGCGCGGCCTCAATGACGGCCGGGCCGTTATAGATAAATGGCCCCACCGTGTTGCAGACCACCTTGGCCCCGGCGAACAGTTTGACCAGATCCTCCACCGAACTACTGGTTTCGGCAACCTCGTAGTCCGCAGCTTCGATGCCGGGAACGTGGGCCATAACATCTTCGATTTTGGTCTTGCTCCGTCCCGCGGCGACGAATGGAAGGTGGTATTCGCGCAAGAACTCAGCCACCAGTCGCCCGGAAAAGCCGCTGGCGCCGTAGATGACTACTGGTCGCTTGCTCATTTCTTGCTGCTCCGAATCGGATTATCCCGGAGGCGGCCTCTTCGTTTCCGGTCTTTGTCTTAGGTCCTCGTGCCCAGCCCCGGACGGCAAGACCCACAGATTCTCCTGCTACGCGGAAGCAATTTTAGGCTAAAGTATCTCTAATGCTAGTAGGTACATTTTTGTAACCTGGTCGCCTTGTGGAGGCTTTCCATGGAGTCATTTCAGTGTTCGGTCAAGCTCACGGCAGACATCATCGGGGGCAAATGGAAGCCGCTGATTCTGTTTAACCTGGAAAGCGGGACGAAGCGGTTCAGCCAACTCCAGCGTCTGATTCCAGGGATGACTAAGAAAATGCTGACACAGCATCTGCGCGAATTGGAAAGAGACGAAATCATTCGGCGCAAAGTCTATGCCGAGGTTCCACCCCGGGTGGAATATTCACTTACGAAGCACGGCGAGAGCTTGAAACCGATCCTAAAGTTGATGTCAGCATGGGGCACAAGACATCGCGCTCGCTATGGGGTCCCCAAGCCTGAGGCCACGAAGCCGGCGCCCGAACCAACGTCGCTGGAGCGGCCACCGGTGCTCGACAAACCCGCCTTAACCGGAGGCGAGGCACCGGTTAGAGCGGCCAGATAGTCAAGGCGGTATCCCAAAGAATCTGCCGCGTGGATTGTTCGCCCAACGGCAACGCGCAGAAATCCTCTACGTTCTTGCGAATTTCCGGTACCCCTGGTCCCGGCCAATCAGTGCCGAACATTGTTTTATAAGCGATTTCTTCCAGTCGCGGGAAATATTTCAACAGGCTTTTGGGCGGAATACTACTGATGTCGAGAAACATGTTTGGGTGGCGGCGGAGCAGGAAAAACGCAGTATCCATCCACAGCGGGCGTCCCCCGTGTGCCATGATGATTTTCAGCTTGGGGAAGTCCACCGCAACATCGTCCAGATACATCGGGTCTCCATAACGGTTTCGTGCGCCTTCGAAGATTGACGTTCCGGTGTGGAATATTACCGGCAGCCCGTTGGCTTCAGCGGCGCGGTAGATCACTTCGAGTTCCTTGACGCCGTGCAAATAGTCGTTGGGAAACAGAAGCTGGTGGGGCGGGTGCAACTTGATCGCGCGGATCTTAAGACGCAGAAACTGCTCCACTTCACTCATGATGTTTTGCGATTGGCGGGGATGAAGTCCGCCGCAGGAGATCAAGCGGCGAGGGTTTTCTTTGGTGTAGTCGGCGACGTACTGGTTGATGTCGGGGGTGAATCCGATGAAGTCCGGCGCGACGTAGTTGATGAGCACTGCGCGATCCACGCCCGCCTCGTCCAGATACTTAAGGAATGATGCGGGAGAACGGCCGAATTCCGCGATCTGGTCAAAATTCGGGCGGTTGTGCTTGACCAGTTCGAGAGCCTTCGGACGGAACATCTCCATGGGATGGATATGGACATGGCAGTCGGTGATCAAATGAGCGTTTCTCCGTTTTGATCTTTTCCGAGGACTTTGCCCGGCCATTCGCAATTTCACCGGCCACTTGTCGAAGCGTAAATACCGCGCAGAAATACATTGCCTATTTCGCGGGCCACAGTCGCTGCATCACCGTCCACTCGCGGGTTGTACCAAGTGTGGATCCAGTTCATCATCCCGAACAGGCACAGGACCACCGCCCGGGACTTGAACTTGAGTTTCTTTGTCAGCTTGAGTTCCTCTACCAAATCTGCGCAGCAGTGATAGTACTGGCGTTTGAGCGTTCGAATTTCTGCCCCCAGGGCTCCCTTCAGCACATCATCTTCGTGGGAGAGCACCTTCATGGCTTTGGGCCGGGCCAGGAAATAGGCCAGATGGTTCGAGATGAAGATGCGTAAGCGCTTTTCCGGGTCCGCCGCGGTTTTAAGATTTTCCTTCAAGCGCTCCATCACTGAGGTGAAGAGGTGTTTCTGGATCAGGTACAGCAATTCATCCTTCGACTGGAAATAGTAGTAGAGTCCCGCGAGGGACAAGCCGGAGGCGCGTGAGAGATCACGAATGGAAGCGCCTTCGTATCCTTTCTCGCAGAAGATAGCGGTGGCATGGTTGAGGATGCGGGAAAGTTGGCGGTCGAAGCGGGAATTCGCTCCGAAGGATGTCGACGCCATCGAGTAAGTTGACGCCATATCTATCGAACGTTCGTCCGTTTAGAACTCATATAGTAAGCGGAATGACCACTTGAGGCAAGAGGCGGGTCATCTGCCCTTCCCGCCGTTTTCGTATGCTTTTCGGACCAATTGCCCTTTCATCTCGAAGCGCGGCAGGGTGCCGGCCGGAACCAGATCGACAGCAGCCGGAATGCTCAAAGCCGCCTTGAGCTTGCGTTCAATCTCAGTCTTGAGTGTGGCGGTCTCCACCATTGCCTTCCCGAATTCGGCGACTACTCTCAACGGCGGCACAACTTGGGGGCCAGGTTGATCGAGGACGATCTGGATTTCGCCGGTGGTTGCCGGAGAAAAACTTGAAACCACATCCTTCACCGCCGACGGAAAGACGTTTACTCCCAAAACGATCAGCATGTCATCCGTACGACCGATGCAGCGCAGTTTGAGGCTGGTGCGCCCGCAGGGGCAAACGGTGCCGGTTACGGTGACACGATCACGGGTACGAAATCGCAGCAATGGCACACACTCGCGCTCCAGGCTGGTGTACACCAGTTCGCCAGTCACGCCGGTTTCCATCGGCAAGACTTCGTTGGTATCGGGATCGATGATCTCGACGGCAATAAATTCCTGACCGTTGAAATGCATTCCGGATTGATTCGGACATTCGCCGAAAATAATGGGCGCCATGTCCGCATTGCCAAGACCTTCGGTGACCCGCGCTCCCCAGTCCTGCTGAAGCCTGTTGCGGACGGAGGGAATCCCAGCCCCCGGCTCAGCACCGCAGAACAGCTTCCTCAGGCCGAGATCTTTGGGATCCAGACCCGCTTCACGGCGCACAAAATCGGCGAAATATGTGGCGTAGGAAGGGGTGCAATGCATGGCGTTCGCGCCCAGAAACTGGATGGCCGCGAGAGCTTTTTCCGAGGCTCCCGTTCCGATGGGGATGAAGACCGCTCCCAGCGATTCGATTGCATCTTTCGAGGAGAGCCCGGCCACGAACATCGTGAGCCCCGCTGCATGGATCACCGCGTCGGCTTTGCGCAGGCCCTGTGTATAGAACGAGCGGGCTGTGATCCTGGTCCATATTTCGGCGTCACGACGCGTGATTCCTACGAAGCTTGGTTTGCCGGTGGTACCGGTTGAGCTGTTGACCCGAATAACGTCAGCCCAATCGGCGGCGATATGACGACCGAGAGGAGGGCATGCGGCCTGACTCAAGCGTAACTCTTCCTTTGTGGTAAATGGAAACTGGCTCAGGTCGGACAGTTCGCGGTAATGTTCTCGTCTGATGCCTACTTTTTCGAACTTCTCACGGTAGAAAGCGGAACGGGCAAAAAGGTAGTCGAGCTGCTTTGCCAGCTTGCCTTGTTGCAGGTGTTGGATTTCCTCGGGGGAGGCGGTTTCGATTTCGGCGTCGAGATAATCTTCAGTAGTCACGTAGCCTAGTCAGCAAACTTGGAACTCAAAAGATTAACCTACAAAGATGATTGCAGTCACCTAGCGAACGTCCGTTATACTTCTAGACTGCGTTCGGCGATTGGGGCCCTTCTGAAGAGGTCGCAATGCAAGGCACCATGATGAATTACCCGCTCACGCTCGTTCACATACTCGAGCGCGCGGGAAAGCTGTTTGGCAAGCGAGAGGTGGTTTCGCGCCTACCGGATCGTTCTTTGCATCGCTGCACATTCGGAGAGGTGTACCAACGAGCGCGCGCCTTAGCCGCCGGTTTGCAGAAGGCCGGACTACAACGTGGCGACCGGGTAGCTACTCTCATGTGGAACAACCACGCTCATCTTGAAGCCTACCTAGGCATTCCGGCATGCGCCGGGGTGATGCACACCTTGAACCTGCGCCTTGCACCCAGAGAAATCGCCTACATCGCACAGCACGGAGGCGGGCGCTTTCTGATCGTAGACGATGTCCTCATGCCGATCTACGAGCAGATCAAGGAGTCCGTGAAGTTCGAGCGCGTGTTTGTGGTGTCTTGGGCCGAGACTCCTCTTCCGCCAGGAACGGAGAATTACGAGGACCTTTTACGGGCGGGCGGGTATGGTTTTTGCTACCCTGCACTCGATGAGAACGAAGCTGCTTCTCTGTGCTACACGTCGGGGACAACTGGCCTCCCGAAGGGCGTTGCCTACACCCACCGCTCGGTGTTCCTACACACTTTTCTACTGACCACCGTGGACAACTTCGCGATTTGCCACCGGGATGTGGTCTTGCCGGTAGTTTCGATGTTCCACGTGAACGGTTGGGGCCTGCCGTATGCTGCCGCAATGGTTGGTTGCAAGCTTGTCCTGCCGGGTCCGCATCTGGATGCCGAGAGCTTGCTCAATTTGTGCGAGCAGGAAAAGGTCACGGTTGCCGCGGGTGTTCCCACGATTTGGTTCAATGTAGTCGATTGCCTCGAGAAACACCCCGGGCGCTGGAAGCTGCCGAGAATGCGCGTACTGGTGGGTGGGGCAGCGCCTCCGCTGGCGCTGATACGAAAGCTGGACCACTACGGCATTAACCTGCATCAGGGTTGGGGACTCACGGAGAGCAGCCCTCAAGCCACAACCAATCAATTGAAAGCTCACATGCTGGAGTGGTCGGACGAGCAGAAAGACGCGGCCCGCGCCAAGGCCGGAATTCCCGTTCCGCTCGTGGAAATGAGGGTCCTCAACGAACTGGGAGAGGTCCCGCAGGACGATCAGACACTGGGAGAAGTGCAACTGCGCGGACCCTGGGTCGCTGCCAGCTATTACAACCTGCCGGAAGAGATGAACAAGTGGACCGACGACGGTTGGTTCCGAACCGGCGATGTCGGTACGATGGACGCAGAAGGTTATTTGAAAATCGCCGACCGGACCAAGGACCTGATCAAATCAGGGGGGGAATGGATCAGTTCCGTCGACCTGGAAAACGCTCTCGTCGCCCATCCTGACGTGCGTGAGGCCGCAGTGGTCGCCGTGCCGCATTCTAAATGGCAGGAGCGCCCGCTGGCCGTGATTGTGCCGAGAGAGGGAGCGAAACTCGCGCCCGAAGCCTTGCGTGAGTTTCTGAGCGGCAAGTTCGCCAAGTGGCAACTGCCCGATGCGTTCGTGTTTGTGGACGAACTCCCTCACACTTCGACAGGGAAACTCCTCAAAACCGAGTTGCGGAAACGGTATCAGGGTCGGGAGTGGAAACGGTGAGTGCGCGGCCTGCCGGCTGAGGCAGGTCTTGCTTCCGGAATAAATGAGCGAACCACTCCTTTACGAATACACGAAAGCCGCGGCTTGATCCGCCCGAATCCAAAACCGGCCGGCGCTCAGTTTGCCTGCAGCGACTCGATATAGCGGTTCAGGTTGACGATCCGTTGCTGGACCTCACCTTCGTGCCCACCGCTCATTTTCCAGAATACCGCGCCCCACACCGGCATCTCCTGGGAGCCATGCGCGGCGAGTGTGGTCTGGCCGCGTAGGACGCTGGTCACCCTCAGCGCGGGGTACTTGCCCCCGTTAGCCTTGGCGAGCGCCGTAAGGTCAGCCGGAGGCTGTTTCAGCGCGGTGGCTGCGGGCCCATCGCCCTTCGCGTCTTCTCCGTGACACGACGCGCAATACGCCCTGAACATCTGCTTGCCAGAAGCGGCTGAGGTGGGTGCAGCCGGGGCATGCTTGATCTCGGCCTTCTGATCCTGGGCGGAAGAAAACATCCCAGTGCCGAATAATACAGAGCAGCAGAGTATGAAGCGAATAGCCATATCTTCCTCCCTGGACTCAAGATCCGCTGCAACCTCCTAGAACATGAACTTCAGAGCAAACTGAATCTGCCGTGGATTCAGCATTGTCCTCGGCCTCCCGAAGACAGGGTTTGGAGTATTGGGAATTGAGACCGGGATCATGCCCTTCGCAAGCCACGCCGGCGGTGCCGCCGCCGCCTGTTGCGAAGCGCAGGAAACTGATCCGTTCTGGATGGCCAAAGTCGCAGCGTCGTTAAAGTGCTGAGGAATCACAGGGCTGCTTCCACAGAACACCGGCGATCCGTAAACCGAACTGACCTCGTCGATATTGCCCCGATTCAACAGGTTAAAGGCATCGACGGAGAACCGCAGCCCCATGTGCTCTCCGATTTTGAAGCTTCGCGAGAGGCGTGCATCCCAAACGTACAGCTTGTCGCCGACGTAGGTGTTTCTCGACACCTGGGTAGCACAGTTCGACACCGAGGTGCAACCACCCACGACCGGGGGACCTCCAACGCGGTCCGTGTTGGGGCCTGCCAGATCACCCAGACTACCGCTCCCGACAAACAATGTGAATGGGCGCCCCGATTGCAACGTGACGATGCTGCTGAACTCAAAGTCGCGGGCGAAACCGTGATTGGGGGCAGTGGCTGTGAAGTTTGCGACAAAGCGGTGACGCGCATCCTGGTTGGAGTTGGCGCGCTCCGCCTGATAATCAAACTGGTTCACCGGCAGGTTGATGAAGGTGGTGAAATTGCCATTGTCAATGGTGTGCGAGTACGTGTAGTTAGCCGTCAGGTTGAAATACTTCCCCATCCTCTCTAGTGCGCTGACGGTCAAACCGTGATAGATCGCATTTGCGACATTATTGTTGTAGTCCAGCAGGCCGGCGCTCAAAGGGGTAAACGGCGCACCCGCGAATTCAAATCCTGCCGGATTTCCCAGACAGGCAAAGCCGGTGGGACTGCCTCCGAAAGGAAAGGGAGACTGGTAAGGCATAGGGCAGGTACTGGTCGCCGATGGAACCGGGCCAAAAGGCAGTGCCGAGAAAATCGGGCCCAGGCCCAGCGGGCCGAGTGTGGGGGTTCCCTGGCAGGGACTAAGCGTGCCATCCGGGTTCAACAAACCCTGAACATCGGTCGGATTGCCTGGCTTTTGCGTGCCCACCGGGCAGGGCACGTTGAGGTTATTTCCGCGCACCAGTTTGTGCGCGGCCACGAACAAATAACCAACATTAAGTGTCAGTCCGCGTCCAAACTGGCGATCGATTTCCAGGCTTGCCTGTTCCGCATACGGCAGCCGGCCATCGCGTTGAATGCCTCCCGCACCGACTCCGCAAGCCGGTGGGCAAGCACCGGACAGGGTCTGCGCCGGATAGGGCTGGCCGGCAAGAATGCTCAAGGCAACCAGTTCCGCGGGTGCCGCCGGTTCGCCAGGGAGCGCCGCTAGTTGCCAGCCTCCGTTCGCCGCTCCGTTATGGACCATGGGTGTGACCACTGGAGTCACGCCGGCGCAAGACGGATCATTCGTGGGTGGATTGCACAGATAACCCGGTATTGTCTTCTGGTTCCCGGTAGTGAAGAAGAAAGTCATGTTGTTCCGGTCGAAAAACAGCCCGAACCCCGCGCGGACAACGGTTTTCCCATCGGGAGAATAGGCAAACCCCACACGCGGTTGAAAACCTCGATAGTCCGCGTTGATGACGTTGCCCAGGCCTGATTCAAAGTCCCAGCGCAAACCGTAATTCAAGGTCAGCTTCGGCGTCAGTCGCCACTGGTCCTGGGCAAAGAAGCCCCAATACCCATGGTTTAAGGTATAGGCGTAGTTGGAATAGAGGTCCGTGGGAAAGGCGTTCGGCCAGCCGCTGTCAAAGCCGGAGCCGGTGGCCGGAGGCGGAACAGCGCCGTTCGCAAAGCCCGTTCTCGGCAGTGCGACTCCAAAGTAAACGACCGATATGCCCTGCGCGGCCGGATCCAAAGGGCACGCCGAGGCTCCTGGCAGCGTTCCCGGTGTTCCCGTCCTTTGTCCTTCCACGTAATTTGCGAAGGCGTAGACGCAGCCAAGATTCGGAAACACAATCCTCTCCGGAGTAAACCCCGGATAGTTGTTGTAGCTCCAGAGGTAGTTTCCATCGAAGCCGAATTTCGCCAGGTGATTGCCTTTGACCCAGGAGATCGAGTCCGAACCTTGCACACGGCTCTCGTAGATAGCGTCGTAGGTCCCGAAGTTGTGGCCCATTTCCAGGTCGTTGACCACGCTAAGATCGGGCTCGCCGGTAGCACCCGGAAAGTTGTAGTGCCGCCGCGAATACTGAAACAGGGCAGTGTTGACCAGGGAAGGCCTTAGCACCGAATTCACCGTACCCACCACCGACTGATCGCGAATGAACAAATTGCGGCCCCCGCTGGGAGTGCCGATGCCGCCGCCATCTTCAGTGTTGCCGATCAACTCGCCGGTGTCGCGCGCATCCTCCACCACATAGCGCAGCGCCAGCCGGTTGTTGTTGCTGATCTGATGGTCCAGTCTGGCGAAGCCGTAGTCGTTGTGAAAGGTCTTCAGTGTGGAATTGAGGTACGAAAAGGGCGTGCCGGTGCATTGCGCGGGAGGAAGCTGGCAACCCTCGGGTGACAGCCCCATGAATGCCTTGGCCTGATTAATTTCTGCAAGGTTGTTGATGAGATCAGGCGCGTAGGTGGGAGACTCCCCGCGGCGCTGTCCTTCGTAGTTCAGAAAGAAAAACGTCCGATCTTTCTTGACGGGTCCGCCCAGCGCTGCACCAAACTGATTTTGCCGCACGACGTAGGGTAACGGGCTGGGCTGCAGAAGCGACCGCGCGTTGGTGGCCGTGTTCTGAAGATAATCGTAAGCCGAACCGTGCAAGGTATTGCTGCCAGTTTTAGTAACGATGTTGACGATCCCACCCAGGGCGCGGCCATACTCCGAGCCGAAACTATTGTTCACCACGCGGAATTCCTGCACGGACTCCTGCGGCGGAGTGGCGCGTTGCACGCCACTTATGGTGTTGACGAAATCGGCGCCGTCCACCGTGATCTCGTTGCTGAAGGAGCGCATGCCGCCGAAAGAAATCTGGGTAACCTCAAACTCGGTGAAGGTCGTACCCAAGCTGGTGCGGCTGCTGGCAACTCCCGGCGTCAGCAAGGCGAAATCCGTGAAGCGGCGGCTGGCCGTAGGCAGGTCCGCGATTTGCTTGGTGTCGATGACCTGGCTGATTTCGGTACGCGTGGTTTCAACCACGGGCGCCTCGGTGGTGACTACGACGGTCTCGCCGGCTGCGGCGACTTTCAAAGTTATGTTGATCGTGGCCGTTTGGCCGACGGAGAGCGCGATACCGGTCTGCGTAAATTTACCGAAGCCGCTATACGAAGCCGTCAAGTCGTAGAGTCCGGGCGAAAGGCTGGGCAGGATATAGAACCCGGAAGTGTTCGTCGAGGCGTTGTAAAACTGGTTCGTATCGAGGGACCGTAGGGTGACGCTGGCCCCCACCACCGCGCGACCGCTCGTGTCCACCACGGTGCCGTTTAGTTGGGCGAGGCTGATGGTGGCTTGACCGGCTGCGGGTAAGGTGAGCAGCGCGGCTAACAAGGAAACGACCAGGACGGAAAACAACCGGCGTGACTTCATATGCGCCTCCCGGAGCTTTCAAGCGATGGCAGACGTTGCCATCTAGCTTCTTGGCCTGGCTGGGCAACCAGCCTGACCACAAATGGCCTTCGCGATGCGAGACTTGGCTGGTAACAGAGGCGGGGCCAAGAACCACCGCGCAACCGCTATGGCAGATCACAACTGGGGATGGAATCTGAAAATTCTCCGGCTCCCATTTGTCTATCGAACGTCCGTTCGCTAACTGAGCCGTAGTATTGTCCATAAGCTCACTCAGGTGTCAAGACAAATGCGAACTAATGCACCATGGAACAACCTAATCGCGACTAGGCATGAACCGCTGGAACCGGCTTGCCCCAGACTTCGCGCGCCGTTTCTGCCACCAGACGCAGTTTTGCCTCCTGGTCTGCCATGCTCAGCAAGTTGCCCTCAATGGTGGACGCAAAACCACACTGCGGACTGAGGGCCAGCCGCTCCAGCGGCACAAACGCAGAAGCCTGCTCAACGCGATGTTTCAGTTCGTCCGTGCTCTCCAGCGCCGCCTTCTTTGAACTCACCAGCCCGAGAACGACGGTCCGGTCGTCGGGAACCTGCCGCAAGGGTTCGAAGCCGCCGGAACGTTCGTCGTCGTATTCCAGCAGGAAGCGGTGGAAGTGGGTCTTGCGAAATACCTTGGTGATCGGGCCGTAATCGCCCGCGGCGTAGAACTTGCTCTGGTTGTTTCCCCGGCAGAGGTGCAGCCCGAAGATAATGCCGGAATGTTCGCCGATTACCGCGTTGTCCATTTCGATGGAAAGATCGAGCAGGCGGTCGGGATCATTGCCCCGCTGCCGGTAGCCCTCGCGCAGCTGAGGGTCGAGGAGGGCGGTGTATTGTGGCGAATCGATTTGGATGTAGGTGCAGCCCAGGCGGATGAGCTCATCCACTTCATCTCGGAGAATCTGGACGAGATCAGCTAGATAAGCGTCCACGGTTGGATAGGCGCCCGCGGACTTTGTCTTATCGTAGTAGGCTGCCGCCTGCTGGGCGCTGATCATCGTGGTCTTCGCGGGATGTTTCGTACGCGCCCGCAGGTAAGTAAACTCCTCGGCGCAGAGGGGACGCTTGCGGCGCAAGCGCGACACCACTACGGGACGCGGTAGGACCAACTCCTCGCCTTTCTCGTTGCGAAAGGGAATGGCCCAGCCACCAAATTTGTCAAATCCCTCAACGGCGTCGATCAGGTGGCCGTAGAAGGCATAGCGGCGCACTTCGCCGTCAGTAAGAACCTCAACACCGGAGCGAACCTGCAAGTCAACCGCTTCGTCCACGGCGCGATCTTCGATGCGCTTGAAGGCGGCATCCGTCAGCTGGTTCGACGCATATTGGTCCCTCGCATCTTTCAGGTACGCCGGACGGAGAAGACTGCCCACGACATCGCTGCGGTACACAAGAGCCTCCATCAAACGGGCATCAATTTACTCCGAATTGGAAGCGACCTACAAGACGGTATCGTTGCGGGTACCAGGGATTACCCAAAGCCACCACATCCCAACGTTTGCGAAAGCGGGGTATTATGTTCCCGTTTCGAGCGGTTTACTCCTGAGGAACCTTGCGCATGGGCCAGAAAGTCAAGACCACGGTGGTTGGGAGTTACCCGGTACCTTCCTGGCTGGTCGGAAACATTTCCCGCCTGGTAATGCGCGATGCCGTAATGGCGGTGCTGAAGACCCAGGAACTCGCCGGATTGGACCTGATCACCGACGGCGAGCTGATGCGCTTCGATCCCAGCCATCCCGAGGCCAATGGAATGGTGGACTACTTCGCCTCCCGAATGGACGGCATCCGCAAACACTATTCGGTCTCTGACTTTGATCGTTCCCGGCCCGACCAGGCATCGGGGTATGGGCTTCTCACTGCCGGTATGGTTGTCGCCAAAGTGCATGAGGGAACTCTCAATCTGCCTCGGGATTACGAGTTCGTCAGCGCCCTGACCCGCACGCCGCTTAAGTTCACCTGCACAGGGCCGCATATGCTGTCGCGCCAGTTGACCAACTGTTTCTATAAGGACCTGCCTGATCTGGCGATGGACATCGCCGCGATCCTGCGTCGCCAGATCGAACTGATCGAGGCGGAAACGGTGCAACTGGATGAGGCTTCGATTATTGGTTTTCCTGAAGATGCCTCCTGGGCCGCCGAAGCTGTGAATCATGTGCTTGACGGCATACTGAATGAAAGAGCGGTTCACGTGTGCTTCGGAAACTATGGCGGGCAGCCGCAGCTTCGCGGTTTCTGGCGCGATTTGATTCCCTTCCTGAACTCTCTCCATGCCGATCACCTGGTGCTGGAGTTCGCACGGCGTGGTTACGACGAACTGGAAGTCTTGTCTGATCTCAACCCCAAGATCGGCCTGGGCATCGGCGTAATTGACATCAAAGACAATGAAGTGGAGAGCCCGGAACTGATCGCGTCTCGTATTGAGCAAATAACGAAGGTGCTCGGGCCGGAGCGGCTGCACTATGTTCATCCCGATTGCGGATTCTGGATGCTGCAACGCAGTGTCGTAGACCGCAAGATGCGGGCCCTGGTCCAGGGAAGGGACCTTTTCGAAGGACGAGTCTAGGTTTCTCTCACGAGGGGTGGCATGGCGGATGTATCTATCTCCGAAGCACAAAAATCGGGAGTTCGAGCGGGGGTATTCAACCATCTCTCCGGAATCGTTATCGCCCCCACCGTCAGGGCACTTGCCGACCGCAAGGTGTTCGAGCTTTTCCATAGCGCTTCGGACGAAGTAACCCTCGATGAAATTATGGACCACACCCGTGCCAACCGGGGCTACCTGCGAGTTGCCCTGCGGCTGCTGGCTTCCTGCGGTTGGATAAAGCGAACAGCCAGTGACAACGGCAGGAAGATGACTTACCTGCTGACGCGCGAGGGCGGGATCGCAACATCCCTTGCTCCTCCGCTTTACGCTGAAGTGCTGCCGTTTACTCCCAAGGCAGTTTTTCTCGAAGATTTTGTCTTCGGTGACCCCAACGCGCAGGGCTTGCCGTCGTTTCCAGACTTGGTGTCCAGATCAGCGAACCGGTGGGGCTTGGCTCTGCCTGGCGATGAGGTCGAAGCCAAGGTGTTCGAACAAATCCGTGGCCATCTCGATGGTGTGCTGATCGGCCCGTCCATGGTAGCCCTGTCGCGCGGCGGCATTCTGGCAACACTGGCGCGAGGGCCGGCCAGTCCCGATGCCTTGAACGGAAACCGCGAGAACCTGGAATGCATTTTTGATCTGCTCGGCATTCAGGGATGGCTCTCGCGTGAAAATAACCGGGTTGCTCTGACTCCCTGCGGCCGTTACGCAGCGCAGATCAGTGCGTCGTATGGCGTAACGGTTTCCTATCTGCCGATGTTCAACGTAGTCAGCACGTTAATCTTCGGAAATCCGCGCATTCCTCGCATCGACGAAAATGGAATCGAACTGCTGGTCGACCGGGGCATGAACGTGTGGGGCAGCGGAGGCGCGCACAAAACGTACTTCACGAAAGTGGATGAGATCATCCTCGAGATCTTCAACCGTCCGCTCGATGCTCAACCCAAGGGCATCTGCGACATGGGCTGCGGCGACGGCAGCTTTCTGGAGCACTTGTATCAGGTGGTCAAAAACCAGACAGCCCGCGGCCAGGTCCTGGCCCAGCAGCCGCTCATCATGGTGGGCGCAGACTTCAACAAAGTGGCCCGGCGGGTCACCAAGCTGACGATGCGCAAAGCGGAGATCCCGCAATACCACGTCATCTACGGAGACATCAACCGCCCGGCACTGCTGGCGGGAGATCTGGAAGCGATCGGCCTTGATATTCACGATCTGCTGCACGTGCGTTCGTTTCTGGACCACAATCGTCCATACATTCCGCCCGCCGGTTATGTGAAGGGTAGCCGCGCGGCAAGATGCAGCGGCGCGTTCGCGTACCTGGGCCAGGAAATACTTCCCGATGAACTGGAAGAGAACCTGGTGCGGCATCTGCGCCGCTGGGCGCCTTACGTCGGCCGCTTCGGACTCATCGTGTTGGAACTGCACACGCTGCCGCCCGAGCTTACGGCCGCGAACCTGCAGAAGACCCCTGCCGTCGCATATGACGGCACCCATGGATTCTCAGATCAATATCTGGTGGAGATTCCTATATTTCTGGATTGCGTCCGTGAAGCTGGGCTACACACGGATTCGCGCTATCAATGCGAATTTCCGCCGTCCGAGTTGGGAACCGTGAGCATTAATTTCCTCGCCGCGCGATCGGGTTGACGGGACTGCGGTCTCGTCTTCGAAGCGAGTACGGGATGCCTGCGCGGAAGACAGAAGTCCCTTGAGGGCGACAAAGAGACTACGGAGGCCGATCATGTTTCTAGAGAACTACTGGTACGCCGTAGCGTGGGACCATGAAATAAAGCGGGCGCCCTTTGGGCGAACCGTTTGTAGCGAGTCCATCATACTGCATCGCCAAACCAGCGGTGCTCTGTGCGCGTTCGAAGACTGCTGTCCCCACCGTCTCTTGCCGCTGTCCAAGGGGTTTCTGCAAGGTGATCAGTTGGTCTGCAAATACCACGGTCTCAAATTCAACGAGAGCGGCAAATGCGTCTGGATGCCGGGACAGGAGGGCATCCACAAGGAGGCCACAATCCGAAGTTACCCCGTGGCCGAAAGGCATCGCTTCGTTTGGGTGTGGATTGGAGATCCCGCAATCGCGGAAGTGTCCAAGATTCCTGACCTGCGCTGGTGCTCTGATCCCAGCTGGGTTTTTGAAGGAAGCAGCTATCACATAAAGTGCAACTACCAACTACTAGTGGACAACTTGATGGATTTGTCGCATGAAACATTTGTTCACCCTTCGAGCATCGGCCAGCACGAGATTCTTGAAGCACCGATCAAAGTGACGTCTGACGAAAGTTCAGCCACGGTCACTCGCTGGATGTACAACATTGATCCGCCGCCGTTCTGGGCCGCCAATCTCAGGTCCTTCGCTAAGTGCGATCGTTGGCAGATTTGCAGCTTCAGCTTGCCGGCGAACGTCATGATCGATGTGGGCGTGGCGCTGGCTGGAACCGGTGCGCCTCAGGGAGACAGGTCTCAGGGCGTGACCGGCGTTGTGGTGAACGCGATGACCCCCGAAACTGAAACCTCCACCTGGTATCACTGGGGAATGGCTCGTAATTTCCAGACCGACGACCGGGGCCTGACGTTTCGCATTCGCGATGGGCAGGCTGCGGTCTTCGGCGAAGACCTGGAGATACTGGAAGCACAACAGGAAAACATTCTCCGACGTCCTGACCGTGAGCTTCTGAACCTCAAGATCGACGCCGGCGGAGTTCAGGCGCGCCGCATCATTGAACGGGAGATTGAGCGCCGCAGCGCCGTAGCGAAGTGAACCACCCGGCCGGCATTCACCTTCTGCCGGTTCGATCGGAGTGGCAATATCCACCTAGTGCTTATCAGGGTTGACGGCTTTGTCGGCGTCATGGTCTGTCTGGGTTTTGCTTTGATTGGCTCGGAAGATCACGTAGTCGCGGATTGTGGCGGCGTCAGACTTTGATATTTCCTTAGCGAACGATGTCATTCCGAGCGGCTTCAGAATCCCGCCTAGCACGATGTCGAACCACTGTTCATTGGCGAGGGTGGGTGAATAGCGCAGGTCCGGCAACACGCCACCGCTGACGGCAACGTCTCCGTGGCAGCCTCCGCAGTATCGCTGGAAGAGCGCTTCTCCGTTCTTGATCTGCGCGGCGCTGGCGGTGGAAGCCGGCGCATCCATCGCCATCTCCTGAAATTCTGGAAGGGGAGGCAGGCTTGCTTTGCCACCGAGTTTGAACACCAGCATTCGGCTGATATTTCGTACCCTCCCTGACTTGAACGATACCTCACCCGTCGCCAGCGGAAAAACACCACCCCAGCCGGCGAGCACGGCGACGTATTGTTCACCGTTCACGGTGTAACTCACTGGTCCTGCCATCACTCCGGTTTGCGCAGCGAACGACCAAAGCTTCTCACCATTATCTGCGCGGTAAGCTTCGAAATTGCCACCGGCTGTGCCTTCAAACGCCAGATTACCCGCGGTTGAAAGCACGCCGCCGTTCCACGGGCCGGGGCGTTCGATCGCCCACACCTTCTTCTGTCGCACCGGGTCCCATGCGACCAACTGTCCCTTGACCGTGTTCAGAATCGCCTTCTTGATTGCTGGGTCTTGCGGCATTCCAGCCGCCACAACATCTACGCCGTAATTGGGAGAGAGCTCGTGGGCTACAAAATGGTCGGGAGATTTGTACTTGAATCCGACATCGTTGACCGGAATGTAGACCAGGCCAGTCAGCGGACTGTAGGACATCGGCTGCCAACTGTGCGCGCCTAATGGCCCGGGTACCACGGGTGCCGGATCATCGCCCGGATATCGCGCGATTGGAGTTTCGATCGGCCGACCAGTCTTCATGTCAACGCCAGTCGCCCAGTTGATATACGTGTACGGCTGCGCCGAAATCAACGCTCCGGTTGCGCGGTCAAGCACGTAGAAGAAACCGTTCTTGGGCGCATGCAACAGCACTTTGCTGGGCTTGCCATCTACAGAAATCGTGGCCAGGATGATCTGCTGGCTGGAAGTGAAGTCCCACATGTCGCCGGGAGTTTCCTGATAGTGCCAGACGTATTGACCGGTTTCCGGCTTGAGCGCCACAATGGAAGCGAGAAAAAGGTTGTCGCCGCCTTGCGGGCTGCGAATTCGCTGGTTCCATGGACCGCCGTTGCCCACTCCGATGTAGAGCAAGTCGGACTCGGGATCGTAGACGATTGAATCCCAAACTGTCCCGCCACCGCCGAGGGTCCACCATTTTCCGGTCCAGGTTTTTGAGGCTTTGGCGAGAACCGGATTCTCAAAAGGTTTGGAGGGATCTCCGGGCACGGTGTAAAAGCGCCAGACCAGATTGCCGGTGGCGGCGTCATACGCTGAGACGTAACCACGCACGCCCATCTCAGCGCCACCGTTTCCGATGATCACTTTGTCTTTGACTACTCGCGGCGCGCCCGTGATGGTGTAGCGATAACGCCGATCAACTGTGACCCTCTCCCAGACTGGCTTGCCAGTGGCGGCATCCAGCGCAATCAGGCGGCCATCGAGCGTGCCGAGAAAAAGCTTGCCTTTCCACGCTGCCAGGCCGCGATTCACCACGTCACAACAGGCGTTGACGGCCCATTCGCCCGGGACCTTGGGATCGTAACTCCACCGCAGTTTCCCCGTTGCCGCGTTGAGCGCGACTACCTTGCTCCAAGCCGTGGTGAAGTACATGTTGCCATCAATCACGAGCGGCGTAGCTTCCTGTCCCCGATTCGTGTCCAGGTCGTAATACCAGGCGAGACCGAGCTGGCTGACGTTCTGGTCATTGATTTCCTTTAGCGGACTGAAACGCTGCTCGCTGTAGGTTCGTCCGTGGGTCATCCAGTTGCCGGGTTCGTTGTCGGCCTGGACGATGCGGCTGCCGTCCACCCCCGCAGGTTTGGGAGCGCTTGCGGTCTGCCCGGCAGCAAGGCACAGCACACAGACTGCGCCGAGGAACATAAGTGCCAGCGATGGCACCATGCCAAAGAGACTCTTGCGCTGAGTCATGATGGTTTTGCCTGGATCATTCGCGATGACTCCGCACTATCACGAGACCCTACACATCGAAGAATACAGTTTCTCCCTCGCCCTGCAGATGCATCTCAAATCGCCAGAATCCCGGCTGGGTAGGATCGGACTGGGCCACTAGCGTTTCGCGCCGCTCCGCGGGAACCAGGGCCAGAACTGGGTCCTGCTGATTGGCGGGATCTCCAGCGAAATAGATGCGGGTATAAAACTGCTTGAGCATGCCGCGGGCAAACACTGCGACATTCAAATGCGGCGCCTGCAAAGCATTTCCTGGCCCCGGCACGCGTCCCGGCTTGATGGTATCGAACTGGCAGTGGCCTTGTTCATCGGTGCCCAGGCGGCCGAATCCATCGCATCCCGGGTCAGAGGTCTTGCTTTGTGGATCATCCGGGTGTTTGTACTTTCCTGAGGCATCGGCCTGCCAGATCTCGATCAGAGCATCGTTGACCGGTGCGCCGTCGCCATCCAGCACGCGAACACTCAGCCCGACGCGCTCACCCTTCGCTTGCGGCGCCGCGATGCAGGGCTTGGAGTATTTTTCGGTCAGGCCAATCCGGAAAAAAGGGCCCACGGTTTGCGAAGGAGTCGGAACGAAATCCATCTTTGCCTCAGGTCTCGAACGGAGTCTGCTCCGGGCCGCGCAAGATAATATTGAATTTGTATCCGAGCGCCCACTGCGGCTGCGTAGTCTCCATGTCGAATTTGCAGATCATGCGCTGACGCGCTTTTTCGTCAGGTATCGAATTGAAAATCGGATCGTAGGGGAACAATGGATCGTCAGGGAAATACATCTGCGTGACCAGGCGCGTGAGGAACGCTCTGCCGAAAAGCGAAAGGTGAATGTGTCGCGGGCGCCAGGCATTGTAGTGATTAAACCAGGGATACGCTCCCGGCGCGATGGTCACGAAACGATAGCTGCCGTTGTCATCCGTCAGGGTGCGCCCGCAGCCGCCGAAGTTCGGGTCGACCGGCGCGGGATGTTGATCTTTCGCATGACGATAGCGCCCGGCCGCATTGGCCTGCCAAATCTCAATCAGGGCCTGCGGCACTGGACGCCCATTGCTGTCGAGCACGCGCCCGGTGACGATGATGCGTTCACCCTGGGGTTCGCCCGGATAGTGGCGCGTAAGGTCGTTGTCATTCTCGGCGATTGCGTCCTCACCGAACAAGGGCCCGGTCACTTCTGACAACGTGTGGGGAAGAAAAATCAGCGGCTTGGTTGGAGATCGCTTGATCGTGGACTTGTAGGGCTCATAGGGCGCAGGTGGCTGCGTTCCGGCAGCATGTCTCCGATATGGCGTGATGAGCGAGCGTTCGTTCGTAGATGGGCCCACAAAACTCTCCGCTAACGGCGTACCCGTGTTTCTAGCAGCAGGAAGCGAGCGATCATATCTCAGGCAATTTTGTTTGTCACCCGGGAGACAGCCGGTTTCCCTGCTCATATCTAAGTTACAAGAAGGTGCCTACTAGCAAGAAGTGAATCGAGGCTTAGAATTGGTTTCTGCAACGCAAAGAGTGAGCGATCCTTAGAATTCCTACTCCCTGCGAGGTTCAAATGGCTACTACCCTTGCACCAGTCCACTTGAATAGAAAAGTCGAAGAATTCCTCACCCAGAAACGCAAAATGCTGATCGGTGGCCAATGGGTTGAGGCCGCTTCGGGAAAGACATTCGACACCTTCAATCCCGCCACGGGAGAGGTGTTGACTTGCGTGCCCGAAGGCGACCGCGAGGACATCGACCGTGCCGCAAGGCGGCGCGCAAAGCTTTTGAAGAAGGTCCCTGGCCCGAGGTTTCTCCAGCCCAACGAGGGCGCCTGCTTTTGAAGCTGGCCGACCTTGTAGACAAGAACCACGAGGAGCTTGCCGAATTGGAGACTCTGGATAACGGCAAGCCGGTCTTCTTTTCGCGTATTGCTGATGTGCCGGCCACCGCCGATATGTTCCGTTATTTTGGCGGCTGGGCGACGAAGGTGGAAGGCACTACCGTCCCGGTTTCCATGCCTGGCGCCAAGTATCTTGCCTACACGCTGCGTGAGCCAATCGGGGTCGTGGGCCAGATCATTCCATGGAATTTTCCGCTCATCATGGCGTCGTGGAAGTTGGCGCCGGCACTAGCCGTGGGCTGCACTGTAGTCCTGAAGCCGGCCGAGCAAACTCCCCTAACCGCGTTGCGTCTGGGCGAGTTGATTCTGGAGGCCGGCTTTCCGGAAGGCGTGGTCAACATTGTTACTGGTTTTGGCGAAACCGCCGGAGCCGCACTGGCCGCACACTCGGACGTGGACAAAATCGCCTTCACGGGCTCGACCGAAGTGGGGAAACTGATCGTCAATGCGGCTTCTGGAAATTTGAAGAAGGTCTCGCTCGAATTGGGAGGGAAATCACCGAATATCATTTTTCCGGATGCCGATCTGAAAAATGCCATTCCCGGCAGCGCCAATGCCATCTTCTTCAATCAGGGACAGTGTTGCACCGCCGGTTCCCGGCTTTTTGTGCATAAGAACATTTTCGATGAAGTGATCGACGGCGTGGCCGCGTTCACCAAAAACTTTCGCATCGGCCCGGGGATCGATCCTGCAAACAATCTCGGCCCGCTGATCTCGCAGGAACAGCTTGACCGCGTGTGCGGCTATCTCGACTCAGGAGCCAAAGAGGGCGCAAAGACGGTAGTCGGCGGACACAAAATTGGCGACACGGGATATTTCGTCGAGCCCACCTTGTTGGTAGACGTTCGTCCCGACATGAAGGCGGTTCGCGAAGAAATCTTCGGTCCGGTGGTCGCCGCCATTCCTTTCAGCGATCCGAACGAAATTGCTGCTTCAGCGAATGCCACCACCTACGGTCTCGCTGCGGCGGTGTGGACCCGAGATCTGAGCACAGCACATCGCATGGCCGCCAAACTTCGCGCCGGAACAGTGTGGATCAATTGCTACAACGTCTTCGATTCCGCGCTCCCATTCGGCGGCTACAAGCAGTCGGGTTGGGGCCGCGAGATGGGCCACGATGCCTTGGATCTGTACACGGAAGTTAAAGCGGTGTGCGCGCAGATCTGAGCACCCGGAAACAGCCGTAGATACGGGCGCTAGTACCTTATTCCAGCGGAAGGCCGACGTAGTTCTCGGCGAGAGTCAGGGCGGATGCCTGTGAGCTGGTGACGGACTCCAATTCCGCCAACTGGCGACGCCGGTCGAAGGGACGGTC
>Ga0326726_10001583_pt1 | contig 21134 bp, 15 predicted proteins | sample MHFenrmetagenome_2_FD_207603 | JGI IMG/M metagenome (GOLD analysis project Ga0326726, IMG submission 207603) | Lab enriched peat soil microbial communities from Michigan Hollow, Ithaca, NY, United States - MHF15MN | ecosystem: Environmental > Terrestrial > Soil > Wetlands > Peat | place: USA... | reverse complement strand
TCGGCATGGCCCTCGGGGGATGGATGTCGGGCGAGATCTACGACCTGACGGGATCCTATCGTGCCGCCTTTCTCAACGGCATAGGATGGAACCTGCTGAACCTGGCGATCGCCTTCTGGCTGCTGATGGACCGCTTCCGGACGCGCGAAAGCCTGGCCCAATAGGGTCCCGGGACTTGCGATTAGAGCGGCCGACGCGGGTGGCGATCTGGCTTGCATCCGACTCGGCAGGCTCTCGACTCGCGCTTGCGCCGCTTCCATATTCATCCGCATGGAGCTGGATAGCGCCCGTCTTCGACTGCGTCGATGGCGCGCGGATGACCGTGCGCCTTTCGCTGGCATCAATGACGAACCGGCCGTGCGGCGGTACCTGTCGCCACTCTCGCGCGCAGGTTCGGACGCCATGCTGGACCGGATCGATGCCCACTTCGCGCGGTATTGGTGGGGCCTCTGGGCGATCGAGGAGCGCGAGAGCGGCACGTTGATCGGGCTATGCGGACTGGAGCACATTCCCTGGCAAGCGTTCTTCACGCCAGCCGTCGAGATCGGCTGGCGCCTGTCTACGCCGTGGCAAGGACGGGGCCTCGCCCGGGAGGCGGCGGAGACCGTGCTGACGTTCGGTTTCGATTCTCTCGGGCTGAGCCGCGTGGTGAGCGTCACGACGCCGGCGAACAAGGCGTCATGGGGACTGATGGAGCGCTTGGGCATGCAGAAGATCGGCGAGTTCGATCATCCGGGTCTGCCGGCAGGACACTCTCTGCGCCGTCACGTGGCCTTTGAAATCATTGCGTCAAGTTGGCGCCACTTGAGGGCATCGTCCGAATAGCGAACGCGGGAAGGACAGGGATGAACGCGGATACGTCCGGATGAAGACGACGAAAGGGTCCGCCAGCACGTCAGCGATCTTCGATCCGCGACGGCACATTGCGCGCGCGCCGGAGGCGTGGGACACGGCGACTGCGCACGCGGCGATCCGAGAGATCGTCGATGATGCGCTCGAGCGTTTCGATCCCGACGGCTTCTGGCCGGCCCATCCGCTCGACGACGGCGCCGGCACGCCGCCGACCAGCCTCTACTTCGGCGCCACGGGCGTGCTGTGGGCGCTCGACCATCTGCGGCGGGCGGGGGCGGTGGAATTCGGCCAGGATTTTTGCGGGCTGCTGCCGCGCCTCTTGACGCTCAATCGCGAGGAGCACGCGGCCAACCCCTACCCGCAGCACGGCTCGCTGCTGTGCGGCGATGTCGGCGTGCTGCTGCTGATAGCGCGGCTGGCGCCCGATCCGACTATTGCCGATGCGCTCTTCGAGCGGGTGGCGGCCAACGACGCGCTGCCCCTGCTCGAGCTGCTGTGGGGCACGCCGGGCACGATGCTTGCCTGCCTCGCCATGGGCGGGCTGACCGGCGAGGAACGTTGGCGCGATACCTATCGCACGCAGGCGCGGCGGCTCCTCGACGATCTCGCGCCGACCGAATTCGGCCCGCTCTGGACGCAGGACCTCTACGGCCGATCGGCGCGCTATCTCGGCCTCGGGCACGGCTATGCCGGCAACATGATGGCGCTGCTGCGCGGCTGGCATTGGCTCGCGGGCGAGCAGCAGGCGCGCCTCGCCGAGACGATCCCGCAAACGCTCGCCGCGACGGCTGGCGAATCGGAGGCCGGCGCGAACTGGCCCGCCGTGGCGGCGCGCGGAGCGCCGACCTACCTCGTCCAGATCTGCCACGGCGCACCCGGCATCATTGCGGCCTTCGCCGACTGCCCGTTCTCGACTCCCGCGCTGGAGCGGCTGTTGCGCGCCGGCGGCGACCTCGTCTGGCAGGCCGGCCCGCTCGCCAAGGGTCCCGGCTTCTGCCACGGCACCGCCGGCAACGGCTATGCCTTCCTCAAACTCTACAAACGCACGGGCGATGCGGTGTGGCTCGACCGCGCCCGCGCCTTCGCGATGACGGCGATCGCGCAATGCAGAGAGGCGCGGCGACAATATGGCCAGGGGCGCTATTCGCTCTGGACCGGCGATCTCGGGCTGGCGTGCTATCTCTGGGATTGCATTGGTGGCGAGGCGCGATTTGCTACCGTTGATGACCTCGGTCAGCCGATGGCGGGTCAGCGCTGTTTATCGGGAGGCGCCGACATGGCGGCCAAGCCGCATGGCTGACTGTCGCTCATAGCGGCGAGGGCAACCGCGAGCCTCTGATGCTCGTGCGCGAAATGCCTGATCCGCAAGATCCGAGTCAACTTCTGCCTCGGCATGTCGAGCGGCGTGGCGAAAATGAGCCTGCGCCGGCCGCGCCAGCTGCGACGCCCCGTGCCTTCGAATCTCCGCGGTGGAGCGGAAATAAGAACGACCCAGGTGAGGAAGACGCCGCTCGACGCCACGGCGATGAGGTCGTCCCAGGACACTTTTATGCCCGATTTGCGGCGATCTTCGACGCCGTTTTCATCGATGATGAGCGCTACCTCTTCGCTGCTGAAGGTGATGCTGCGGATGATCGGGCGCAACCGCGGCAGGATATGGGCAATCCACAGAACAAGTATCGCTTCGACGCCGGCAACCAGGAGCAAGCCATCCTCGCGGAGGCGGACGTAGACGAGGTTCACGAAAATGAAGGCCGTAAGCTCGCCGCCATATTCCTTTAACGTCCGCAGGGTATGGGCAAGGCGGCCCGCAGCGCCCGTGAGCGGGATGGCCGCTGCAACGGCAGCAACGAGGAGGAAAAGCAGGAACCAGACGATCATGCGCAGCCTGACAGCGGACTGGCGCAACTCGAGCGATTGGGTGAGCTCCCTCCGACTCAGGCCGTCGAGCAGGCGACGAACGGCATGGTCTGTCCACGAGCCCACGGCCCGCTGCGGAGCAACATCGCTTCGAAGTTCGGGGCTTCCACTCATGCTAATCCCGGCAATCGCGCGTACGGCTTATTGGCAGCCCGCGCGATCAGCGCAATTGTGCGTCAGGAAACAGCAGCGGGAATTCCGGTGCGTCCAAGACGGCCCCGTGGGCGAGCTTTACGCCGCGGAAGGGCGGCGAGGTCACGCCTTTGCGGACGGCCCAGCGGGCGTCGTCGCCGACGAGGCGCAAGGAGAATGCGCGGCGGCGGTTGCCGGCCTGGCGGTTGGCGGGGGCGCCGTGGAGCGTGAGGTAGTTGAAGGCGACGGCGTCGCCCGGCTCCATGGGCCAGCCGAGGATGCGGTACTGATCGCGGTTGGCCTCGACGTCCGGCACCGGCTCGAGTCCGTCGTCGGCGTTGAGCGGGGTCTGGTTGAAGCGGTCGGGGCGGAACCACTTGCCCCAGCGGTGCGAGCCCGCGACGAACTCCGGCACCGTATCGCGCGGAACGCTATCGAGGGGTATCCACAGCGAGCAGGTCTGCGTGCCGTCGACGCTGTAGTAGGGCTGGTCGTGGTGCCAGGGCGTGGGGACGTCGGAATCCGGCTCCTTCACCAGCACATGCTCGTGGAAGAGGCGCACGCTGCGCGAGCCCATGAGCCGCGCCGCGATGCGCGCCGCCGGCGATTGGAAGATGAAACGGCGGAATTCGGGAATGCGGTCCCAGTTGCAGTAGTCGCCGAAGTGGCGGCCCTTTCCGGGCGAGCCGTCGTAGACGCGTGCGTCGGGCGAGGGCGACGCGATGTTGCGGGCGACGCCGGCGCGCAGGGTCTCCACCCAGTCGGCAAAGAAGCCGCGCAGGACAATGGCGCCGTCGGCGCGGAAGGCGGCGACGTCGGCGTCGGCGATCGTGATATCGGCGATGGCGTTCATGGCAACCAACATTCTCTGCGATTTCGACGAAGGGAATGAAACCACAGATGAACGCCGATGAACACAGATGGGTTGGGGCGCGTGGCCGGCGACGGTCCGGCGGATAGGCCATGAAATCCGTGTTCATCTGTGTTTATCTGTGCCTACAACGTTCCGGCGAACGGGGATGACGCGGATGTCGGTCATGATCGATGAAGATCCGGCGAGCGCACCGCGTCCGGGACTCGCCGGCGGATTTGAGGGCGGCCCACCGGCCGGCGTATCCGCTGAAATCTGGCGGCGCCTCCTGTTCACGCTCGGCGTCTTGTTCGTTTATCGCATCGGTTCGGCGCTCCCGATCCCCGGCCTCGACCTGCTGGCGGTGCGCGCGCTCTTCGCCGCGCGCGCGGCGGGGATTCTCGGCCTGCTCGACGGGATAGCTGGACGCGGAATCCAGGAAGTCTCGATATTCGCCCTCGGCATCATGCCCTATGTTTCGGCCTTCATCGTCGTCCAATTGGCGAGTTTCGTTGTCCCAAAGCTCGGCGGCTTGGCGACCGACGGAGCGGCGCGGCAGACCAGGCTAAACCAGTATGCCCGCATCCTCGCCGCCATCCTGGCTGCCTTCCAGGCCATCGGCGTCGCCTCCGCCCTCGCGGCTGTTCCTGAGTTCGTCACCATGCCCGGCCTTCTCTTCGAGGCGACGACCGTCGTTACGCTGGTGGCAGGCGCCCTCCTTCTGACCTGGCTGGCCGAGCAGATATCGGCGCGCGGTCTCGGCAGCGGTGCCCTCGTGATCCTCGCATTCGGCGTCGCCGGTAGCCTGCCGCACCTCCTGGCCCTGGCCCTCGACATGTATCACAGCGGCGAGCTTGAGCTTTTGTGGCTGATCGCGCCACTGACCATGATCGCGATTGTCGTCGCCGTTGTCGCATGTGTGGAGCGCGCCGAACGTCGCATTCCCTGCAGTGATCCCGGCCGGCTCGACGGCCATGAAATTCCTGCGCAGCCGATCAATCCTGCGGGCGTCATCCCGGCACTCGCGGCCGGCATCTTCATCGCGCCGCTGTGGGCATCGATCACGAGTTTTGGCGGAGGCGAGACGACCTCCGCCGGCTACTTCACCGGCAGCGTCGGCTACCTTCCTCTCTACGGTGCGCTGATCATCATCTTTGCAGCGTTTTTCCACTCCGCCATGCTCAATCGGGAGGGGCGGCTTGTGCCATCAGGTGAGCCGCTGTCCGGCAATGGATCAGTGAAAGGGACTGCCGGCCTGTTCCAGGCACCGCATATCGCGCTCGCCACAGTCTATGCCACGGCCGTCTGCGTGCTGCCGCTGCTGTTCTTCGAATGGAAGCATTTGCCGTTCGTGCTCAGCGGCTTTCACATCTTTCTGCTGGCGTGGCTCATGGTTCGTATCTTGGACCACGTGCGCCCGCTGCCGCGGCCTTAGAGCGGTGCAGCCGACGCTGCCCGCTGCCGCGCCTTCAGTCAGCGTGCGCGCGTTGCCGAGCGCCTCGCGACCCCTGCGGCGTCGTAGGCATTGTCGCCGTCCCGTGGGTGGGCCGGCAGCTCGGCGCCCTGGGCCGTCAGCAGCTCGGCGAACTTCGAATGCCAGCGCTCGTCCAGGCTGACCTCGCGGCCGCCCTCGACGACGCGCAGGCGGGCGGCAATGCCGGCCAGCTCCTGCCGTTGCTTGCGCACCAGCTCGGCCTCGCGATAGGCCCAGCGCTGCAGTTCCTGCGCCTGCCACTTGGCCATGGCGCGGGAGAAACGGGCGGCGGCGCCGTCGTCGCGGCCGTCCGCGCGCGCCTTTGCCAGGGCATGGCTGGCCTCGCGCACGTCCGGCGGCAGCTCGTCCTCGGAATCGACGAGCGGCAGATAGCGGTCGGCGCGCGCGCGGTTGACCACCGTCGGCCGGCCGGGAAGGGCGGGGAACTTCGAGCGCGGCCGCAGCGCGTTCGGCGTCGACGCGCTCGGCTGCGAGGTCGAGATCGCGCCGTCCGGCCCGATGTGGATGTCGAAGCGCGCGATCGTCGAGGCGAAGCTGTCGCCGTTCGGGTCGAGCGACACGACGCGCACGTTGAGGACGACGGGCTCGCCGTCGCCGTCGGGGGCCACGATGTCGACCTGGCTGAACTCCGAGGCCGGCACGAGCCAGCTGCGGTCGGCATTGCCGTAGCCCGCCGACAGATGGGCATCGGCCGGCACGTTGTCGATCACGACATAGGCGTCTTCGCCGACGCCCAGGCTGCGCAGCGACGGCTGCAGCTCCAGCCGCACGCGGCGCGCGCCCATGTCCTTCATCTCGTCGATCGTCATCACTCTGCTCCCAGCTCCGTGAGCGACAATCTGCCGAAATGCGGCGTTCGTCAGGAATAGTTCTTTTGGTAAATTCTGTTAACTACGCCAATTATTTATATCAAATTCTACCCAACTACAAGTTAAAGGCATGTTAAGAGCCCGACAAAGGATCGGATTATTTGCAACAAATAGGCGTTTACCTTAATGAATCTTAGGAGCGACCCGCGGGCGCGGACGACGCGCCGCTCCGATTCTCACGCCAGCGCCGCGCGCAGGTCGGCGAGGCGGACGGGCTTGGTCAGGGTCTTCACGGCCTGCAGGCCGCGGTCGGCGCCGACTAGGCCCGCCATCTTGGCGTATTGCGGATTGTAGCCGGTGGTGATCACGACCCTGGCCGTCGCTCCCTGGGCGGCCAGCCACTGCATGATCTCGATGCCGTCGATGTCCGGCATCACGACGTCGAGGACGATATGGGTGGGCGCGAATTCCGCATAGATGCGGCGGAACTCCTTCGACTGGGTGCAGACGCGGGTTTCGTAGCCGAGATCGCCCGCCGCGTTGCTCACGAACTGCGCGAAATCGGGCTCGTCATCGACCACCAGCAGCCGCCGCTCGCTCATGCGTCACCTCTATCGTCCGAAGCTTCCCGCATGGCGCGCGTCCGGTCAACCTTGCCGAGGGGCCGTCGCCCCGGCGGCGGCCGAACCCTTCGCGGCAGGAAGGTAGATCTTCACGGTCGTGCCGCGCCCGACCTCGCTGATCAGCTCGATATGGCCGCCGGACTGCTTGACGAAGCCATAGACCATGCTGAGGCCGAGCCCGGTGCCCTTGCCGACGCCCTTGGTGGTGAAGAAGGGATCGAAGGCCCGCGCCCGCACCTCCTCGGTCATGCCCTCGCCGGTGTCGCTGACGGCGATGAGGACGTAGTCGCCGGGCGCCAGGCCTTCGCTCTGCCTGACATCACCGGGTTCGATCGTGACGTTGCCCGTCGTGATCGCCAGCTTGCCGCCGTCGGGCATGGCGTCGCGCGCGTTGATGACCAGGTTCAGCAAGGACGTCTCCAGGCGCGCCTGGTCGATCTCCGTCGGCCAGAGCTGGCCGGCCAGGTCGAACGTCGCCTCGATGGCCGGGCCGAGCGGCCGCAGCAGAAGATCGCGCATGCTGTGGATGAGCTCGTCGATATGCGTCAGCTTGGGCGCCAGCGATTGCTGGCGGGCGAAGGCGAGCAGCCGCTGGGTGAGATCGGAGCCGCGCAGCGTAGACCGGATCGCGGTATCGATCTTCTGCTGCGCGGCGGCGTTGCCGGGAAGGTCCTCGGCGAGCAACTCCAGGTTGCCGAGAATGACCGCCATCAGGTTGTTGAAGTCGTGGGCGATGCCGCCCGTGAGCTGGCCGATCGACTCCATCTTCTGGGCCTGCCGCAGCTGTTCCTCGAGGGCGCGCTGATCGGTTATGTCCTGCATGGTGCCCTCGACGCCGACGCGGCGGCCCTCGGCATCGCGCACGACCTCGGCGATCTCGCGCACCCAGACGACGCGGCCATCGTGGCGGCGGGCGCGATACTCGACGGCGTAGTTGTCGAGCCTGGCGCGCACCTCGTCGTAGAGCCGCCTCAGGCGCTCGCGATCTTCCGGGATGGTGATGCTCATGCTCTCGCCATCGTTCCTGGGCATGTCGGCGTCGGCCATGCCCAGAAGCAGGCCAGAGCCCGGCGACCAGCGGTACTCCTCCGCGGCCCGGTCGGTAGCGAACTGCCAGCTCCAGTAGGCGAGCCGCGCCTGCTGCTGGGCCCGCCGCAGTCGTGCCTCGCTCTCGGCGAGCGCCATCTGGGCCTTCTTGCGGTCGCTGATGTCGATGGCAACGCCGCCGAGCGCGACGATGCGGCCGGCGGCATCCCTGATCGGGAACTTGACCTCATACGTCCACTCCGGGCCGAGGTCCGTGAACTGCACCTCCCGCGCCACGATGTGGCCGGTTTCCACGACCTCGCGCTCGATCGCCTCCACCTGCGCGACGCCCTCGCTGTGCGACAGATCGGGCAGGCGACGTCCGAGGATCTCGGCGGTCGTGAGCTGCCAAGCCGCTTCGACGCCCCGGTTGACCATCAGATAGCGGCCCTGCAGATCCTTCACGACCATGTCGAAGGGCGCGTTGTCCATGAAGCTGCGGAAGCGCGCCTCGCTCTCGGCGAGCGCCAGCTCGGCTTTCTTGCGGTCTGTGACATCGATGGCGACGCCGCCGATCGCGACCATCGCGCCGGTCGCATCCCGGATCGGGAACTTCACCTCGAAGGTCCAGGGCAGCGCGCTCCGTTCGGGAAAGAACACCTCGGCCATCGCCGCTTTCCCGGTCGCGATGACCTCCTGCTCGAGGGCGTCGACGGTAGCGGCTCCTGGCGACTGCGACAGCTCCATTGTGCGGCGCCCGATGATCTCCGCGGCTGGCCGGCCGAAGGCCAGCTCGATCTTGTTGTTGAGAAGGACGAACCGGCGCTCGAGGTCCTTGATCGCCACGGCCACCGGCGCATTGTCCATGAAGCTGCGCATGCGCGCCTCGCTCTCGCGCAGCGCCCGCTCAGCCTGCTTTCGTTCGGTAATGTCCTGGGTGATGCCGCCGATGGCGACGATACGGCCAGCGGAATCGCGAACCGGAAATCTCACCGTCACGGATTCGGCGTAGCTGACACTCGCTGGATAGCTGCTCTCGACCGTGATGGGAGCGCCCAGCTCCAGCACGGCGCGATCGTTTTCGATATATCGGCGAGCTTGCTCCGGCGGATAGATGTCCTCCGGGGTCTTGCCGCAGATTTCCGAGGCTGTCTTGCCCGTAAATCTCTCGATCTCGCGATTCACCAACAGATAGCGATGCTGCGTGTCGCGCAGATAGATCGTGAACGGTGCGTTATCGAGTAACCCGCGCAGCCGCGCTTCGCTCTCGGCAAGCGCCAGTTCGGCCTGCTTCTGCTCAGTGACGTCTTGGAGCGTGCCGACGTAGTTCGGCGGCGAGTTGCCGTCCGCGGCCGGCTCGCCGAGTTCACGAATCCATGCGACCGATCCGTCGGGTCTGACGATGCGATACTCCGCCTCGTAGGGCGACGGACTTTCGGTCGCACGCCGGTAGAGCGCCGCCACGGAGGCACGGTCGGCGTCGTGGACAAACCGGCGGACATAGGCGTCCGAGGTCGCCGGCATCGTATCGGGCTGCACGCCGAGCACGCCAGCCACGTCAGAATGCCAGTCGAGGCCGTGACCCGCTCCGGTCCAGGTCCAATAGGCGATCTTTGCGCGGCGCTGCGCGTCGGCAAGCCGCGCTTCGCTGGCGCGCAGCGCCTGCTCCGTCGTCTTCTGATCGGTGACGTCCTGCACGGTTCCGACCAGTCGCGGGCCCCGGCCCGCCGCATCCAGCTCCCGCTCGCAGCTATCGCGCAACCAGACGATGCGGCCATCAGGCCGGCGCACCCGGTATTCGAGGACGCCAGGTTCGAGATCGTCCCGCTGCCGCTGCAGACTCGCGGCCACTCTGTCGCGGTCCGCCTCGTGAACGAAACGCAGATATTGGTCGTCGGTCTGGATCTCCTGCACCGAGGCGACGCCGATGATGTCCGTGTATTCCTCTCCGAACACGTAGTCGCGCACCACCGGATCCCACGACCAATAGGCCAGCTTTGCCCGCCGCTGCGCATCCTTGAGCCGCTCCTCGCTCTCGCGCAGCGCGCGCTCGGCCCGCTTACGCTCGGAGATATCCTGCGTGATGCCGCCGATGGCGACGATGCGGCCGCCGGAATCGCGCACGGGGAAGCGGACGGTGAGGGAATCGGCGTAGCTATCCATCGCGGGGTCACTGTATTCGAACGTGACGGGCACGCCGCGCTCCAGTACCTCGCGGTCCTCGGCGACGAATCGCTCGGCGAGCCAGGGCGGATAGATCTGCGCCGGCGTCTTGCCGCAGATCTCCGCGGCCGTCATGCCCTGGAACTGCTCGACGGCGCGGTTCACCAGCTGGTAGCGCAAGTCTGTGTCCTTCAGGTACATCGCGAAGGGCGCGTGATCGAGGAATCCGCGCAGCCGCGCCTCGCTGTCGCGCAGTGCCGCCTCGGCGCGCTTGCGCTCGGTGACGTCCTGGAGCGTGCCGCTCACCGAGGCGCGCCGCCCGTCGGCGCCGCGCTCGACCTCGCCGATCTCCTCGACCCAGATGACCGCGCCGTCGGGGCGCAGGATCCGGAACTCGGCGGTGAAAGCGTCCCGGCCCGCCTCCACGTCCGCGTAAAGGCGCCACAGGGCATCGCGGTCCTCGGGATGGACGAGGGCGCTGTAGTCCGTATTGTCCGTCGGCAGATTGGCATCGGCGAGTCCTAACGCAAGGCCGGAGCCCGGTGCCCAGACGTACGAATCGGTGTCGAGATCCCAGGACCAGCAGGCCAGCTTCGCCTGCAGCTGGGCGCGGCGCAGGCGCGCCTCGCTTTCGCGCAGGGCATTCTCCGCCCGCTTGCGCTCCGTGATGTCCTGTGTGAAGCCGCCGATGCCCACGACATTGCCCCTGCCGTCGCGCACCGGGAACTTGACAGCGAGACTGTCGCGATAGATGGCGCGCGCGGGATCGTGATTCTCGCGGGCGATCATTTGGCCGCCGGCCAGGAGCTCCGCATCGGAGGCAGCGAACAGCTCGGCGTGCTCGCGCGGCAAGACATCGAAGACGGTCTTGCCGCGCAGCTGATCTTCGCTGACGCCTTCGACGCGTTCGAACTCCCGATTGATGAGCTGGTATCTCCCTCCGGTGTCCTTGAGGTAGATCAGCATCGGTGCATGATCCATGAAGGCGCGCATGCGTGCCTCGCTGTCGCGCAGCGCCGCATCGGCCCGCTTGCGTTCGGTGATGTCCTGGAGCGTGCCGCTCACCGACACCCGCCGCCCGCCGGCGTCGCGTTCGACCGCGGCGATCTCCTCGACCCAGATGGCCTCGCCGCCCGGCTGCAGGATGCGGTACTCGAACTTGTAGGCGTCCCGGCCCGCCTCGACCTCCGCATAGAGGCGCCGGAGGGCATCGCGATCCTCGGGATGCACGATGGCGCCGTAGCCGGCGAGATCGAGCGGCAAGTCGTCGTCCGGAAATCCCAGCGCCAGCCCCGAACCCGGCGCCCAGAAATACGAGCCCGCCGCCAGATCCCACGACCAGCACACCAGTTTGGCCTGCAGCTGCGCGCGGCGCAGGCGGGCCTCGCTCTCCTTGAGCGCCAACTCCGCATTCTTGCGGTCGGTGATGTCGATCACGGCGCCGACCGTGCGCACCGGGCGGCGCGCGTCACCTTCGCCCGCGAAGAACGTCTGCGATCGCGTATCCAGCCACCGGACGGCGCCATCGCGGCGTATGATCCGATGCTCGACGTCGAACCGGCCGTCGCCCGCAGGGTCGTGGGCACGCCTTACGGCGGCAAAGATCCACTCGCGATCCTCAGGATGGACGCATTCGACGTATTTGGGCAGCGTCACGATCTCATCGGCGCCAAAGCCATAGTTCTTCCTCTGCTCCGCCGACCACGTGATGGTGTCCGCAAGGTGGTCGTGATCGAAGATGCCGATGTTGGAGACGAATATGACCTCCCTCAGCAACTCTTCGCTGTGGCGTAGCGCCTCTTCCATTCGCTTCTGAGTGCTGATGTCGAGGGCGACGCCGCCTATCGCCACGACCGTCCCGGCGGCATCCCGGACCGGAAACTTGACCTCGTAACTCCATTCGATGAGGGAACGGCTCGAGAAGTGCAGCTCCCGCGCGACCGGCTCTCCCGCAGCCAGCACGGCCCTGTCGTGGGCCTCGACGAGCGCCGCATCGTCGCTCGCCATGAAGTCGGCGGTGCGGCGCCCGATGGAGTCCTCGGGCGACCGGCCGAGAAACACGGCGTCGTGCCGGTTGAGCATCGTGAAGCGGCCGTCGAGGTCCTTCACGAACATCGCCACCGGCGCATTGTCCATGAAGGCGCGCATGCGCGCCTCGCTGTCGCGCAGCGCCGTCTCCGCCGTTTTCTGCTCTGTGATGTCCTGGATCGTGCCAATCAGGCGGTGACTCTTGCCGCCCGGCCCGGGCTGGAATTCCGCCAGTTCGCGCAACCAGCCGATGCTGCCGTCGCCGCGGAACACCCGATACTCGATAGCGTAGGGCGCCTTGCCGGCGACCGCCCGTTCGTAGGTATGCGCCACCCTGGGCCGATCCTCCGGATGCACGAGCTTCACATGGTCGCTGTCCGTGGCGGGGACCGCGTCCGCCGACACCCCCAGCACTTCAGCCATGTAGTCGGAGGTGGTATAGGCGTGGCCCGACCCGCTGTCCTCCAACCAATAGGCGATCCGGGCGCGTCGCTGGGCGGCCAGCAGCAGGGCCTGGTTGTCGCGCAGGGCCTCCTCGCTGCGCTTCTGCTCGGTCACGTCTTGGATGGTGCCGACCAGGCGGCGCACCCGGCCGGTGGCATCGCGTTCCTGCTCGCACATGTCGCGCAGCCAGATGACCCTGCCGTCGGGCCGGCGCCAGCGATACTCGATGACGCAGGGTTCGAGCCGCTCGGTCTGGCCGAGAAAGGCCTCGGCGACCCAGGCCCGATCGTCTTCGTGGATGTAAGGGAGAAAATGATCGTTGATCGACAGATCTCCCACAGGCAGGCCCAGGATCTCCGCGGCCTCCGCGGCCAGCACGTAGCGCCGCGCTGCCGGGTCCCACAGCCAATAGGCCAGCCGGGCGCGCCGTTGCGCCTCTTTCAGCAAGGCCTCGCTGTCGCGCAGCGCCTGCTCGGCGCGCTTGGTTTCGGTGATGTCTTGTATCGAGCCGATATACCGAACCAGGTCGCCGGCCCCGTCGAGCTCCACCCTCGTGATGCCGCGGACCCAGATGATCCGGCCGTCCGCGCGGACCACGCGATACTCGGCATCGTAGGATTGCGGATGGTCATCGACGGCGCCGAACAGGCGCTCGATGCGCTCGCGGTCGTCCGGATGAACGACCGCGAGAAAGGCCGCATCGTCGTGGACCTGGGCGGCCGTGTAGCCGATGACCGCCTCGACGTTCTCGGACCAGATCGTGCGGTAGCCGCCCTCCACGGTCTGATGCCAGGAGGCGATCTTGGCTTGACGCTCGGCCTCGATCAGGAAGGCGCGGTAGTCGGCGAGTTCGCGGTTCGCCTTGCTGAGCTGCGGCACCTCGAACGTCGTTCGCAGAACATATCGGACGGAGCCGTTGTCGTTCTTGATCGGCACGATGTTGGTGATCCAGCTCTCGGCGTCGCGCCCGTCGCCATAGTCGTCCTGGCGCCCGAGGATCGCTTCCCCGGTTTCGACGACGCGGAAGTGGTCGCGGGTCGCGCCGTCGCTGCCGTAGCGGCGTGGCCGCACTTCGTCGATGTTGCGGCCGACGACCTCGGCCTGGTGCACGCCGTAGAGGTCTTCGATGCGCCGGTTGAGCAGCACGATCCGCCGCTCGCGATCGGTGATGCTGACGGTGACGGGGATGTGGTCGAGGACGCTCTGCAGGATGACCTGGCTGTCGCGCAGGCGCTGTTCGCGCTGCTTCAACTCGTCGATCTGCGTGAAGATGGTGACGATGCCGCCCTCGGAGGTCGGACGGTCGCTGAAGCGGAACCAATGGCCGTCGATGTTGCGCTCGAACAGTCCGCGGGGATCGCGGTGCTGCGCCAGCCGCTCGGCGATCCATTCGTCTTCGCGGCCAACCGCGGCCGCCACCCGGCCGGCGCTCACATGGGCGCGCAGGATATCTACGAACGGCGTCCCTGGCCGCAGCAGCTCCGCATGCAGGCCGAACAGCTGCTGGTAACGGCTGTTGCACACGACGAGGCGATCTTCGGCGTCGTAGAGCGCGAACCCGTCCGACGATCCTTCGAGGCCGTCGATCAGCTGCTGGCGGGCGCGTTTCAGTTCCGCCTGCGTCCCGCGCAGGATGCGATTGTTCGTTTCGAGCGAGGCCTGGGCGCCGGCGAGATCGGTATTGGCGGTCACCAGCGAGACCTGCGTGCGCCGCAGGGCAACGATCTGGCGAGCCAGCACGGTCGCGAGGGCGGCGACGACGATCACCTGCGCGACCAGCGAGAACCGCAGCCAATCGTCGCTGATCTCATCGAAGATGACGTTCGCGACCGCCCCCAGGGCCGCGACGACGCCGAGGCCGATCGCGAGCGAAGGCCCCATTCGCCGCTGGCCGTTCACGGCGAACGCTGGCACGTCACGATTTCCTCTGTTTGCATCCTGCGCCCTATCGTCCCCACGCCGACAATGCCTGCTCCCCTAGGCCGGGTCCGGGTGCAATGACGAACGGCCGGCGACGCACCTTCTTCGCGCCGTCGACAGCAGGCCATGCTCACGCTTCGGCCCGCCGTTCGCCGCGCTGCGCTGCTGCCGGTTCGGGCCGAACACCGGGTCGTGCGGACGCCGTGATTAGTTAACCATTATCCTTACGAAACCGTTAATTGCCGCCGCTGCGACGCCGCCGCGGGCGAGAGCGCCAGCGTCATCGGATTCAGCTGAGCTTTACGGTTTCTTCGCCACTTAACCATCTTCGTAAAAGAATCGTTAACACTGGCAGGCGGAACATCGTGCGATCATCCCTGTCACGGAGGCCACGATGAAGGCGAACTCCCGTAACAGCATCCGATGGGGCGTCGCGACCACTGTCGCCGCGCTGGCGCTTGGCGTTCTTCCCGTCACATTCGATGGCGATGCGATCGCCGGCAAGCCGGCGCTGGCCGATGCGGGCGGCAACGGCAGGCTGGTGGCGGTCAAGTCAGAGCCGCTGAACGACGCCGCCGCTACGAATGGCGAAGAGAAGAAGCCACCGGCCTCAGACCGCGTCGACGACGCTGACGAGGCTCTGCCGACGGCAACAAGTCCGGATCTCGGCAACGCCGATGATGGCGATCGGATCCGAGACGATAGCGATACCGCCAGCGTCGACGGCTCCGCCAACGACGGTGACGCGATGGATCATTCGGCGACCCCCGTCGCGACGGCGGCCAAAGGCACTGCCGACACTACGGGCGAGACGTTCTAGGCGCTCACACGGCCTTGCCCGAGTCCGCCCGTCTCGCGGGCGACGGATAGGTTCGATGGCCGCTTCAACGATCAGCGATTGCCGCCGCGGGCCGCTGTTTCGGTCGGCGCCGCCGTCGATTGGTCGTCGGCCAAAGCGGCGCTCTCCGGGAGCGGCAGGTTCGCGCCTGCGGCCGGGGCGAAATCCGCCTCGATGGTCGCCTCCGCCTGCTCGATGGCTGTCGGCGCCGTCTTCGGCTGCCGCGCGGCGCGCGCCTTCGCAATGAGTTCGTCCGCCGCCGCCATGTGATCGGGGACTTCGTCGCCCAGGGCGGCCTTCTCCTCCGGCGACAGCGGCTTGATCGGCCCGATATTGCTGATGACCTTGCCGGAGCCGTTGAGAGTCACCCGGCCGGCATAGGCCTGGCCGAGAGAAGCGTTGCGGGAATGGTAGTACTGGGTGGCGATGCCCCAATCGCCGGTCTCGCTCTTCAGCTCGTTGAGGAACTTGGCGGCGTAGGCGACGTTCGTGGCGGGATCGAAGGCGGCGTCGAGCGAGGCGAAGGCGTCGGGATGGTAGTAGAGGTCCACCTGCATGCAGCCGACATCGATGACGCTAACGCCGCGGGCCTGCAACTCCTGCACGAAGGCGATGGCCTCCTTCTTCGTCTCGAAGTAGTAGCCCTGCCCGTCGGCGTTCACGGTCCAGGGCCAGGGCACGCGGCGGCCGTCGCCGGTGACGCGGCCGGATTCCGTGAAGCCGATCGCCTTCAGCAGCCCCTCGGGAATCGACTGCGATTTCTCTGCATTCTTGATCAGGCCGAGGCAGGCGCCGGCCTCGTCCTTCGCGGACGCCGCCGCCCAAGGCGCTGCCGCGAGGGCGGCAGTTACAAGCAAAGCGGTCGTACCGGCGCGCAAGCGACGCGCGCGCCCGATCATTTCATGAATCATGGACTGTCCGACCCCTCGCCTTAGGTTTTCTTTGTCGCGCGACAGGAGCAGGCGGCTTTCCGCCATTTCCACCCGGCCGGCACCATACCTGAATTGGCCGCGTCCGTCGAGCGCTACCGGTGGTTAACGATCGAGACCGATATCGATGAAGGGTGCCCTCCGCGCTTTCTGGCGTTAATCTGCGCTCCGCAAGGCCGTCGAGGCATCGGCAATTCTGACCCCAAGGACCCGCACGCCCATGCCAACCCCGCCGAAGCGACTGAGCGACAGCAGCGACTCGCGCGGATCCCCGTTTGCCTACGTCCTGATCAGCCTCAGCATCATCGCCGCGGCGGCACTCATCCTCCATTTGATGGGTCAGCCGCTCATCTGCCGTTGCGGCACCGTGAAGCTGTGGGAAGGCGACGTGGCGAGCGCAGAGAATTCCCAGCATCTCGTCGACTGGTATTCGCCCTCGCACGTGATCCATGGCTTGTTGCTCTACGGGCTCCTATGGCTGACGGCGCGGCGTTGGTCATTCGGCCCGCGCGCCCTGACGGCGCTCCTGATCGAGAGCGGGTGGGAGATCCTCGAGAACTCCCCGATCATCATCGACCGCTATCGCGAAGCGACCATCTCGCTCGGCTACCACGGCGACAGCGTGATCAACTCGGTCAGCGACATCGTCTTCATGCTGATCGGCTTCGCGCTGGCGGCACGCCTGCCGGTCGCGGTTTCCGTCGCCCTGGCGATCCTGCTCGAGCTCGTGGTCGGCTACATGATCCGCGACAACCTCACCCTCAACATCATCATGCTGATCTGGCCGATCGACGCCATCAGGGCCTGGCAGGCCGGCGGCTAGAGGGACGGAGGCTGCTTCGGTAGCGCCATCGTGGAACGAACGGTCGTCATCGGAAATGCCGGCGGCGGCAAATCCACCCTGGCGCGAAAGCTGGCGGCGCGCCGCAGGCTGCCGCATCGGGAGATCGATGCGCTGCTGTGGCAGCCGGGCTGGCAGCTGACGCCGAGCGCGGTCTACGAGGCCGAACATGCGCGGATGATCGGCGAGGGTCGATGGGTCATCGACGGCCTGGGGCACCGCGAGTCGATCCCTGCAAGGCTGGACCGGGCCACTGAGATCATCCTGGTGGACATGCCGCTCTGGATGCACTTCTGGCTGGCGGCGGAGCGGCAGATCGCCTGGTCCGCGGGCCGCCTCGCCGATCCTCCGGGCGGCGCCGCGGCGATGCCGCCGACGGAAGATCTCTTTCGCACGATCTGGGAGGTCGATCGGGACTGGATGCCGGGAATCCGGCGCCTGATCGCCGTGGAAGAACGTCACGGCAAACAGGTGCACAGACTCGCGACGATCGAAGAGGTGAGCCGCTTCGCCGACAGCCACTAGATCGGCGGCGGCGCGTTCCCTGCTGACAATCGCCGGTTTATCGGTCATCGTTGCCGCATTGCCTCCGGAGAACAGCCATGTTGCAGCACCGCATCCGCCCGAACATCGATCTCGCCGCCGCGGCGGCCGAGGCCGAGGCGCGCTATACCGCGGCGAATCCCAAGAGCGCGGAGCGGCACCGGCGGGCGGCCGAATCCATGCCCGGCGGCAACACCCGCACGGTGCTGCACTACTCGCCCTTTCCGCTGACCATCACCGGCGGCGAGGGTTGCCGGCTGCGCGATCTCGACGGTCACTCCTACGCCGACTTCTTGGGCGAATACACGGCCGGGCTCTACGGCCACTCCAATCCGATCATCCAGGCCACCATCAAGAAGGTCGTCGATGATGGGATGGCGCTCGGCGGGCCCAACCCCTACGAGGCCGAGCTGGCGGCCGAGCTGTGTCGGCGCTTCCCGTCGGTCGAGCGTGTGCGGTTCTGCAATTCAGGCACCGAGGGCAACCTGTTCGCCTTTTCGACCGCGCGGCTGACGACGGGACGGCCGGCGCTCATGGTGTTCCATGGCGCCTATCACGGCGGCGTCTTCTATTTCGGCCAGCACAAGACCGAGATCAACGCGCCCTTCCCCTGGATCTACGCCGACTACAACGACATCGAGGGCACGCTGGCGCTGATCGAGAAGCATGCGCGCGAGCTGGCCGCGGTCGCCATCGAGCCGATGATGGGCGGCGCCGGCGGCATTCCCGCGACGCGCGAGTTCCTGCAGGCGCTGCGCGACGCCTGCACGAAGTACGGCATCGTGCTGATCTTCGACGAGGTCATGACCTCGCGGCTCTCGCCCGGCGGCCTGCAGAAGCTGACCGGCGTGACGCCGGACATGACCAGCTTCGGCAAGTATCTGGGCGGCGGCGCCAGCTTCGGCGCCTTCGGCGGGCGCGCCGATCTGATGGCGCGCTACGACCCCAGCCGCGCCGACGCCGTCTCCCATGCCGGCACCTTCAACAACAACGTGATCTCCATGGCCGCCGGCCTCACCGGCCTGCGCGAGCTCTACACGCCGGCGGCCGCGGAGCGGCTCAACGGCGCCGGCGACCGCCTCCGCGAACGGCTCAACGCACTCGCGGCGAAGCATGGTGTGCCGATGCAGGTGCTGGGCGTCGGCTCCATCATGGCTGTGCATTTCCGCCGCGGCGCGATCAGCCGGCCGCAGGACCTGTGGCCGAAGGACCCGGCGGCGGCGGCCAAGTACGGTGAACTGCAGAAGCTGTTCCATCTCGATCTCATCGAGCACGGCCAGTACATGGCGCGGCGCGGCTTCATCAGCCTGTCGCTGCCGATGACCGACGGCGACTTCGACGGTTTCGCGGCCGCGATCGAGGAATTCCTCACCGTCCGCGGCCCGGTGGTGAGCGCCGCTATCGACTGAGTGCCGTCGCGCTGCGAGGATCGACCGAGTCGAGGACCGCCGACAGCGGATCGGCGCCCGTTTCCGGCTCGCTGCCCATCATGACCGCGACTGCCAGGCCGATGGCGGAGGTTGTCGGCGTGTGATCGGCGCCGCCGCCCGCCCGCAGGTCCATCACCAGAGTCGGACAGCAGAACAGCGCGCAGCGGACGATCCGGTACCATTCGGCCGGCAGCCAGCCGCGCTCCAGAAGCGCCGCCAGCAGCGACCGCCACACCAGCGTGGCCTTGGCCTCGAGGAATGCGGCCCGCAGGGGCGAGAGCTGCCAGTCGGTCTGCACATCGACGATGTCGCCGGCCACGGTCACCGCTGCCGCGAAGCGGCGGTCAGCGATCGGCGCATCGTAGAGCCAGAGCGGATGGGCGAAGATGTTGTGGAATGTCGCCTTGATCTCCGCCAGCAGCGCGGGGATATGGCGGCCGGCGAAGGCCGGATCGAAGAAGACGAGGCGGGGAGCGCCATCCGTCGGCTCGGCCCAGACATTGGCGTTGTGGGCATCGCCATGGGCGACGACCGCGCCATGGCCGGCGAGCCCCGCCGGCTGCAGGCGCTCGCGGCTCTCCTCGAACAGCTCGCGCAGCGTGCGCCGATAGGCGATGCCGTTGATGCGCCAGCGCCTGTCCGCGAGGTCGCGCCAGAGAAGCGTGGCGCCGGGAAACCGGAAGACCTGGTCGACATAGAAGCGGCGGACGCGGCCGCCGAGTTCGCCGTCGTGTCCGGGGTCAACCAGACGGGCATGGAACAGACGATGGATCGACTCGGCTTCGACCTGCGCCGCGTCGGTCGCATGCAGGGTGGCGAGGTAGCGCTCGCCGATGAGGCGGTCGAGCGCCCGCTGCGCGTCGATGAGCGGCGCCGCGTCGGCATCGCCCAACTCGACGGCACGGCAGAGATCGGCGAAGCGCGGCTCGCTGCGGCGGCGATAGAGCAGGATCTGGCGTCCGACCTCGCCGGACGAATGGAGCGGCAGATCGACCGGGAAGCCGGCATCGCGCAGCACTTCGGCCCGATAATACTCGCCGACCGTGTCGGTCTCGCCCTCCTCCTGATGGAACTTGAAGAAGAAGGCGCGGCCGTCGCGCGTCGTCACGAAGCCATTGAGCGAGTTGAGGCTGTAGCGGTCGCGGTTGATCTCGACGGCGGCCACCGGCAGGTCGAAGGTGGCCGCGATCAGGCGGCCGATCACCGCCTCCGCGTCGCGCCAGCGCTCGGCACGCGCCAGGCGGCGTGCCTCGCCCGTGGCGTTGCCCATGGGATTTTCGGCGGGATTGCCAGTGGGATTGTGGGGCGGGTTGCGGTCGGTCATTGTGGCGCCGGATCGGGAATAGCGCCGCCTCTATACAGGGCGTGACTGCTCCCCGAAACCCCGGGAGATCGGAGCCGCGTGACCAGTCCCTCGTTCTCGCTCGGCGGCCGCAAGGCGCTGGTGACCGGCGCCAGCCGCGGCATCGGCGAAGCGCTTGCCGTCGGCCTGGCGGAGGCCGGAGCGGACGTGGCGGTGGCGGCGCGCGAGTCGTCGGCGCTGGCGGCGGCCGCAGCGGCAATCGCCGGCGCCGGACGCAAGTCCGCGGCCATCGCCATCGACGTCCGCAATCCCGCGGCCATTCGCGCCGGCGTCGAGCAGGCGGCGCAGGCGCTCGGCGGCCTCGACATCCTCGTCAACAATGCCGGCGTCGAGGAAGTGCGGGATTCGCTCGCGGTCGACGAGGCGCTATGGGACCGCATCGTCGATACCAACCTCAAGGGCGCCTTCTTCTGTGCGCAGGCGGCGGCCCGCATCATGGCGGCGGGCAAGGGCGGCGCCATCGTCAACCTGTGTTCGCTCACCTCCGAGGTCGGCGTGCCCACGGCCGTTCCCTACGGCTCATCCAAGAGCGGCCTGCTCGGCATGACGCGGGCGCTGGCGGCCGAGTGGGCGGCCAAGGGCATCCGCGTCAACGGCATCGGCCCCGGCTATTTCCGCACGGACCTGACGGAAGTGTTCTATCGGAACGCCGAGTGGCAGCAGGCGATGCTGGCGAAGATTCCCCTGCGCCGCTTCGGCCGGCTGGACGATCTCGTCGGCGCCGCCGTGTTCCTGTGCTCCGACGCCGCCGCCTACATCACGGGACAGTGCCTTTACGTCGACGGCGGCTACCTGGCTTCGATCTGACTCATCCAAGGGAGACTCCTTCCGACCATGAAGATCACCGCGATCCGCGTCTACCAGGTCGACCTGCCGCTGAAGGAGGGCCGCTACGCCTGGTCGAACGAGAATGCCGTCGAGTTGTTCG
>Ga0326726_10001582_pt1 | contig 21147 bp, 18 predicted proteins | sample MHFenrmetagenome_2_FD_207603 | JGI IMG/M metagenome (GOLD analysis project Ga0326726, IMG submission 207603) | Lab enriched peat soil microbial communities from Michigan Hollow, Ithaca, NY, United States - MHF15MN | ecosystem: Environmental > Terrestrial > Soil > Wetlands > Peat | place: USA... | reverse complement strand
AGGCACCGTTTCCGCCGATAAGCCCCTTGTAATCTTCTCCGCCGCCTAACCAAGAGAGCAAGAAGAAGAAAAGGGCGATGGCGAAGCAAATGATTCCGCCGATGGAAATGAAGAACAGGTTTGGACTTTTGGGCGCATGAATGTCCCGTAAATGAATGGAGTGCATAATCGCCTCCTTTTTTTGAGTGGGGAAAGGATCACCCCAAAGCCAACCTACTCCTCGAGAGCAAAAAGTCAAGCTACCTTACAGCCGCCTGACATCGGACCCTCGTTGCTTGCTGCCTACATCAACAGCGCGTCAACACTCTTGTTCACCCCGCCAACTCCTTTGCTAGCCAATCCAAGCGAGTCGGGTGTGACCTTGAAGAAGGTTCGACTGCGAAGGGATGCACGCTGCACGGCTAGCATTCCACCCGGCCACATCGCCGGCGAGGAGCGTCAACTGGGAGTCCCGATAGCGGACGGCCGTGAACTACCGCAGTGGGTCGGACTGCGTCATTCGCCGAGGTCTCAGTTGGGCTAGCTGCGGCCGTTCCGGACCCGTTCACGGAACGAGGCACCCGAGTCGCGGATGACCGGAGGGCCGCGAGGATAACGCGGTCAGCAGGTGACGAGATCCGTATGCCCGAAGCCCTTGGAGTAGTCGAGTACGGAAATGACCGTCGGCGTTACGCGGAACAGGCGGATCTCGTCCGGGCTCGGCATCTTGACCGGCAAAGGAGGTGCGTCAGGGTACTTCAGCGGGAGCATGCGCAAGACCCTGTCCGCTTCGGCCCGATCATAGGGCCGTTCAAGATGGTGAGCTGAATTTCGCTAATACAACACCACGTCTCGATGACGGCCTGTCTTGTGTGTTTGGCCTGTCTTGTGTGTTTGCGAAAAGCTCACTTCATGGGAGCCTTGCCGAGGTTCATATAGCGTAGGCGCTCGACTTCAATGAACTGAGCCAAGAACTGACCCTGCAACGCGTCTAGCACGGGGTAGCCCACGCTCTCGCCGTATAGCCCTGCCAACTCGGAACCGCTCAAGCCTGCGACCGGCTGCGTGCGGATGACAAACGTCCCACCTACGCCGATCACCTGCGTCAAGCGGGAGTGGTTGATCCGCTCGATGATCTGGGCATCGGACACGCCATCCTTTGCCATCCGCTCGATGTCTGACACCGATATCTGCTCGGCGGACGGCACTTTCGGTGGATACGGCACCCAGGCCGGCGTGCCTTGCGGCTTGTCCGGGAGGTACTGACCCGGCGGGGTGGCCGGAACCTCGTCGTAGCCCGACTCTAACGTGTCCACGTCCACTGGCTGGGGATAGCAGAAGGAACAGCCGCCGAGGCCCGCCCCCGTGACCCAGTAGCGGGTGTACAGATCGAGGTTGTCCACGAAAGATTGCTGTAAGTAGTCGAGCACCGGATCTGGCACGCCGATGGCCTTGAGCTTGCTGAAGTCGGAGCCGCGCAGCGCGTAGGTCGTGCGCGAGTCACGGATGCGTTGAATGACGAACGACGACTCCGCGCCGGACTTGCTCAGCGCGACGAACTCGGTGATCGGCATGGGTTTGCGCGGCGAGTCGAACGTAGCGCAGCCGCTCAGCACGAGCAGAAAAACGAGGATAGTACTGAGGCGTAAGCTCATCTGGAACTGTGACCGCTCCGAGTCTAGCCGGCAAGCAAATGGTTCATTGTTGCTACGTCTCGAGGGGAGCCCCTGGCCAGAACCGCTCACCTCGAGGATGCGTACACGGCGACCGCCTGCATTTGCTCGGTCGTCAGTTCTGCGCACACAGCGGCCATCACGGGATCGTTCCCGCGGAGCTTTGTCTTGAAGAAGGTGAGCTGTTTGGCCAAGTACTCTGGATGCTGCCCTGCGAGCCGTGGGACCGTTGCGTTTCCTCGCGCAGCGGCTCCGTGGCAGGTCGTACAAGCTGGGACACCGTGGTCGGCGACGCCGCGCTCGTAGATCTCTTTTCCGAGCGACAGCGCTGCGTTCTGATTTGTCGGTATCGCCCGCGCAGCTTGCGATGCGTAGTAGCTCGCGAGATCTTTGATCGTTTCGTCATCGAGCTGCGAAGCCATGCCCCACATGTAAGCCATGGCTGGTGGGTCAGCACGTGTTCTGTCTCGGAATGATTTCAACTGCACCTCCACATACCCGGGAGGCTGGCCCGCCAACCGCGGGAACAAGGGGGAGATGCTGTCCCCGTCACGTCCATGGCAGGTGGCACACACCTGAGTCGCCAGGCGTTCGGCCTGCCGTTCGGTAGCGCTAGGGACGGAGGTTGCGCCCAACGCGAACAGCGCAGCCAGCGCCGTTGAGAAAATAATCTTCATGTCGGCCGCTTCACGAAATCGACTAAGACAGTGGCGTGCACGATTTTGCCCAACAACGTTTGCACGAGCTTTCCCCGAATCAGGTTATATGGACACGACGACTCCGCGCGGCCGTTCGAAAGCACAGACAATTCCCGTGCCGGCACCAGACAGTGCGCACGGAAGCAGTGCAGTCTAGTGGGCATGCGCTGCAAGGAAATGTCACCGGGAGGCCATTCTTGTTTCGTTTGTTTCATGCACCCCCGGGCACGCGTTGAATCGGGCCAGGCGGTGTTCGAGCAGTCGCCGCTGAGCCTCTGATGCTCAAGCATCAGATCCGTGGACCCGGCATGAATCAGGCCGATTTGGCCCAGTTGGTGCAACGTAACTTCGGCGGCATCTATCTTGGTGGGATTCCGTCCCTGCTTAACGACGACGGTGGATTCTTGTCGTTCATTTGCATCTTGACCGCGATGGAAGCACTCGGCGGCTTCATGAAGCCAAAGGACGGGAATGGAGTGAGGTTTCGTCATTTTGTGTCGACGTACTATCCTGATCCGTATCCGGCACAGGCGGACCGACTCTGGAGGTTCAGAAATGCAGCAGTGCATGGCTTTTCGCCAGGGCCGTACAAAGTCACGCACCACAACAGCCACCTTCATATGACTACAGATGGCGGGTTGACGGTCCTGAATGCAGAGGACTTCTATGCCGCCCTCGTTACCGCATCCAAGCGCTACTTTGACGCCCTGCAGGCCGATGCAGCATTGCGAGCAGCCTTTATCGAGCGTACTCAAGACCCTGACACAGGTGTTCTGCTAGTTGCCCCGGCAGCAGGTACGCCATGAGGCGAGGCATCGCGAAGTGCCGGATAACCTGGCGCTGCAGGGGACGCAGGCAAGCGGCGTTGCCTCTTGCCTGCGCCCCTGGGCGCCGGCGTTAAGCAGCTTTGCGGTCGCCAAGGCCTACGAAATGAAATTCGATGTGTACGGGCGTTTTGAACTCGAGGTCCTTCGGGAGAACAACGGGTGGATCGCATATCGAACAAGCATTGGCATGCGTTCTCGCGACAGCAGTGTCATCATTCCCGCCTCACTAGCGCCGGAGGAAATCGCCGGCTACCTAGACGACGTACTTCATGAATTGTGCGTTCCCGGTCGAGCTATTCGCGTCCTCGGTTGACTAAGTCACGCAGATCGCGGTTAGTCGTACAGATCACACTGGTCACGGAAACCGGGCACTCCGCACCGAGTTGAAGCACCTCGCTTTCGGCGAGAACGCGCAGCATTCTGGGCTGTAGCTGCAATGGCATCGCTTTTCATCCAGAGAGAGGGTACCGCCACTCGCCTGGAGAATCTTGCCCTTCGAGCCCTTGGCTTTCGCACCGGTGAAGACTAAACTTGCCCGCTGGGCCCCATAAGAAGGGTTTGTCGACCGTCGGCCATGCAGGAACGGCGCAACATCGCTAACTGCGATTTCTCAACTGGGAGGAGAATAATGATCCGGTTCAGCTTTTTGATTACCCTGCCGTTGGTACTAACGGCCCTGACTTCTTCCGCCGCCGACGATTCGACAAAGACTCGTGTTGGCACCTGCGACGATGCGAAGAGCCAGATGGAATACTTTTGCAATCCGGACAATGCCAAGAACGACAGCATGGTGGCGATTGGCACCGCCTGTACGAATGCCAAGAACAACGTCAAGGAGGCTTGTGAAGGTATCGTCGAGCCGGACAAGACGTACGAGTTCGACGATAAGAAGAAGACCAACTAGGCGTTCCGGCCAAAGCACACCTTGAGTTGCGCTGCCAACCTCTTGCCGCGAAGAGACAGCCTATGAAAACACATTCCTTGATTGGCGCATTACTCCTGGGACTTGCCGCGACCGTTGGCGCTGCGGACGAGAAAGACACGCGAGGCGGCACCTGCGACGACGCGAAGAAGCAGCACGAGTACTACTGTGAAGGCAAGGGCGATCCAAACGACATTTTCACCCAGGCGAACATCGCGTGTAACAACGCCAAACGGAATATGGCCGCAGCCTGCGAAGGCAAGGTCGAGCCGGATTCTGAGTACAAGTTCGAAGAGAAAGAGAAGTGAAGGGGAGGTTCGGCGGGGTGCCACCCTCCGATTTGCGTTTTATTCAAACAGTCGTGTCCAAAGATTAGCGCGACTTTATTTCAACGTAACGCCCAGCAAGGAGGAGTCATGACAATACAGAGACAGATCGGCGTACATATGAGCGACGAGGAGATGAAAACCGTCGCACCAGCAGACGAAGTCGCGTTTCGCTCGCCGGTGCCGACGCAGGTCGTCTCCAACGGTGAATACAATCCGCTGCCCCAGACTGAAGATCAGAAGAAGGTCGAGGGTCTGATCAAGGAGCTCGCCGACGTTCAGGCCAAACGCCACAACATGGACCGGCGCCGTTTTCTCGCCAGCAGCGCCGGCATGGCCACTGCGTTCTTGGCGATGAACAAGGTGTTCGGCCCAGTTTGGGAAGTCTCCGAGGCCGAGGCGGCCGACATGGAAATGTCGAAATATCGTGCTGCCCAGCTTTCCCACCAGTTCATTTTCGATGACCAGACCCACTTCATCCGCGACGACTTCAAGCAGGAAGGCCTGCTTGGTCTGACCAAGTGGGCAGTCAACGCCAAGGTCAACCCGGACATCATGTCGGTGCCGCTGACCCTGTCGCGCTACAAGATGGACAACTACCTGAAGGAGATCTTCCTCGACAGCGACACCAAGATGTCGCTGTTGTCCGGCGCGCCCTTTGACGATCCTTCCTGGTGGCTGATTTCCAACGATGCGATTCAGACTGCTTGTCGCGCCGTGAACAAGATGGCCGGCGGCACTCGTATGCTCGGCCACACCGTGATCACGCCGAAATATCCGAATTGGATGGACGAAGTGGATCGCGCCATCGAGACCCTGCACCCGGTTTCGTGGAAGTCCTACACCATCGGCGATCCCTTTGGGCCGTCCAAGTATGCATGGCGGCTCGACGACGAGAAGCTGATGTATCCGTTCTACGAGAAGGCCGTCAAGTCCGGCATCAACACGATCTGCATCCACAAGGGCCTGATGCCGCGCGACTACGAAAAGGCGTTTGCCGGCACCTGGGAAAGCGCCACGGTGAACGATCTGGGCAAGGCCGCCAAGGATTGGCCGGGAATGAACTTCGTCATCTACCACTCGGCACTGCGTCCCTGGCTCGCCGACCAGCCGGATAAGGACCTGCAGGCATTTCTGGACACCGGCTACGTCCAGTGGGCCACCGATCTCGCTCGCATTCCGGACAAGTTCGGCGTGAACAACGTGTATGGGGAAATCGGTAGCACGTTTGCAAGCACCGCCGTGACCAACCCCCGCTTCTGCGCCGCGTTCATTGGGCAACTGGTGAACATGATGGGGCCGGAGCGCGTGGTGTGGGGCTCGGACTCGGTGTGGTACGGGAGCCCGCAATGGCAGATCGAAGCCATGCGCCGCCTGGAGATCCCGGACGACATCATGAAGAAGTTCGGCTGGAAGATCCGTCTGGGCGGACCGAACAGCGAAGTGAAGCAGAAAATCTTCGGCCTGAACTCCGCGCACCTCTACGACTTGGACATGAAGATCACCGAAAACAAGCCCTTCACCCAGGACCAGATCGCGCAGATCAAAGCGGACTACATCGCGATGGGAGGCGAACGTAGCAACGCCTATTACGGGTATGTCGCCAAGAGCAACTACACGGGCATCCCCGCAGTTTAAGTTCTCTCGCGAAACCTCGAGCCGGGGCTTGCCCCGGCTTTTTTTTCGGTTTTTCTGACTCGGCGCGGCAGCCTGCTGAATGCGGGCAAGGTGGCGCGAAGGGGCTCCCACGAGCGAAGACGCCGGCATTAAATCCCGGGATGCCGATGCAGAAATCGGGGATCGGGTCCGGACCCTCTGTCAACTCTGTTGAATGAATCGATTCATTCCTTCAGCAGCCATTCGTACTCCTTTCCCAACTCCGGTTTGTTGTCCAGGTCACTCCGCTCAAATCCAAGCAGCCAGGCGAGTAAATTCCCCTTCTCGACCGCTGTACAGGAACGCTTGAGCACGTAGCTGCAGTTCAATTGGAACCACCTCTCCACCAAGCCGTGATCGGTGAATCTGCTGGGATTGGCTACGGGAGCGAACGCTTCGATTTCCCGTTTCTTGGCGTTCGCCGGATCCACGTGTTCGGTGTCGTCGATGACGTGGCACGCGCGGCAGGGGATTTTCGTGCGATGGCGCATGACCGACCGGCGAGGGTCCTGCAGATGGCAGGTTACGCAGCCGACTTCTCCGAGAATCGACGCCGGGTACTTTTGAAAATAGAAAATCCGTCCTTCCTCGACAGAAAAGCCGCGAAATTCCGGTGCTTCGGCGCGCGCTTCCCTTTCGTAGCGGCTGAGCAGTTCCTCCGCCGTACCGGCATCCGCTTCGAACGGTAACCAGGCTAGGGCTCCGAACCCAAGGATCACCACCCAAGCCCGACCGCGTTGCGTGCGCCAGCAACAGGTGCTCGGACGCATATCAATCTAGTAGCCGCTCAAATCGAGGAGAGGAACTTCAGCAGCGCCTCCCGATCCGCCTTCGGCATGTTTCGAAATGCCTCGCGGGCGGTCGTAGCCTCGCCGCCGTGCCAGAGGACGGCTTCGGCGGGGTTGCGCGCGCGGCCGTCGTGCAGCATCGCCGTACTTCCGCTTACGGTCTGCGACAAGCCGAGTCCCCACAGCGGCGGGGTCCGCCAGTCGCGCGGTCCGGCCTTGAAGTCGGGACGTCCATCGGCAAGCTCCTCGCCCATGTCATGCACCAGCAGATCGGTGTAGGGATGAAAAACCTGGCCCTGGATCTGCGGCAGTCCCGGCAGCGCCCCTGCCTTCATCTCCGGCACATGGCACAGGGCGCATTTCGCCTCGGCGAAAAGGCGCTCGCCGCGCCTGAAGTCGGCGTCGCCCACGTTTCGCCGGGCAGGCACGGCGAGTGCCTGGGTCCAGAACTCCAATTCGTCCCAGTTGACCTCAACCAATTCCGGCTGGTTCCCCGGTGGCTGATACGCGCAATCTACCTGCACCGGCGGGCAATTTTCCTTGTCGTAGAGCGGTGACGTCACGCCTAGATCGCCAAGCGCCGCCGCGGCGATCTGCTGCTTGATCGACGGCTGATTCGATTTCCAGCCGAACCGGCCGAGCGCAGTCCGCTTGCCGATCGCGTCCCAGACATAGTTAGGACGGCCGTTGACACCCTGCGATTTCTGTCGCTCGGCGATCGCGAGAATATCGGCCTCACTCACCGCTTCGAGCAATCCCAGTCCGAAAGTCGGCAACGCAATCCGCAGTGAGTACATCACCTCGGGGCCAAACGGCCCGAAATTGAGTCTCTCCACACGCAGTCGCGGCTTGCGCAACATGACTTTTTCGCCGTCCGCGAACGTGGCGGGCACTTCTTGCCAGTCGAGATATATGCTGGCTTCAGGCTGCACCCGTTCCCCCAAATACGTCGCGTCGCGGTCCTGCCCCATCAAGCCCTGGTTCTGAATCTGGTCGCCGTAATTCGGGTGGGGCTTCGGCCCCCCATGCTCATCTTCGCCCGGGATCGAGATGCGCACCAGAACCGAGAATAGTTGCTGGTCCGCCGACTTCGGGGTATCGCCGCGGCCGCCACCGACGTGGCAACCCGAGCATCGGTCAGCGATGAAAGTCGGACCCAGACCCCAGTCGCCACCGAGAGAGGGGAAGACCACCCACTTCTGATTGAAATGATGTCGGCCGCGGAGAAATCTTTCCCGCTGGCGGTAATCTAGTATCGGCGCGGGCTCGGAATACGCTTCCCTGTCGGCGCGATTGATCGTGAACGTACCGGCCGAAAGCGCGGCGTCCTCCAATCTGTCTTGGTCAACCGCAAGCCCGCCGGCCGCCCCCAGCAGGCAGAGAGGTAAGCTGAAGAGTTGGGCCACGCGGCGCAACATTGTTTGCGCGATGACGAATGTCAGAGTTGCACTATTGTGCCTGACAAGCAGGGCCGGCGGTGCATCGAACGGAAACGATGCGTCGATTCAGCTCACATGGTATCTCTCCTTTCGTTGTTTGCTTCGTGCTGCCTCTGCGATGCTGAGCGCGACCTTCATGAAGGATGAGTTTGTCAGAGATTCGCGGGCTACGCGTGTTTCGCCACGTCCTGCACCCGCGGATGTTACGCGTGATGCTGAAAGGCCGCTATTGGACCACCAGGATTCCGCTCCGGCGCTACGCTATGGGCATGGCGGGATATTAGTTCCGCCGCGGGTGGACGAACGACGAAGGAGGAACATGAGCAAGGAAAAGCAGAAATTCTCGGCGAGCTACGCCAAGGACGGTGTGTATAAGAACGGGCTGCGCGACTTTCTGGAATACCGCGATCTCGGCATCGAGAACGCGACCCACGGCCAGTTCCGCGCCCACGTCGTGCGGGTGAAGAAGGGCCACACGGGCGATCAGGACATGCACACCACCGGCTTGCACCCGCATCTGTGCGACTTCCAGATGTTCTACGTGCTGAAAGGTTGGGTCAGATTCATCTACGAGGGCCAGGACGGGGAGTTGACTTTCCGCTCCGGCGACTGCGTGCTGCAACCGGCGGGCATCGTCCACAACGAGATCGCCTGCTCGGACGACCTCGAGATTCTGGAAGTCTACTCACCGGCGGTGCACGAGACCCGCGCGGTCGCGCAAATGCCGGCGAAGGAGCTGGCGTAACGACCGCTGCGCCGACGGGCCCTTCGTCGCCAAAACCGGAAATGCGATCCCGCGGAGCAAGATCCAGGTCACCCGGCCGAAACCACCGGTCGCGTTGTGAAGAACCCGACGGGTCGTCGCGCGCGAAATTCGCCAACAAAGGTCAAGGCTTCAGGCGGTAGCCCTCATACCCCACGGCGCGCAGCGCGGAAATGATCTCGGCCCAGGCCACCTGGCCTTCGGTCATCGTCGTAGCCGTGCGCGCTCAATTTCTCCAACACCTGCCGGGCTGTCAGCTCGGGCAGCACCGCGGTCTGTACGCTGAACTTCATCCTCTGTTCCTTTGCCAGGATGGATCCCCTGTCGCGCGTATTGCACGCCCAAACAGGCCGCCTCAAACAAGCTCCGTTCGGAGCGCTACAGTATCGTGCCACAGGTCTTGTGCCAGCGGTTGCAGCGAACCAACATCGATCCAACGGTGGAGGCGGCGAATCGTCAATCGCAATCAATGACAGCGACAGCCGTAATTTTATAGATGGAGATCTTCGCGGACTTCGCTGATCGGCCAACTGCGGACTGTCAGCGCCTATCCCCAAATCGCTCCGAAGCAGACATTTGAGCGCGACGCCATCAAAGTTCGGAACGGCCTAGAGCTGCCCATCAGCGGATCACCTCATTGAGGGTCGAAATAGCGACCAGCAATAGGAGGAGCAAGCGCAAGCCGGGCTTAAAAGCCTTAGGTGACTCTAGCCCGGGACGCGTGAGGGTCACTATGACGTCGAAATAACTTACACCCGTCCTACAATGCCCAAAGAAGTAGAGCGCTACTGGATTGATTAGACATTCTATTTTACAGTCTGGCGCGCCCGATGCTTGCGTCGGTCTTCTCGCTGTTACCTTGGCTGGAACGGGTTTGGCAACGCGGCGGAAGCCTTGCTGACAATAGCAGGGATGAGAGACCGCAAAAGAAGTAAGGAAAACGTAGCTGAATCTATCCCCCGCCCGCATGGCGGGGTTTTCTTTATTTCGGGCGTACCGCAAGTGTCTTATGGAGAACGGCCATGGATGCATTGATGATCAAAACCCTGCTTGCGGCTGGACTGGTGACCACGCTGGGGGCTGCGAGCACCAGCGCCACGGCTGCCGTGTTCTCTGACTTCACTGTAGACGAAGGCTCAGTACCTTTTGCAAGTCCCATCACCTTCGTTGCAGACAAAATCACGGGTAACTATGCGGAGGTGATCAGCTTTAACGCGAACGGCACCTTCGATGCTTCTCTCAAATGGCAGCCGGGTCAGTTCGTAGCCGACGATGGTACCAATCCGGTGACTACCCAACTTGGTAGCTTCGGCACTAACGGATATGCGCTCTACGCGCTACTCCAGAGCAGCGGTACGTACACTACCGGCGCAGGCGGGACAACGACCTTTGCCTACAATCCTGCCGCTAACAGTCTGCGGCTCTTTGTTGATCCCGATCAAAACACAGTCCTGGTTGCTCCTGCGTCCGGGAGTAGTCCTTGGACAACGAGTGGAAACGCCGACGACTACGCCATTGCGATGGGTGGGTTCCTCGCTGGCACGGGAACGCTTGATCCCTCGTTGTTCACTTGTTCTGGCGGTGGCGGCAGTGGCATCAATTGCGGAAGCTTCGGTGCGAGCACCAGTTTTACGCTGACTCAGGCGGGCGGACAGTATTTCACTGAGCCTGTCCCTTTCAATAACCTGTTGTTCCAGTCGGGGCAACTCAACAACTTCGAACCGACTGGAACCCAAACCATCAATGGTTCGGCAGACGTAGTGTTCGGTGGGGCGCCCATCGGTACAGGTGCAGTGCCCGAACAACCCATCAGCGCGGCTGCGAGCACCAGCGCAATGTCTGCAGTGTTCTCTGATTTCCAAGTCACAGAAGGCTCAGTACCTGGTGCAAGCGCCAACACCTTTGTTGCTGACAAAATCACGGGCAACTATGCGGAGGTGATCAGCTTTACCCCGGTGAGCGCGACCACCGGCACCTTCGCTGCTTCTCTCAAATGGCAGCCGGGTCAGTTCGTAGCCGACGATGGTACCAATCCGGTGACTACCCAACTTGGTAGCTTCGGCACTAATGGATATGCGCTCTACGCGCTACTCCAGAGCAGCGGTACATTCGTCAGCCAGGGGGGAGGGGTGACGACCTTTTCGTATGATCCTGCCGCCAACAGTCTACGGCTCTTTGTTGATCCCGATCAAAACACAGTCCTGGTTGCTCCTGCGTCCGGGATTAATCCTTGGACAGTGAGCGGAAACACTGCGGACGACTACCTGATTGGGGAGGGTGGGATACTCAGTGGCGGGGGAACGCTTGATCCCTCATTGGCCACCTGTACTGGTGGTGGCAGTGGCATCAATTGCGGAAGCTTCGGTGCAAGCGCCAGCTTTGGGCTGACTTCGAATGGCACACCGTTTGATGGCAGACACTATTTCACTCTTCCCGCCCCCTTTTATGACCTGTTGTTCCAGGCAGGGCAACTCAACAGCTTCGAACCGACTGGAACCCAGACCATCAATGGTTCGGCAGACGTAGTGTTCGATCGGGCGCCCATCGGTACAGTGCCCGAGCCCAACAGCGCGGTTCTCCTTGGCATTGCGTTGCTGGGTCTAGTTGGTGTACGGCGCATCATGAATTTGACTAATCACTTGTCAATCCACTGCCGGCCTCGACGCAGCGCCTAAGTTACCCTGCGGATCAATTCCGCCTCCACCCGACTGCGATCTGCATCACGACCGCATCGATCGAGGAGCGCAAGTGCTTCCCGTGCGTGATATAAACCGTCTGCCTCACGGCCGAGCGCCCGGCACAGCCTCGCGTATGCCGCGTGAGTCAGCGCAAGCTCGTGCTCTGCAGACATGGATCGGTGCATCTCGAGGCACTCCTCAAACCATGCGCTAGCAGATTGAGACTTATGGAGTGCCCCGAGTTCGCCGAGATGTCTTAGTGTGCGCGCCACGTCGAATGCTGCACCCGTTTGCCGGAACAGGTCCAACGCCGTTTCGAGCTCCGTAGCGTCCGCCGTGAGACGACCGATTTCTCGATGCGTCAAAGCAAGGTCGTAGGTCGCCCCTAGCTTCGAGGCGAGACCCAGACTACGGCGCCAGGTTTTGCGAGCGACTGCACCTCGGCCACTCAGCTGAGCCGCCGAGCCCAGAGCGCAGAGCGTCTGTGGCAAAGCGGCCGCGAAGATCCGTCGCGTTCGCATCGCTCTCCTGGACGCCTCTCTCGCTTCCCGCAATAACTCACGCCTCCTGGGCTCCGCCGACTGCTCCGCGCGCGCGAGAAGGGCCCATATCCGCGCAAACTGCGGATACATGAAAGCAAGGTGACCGGAAACCCTCTTGCTGGCCGACCACCGATCAGCCTCGTCCGCAGCCGCACATGCTTCCTCCACCTTGCCTTGACGCAGATAGCAATCTGCCAAGCGGCCGAAAGCCTCCACCAGAGCAGGATAGTCCGGGATGGCCTTCAGCGATTCGATGGTGCGCCTCATCATCGCAACCGCTTCGTCGAGCCTACCCTCCCGTGCCAGCTGAGTGGATGCAAAATGCGTTGCCCAGGTGCTGACGTGACGATCTCCCGATTCCTCTCCCAATCGCGCGAGCTTTGCAAGCATCGGCCGAAGGATGGGCAGGTCGCCTTGCCATTGGACAAGCCAGACCAACGTACCGATACTCATCCCCAGCTCGCGGATGGCGCCGATGCCCTCCCAGGCCTCGTTGGCTTGAGAAAAAAGCTCGACAGCGGAACTCCAGTTACCTATGTAGAAGCTGTGAAAAGCGGACCCGAACAAGCTCAATGCGTGGGCCCGCTGATCGCCGGAGCGTCGAGCAAACTCTGCTGCGCGCTGGCTATAGTTGCCAGCCCAAGCGCGCAGCCCCAGAGCATCCCAGATAACTGCCATTCCCGTGGAACCCTGAGCGACACCAGACATCAAACCCATGCGCTCTGCCCAGTTCAGGCCCGCCAGAACGTCCAGGAAGAAGCGTTGCGGATCGCCGTAGTAGTCGAGCAGACTCAAGCACACATACACCCGAAGCTCTTCCTCGTCAGCCTGCCCTGCGGTGCCGGCAGCCGCAGGCTTGCCGAAGCCCAGACGATGCGAGACCTGCACTAGAAGCTCACGGAGGATGCGCACCTGCACCCCACTCCGGGAACGCGGATAGCTGGTGCCCAGGCATGCGAGCGCTTCACTGAACTGCTCGGCAGCCTGCTCATCTTTGCCGAGCCGGAACAGGGCCTCGCCCATCTTGCGCGCAAGTGATGCTCGTTGGAGCGGGTCCCAGCGTTCCCCATATATCCGGCTGTAGGCATCTACCGCCTTTTGGTAATGCGTCATCGCTTCCACATCGGCAGCCATGCGCACTGCTTGATCTCCCGCCCGAAACAGATACTTCTGCGCGTTCTCCCAGTCCTCAGCGCGCGCAAAGTGATAAGCCAAGAAACCTGCGAACTCATCCAGTCGATCTGCGAACAACCGCTCAATGGCTTTACCGACCTGTGCATGCAGTTTTCGACGGCGCTCGGCAAGAATGCTCGCGTAGCTTGCCTCCTGAACCAGAGCGTGCCTGAACATGTATTCCAGCTCAGGAAGCGCCTGCTTCTGTCGGATCAGCTCTAGCTGCTGAAGTTGCCCAAGGCAGTCGTCGAGATGGTGCTCGGCCTCGTCCAGGGCCTGAAGGAGGCGTCGGTAGAATGAGCGTCCGATGACGGCAGCCAATTTGAGAACCTGCTTGACGTCTTCTTCTAGGCGGTCGATACGTGCCATGAGCACGCCTTCGATCCGATCGGGGAGTGCAATTTCTTCCGCACGCACCACTTCGTGCAAGGTACCGGCGAACGCGTCCCTGCGAAGTACACCACTGGAAAGCAGCGAGTGGATGACCTCCTCCAAGAAAAGGGGATTGCCTCCTGCCCGCTCCAGTATCATGCCACGTAGCTGTGGCGATAACTCCGCGAGTGGAATGAGGTTATCGATCACCTCATTGCTGTCGCTGCTAGACAAGGGCCCCAAGAGGATCTCGACGTAGAGCTGGGCATGGTGCTGACTCGCCTGTGATCGGAGTCGGGCGCAAGGTGTGCCTGCTTCAGGCCGTCCGGCGAAGAGAATGAGAAGTGGTGAGCGCTCGGTGAGCGGCAACAGATGCTCCACCAAGCTCGCGGAGGCATCGTCTGCCCAATGCCAGTCATCCAGTTCCAGCACGGTCGGACCGTGCCCCGCCAGTTTTTCGACAAGCCTGCGGGTGCTAATGTAGATCTGGCCGCGGAGGTCATTTGCGTCCAGACGCCCCACCAAGGTGGAGAGTTCACTCGGGAGCTCGCAGCCCAGCAAGGTGCCGATGTAAGGCATGTGCTCTCGCCCTTCGCTGCCCGCTATCACGTCAATCCAGATCCGCAGCTTCTCCCACACCTCCTCGTGCGTATCCCGCTGGGTGATTCCAGCCAGATGACGGAGGATGTCGATAAACGGGCCGTACGGTATCGTTTGACCAAACGATAATGCGTGCGCTTCCGGCCAGAGCAGACCAGAATGCTCCGCGCGCCGCACTTCACTGACCAAGCGAGACTTGCCCGCTCCGGCCTCGCCCACGATGCCGACGATACTTCCGAGTCCACTGTGCAGCCGCCTAAGGGCCGCCTCGAGCGTAGCGTATTCTCGCTCGCGGCCCACCATCGGAGAGTGCAGCGGGCTGTCCTGGTGTGGCGCGCCTGCGGCGCGAAGCCCGCGAAGACTATACACGGCGACCCGCCGTGCCTTACCCTTGACCTTACGCTCGCCCAGACTGTTGCATTCGAAATACTGTCGAATCGCTGCGTAGGTGTTCTGGCCGAGGTAGATTTCACCGGGAACAGCCGCATGTTCCAGGCGGGCGGCGAGGTTTGTTGTGTCTCCCACCGCTGTGTAATCCATGCGCAGGTTGTCGCCGATCTTTCCGACGATGACCGAGCCGGTGTTCAAGCCGATTCGCAACTGGAGCCGAACTCCCTGTAGATCGGTCTTAAAGGTCTCCTCGAGAGCCAGCGCGGCATGTGCCGCACGTCGAGCGTGATCTTCATGCGCGACGGGTGCGCCAAAAAGCGCCATGAATCCATCGCCGAGGAATTGGTTGACGGTCCCGCCGTATCGATGTATGTCATGCAGAGCGAGCTCAAAGAATCGGTCGAGTAACCGATGCATTGTCTCGGCGCCGAGCTGTTCGGCCAAGGATGTCGAGTTGACAATATCGCAAAACAGCACGGTCACAAGCTTGCGCTCGCCTTCCAACGCGGAGCGGGAGGTGAGGATCTTCTCGGCAAGATATCTGGGCGTGTAGCTTCCCGGCGCACCGTAAGGCGCAGGACCGGGTGATACGCTGGGAGCAATGGAACTGCCGCACTCGTTGCAGAACTTCGCATTCTCGGGAAGCTCCCCGCCGCAGGCGGGGCAGTGCAGGCCAAGCTGCGCGCCGCACTCCAAACAGAACTTAGACTGGAGCGGATTCTCGTGCTGGCAGCGGGAACAGCGAATTGTCATGCTGAATAGTTCGCGACACTAGCTCACTTGATCGCCACGACCAGCGATTCCAACTCCACCAGACCACCCGGCAGCAATTTCAAGGGCCCAGAATGGGAGCAAGTAGCGCCATCGGCTTCTCACACTTTCATGGGCGGTTACGGGCCTGGAGCGTAATCTCCACGGCTAGAACCAGTAGCGCAACGAAACAGATACGACGTCACCAGCATTGTTCGTCTGCCCATTAACGGAGACGCTTCCGGCGGCCGGAGTGCCAGCGAAAAACGGCAGGGTCAGATTAATGTTTGTGTTCTGCTCGGCGCGCCCCTTCCATATGCCGGCGCCGAGGGCGCGGCAGGCAGCTGGATCCCGGTACCGAATATATACGCGGCCGCTCCCGTGCTCAACAAGGACCTCTGGCTTGGTCTGGCCATTACCACACCATTTGGTCTTAAGCTCGATTATGCCAGCGACTGGTTCGGCCGCTACGATTCAATCGACAATAAGCCCGATTCGGGTGCTGGGCGGCAGCCGCTCGGTGGGCGCGCGTCGCTTTATTTCTCAAGCAAACTCTACCCGATGAAGCGCGATTGCTCTTGATCCACGTCAAGAGCTTAGATACGGTTGAAGTTAAGCTGATCCGGCAAGAGTCGGCGCAGGGAGGCGGGTTTCAATCGACCTGTTCATCTCGACTTCACACGCGCTCGGAATTCGGGCACCGAGTCGATCCGCGACATGAAAAGACTCATCCTCCTCGGGCTTACAGGCTTCCTCGCAGTTTGCACCGGAGCTTCAGCGGGGCAAAGTGCGTTCGACACCGTGCCGTGCCGGCCCAATACTGCGAGATCCGTGCACACGCAGCCCGGTCTCTTCACGGTGCACGCGCTGTGCGACCACGTTTTGTACGAGATCCCGCCGAATATGCTTGGCCGCGTGATGCTGCTCAATGTCGAGTTCGCGGCCATTTGGGGAAGCGACGAGGGGCCCGCGGCGCCCGGTCTGACCGCCGACAGCCGCGTGGTGCGCTGGATCAGACGCGGGGACCAGGTCCATCTGGAACTGACTCAGTTCGAGAGGCGGGCTGCCGACACACCTGACCTTCGGCTGGCGGTCGAGCAGGTCTCTCTCGGATATCTGATCAAGTCCTTCGACGTGATCGGCGAAGGGCAGGATGGCGCACCCATCATCGACATTACTGGCATTACAACTTCGGAAGTTCCGGAGGGATTCGCCCAGGAGTTTCGGCGCCGCTTCCGCATGGTCCAGGTGGATCCCAAGCGCTCCTATATCGAGAGCGTCAAGGTGTTCCCCCAGAACATCGAGCTAAGGTTCTTTCAAACCTGGACGCCTGACCCAAAGGAGCTGGCCAAGGAGCCAGCGCCGGGAGAGACGCCCGTGCTCCCGGGCATGGGGTTCGTGTTTCACGGCAGCATGCTGCTGCTTCCCGAGCAACCCATGAAGGGGCGCTACGCCGATGAGCGCGTGGGCTACTTCGCCGAGCCGTTTGATGACTACGGCACCGGCCGCTACGGCCGGGTGCCGCGCGCCTTCATCCAACGCTATCGTCTAGAAAAGAAGGAGCCGGCGACCGCGGTCTCGGAGCCAGTCAAGCCCATTGTCTTCTATCTGAGCCGCGAAGTGCCCGACCGCTGGCGCCCTTATATCAAGAAAGGCATCGAGGATTGGCAAGTGGTGTTCGAGCAAGCGGGGTTTAGAAACGCGATCATCGCGAGAGACGCACCCAGCGAGGCCGAGGACCCGAGCTGGGACCCAGAGGACGCGCGCCATTCCGTAGTCCGATGGACGCCGAGCGGCCGGCAGAACGCCATGGGTCCGAGCCTGGTGGATCCGCGCAGCGGGGAGGTCGTCTCGTCGCATGCGATCCTATGGCACAACATCCTTAAGCTGGCGGAAACCTGGTACTTCACTCAGGTGGCGCCGCTGGATTCTCGCGCGCGCCAGCTCCCTCTCCCCGATGAGCTCATGGGCGAGCTGTTGCGCTACGTGGTGACACACGAAGTCGGCCACGCCCTTGGGCTACGGCACAATTTCAAGGCGCACTCCGCGTATACGGTCGCGCAGCTTCGCAGTCGACAGTGGACCGAGCGGTGGGGAACCTCTGCCTCCATCATGTCTTATGCCCGATTCAATTACGTGGCGCAGCCAGGTGACAACGCGTACCTCTTGCCGAGGTTCGGGCCTTACGACTACTTCGCGATCGAATGGGGATACAAGCCTCTTCCGGGCGCAGGCCCAGACGACGAGTGGCGAGAGCTCGATCAGCTGGCCTCCCGACAGGTCGAAGAGCCCATGCTGCGCTTCGGCGGCGAAGACGCAGCAGCGGAGTTCGACCCCACCGTGATGACCGGGGTGCTGGGCTCAGACGCTATCGAGGCTGCCGATATGGGGCTGCGCAATGTGGACCGGGCAGCGTCCATGCTCATCGACGCGGCGACCGAGCGGGGACACGATTACGCGCGCTTGGCGGAGCTTTACGAGGCCCTTGTGGCCCAGCGCCATAAGGAGCTGGCGGCCGTGACCAAGCTGGTGGGCGGTGTTATCGAAACTCGATATCAGGCGAAGCGCGGCGGCGCGCCGTTCGAGCCGGTCCCGCCACAGCGCCAGCGGGCTGCTGTGAAGTTCCTCTTGGACCGGGGGTTCGCCACGCCTACCGCGCTGCTTGACCCGGAGATACAGAAGCGGGTGACCCCGAGCGGGGCTTCGGAGCCTCTACAGGGTTCCAACCTCAAGCTGCTTTCAGAATTGCTCGCCCCAGAGGTCCACCAACGTATGGCTGAGGCCAGGGCACTGGTCCACAATGGCGAGCGCTACGCTGGAGCTGACCTCATCGGGGATCTAAATCATGGCCTGTTCATTGAACTGGACCGGCCCAAGCCAGTGATTGGCCTCTATCGGCGAGATCTGCAGCGGGCCTACGTGCGGCTTCTCGTCAGCCTCTCGAGCAGTCAAGGCCGCGCGCCGCGCGGCCCCAGCAACGAAATGGAGGGTTCTTTTTACCTCGATGCGGAGTCGCCGCTGAAAGGGCATCAGTTCGAACCGGGCCGGAGGCTTTCCTCCCCGCTGGCTGAGTTGGCGCAGCGGCAGCTGCGCGACACGAGCGGTCCGAGCGAATTTCGCGCCGCGTTGCATTTCGGAATCGAGGACCTGGCAGCCAGAATCAGCGCGGCGCGGAAGAAGGTGAAGGACGCTGAGACGGCACTGCATTTGAAGGATCTCGCGTTTGAGCTGGAGCACCAACGCTAAGGTCAACCCCGCGCAACAAGACAGCGCGCCGTGGCTCAGCTGATCAATCGCAGCGATGACCTCTGCAGCGCGTTGGTCGCGCGTGCCCGGCGTGTCGACCGATTAGAATGTGTAGCTGACTTGCAGCGCCAGGACGTTGACGAAATTCTTATACTCGCCGTCCACCGTGCTGGTGCCACCGAACGGCCCTGCCGGCGGTAGCCCTGGCTGCGTCTGCGTGCTCTTGATGGACGTGGTAGGAAACCAAATGTAGGCGTAACCCACATCGAAAGCCAGGGCCTTCGAGGGGCGATAGCTTGCGCCCATAGCCAGCCAATAGCGGTCGTTGTCAGGCAGTCGCACCGTGCGAAACTGGTCCTGTACCGGGCTCTGATCCCACGCCAGTCCGCCTCTCAAGGTCCAGGTCTCGGAAAGATGATAGTTGAGCCCGAGCGACAGCCGCCAGGCGTTCTGGAAGTTCACTACCAGCTGCTGGGCAGTGGCGTTGTTGGCTGTGTTGACGATACTGATTTGCTTCAGCACGTCCCAGTGCGTAAAGGTGATGTCGGCCAGCATGTCCCATTTGTCCCCAAACTTCTGCGCTACGCTCAAGGAGAACATGTCAGGAAGGCGGACGTCGGCAGAGGCGCTGAAGCTGCCGAGTGACGCTCCGTTGGCGGCGAGCGTCGTGTTGACGGTCCCTTTCACACCGTAGTTCAGCCTGGAGCGGTAGCTCGCGCCGATCCGCATATCGGGGCTCACCTGAAAGATCGCACCCAGGTTCCAGCCCCAGGCCCCGTCCTGCGCTGTGAGCCCGGTACGCCCCTCGCCGAAAGGTGTGGCGACGGCATTGGTGAGGTTGGTCTGGAGGAACTGGTAGTTCACGCCGGCGCCGACGGAAATGGTGTCCGTCACCTTGTAGGCAACCGCCGGATTGTAGTTGATGGTCGTAAGATCTGATTTGATGCCCTGGAAGCGGCCGATCCAGTTGTCGTCGTACACGGTCTTGAGGCCGAAAGGCACGTTCACCCCGATGCCGACGCTGAACCGATCTCCAACCGGCAGAGTGGCGTAGAAAATCGGAAGCGGAAACACCGATCCCGCGTTGCCGCCGTTGCCTCCGGGCTGTGAACCCGTGTTCGTCGCCAGGGCCGGAATGGAAGACCCGTTATTGCTGAACTTGGCGGAAACGTCTATCGCAGCCACACCCACCACCACTTGCGGGCCCGGCAGGAAAGACATGCCGGCAGGGTTGATGAACACCGTGGTGGCATCCTGAGCCGCTGCCGCCTGGCCGGCATAGGCATTGCCCAATCCGCTCGCGCTCTGCTCCATAAGCGCAAATCCGGCCGCGCCGACCACTCCGGCGTAGCCAGCAAGGGTCGCCATTACAATCAGCCGGACCAACGTCGTGGTTGTCCCAGGTTGCATGATCCATCCTCCGCTCTACTGCATTGTTGTCATAGCCGCATTCCCGCCGCCGCCCATACTCCTCGCAAAACCTGGTCTGTGGCCGGTTCTCGTACAGCAGCGAGCGCACTTCATGCCGGGTTCCTGACCGGAGCGAGCCAGTGATGGACTCGGAGCAGCCTGCGCCCGCGAGCTTCGGGCGGTCAACACACGGCCGCGCACACGGCAAGGCGCCGTCGGCTTTCGTGATGACCTCCAGGGGTCGAAGCGAAATCGGCCTAAGCGTATTCATTCTCCGAATCCGCTCCGTAGCCCAATGAAACGGCAGATCGTACACATCGGCATCGGCGGGAAAGTCCCGACGGTGAGTGCAGAGTCAGTGGGGGGCTGGGGCCAGGAGCAGCGTGAGAGACTGCATGGCTGTGGTCAAGAGAGTCGCCTACGCAACCATAACAACATACGATTGGACTGCCCAGTAGCCGACGGTCGTGAACTTCGGCTAAGGGTCGGGTCCAGCCGGTCGGGTGATCTCTCGAAGGATGCGAATCCATTAATCGTTTCCACATTCGGTTCGAGCTTAGCTAGGCGACGAGTAGCAGCAGCACCACACTCGCATAAGGTTCGAATCCCCGTGGGGACGCCAGCTTAACTCCGGTAGCCATTGGCAGCCGGTAGCACAGCGTCAACTCCCGAGTCTTTGGTTCCAGCTCGACGCGATCAACCAACGTCGACAGCAGGCGGCGCAGTTGGGCGGGGTCAAGGCGTTGCTCCTCGGAGTGTCCGAGCAGATAGAAGATCCCACCACCCTCGCGCGGTTCCAGACCGTTGATCGCGAGCGCGGTGCGTATATCGTCGGCGTCGATGATTTGCAGCCCTCTTCAGCACCGCGCGCTCTGTCCAAGCCGATGGTGCAGCAGCTCAGGGCCGCGCCAGTGC
>Ga0326726_10001581_pt1 | contig 21148 bp, 23 predicted proteins | sample MHFenrmetagenome_2_FD_207603 | JGI IMG/M metagenome (GOLD analysis project Ga0326726, IMG submission 207603) | Lab enriched peat soil microbial communities from Michigan Hollow, Ithaca, NY, United States - MHF15MN | ecosystem: Environmental > Terrestrial > Soil > Wetlands > Peat | place: USA... | reverse complement strand
GCTGGCCGTGATCGTCAACAAGAGTATTAATCAGACCTTAAGCCGAACTATCTTGACAGCGGGCCTGACATTCCTTACCGTGCTTGCTCTGTTCTTATTTGGCGGCGAAGTGCTGCATGGCTTCAGCTTTGCCCTGGTGATCGGAATCCTGATCGGCACGTACTCGTCGATTGCGATTGCGGCCCCCATCCTGGTGGCCTACCAGGAGTGGCGGTCGGAGAGGGGCAAGCGGCCCATCGCCATGCCCGCCCGGACGGGTAACGGGCAGGAGCGGCCGAAGGAAAAAGTGAAGGTATAAAACAGCGTTATCTGGCGTACAATCATGGACCTGCCCGGAGAGGCAGGCAGAATTGAAAGCGGGAGCAAAGAGGAAGCAGGTGGTGTCTAAGCTTACGTAGGGTCTGGTGTAGGAGAAGCCTATGTTTGAAGATAGCCTTATCGAATCGGGAAACAGACTCAAGACCAAGCGAGGGGCCACGACGGTGCTGTCCTTCGTACTACAGATGTTTCTCTTGGGAATCCTGATCCTCATCCCCTTGATTTACACCGAAGCGCTGCCTAAAACCCAGCTGATGACGTTCCTGGTAGCGCCACCGCCACCGCCACCACCACCCCCGCCGCCGGCTGCGACGCCGGTGAAGGTGGTCAAGATTCAAAGCGACCTGGTCAACGGCCAGCTGCGTACGCCCACCAAAATTCCAGAGAAAGTGCAGATGATCAAGGAAGAGGACGCGCCTCCGGTGATGGGTGGAGGCGTGATGGGCGGCGTTCCGGGCGGCGTGCCGGGAGGCCAGATGGGCGGCGTGATCGGCGGCATCATCAACTCCACGGCGGCCATCCCGAAGGTAGCGACTCCGCAGCGCGTGCGCGTGTCGCAGGGTGTGTCGACCGGTCTGCTGATCAGGAAGGTGCAGCCGAACTATCCTCCGCTGGCGCGCCAGGCGCGCATTCAGGGGCAGGTGGTGCTGCAGGCGGAGATCAGCAAAGAGGGGACGATTCAGAACCTGCAGTTGATCAGCGGGCACCCCATGCTGGCGCCGGCCGCGATCGAAGCGGTGAAGCAGTGGCGCTACAAGCCGTATCTGTTGAACGGCGAACCAGTGGCCGTGGAAACGCAGGTGGTGGTGAACTTTACCCTGTCCGGCGGCTAGACCCGGGCAGGTCGTGGCGGCAAGCCCTCCCCGTCCAACCTTTTCCCGAGACGGGAAGCCAGGGTGGTTCTCCACCCGAGGGCGCCCTGCCCACGATGGTTCGCGCCAGCAGTGTAGATTCGGCTTGGACCCGGCATCTCCGGGAGAAGCGGATCGCCGCGTTTTGGGCGCAGCGCAAGCAGCGGGCAAGTTCAGACGAGTTCCGAGGAGGAAAAGCAACTCATGGTAGTTAACCTAGCAGCAGTCGCACTCTGCAACATGCATCTTTTCGCCGCCTGGCTCTTGCAAGAGGGCTCGGTCGGTTGGGACCCGATTTCGCTCTGGAAGCAGATGGGGCTTCTAGCGAAGGCCGTGGTCATCATTCTGTTCATCATGTCGGGCTGGTCGATTGGCGTCATGATCGACCGTTGGATGGCTTTCAACGCGGCCCGCAACCAATCGCGTTCGTTCGCTCCCGCGGTCGCGGGCGCGCTGCGCGAAGGCAAGATTGACGAGGCCATCAAAGTGGCCGAGCGCAACAAGAAGAGCCATCTGGCCAAGGTCGTCACCGCAGGCCTGATGGAGTTCAAGGCTCACCAAGACAGTCCGGGAGAGATTCCGGGCGAGACCATCGAAGCTTCCAAGCGCGCGTTGGAGCGCACCGAAGCGATTGTCCACGCGGAACTGAAGCGCGGACTCGGCGGTCTGGCGACGATCGGATCGACCGCTCCCTTCGTGGGGCTGTTCGGCACGGTGGTCGGCATTCTGAACGCCTTTAACGGTATCGCCAAGGAAAAGGCAACCGGTCTGGCGGCCGTGGCGGGCGGCATTTCGGAAGCGCTCGTGACGACCGCAGTCGGATTGTTTGTGGCGATTCCGGCGGTTATGATGTTCAACTACCTGACCGGCCGCGTGGAAGCGTTCGACGTGGAGATGGATAACTCCTCGAGCGAACTGATCGACTACTTCCTGAAGCGCCGGAGCATGCGCCGGTCCTAATGCCGCGGAGACGGCAGTCGTCCACATGAGTTGCGGGAGGGGCGTCCCGATCCGGGGCGCCTGCTTCCTCCCCATCCGGACGACGGAGCGGAGCGCAGCCTCAACGCAGGAAAGGAATCTCTATGGCACTCGCGGTACGAAACGAAGGAGCAAAGGTCAACTCCGACATCAACGTCACGCCCATGGTGGACGTCATGCTGGTGTTGCTGATCATCTTCATGGTGGTCACCCCGATGTTGCAGCACGGCGTGCCGGTCGACATGGCGAGGGTGAACAATCCCGAGCAGATGCCGGACGCGGACAAGGAAGACGCCCTGCTGGTAGCCATCAATCGCGAAGACCGGGTTTTCTTTGGGACCGATCAAATCAAGGTGGACGATCTGACCCAGAAGATCAAGGATCGCCTGGCGAACAAGACTGACAAGCGCGTCTTCATCAAGGCGGATGCGCGGGCCAAGTTCGGCTGGGTGGTCGAGGTGGTGGACAGTGTGCGCGCCGCGGGCGTGGACCAGCTCGGTCTGTTGACCGATCAGAAAACCAAGCCGGCAGGCTTGACCCCGCCGCCGGGCGCTACGGGCGGGCAGTAGTCAAGGAGAGCAATTATGGGAATGGCACTTGGTGGAGGCGGAGGACAGAGCGCAAATATTAACGTCACGCCGCTAATTGACGTGTTGCTGGTGCTGCTGATCATCTTCATGGTGATCACGCCATTGACGCCCAAAGGTTTGGATGCGCTGGTGCCGCAGCCGCCGCCACCCAACCAGAAACAGCCGCCGCCCACCCCCGATCGCACCATCGTGGTGCAGCTCATCGATCGCGGACCGGGACAGGCTCCAGCGCTGAAAATCAATCAGGACGAGGCGACCTGGGAAAATCTTCAGGGCCGTCTGTCGGACATCTTCAAGACCCGCGCCGAGAAAGTCATGTTCGTAAAGGGGGATGACAACATTCCTTTCGCGGACGTGGCCAACGTGATCGATATCGCGCACTCGGCAGGCGTGGATAAAGTCGGGCTGATCACAGCCAAGATTGAGGCGGGCGGCTAGAATATTTGGCCGGGCACTTTCCGAAGGCAGACGCGAGCCGGATTCTGGTTTGCGTCTTGCCGTTCTGTGATTGCCCAGGTTCCTTCACTCCGTGGTAAGGGAGATTCATAAAGCTAATGAAAAATACTGCGAAGTTACTGGTGGTACTGGCCGCCGGACTGGTGCTGCTGCTCGGCACCGGCTGTAACAAGCTGAAGGCGCGCGACCAGCTCAACAAAGGCGTGCAGGCTTTCAAGAACAACAAGTTTGAGCAGGCGATTGACCATTTCCAGCAGGCAGTGACGCTCGACCCCTCGCTGATCAATGCCCGGCTTTATCTCGCAACCGCTTATGCCCAGCAGTACATACCGGGCGCAGACACGCCCGACAACAACCGCATGGGTGAGCAGGCGATCGACCAGTACAAGATCGTATTGCAGGTCGATCCCAGGAATATCAACAGCGTGAAGGGCATCGCCTACCTTTACCTGCAGATGAAGAAGTTCGAGTTGGCGAAGGAATATTACAAGAAGGCTTCCGAACTCGACCCCAATGACCCCGAGCCCTATTACTCGGTGGCGGTGATCGACTGGACCCAGACCTACCAGCCGCGCCAGGAAGAACGCGCCAAGCTGGGGATGAAAGCCGATGAGGCATTGCCTACCAAGGACAAGAAGCTGTGCGCCGTGATCCGGGAGAAGAATTCGGCCAACATTCAGGAAGGCATCGACAACCTGAACAAGGCACTGCAGCTTCGTCCCGACTACGACGACGCTATGGCCTACATGAACCTGATGTATCGCGAGCGCGCCGATGTGCAGTGCGATGATCCGGCGGCGCGAGCGGCCGATCTGAAAACCGCCGACGATTGGGTGGACAAGAACATGGCCACCCGGAAAGCCAAGGCGGAGAAGCAGCCGGGTGCGGGCGGGATCGTCATGGACCAGAAACAATAGTTTTTTCCTTCCCGGGACCAAGGCCCCTCGCTTCGCGCGACGGGGCCTTTTGTTTTTCTGGCAGGGCCCCGCATTTCAATGCTCCCAGCACGTGCGGCATGCACGACAGCCTGCCCGGCAGGTAGAATCGAGGGCGGCATGTTCAAGAAGATCCTGATTGCCAACCGGGGCGAGATCGCGGTGCGCGTGATGCGCGCCTGCCGCGAGATGGGAATCGCGACGGTCGCCGTCTATTCGGACGTGGACCGGGCCGCTCTGCATGTCAGCAAAGCCGACGAGGCTTATCACATCGGGCCCGCACCCGCGGCCGAATCCTATCTCCGCATGGACAAGATCCTGGACGTGGCCAAGCGTTCCGGGGCGGAAGCTATTCATCCTGGCTACGGGTTCCTCTCAGAGAACCCAAAGTTTGCGCGCGCCTGCGCCGCTGCCGGCGTGAAGTTTATTGGACCAACCCCAGAGTCCATGGAAATGATGGGCTCGAAAACCCAAGCCCGTCGAGAGATGGAAAAAGCGGGGGTGCCGCTGGTGCCGGGTACAGCGCGCGGCCTGGAGTCTCCCGAAGAAGGCGAACAGATCGCCGAGCGCATCGGCTATCCCGTGATGCTGAAGGCAGCGGCGGGCGGCGGGGGCAAGGGAATGCGGCTGGTGCACAGGAAAGAGGATCTGCGTTCGGCGCTGGAAGCGGCCCAGAGCGAAGCGCAGCGCTCCTTCGGAGACAGTGAAGTCTATATCGAAAAGGCGATCGTCAATCCCCGCCATATCGAGATGCAGGTGCTGGCCGATGAGCACGGCCACGCGGTCTGGCTGGGCGAGCGCGAGTGTTCCATCCAGCGGCGCCACCAGAAGGTGCTGGAAGAATCGCCTTCGCCGATTGTCGATCCTGACATGCGGCGGCGGATGGGCGAAGTGGCGGTGCGGGTGGCGCAGGCGGCCCACTATACCAACGCGGGAACGGTTGAGTTTCTGGTAGATCCGCAGAAGAATTTCTACTTCCTGGAAATGAACACGCGGCTGCAGGTGGAACATCCGGTCACGGAGTTAGTCACCGGGCTCGACCTGGTCCATTTGCAGATCCGGATCGCGAGCGGAGAAAAGCTGCCGTTTGCTCAGGAAGACATCAGGGTGCGCGGGCACGCGATCGAGTGCCGGATCTACGCCGAAGATCCCGACAACAACTATTTTCCCAGTCCCGGCAAGATCACGTTGCTGTTGCCGCCCGCGGGACCTGGCATCCGGCATGATAGTGGCACTTACGAAGGTTGGACGGTGCCGATCGATTACGATCCGCTGCTCGCTAAACTCATCGGCTACGGCACTGACCGGACGCAAGCGATCGAGCGGCTGACCAGGGCACTCTACGAATACTTCGCCGCAGGCATTAAGACCAATATTTCGCTTTTTCAGAGGATCCTGCGCGACCCCGATTTCCAGGCGGGAAGACTCGACACCGGGTATCTGGACCGCCTGTTGGCCAAGGGCTCAAGCGTCGCGCCTTCGTCATCATCAGGGGTGGTGATTGCAGCCATCGCGGCTGGGCTGTTCTCGGCTCTGGATCCAGCGTCCGCGCATAACAAGAACGGGGGCGGAACGCCGTCTGCTTCATCAAACTGGAAGCAAAGAGGACGCTCGGAGGCGTTGCGCTGATCTCATGATCTACGAAGTCACAGTAGACGGTAAGCCGCATCGGCTGGAGCTCGAAAGAGCACAGGACTTATGGCGGTGCCGGTTCGACGGGCAGGAGATCCTGGTGGACGCCGTGATGACACGCCGGGATGTGCTCTCCCTGCTGGTGGACGGTCATTCCTACGAAATCAAGCGGGAGCAGGGCGCGATCGATCTCCACATGTGGGTGGGTAACACGCGCTTCGGGGTGGAAGTGCGCGATCCACGCTCGCTGCGCTCACGCAAAGACGCCGCCGGGGACGAAAAAGGTCCCCGGAAACTGGTGGCTCCCATGCCGGGACGGATCGTGCGGGTGCTGGTGAAGGAGAAATCCGAAGTCGAGGCGGGACAGGGTGTGGTGGTAGTGGAAGCGATGAAGATGCAAAACGAGATCAAGTCGCCGAAAAAGGGCATGGTACAGAAAGTCCTCGCCGCCGAGGGCGCCAATGTGAACGCGGGAGATGTGCTGGCGATTGTGGAATAGCATTACCAGGAACCTCTAGGCGTGGCACGGAACCAACGACTGTGGGATTTGCAAGCTTCACCTCGGCCGAATGCGCTGGGGGAAAAACGTGAAATCGATAACTCGACATGTTGGCTGGGTAATCGCGATCGTCGCGACATCTGCATTGGCTTCCGTTTACTGGAAACCGTGGGGTAGCTACGCCGTAATTGTTTTGTCCGTGTCTTCGGTACTGTTGTTTCTATGGTTCCTCCCCAAGCTGCAGGTCGAAAAGGCGAAGCAGAACCCCGAGACCAAAGGTCCCCTGGAACTCGAAAACGACTACCGCCAGACATTGGTGCAAGTGGTCGGCGGCCTCGCGATCTTTGTCACGGTCTACGCTACATTCGACAACGCCAGGATGGCCCAGCAAACCCTCGCCTTATCTGCAAGAAACGTCGAACTTGCTACCAAGAGTTACGAGCTTACGAGGCACGGGCAAGTTGCCGACCGCACCTTTAAGGCGCTCGAAATGCTGTCCGAAGAGCACAACATGGACGCCAAAGTGGCTGCCGTCTATGCTTTGGAACAGGCGGCGAATGAGGATTCTCAATCGGAGTGGCCGATCACAGAGACCCTGTTCAATTACGTGAGGGTGCACCAGCAGTGGTCTATAAATTCGCAAAGAAAGATCGGCAATCCTCTGCCCGCCGACATAAGCGCGATCCTGGATTTCCTGCGACGCCGCCCATCGGATCACGAATACCACCAGGGCTTCGATTACCAAAAAGGTAAACGACCAGACAAAGACAATCCCGAGTACCACAAACAAATCAATCTCCCGCTGGTCGATTTGCACAGTGCTTTTCTTGAGCGGGCGATGCTCAAGAAATTGATCATTGATCGGGCCCACCTCGAAGGAGCGCGTCTCTGTTACGGGCATTTTGAAGGCGCCTACGCGGGCGATGCGAATCTAATGAACGCTGACGTGAGCGGTTCGTACTGGAACGCAGCGAATTTGCACGGAGCTGACCTGAGGTGCTCGCGCTGGAACGGAGCAGACATGGACCAGGCATTTCTGATGGGCGCCAAACTCTACGGCGCTGATTTAACTGGTGCGCGCAACTTAACCATTCAGCAGTTGGAGCTAACCGAGGGTGACAGGTCCACAAGGTTGAGCGATGAAGCGCTCCGGCCGTCACGTTGGAGCCAGAATGCAGAAACGAAGTGTGAGGCCAGAGTCAAGTGCGACGAATGAGCGAAGCAAGGAACGGCGAGAGGCGGGATCGAGAAAGCCATCCTAAAGCCAGTGGTCCTGCTACTTCCGTCATGTAAGCTTCCCCCTTCCGTGCGGATACCATAGTTCCACGGGAAGGTGTCCCTTGAAGTGGCAGCGGATCATTAGCCTGGTGACGCTGGCAATCTCGATCTTAACGCTCGTGTTAGTGCTGCGGAAGCCCGCGCCGGTAGCTGCGCCGCCATCCCCAGCGGCAATCGCCGCCAACACGCAATCGTTCCAGGAGAAACTAAACCGGCTGGAGCAGCCCGCCGGGACGGGAGAGAATGGCGGGGAAGTCCGCCTCAATGCAGGAGAACTGACGGCCGCGCTGGCGCAGGCGACTGGCTTGCTTCCGACCGGCACGGCGCCAACTGCGGCCACCGACGCCAGTGGTGCCTCCTCGTCCAATTCCAGTTCACCAGCTCCCACCAGCTCGACGGAATTTCCCGGTGCGGTGCCGAACATCAAGGACTACCAGGTTTCAATGGATGGGGATATTGTGCGCGGCCAGTTCCTCACTCAAATCGCAGGGAAGGATGTCTATCTCACGCTGGCCGGACATCTTGCCGCCAAAGACGGCTACGCCACCTTCGAGGCCACCGAGGTCAAGATAGGCGACTTGAGCGTACCAGTTTCGCTGGTCAACGATGCTCTGCAGAAAAAACTGGCCGAGCAACACGATCAGCTGAAGTTGCCGGATAACGTCAAGGACATCAAGATCGAAAACGGGGAGCTGGTGTTTGTCGAGAAGTGAGCTGCTGCCCTGAGTATCCCCTGCCTCCAGAACATCCGATCGGCTCGACAGCAAACCGTGCCCGGAATGCAGAAACACCGCGGCTTGTAAAGCGAAGCAGAGCCTTCCGTGACACGATGGTTTCTGTCGGATAGCGCTTTCTAATCTCCTTCTAATCGCGTTCTCATCCCAGCAGTTTCAAATCGATCAGCATGAGCAGCGAAGCACTCCGACCGAATTATGCAGACTACGTCCTGGTGGCCAGTCCCAGTAGTGTGGTGCGCCAGCGTGTCCTCGAGAGTCTACGTTCTCCCGCCCGGCGAGTGGAGCAGGCTAGTGGAGGAGCGGAAGCGCTGGGGCATTTGGAAAGCGGATCCTGGCAGGTCCTCTTTCTGGACCGCTCGCTTCCCGACCTGAATGCGGAAGAACTGAGCCGGACCATCCGGCAGAGGTTTCCGGGGGTCGAGGTTATCTTGCTCGATTCGGAAGTGGAGGGGGGAGCGGCGGCGCCCGAAAAGGAGAGCCTGGCCGTTCCGGTCAACCACGAGGCAGTTACGCGCGAGGGGCCGCTCTCGGCGAGGGCGGACGCGGTCAATTCGATCCTGCAAGCGCCGTTGCCGGGCATGATTGGCACATCGTGCCCGATGCAACCGGTGTATCGCGGAGCCCGGCTGCTGGCGCGGCGAGATACCACCGCATTGATCACGGGCCCCACGGGATCGGGCAAGGAGCTGGTGGCGCGGGCCATTCACAGTCTGAGCGCCCGCGCCCGCCGCGCATTTGTGGTCGTGAACTGCGCAGCCATTCCCGAAGCGTTGCTCGAGTCTGAGCTCTTCGGACACACTCGCGGAGCCTTCACGGGCGCAATGCAATCGTATGGCGGGAGAATCCAGACCGCACAAGGGGGAACGCTTTTTCTGGACGAGATCGGAGAGATGCCGCTGAGCCTGCAACCGAAGCTGCTGCGCTTTCTGGAGCAGAAGGAACTGCAGCGGCTGGGTAGCTGCGAAGTGGTGCGGGTGGATGCGCGCGTGATTGCCGCCACCAACGCACGCTTGCCCGCCCTGATGCGGCAGGGGAAGTTTCGGGAAGACCTCTATTACCGCTTGTGCGCTTTTCCCATCGAGATTCCACCGTTACGGGAGCGGCCGGAAGACATTGTCGAGCTGGCGCGGTATTTTCTGGAGAAATTTTCGCTGCGGCCGCCGGCGCCGGAGTTGTCAGCGGAAGGCGCGCAATTGCTTCAGGCGCACACCTGGGCGGGCAATGTGCGGGAACTGCAGAACGTCATCGAACGCGCCCTCATCCTGGCCGAAGACGAGTTGCTGATTCGCCCGGAACACATGCTGATGCCGGAAACCGGTATGCGCGGCTAGCAATTGGACGTCTGCAACCGTAACCTTTCGCGGCGGCCCATGCCTCCGTGAGAGTCTTCTAAAGCAATTCGCGCCCGGCTGGCACGGTTTTTGCAAGAGGCAAGGGCGATGCCAGCTTCTTCTGCTCCCCGAGCTCCGACGCCCGAGCCCGACCATCCACTGGCACGGGCGTTTGCTTCGTTCACCGAAGCCGCCGGCTCTCTCGAACGCACATATGGACAGTTGCAGGCGCAGGTCGCTCAGCTGCGTCAGGAACTGGAAGTCACCAACCGCGACCTGGCGAAGAGCCTGGAAGAGAATCGGCGTATCCGGGAGCGGCTGCGGCGCATTCTGGAGGGTCTGCCGTGCGGGGTGTTAGTGATGGAAGCAGGGCCGCAGATTTCGATCCTCAATCCAGAGGCGGAGCGGTTGCTGGGAGGTCAAGTCTCAGACGTGGATGCGCTGCCGCCTTTGCTCGGGGCGGCGCTTTCCCAGGCGCGCGAAACGGGCGAAGAGCGCGAGTTGCTCCTGGCTCCGGGCGGGGAAGGAAACCCAAACTGGGTGGCGGTCCGCCATGCCTGGTTGGAGAGGGACGAGGCGCGCAATACGTCGGTGTTTATCCTGCGCGACGTGAGCGAAGCGAAGAAACTGGAGCAGGAACGGGAACAGGTCCGGCGGCAGTAGGCGTTGGTGGAGATGTCGGCGCTGCTGGCACATGAGATTCGCAATCCTCTGGGAAGTTTGGAGTTGTTCGCCGGACTTCTGGCCGAAGCCAATCTGGGAGGAGACAGCCAGCGCTGGATCGAACACGTACAGGCCGGCTTGCGAACGCTTTCTGCGACCGTCAACAACGTGCTTCACCTGCACAGCACGCCCGCGCCGGAATGGGCGGAAATGGACGTGGGCGATTTGCTGGATTGGTCGTACGACTTCCTTCTGCCGTTAGCCAGAGAGGCACGCGTGCAGTTGCAGGTGATCAACGGCTTGCGAGGCGTCACCCTGCACGCCGACCGTCACCGCATGGAGCAGGTGTTGCTCAACCTCGCGCTGAACGCATTTCGTTTCATGCCGGGCGGCGGATGGGTGAGCATTCGCGGCACCGACCTGGGCGTGAGCGGCGTGGAAATCGCGGTGCAGGACACCGGGCCAGGTATCCCCGCCAGTGATCTGCCGCGTATCTTCCATGCAGGATTCAGTACGCGGCCAGGAAGCTGCGGGCTCGGACTGGCGGTTTGCCACAAGATCCTGGAACAGCTCGGAGGCACGATCAGCGCGGAAAGCCGCCCAGGTCACGGCGCCACCTTCCACCTGCACCTGCCGCGTACGGGAGCGGCACAATGAAACAACTACTCATCGCGGACGATGATGCCGGTATGCGCGCCGCCCTCGAAGCACGATTCCTGCGGCGCGGCTGGCAAGTGGATCTGGCGGTGAATGGCAGCGAGGCGCTGGGCAAATTTCGCGAGCGCCGGCATGCGCTGGTCATCACCGACGTGCGCATGCCGGGACGCGACGGCTTCGAACTGATGCGCGAGGTGCAGGCATGCTCGCCGCGTACCGCGGTCATCCTGCTGACCGCGTACGGGTGTGTTCCAGATGCAGTAGAGGCGATCCGCAAGGGCGCATGCGACTACCTGGTCAAGCCGGTGTCGTTCGAAAAACTGGAACTGGCGGTTGAGCACGTACTACGCCGCGCGCAGGAGGAGAACAAAGACACGGAGGCGCTGGTCGGCCACTCGCCGGCGTGGGAGCAGGCACTGGAGCGGGCGCGGCAGGCGGCCGCAAGCGATGCCGATATTTTGATCGAAGCCGAGAGCGGCACGGGCAAAGAACTGGTCGCGCGCCTCATCCACCGCCTCAGCAGCCGCCAGCAAGGGCCGTTCGTCGCGTTGAATTGCACTGCCTTTCCGGAAACGCTGCTTGAAAGCGAATTGTTCGGGCACGCGCGGGGCGCGTTCACGGGCGCGGTCGGTGCGCGTCCCGGCAAGTTTGAGTCCGCCCACAGCGGGACGCTGCTGCTGGATGAAGTCGGCGAAATGCCGCTGCCCCTGCAGCCCAAACTGCTGCGCGCTTTGCAGGAGCGCGAGTTCGACCGCCTGGGATCGAACCAGACGGTGCGGGTCGACATCCGCGTGATTGCGACCACCAACCGCCCACTCGAAGCTGCGGTCGCCGAGGGCCGCTTTCGCGCTGACCTGTATTACCGTCTGAATGTCATTCCGCTGACTCTGCCGCCGCTGCGCGAACGGGCCGGCGACATCGCAGAACTGGCCCGACATTTTGTGCAGCTTTACGAGACGCTGGGAAACAGCGTGCGCTTGTCGGAAGAACTCCTGGCGCGCCTGGAACAACAGGCGTGGCCGGGAAACGTGCGCGAGCTGGCCAATTTCGTGCGCCGCGCCGTGGCCTTGTCCCGCGGCGGAGAGATCGGAGTCGAAGCCTTGGACCACGGGAAGATTTCGCCGGCGAGTGTGCGGCTGGGACCAGACTGGAAGCCCGGCCTCTCTCTCGGCGAGATGGAACGGCGGCTGCTCGCCATGACGCTGGAATCCACCGGCGGCAACCGTTCGCGGACCGCGGAATTGCTGGGCGTAAGCCTGCGGACGGTGCGTAACAAGATTCGCGAGTATGGTCTGCCGCCGAGGAGCAACTATGTCAACGTCAATGATTGATACGCCACTGCTGCGTGGGCTGGAGCGGGTGCTGGACCGGGGCGCCTTCCGCCACCAGTTGATCACCTCCAACCTGGCCAATGTCGATACTCCCGGATACCGCACCCGCGATATTCGCACGTTTGTGGGCGAGATCCAACAGGCGATGGCAGGCGAGGAGCCGTTGCTCACGCCGGTGGCGCGCGAGATGCGCGGGTTGCTGGAGCGTCCGGATGGAAACAATGTCAGCGTCGAGCGGGAATCGCTGCTGCTGGCCGAAAACCAGTTGCAGTTTCAGGTGGCGGTACAGTTCCTGCGCGCTGAATTTCGGCGCCTGTCAGAAGCGATCAATGAAGGGAAAACGACATGAACCTGTTTGGCATGCTGGAAATGAGCGGCTCGGCGCTGGGCGCGGAACGGCAGCGGGCGGAAGTGGTCGCCAGCAATATGGCCAACGCGCAGACCACGCGCACCCCAGCCGGCGGTCCTTATCGCCGGCAAATGGTCGTGTTCCAGGCCCAGCGTATTCCGCGTTTTTCGCTGGCGCTGGCCGGACTGCACCGCGAAACCTCCTCGGCGGTGCGGGTGGCTGCTGTGTTGGCCGATACGCGCTCTCCCGTTCTGCGCTTTGAGCCCGGGCATCCCGACGCAGACAAACAGGGTTATGTGGCGTACTTGCGCATCATCTTTGAGTGCAGCCTGGTTTCTGCCGAGCACCTCACCTATCGCGAATTTCTGCAGCGTCTCCCGGAAAGCACGTACCTGGCATCCTGCGACCTGGCGCCGGTGGGCGCGGTGGCGGTGCTGCAGCTCGATCTCGCGGTTGCCTTCCCCATCATCGATCTGCTGCTCGGAGGCGAGGGCAAAGGCGGCGATCTGGGCCGTGAAATTACTGCAATCGAAGAGCAGGTTCTCGAGAGCATCATGCGGATCATCTGCCGCGAGTTGCAAACCACCTGGCAGGCGATCGCACTCGAATTCCACTTCGGACAGCGCCAGCCCGTCTCGCACGCGCAACGCCTGATGGTTCCGGAGGAAAAGAATCTCTGCCTGAGCCTGGAAGTGAAAATGGAAGAAACGCGCGGCACTCTGAACCTGGCCGTGCCCGCGGTCGTTTCCAATGCCCTGCTGCGAAAGATTTCCGCCGACCTGAGTTGCCAGCGGCCGCGCAGTCCAGTGGAGGCTCGCCACCGTCTCGAGAAGAAGTTGCTCGACTGTTCCTTCCAGGTGGACCTCGCTGCCCCGCAGCTGCCCCTTTCTCTGCAGTCGTTGGCCGACTTGACTCCGGACACATTGTTGACTTTTCCCAGAAGCGCCTCGGCGCCTGCGGTTCTGCAGGTAGGGAAAGTGCGCTTGTGTTCCGCTATGCCGGTGCGCGTCAACAACCGTCGTGGCGCCCGCGTGCTTTCGCTGGAACCCACAATGGCAGGTGAGTCATGACAGAACCCGAGAGTCAGGAACTTAAGCCCGAACTGCGCGCATGGTTCGCTGCCTGGGAGAGCTGCACGCAAAAGGTGCTCACCCAGGTTGCGGGACATCCCGTAACGTTTGACGTTTCCACAGAAGCGCTGCCGGGAGCAGACTCCGACTTGTGGTACACGATCGTAGCCGGGGGAGCTTTGCGTGGTGAAATGACGCTGCGCGTGCCTGCCGACTCGGGCGCGCGTCTCGCCCAGAAATTTCTCGGCGAGTCGGAACCGCCCCCGGGTGAGCCGTCGGCCGAGCACAAGGAAGCCTTAGAGGAACTCCTGCGACAGATTGCGGGACTGGCTGCAACCACTCTTGCGGCCAGCGCCGGTGGTGAAGTGCAGTTTCATGTTGCCGCCTCGGCAGCGCCTTCCTGGCCGGCCGCGGCCAAGGCGTGCTTTCGTACCCGGGATGAAGCGGGCACGCCTATCGCCATGGAAATCCAAGTCAGCGCGGCCCTGGCAACTGCTCTGCAACCTGTGGAGGCCCCGTCCGACCAGTCGGCGGCGCCCATCTCACCACCACCGCCGCCGCCCGCCGTGGTCGCGAGTTACGAGCGCCTGATGGATGTCGGCCTGGAGGTCAAACTCCGTTTTGGAAGCCGACGCATGGTGCTGCGCGACGTGCTCGCGCTCAGCGCCGGAGTGGTCGTCGAACTCGACAGCAATGTCAACTCGCCCGTGGATCTGCTCCTGGACGGGCGCATCGTCGCGCAAGGTGAGGTGGTGGTGGTGGACGGGAAGTATGGGCTGCGCGTCACCCAGGTTCTGGATTCCGGACCTCCCGCTTGAGGACTGACTTATGCGCGATCTATTGAAGGCTTTAACCTGGCCCGGCAATTTGGCCAGGCGCTGGCAGGAAACGCGGCGCCGTTGCGGGCTGCTCTCCTGTCCGGGCCTGCGGCCATTCTGGCGCCGCCGGTGGCGCCGCCGGACAGGAACATTCCTGCAGGGCGTGTTCTATTGCACGCCGGCATGCCTGGAGACGGCCCTCATCGCACAACTGGCGCGGCTGCACGCGTTGGCTCCGTCGTACCCGCCGCCCAATCGCATTCCCCTCGGATTGCTGATGGTCGCGCGCGGCCGGCTGACCTACCAGCAGGTCGCGGCGGCGCTGGCGGCGCAGCAATCCGCCCGCTCGGAAAGAATCGGAGAATGGTTCGAGCGACTCGGCTTCGCGACTGAGCAGGAAGTCACCTCCGCCCTGGGATTGCAGTGGGGATGCCCGGTCGCGTCTTCCCTTCAGGCCGCCACCAGCATGGCCCTGGGGCCGATTCCGCTGGCGATTCTGGAAGCTTTCCAAATGTTGCCGCTGCACGCCGTGCCTGCCACTAATACGCTTTTTCTGGCATTCGGCGAGCGAGTGGATCACGCCGCTTTATATGCAATCGAGAAAATCCTCGACTGCCGTACCCAACCCTGCGTCGCCGGCCGCAAGAGCGTGGCGCGCGCCTTAGAACACATGCGCCAGCAGCCACGACCCAGCGAAGTCGAATTCGGAGTCGTGCGGGATGTCGCGGAGATTGGACGGATCAGCTCGAGCTATGTCGCGAAATTGGGCGCCGAGGAGGTCCGGCTCGCCCGCGTGGGCTCGATCCTATGGTTGCGCCTGAAGGTTCGCAGTTCGCACGTGAATCTGGTGTTTCGAATGCGCGGTGAGACTCAAGAAGTGCAGAGCAAGTTCGGACTGCCTCTCCCGGCCAGGTTCTCGGCGTCCCCTGCAACCCTCACGTAAGCGAGAGACCCTAGAGGGTCCGCTTGAACAACGGCACCGCCAGGGCCAGCGTCACAAATGCAAAAATCGACAGGTAAATCATGTCGGGGACAACCGCGATCAGCCCGCTCTCCTTCAGGAGCAGTCCCTTGAATCCGTGTACCGCGTAGGTGAACGGATCCACCTTGGCGATGGCTTGCAGCCATGCCGGAAACGCTTGCACCGGGTAAATCGAACCACTGGGAAAGAACAGAAGCGTGTTCAGAATGCCGAAGACGGCGCGCGGCACCAGCGGATCCTCGACCCGCACCATCATCAGGAACATCATGCCGTTGAAAGCCACCGAGACCGTCATAATCAACAGCACCAGACCGAGCGCCGTGGGCAGACTGAAGATTGTTCCTACCCCCGAAATGAGCGAACCGATCAGGGTGATGACGACTCCGGTCATGACGGCTTTGATGGCGCCGGCGCCGGTTAATCCGAATACCAGTTCAATTTTGGTGATCGGCGTTACCAGATATCCTTCGTGAACGCCCCGCGCTTTGTCGTCGATGTAGAGCATCCCGCCGCCGATCATTACGGAGACGAACATGGCCAGCGCGATCGAGCCCGGTAGCAGGTACTTCATGTACTCGATGTAAGGATAGAGTTCCACGACATCGAGCGCCGTTTGCTGCAGCAGGCGCGGTTCGATGTTCGGTTCGTTGAGCGCGGTCGTTACCCCGGCCAGCTTCTCCTGCATGGTGGAGCTCATGAAGTTGTCGCTGTTGTCCACGATCAATGCGATTCGGGGACGATTCTTTTCATACACGCGCGCTGAGTATTGCGCCGGAATGATGACGGCTCCCTGGATCTTGCCGTTGCGAACGTCTTCGCGAGCCTGTACCTCGTTGTCGTACTCGACCGGGATGAAGGTCCGCGAATTGGCGCGGACAGAATCGAATGCCTCTTTGATGCGGATGGCTTGCGTGCCGTGATCTTCATCCACGATGCCCAGCTTGGCATCACGAATCTTTCCGCCAAAAGCATTGCCCAGCACGATCAGCTGCACGAGCGGAAAGATCATCGACACCATCATCAGCGTCGGCGAACGGAAGAACTTGCGCATCTCGCGTTCGATAATTGCCATCATTCGATTCATGGCTGCATCCCCGGGCGCTGCGGCATTACGAACTGGTAGGCTTTCACCAGTTCGTCACGCAGCTGCCGCCCCGTGTAATGGACGAACACATCGTCAAGCGTGGTGTTCTGGACGGTAAGCGTTCGCACCGGAACGCCCGCCTCGACCGCTATTTCGACCAAGATGGTGGTTGTACGAGATCCGTTGGAGGTCAGCACGCGATACATGCCCGCTCCCTGATGCTGGACGGAGGTTACCTCCGGCAGAGCGTGAAGCCGCTGCTCCCAGTCGGCGGGTGGATGGTCGAACTGAACTTCGATCACGTTCGATCCCGGCACGCTGGCCTTCAGCGCCTCGGGCGTATCAAGCGCCACCAGCTTGCCGTGATCCACGATGGCGATGCGGTTGCAAAGGCGGTCGGCTTCGTCCATGTAGTGAGTAGTGATCAGGACGGTGAGTTTGCGCTTTGACTTGATGTTGTTCAGCATCTCCCACACCGCCACGCGCGAGACCGGATCAAGGCCGGTAGTGGGCTCGTCGAGAAAGAAAATCTTCGGACTGTGGACGAGACCGCGCGCAATCTCCAGCCGCCGCCGCATGCCGCCGGAGAGCGTCTTCGTCTGCGCGTCGCGCCATTTCGTCAGGTCCACCGTTTCCAGCAACTCGTCGATCGCTTGCTTGCGGCGCTTGGCGGGGACGTCGTAGAGCTTGGCGTAAATCGTCAGATTCTCCTCGACCGTGAGATCGATGTCGCTGGTCATGGCCTGCGGAATCACGCCGAACGTGCGCCGCGCTGCATCGGGATCTTTGGCGACGTCATAACCCGCAATCCGGGCCGAGCCCGCCGTGATCGGAATCAGCGTGGTCATCATTCGGATCAGCGTAGACTTGCCCGCGCCATTCGGTCCCAGCAGTCCGAAAATCTCGCCCTCCTTCACCTGGAAGGAAACGTCGTCCACGGCGGTGAAGTCGCCGTACTTCTTCACGATGTGTGAGACTTCGATCGCGTTGGGCGCATCGGGAGGGATTTCGCTCTTCCCGTTGAATTCCGAAACAGGGAGCGGAGCTTCGTTGACCTTGCTCACTTCCGGGCTCATGGCTTCCCCGCTGCTTCCGCGTTCCCGGGTGTGGCCACGCCTTTTAACTGTGCCGGCGAAACCAGCACTTCCGCCGTCATGCCGGGCACGTAGGCGCCCTTCGGATTGTCCAGGCGTACCTTCAGCGCAATCGTTCGGATATCGCGTTTGCGCCGGCCGACATCGCGTTGCGTGGCGAAGTCCGCTTCGGCTGCTTTGAAGAACACTTTGCCCTGAGTGAGGGTTCCTCCGGGCAATCGCACGCGCAGCGTGTCGCCCAGTCCGATGTGGTCGGCATCCGTCTCGGGAATGGCCGCGCGCACCCAGGTGTCGCTGAGGTCCACCACGGTGACGATGGCCTGTCCGGCGATCAGCACTTCGCCTTCGCGCGCCGCCCGCACCAGCACCGTACCGGTTACTGGAGCATAGATTTTCGTGTACCCAAGGCGCACCTCAGCTTCCTTCAACTGAGCTTCCGCATTGACGAGCTGAGCCCGCGTCGAGGCCACCGTGCTCTGCGCGGCGCTGGCCTGGTTGGTGCGCGCAATCGCGGAATCCAGATCGGCCTGTGCAGCTTTCACCTGATCCTTCAGCGCCTGAACACTGGCCTGCTGCGCTTTCAGATTCTGCTCGGCCTGCACTTTCTCCATCTCCGACGCCACGCCTGCTTGTGCGAGTCCAATAATCCGCCGGCTGTCGCTCTCCACGCGGGTCAGCATAGCCTCCGCCTGCGCCAGTTGCGCGCGCGACGACTGCAGACGGGCCTGCGCGTTGGCGACATCGCTCGTAGTCGAACCCTTCGTGGCTTTCTGCGTGTATTGGCTCTCGCTGACCCTCGACCGCAAACTGGAAATGGTGGCCGCCGCCCCGCGTTCCTGGGCTTCCAGTTCCGAAGGATCAAGCACCGCGATCAGGTCTCCCTGCTTTACGGACGTGCCTTCGTCCACCAGCAGCTTGGCGATGCGGCCGCCGACCTGCGGGCTGACCACGATCTGATTCGCGTCCACCGTGCCCACCAGCACCAGATCATTCCCACCCGGCGTCGAAACGATGTAGTAGAGCGAGGCAATCAGCACAATCACGCCCAGCACGATCAGGAATTTGTTGCGGACACTCATGAACGTTCTCCCGGCGCTGGCAACGGACGCGTGAACAACGCGGCCGAGATGAAGTCGAGAACAAACGCCCGGCGTTCGGCAACGCGCTCGGGGGCGAGCGGATCGACCTCCATCAGTGTTTTGATGACGGGAGCTGCGCTGAAGTAAAAAACTATGATGGCCACCATGGATGGCACAAAGTGCCGGGGATCGACGGCGCGGAATTCTCCCGCCGCAGTTCCCGCGCGCAGCACGTCACCCAGCTTCTGATAAATGGGGCGAAAGTATTTCTTCGCCACCTGCTGCATCTGGCGGGTGCGGCCGCTCCCGGCGCGCATCCATTCCGACTGCACCATGCGCGGGTAGCTCGGATTCGCGGCAATGTAATCGAAATAAGCGCCGACATAAGCCAGCACTTTCTGCCGCGGCGGCAGGGCGCTCTCCAGCACCGGCACAACCTGCTCTCGCATGCCGCTGAAGACCTGGTCGAGGACTGCTTCGTAGAGCGCTTCTTTATCCTTGAAGTAGTAATAGAGCAGGGCTTTATTGACGCGGGCGGCACGGGCAATGGCGTCGGTGCGCGCGCCGGCAATGCCATGCTCGGCGAACTCGGCGAAAGCGGCCTTCAGGATAGCGGCCCGGCTTTCTTCGGGCTGGGCCCGGGTACCGAGGCGGGGACGTGTGGATACATGCATACTTAATTAACCGGTTAGTTAGATGCTAAACGATCTCGGCCCGCTGCACAAGAGTTATGGTTGGAAGGACAACACGACCGTTGGCGCGCCCTCGGTGGCGAGGCGCAACTCATTTCGCTTCTGTGGCTTAGCGCGATCCGCCTGCGATCGATGGGACCAGCAGCACCTCGTCGCCATCCTGGAAGGCGTATCCATTTCCGCCCAGAAAGCGGATGTCTTCCTCGTTCACATACACATTGAGGAAGCGGCGCGTCTGTCCGGCTTCATCACGCAGGTGTGGCTTCAGGTCCGGGAATTGCGTGTCGAGCACGGAGAACAGTTCGCTCAGGTTCGAGGCTGCGCAGGTGATGCACGGAGTGCCGGCTGTGAGCCGCCGCAGGGCAGTCGGAATTTGGACAGTGATACTCATCTATGCCTCCAGAGGTGAAGCCGGTGTTGTGGCGGAAACAGATAGCGCCGGCGTCTCGCCGGCAAAGCGCGCAATCCCACTCAGCTTGCTTTCGAGAAGGAGTTCGAACTCGCGCAGCTTGGGCGCGATGGGCGTTTCCGCTTCGTACCGGTTGGCGAGTACGTCGGTCGTCTTCAAACCGTTGCCGGTGATGCAGAGGACGGTCGTCTCATCGGGAAGAATGCGATCCTGCCGGATCAGCTTACGGGCCGTACCGACCGTCACGCCGCCCGCCGTTTCGGTGAAGATGCCTTCGCATTCCGCCAGCAGTTGGATGGACGCGACGAGTTCGGCATCGGAAACGTCCTCGGACCAGCCCCCGCTCTTGGTGATGGCTTTCGCGGCGTAGTGCCCGTCGGCCGGATTGCCGATGGCGAGCGACCGCGCCATCGTCGCCGGCTTCTGCGGCTCAATTTCGCTGCTGTACTTGACGGCGGTCGAAATGGGCGAGCAACCCGTCGCCTGTGCGCCAAAGAACTTTACCGGCTTCGGATCAACCAGGCCGAGCTGGATCAGTTCGTCAAACGCCTTCTTGATTTTCGTGATCAGCGACCCACCGGCCATGGGGACGACCACGTTGTCGGGCAGCCGCCAGCCCAGTTGCTCGGCGATTTCGAAGCCCACCGTCTTCGAGCCCTCGGCGTAGTACGGACGCAGGTTCACGTTGACGAAACCCCAGCGGCGTTCATCGGCAATCTGCGAGCAGAGCCGGTTCACCTGGTCGTAGTTGCCCTTGATCCGCACCACCTGCGCTCCGAACACCTGCGTGCCCAGAATCTTGGCCGGCTCGAGATCGGACGGAATGAAAATCCACGCCTTAAACCCTTCGCGAGCTGCCTGGGCCGCGACCGCGTTGGCGAGGTTGCCGGTCGAAGAACAGGCGACGGTATCAAAACCAAAGTGGCGGGCATTGGCGAGCGCCACTGCGACCACGCGATCCTTGAAACTCAAGGTCGGGAGGCAGACGGCGTCATTCTTGAGGTAGAGATTGCGCGAGCCAATCCGCTCACCGAGCTGCGGCGCCTTCAGAAGCGGGGTAAATCCCGTCGGCAAGGACGGCTGGCATCCTGCCGGCAATGGCAGGAGCTCACGATAACGCCAGAGGTTGGGCGCGCGCGAGGCAAACAGCTCGCGCGAAATCAGCGGCCGGATCGAATCGTAGTCGTAGGTGACTTCGAGGGGAGAGAAGCAATCTTCGCAGATACTGCGCGGCTGATTGCCCCAGGTCTTGCCGCATTCGCGGCAGCGAAGTTCGTAAGTGCTCGTGCTCATCCTGCAACTGCCTTCTGTGACT
>Ga0326726_10001580_pt1 | contig 21149 bp, 19 predicted proteins | sample MHFenrmetagenome_2_FD_207603 | JGI IMG/M metagenome (GOLD analysis project Ga0326726, IMG submission 207603) | Lab enriched peat soil microbial communities from Michigan Hollow, Ithaca, NY, United States - MHF15MN | ecosystem: Environmental > Terrestrial > Soil > Wetlands > Peat | place: USA... | reverse complement strand
CGCCAGCCCGGTCGCCAGCCAGTTCCACATCATCCAGCCGCAGGTCGTGAAATAGAACAGCCGGTCGTCGCGACTCAAATCTGTGTGGAGCCGGTGCTCGACGCCGATCTTCAGCAGCACGCCGCCGGCGCAGTGCACGATGCCCTTCGGGATCCCGGTCGTGCCCGACGAGAACAGGATGAACAGCGGGTGCGCGAACGGCAGGCGCTCGAAGCGCAGCGCGGCCGCGTGCACCGCGACGATTCGCTCGAAGCTCTCGGCGTTCACGACTCCGCCCTGGCCGATGAAGGAGAAGGCGACCACGCGCTGGAGCGACGGCAGGCCGGCGCGAATCTCGGCGATGCGTTCCGCGAGTGAGTGCGTCTTGCCGCCGTACCAGTAGCCGTCCGCGGCGAACAGCACCTTCGGCTCGATCTGCCCGAAGCGGTCGAGCACGCCGCGCACGCCGAAGTCGGGCGAGCACGACGACCACACCGCGCCGAGCGATGCGGCCGCGAGCATGGCGACGATGGCCTCCGGACAGTTCGGCACGATGCCGGCGACCCGGTCGCCCGCGCGCACGCCGGCGGCGCGCAGCCAGGCCGAGAGTGCACCGACCTGCGCGCGCAGCTCCGCGAACGAGAGCTCGCGCCTGGCGCCCGTCTCACTCACGAAGATGAACGCCGCCGCGTGGTCGTCGCGGCGCAGCAGGTTCTCGGCGAAGTTCAGCCGCGCGCCGGGAAAGAAGCGCGCGCCCGGCATGCGATCGTCGACCAGGAACGGAGCCCAGCCGGGCTCACCGACGACCTCGCAGAACTCCCAGGCCGCGCGCCAGAACGCGGCGCGCTCGTCCACGGACCAGCGCCACAGATCGGTGTAGGCCGGAAGCGCTCGCCCCGTCTGCTGCTCGACCCGCCGCCGGAAGCGCGTCAGCGCGGCGCGCTCGATGCGCTCGGCCGACGGCGTCCAGAGCGGCGCGCTCAACGCCCCGCTCCGGTCAGCGCAGCCCGCGGCGCATCAGCTCTTCGGCGATCTGCACCGCGTTGGTCGCGGCGCCCTTGCGCAGGTTGTCGCCGACGGTCCAGAGCCACAGGCGGTCGCTGGTGAGGTCCTTGCGGATGCGCCCCACGAAGACCTCGTCGCGCCCCGCGCACTCGGCCGCCGTCGGGAACACGTTGTGACTCGGGTCGTCCTGCACGATCACTCCGGGGAATGCGGCCAGAGCCGCGCGGGCGGCCTCGGGCGTGATCGCGGGCTCGCTCTCGAGCAGCACCGAAGCGGAGTGACCCACCGGCACCGGTACGCGCACACAGGTCATCGCGACCTCGATCTTCGAGTCGGCCAGGATCTTCCGTGTCTCGAGCAGGAGCTTCATCTCCTCGGTCGAGTAGCCGTTGTCCGTGAAGGTCTCGCACAGCGGCACGACGTTGTTCGCGATCTGACGCGAGAACTGCTTGAGCGGCGGCAGCGGCTTGCCCGCGACGATCGCCGCCTGCTGTGACTCGAGCTCCTCGAGACCGGGGAGTCCCGCTCCGGAGGCGGACTGCAAGGTCGTGACCACCACGCGGCGCAGCTTCGCGAGGCGCCGCAGCGGCGCGAGCGCCATCACGAACGGAATCGTGGTGCAGTTGGGGCACGAGATGATTCCCTGGTGTTTCTCGACCGCGTCGGGATTCACTTCCGGGATCACCAGAGGCACGTCCTCGTGCATGCGCCAGGTGTTCGACTTGTCGATCGCGATCCCGCCGCGCTTGACGACCTCGGGCGCGAGTGTCTTCGAGAGCGCACCGGTCGCGGCGAAGAACGCGAAGTCCACTCCATCGAACGCCTCGGGGCGCGCGAGCTCCACGGGAATCCGCTTTCCGCGGAAGGTCACCGTCGTCCCGACCGAGCGCTCACTCGCGAGCGGGCGCAGCTCGCCGACCGGAAACGCGCGCTCTTCGAGCACGCGCAGGAGCACTTCGCCTACGGCGCCGGTCGCGCCGACGATGGCGACCGTGCGGCCGCGGGTCATGTCAGGGGAGGACTTGGAAGCCATGGGGTGCGAATCCTATCGCCGGGGCGCCGTTCATGCCAAGCTGCGCTCCCGTGGACTCTCTCCAGTCGATTCACGAGTCGGTCTGGATCGCCCCCGGCGTGCAGATCTATGGGCGCGTCTCGATCGGGGCGCACGCGTCGCTCTGGCCCAACGCGGTGATCCGGGCGGAGGCGCAGCACGTGCGCATCGGGCGCATGACCAACATTCAGGACTTCGCCATGGTGCACGTGGGCTACGACGCGCCCACGGTGATCGGCGAGTTCTGCTCGATCACGCACCGCGCGACGATCCACGGCGCGACCATCGGCGACCACTGTCTGATCGGAGTCGGCGCCACGATCATGGACGGCGCGGTGATCGGGAAGGGCTCGATCGTGGGCGGCGGCGCGCTCGTGCCCGAGGGCAAGGAGTTCCCGCCGGCCTCCATCCTGGTGGGCATTCCCGCGAAGCAGATCGCCACCCGCGACGCGTCGCGCGAGAACCGGCTGAACGCGTGGCAGTATCAGCGCAACGCCAGCTTCTACCGGCGCGGACTCCACCGCGCCTGGGACGGGCCCGAGTATCTCGCCTGGATCGCGGCGAAGCGCGCGCAGGTCGAAGCGGACCGCGATCTCGCGGAGGCGCCGTGATGCGCGTCGCCTGCGTCGGCGTGGGCGCAATCGGCGGAGCGGTCGCCGCGCCGCTCGCGGCGTCGGGCCGACACGATCTGGTGTTGTGCGTGCGCGAGCCGTTCGAGCGCCTGGTCGTCGAGTCACCGGCGGGGCGCATCGAGGTCCAGGCGCGCTGCGAGACGGATCCCGCGCGCGTCGGCCGCGCCGACTGGGTGCTGCTCGCGACCAAGGCGCAGGACGTGCCGGGCGCGGCGAAGTGGCTGGCCGCGGCGTGCGCGCCGGGAACGGTGATCGCGGTGCTGCAGAACGGCGTCGAGCACGTCGCGCGCGTGGCGCCGTTCGCGGGCGAGGCGGAGGTGCTGCCGGTGGTCGTCGAGCTGCCCGCGGCGCGCAGCGCGCCGGGCGTGATTCGCATGCGCGCGGGCGCGCGCCTCACGGTTCCGGCGGGGAGCGCCGGCACGGCGTTCGCGGAGCTCTTCGCGGGCACCGACGTCGCGGTCGAAGTCACCGGCGACTTCGCGCGCGCCGCCTGGCGCAAGCTGTGTCTCAACGCCGCGAGCGGAGCGCTCACCGCGCTCACCGAACGCGCCATCGAGGTCCTGCACGAGCCCGGGATGGCGGAGCTCGCGCTCGGGATCATGCGCGAGTGCGTCGCCGTAGCTCGGGCCGAGGGCGCGGCGCTGCCCGACTCCGTCGCCGACGAGATTCTCGCGCGGCTGCTGGCGCTGCCGGCGGGCTCGGGCAACTCGATGCTCTACGATCGCCGGGCGGGCCGGCCGCTCGAGCTCGACGCGCGCAATGGCGTGATCGTGCGGCTCGGCGCTCGACACCGAGTCGCCACGCCATTGAACGCGGCGGTCTGCGCGCTGCTGGCCGCGCAAGGGGGGAGGAGATGAAGATCGCTTCCGTGATTCCACAGCTCCGCACCACGGATCTCGCGGCGTCGATTCGCTTCTACACCGACAAGCTCGGCTTCGCGCTCGCCTTCCAGTACCAGGACTTCTACGCCGGAATCTCGGCCGCGAGTCAGATGTTTCACCTGAAGCTCGTCGACGGGCCGGACCCTTCGATCGAGTACGCGCGCAAGGGCGAGCACGTGCACCTCTACATCGAGGTCGACAGCGTGCGCGCCGCGGCGGAGGAGCTGAAAAAGAAGGGCGTTCGTCTGACTCGCGACGTCCACGAGACGCCGTGGCGAACGCGGGAGATCACGCTGGAGGACGATCAGGGCCACTCACTCTACCTGTTCGAGAACCTGTAAGTGGCCGACCACGCCTCCGACCTCGGCGCGGCGCGCGAGCTCTCTCCCCTGCGCAAGACCACGAGCGCCACCAGCGTAGACGCGCTGGTGCGCGAGCAGCTGCTGCACTTCTCGCTGGACCCGGCGAGCGAGCTCGGCCGCGAGCTCGCGGAGGTCGCGACTCACGTCTACCGCGCGAATCAGGCGATGCACGGACTGTGGGAAGCGACGCTCGCGCGCATCGCCTCGCTCGATCGCCGCGATCGCATCGCCTTCTGGAACGCCAAGCGCTTTCTCTGCTTCCAGCTCGCGAAGCTGCTCGACACGCTGCAGAACCCGATGCGCAAGAGCTGGCAGTCACTCGTCGTCGACCGCGGCCACGCCGCGCAGCGCGGGCCGTACGCGCTGTTCGACAACGTGACCGCGATCTTCAGCTCGACGCCCGTCATCACGCGCACGGCGACCTATCTGTACGCGTGCACGGAGTGGATCGACGACGCGTTCCAGGGCAAGGAGCTCCTGCACGAGATCTACTCGCGGCTGATGAACCCGACGTCGACGTGCCTCGCCAACTTCATCGTCGACGTCGAGGCGGGACCGCTCGCGGGCGAGTATTTCGCCTGGAACTTCAACTCGGGCATGGCCGCGATCGACGCGGTGCTGGCGCACCTGGTCGGCTACCGCGACATCGTGCTCTCGAGCCGCAACGTCTACGGCGGCGCGCACCAGCTGCTCTCGGACTGGTACGGGAAGCGCGGCAACCTGGACGTCGCGGTCGAATGGTTCGACGGCTTCGGCGCGCGCGACTTCGAGCTCGCGCTCGCGCAGCTGCGCGTCGTGCACGCGGATCGGCTGGCGCAGGGCCGACAGATCTACGTGTACCTCGAGTCGCCGTGCAACCCGCACGGCTACGTGCTCGACGTGCCGGCGATCTGCCGCGCGGCGCACGTCGCGGGCCTCGAGGTCATCTGCGACTCGACCGTCGGTACGCCGTTCCTGCATCCGGTGCTGCGCCGCGAAGATCCCGCCGAGCGGCCGGACTTCGTGATTCACTCCTACACGAAGGACCTGGTCGGCAGCGGCACGACGACCGCCGGCGTCGCGATCGCGCGCAACGAGCGCATGTTCCTGGCCAAGGGCAGCCGCGCGACGATCGCCGGAGTCGCGGGCGGCACGCGCGAGATCGACTGGAGCGAGACACTCTTCTGGAACGTGTACTACGTGAAGGGAGCGTTCCTCGACGCGGACAAGGCCTTCGAGGTGATCAACGGCATGCGCACCCTCGAGCTGCGCATGCTGCAGAAGTGCATCTCGACGGCGACGCTGGCGCGCGCGCTCGCACGCCACCCCGAGATCCGCGTGAACTGCAACGCGGTGCCCGGCAACGAGAACGCGAGTCTGCGCGAGCGCGCGCTGTATCTCGGCCTGCCCGCGCCGCTCTTCACGATCGCCTTCGAGCGCCCCGACGGCTCGGGGTCGGCGATCTCGATCGAGGCGTTCAAGCGCTTTTTCGACTGTCTCGAGCCGGCGTTCGGGCTCCAGGTGAGTCTCGGCCAGGTGAACACGGTCGTGCTCTGCCCGGCGCAGACGAGTCACTCCGAGCTCTCGGGCGAGGCGCTGCGCGCGGCCGGTATCTCCCCGACTACGATTCGCATCGCGGTCGGGGACGAAGATCCGCGCGCGCTGCTGGCTCACTTCCAGCGCGCCGCGGAGCTGGCGCTCGACCCGGTGAGTCCCGGTTTCTCGAAGCGCTTCGCGGCGCCGGACGAGATCGATGCGCTGTACCGCGCGATCTATCTCGAGACACACGAGCGCTACGTGCGCGCACAGCCCGCGATGGCGGAGCTCCTGCGCTGAGCGGCCGGTGGCCGCGTTCTCCCTTACCGGTGGCCGCGTCCCGCGGCTGAAGTGCAATGGGCGGGCGGTGAGCTGCCGCTCACCGCCCGCCCAGCCAGAGCCACCCTCGAAGCTAGTGGGCCGCTCGGGTGCGAGAGGGAAGGGATCTTTTCTCACACCGCCGGTAGAGTGCGCCCTTCCTGTAATCTTCGGAATGCAAGATTCCTTGCGGGGCAGAAACGGATCCAGCGATCCGTGGTAAGTTGCCTGCGAGGGGACGCGCAGGGATGTTTCCGCAGCCGGAGAGAGTTCTGATCGTGGAGGACCACAAGCCTCTGCGGCAGGCGATCGCGCGCGCGGCGCGCGACTGGGGCTCCGAGGTCTTCGAAGCAGGCACCGTTCGCGAAGGGCACGCATCGCTCGCGCAGCTTCCCGACGTGGTCATCGTCGACGTCGCGTTACCGGACGGACAGGCGCTGTCGATCGTCGAGGAAGCCACACGCATGCGGCCGTCTGCCGCAGTGATCGCGATGAGCGGCCAGGCGTCGGCCGAGGAGGCCTTCCAGCTCGCGCGCGCGGGGGCGCGCCGCTACCTGGCGAAGCCGATCTCACTCGAGGAGCTGACCCGCTCCGTCGAGGAGGCGCTCTCCGATCGCCCCCGACTGGATCCGTTCGTCGCCGCGCACGTCGGCAACACGCCACTTCGCGAGGTCCAGGGCGAGGTACGGCGCGTGATGATCGAGCAGGCGCTCGCCAAGGCGCACAACAGCCGCAGCGGCGCGGCGCGCCTCCTCGATCTGACCCGCCAAGCCGTTCAGCAGATCGTGCGCGAGCTCGACGCAGGCGAGCGGCGCCGCGGCGAGCGCGACCCGGACTGATCCGAGCGACGCGCGCATGCGCGGCGCCGCACTCTTCGCCCTCGGCGTTCTGGTCGGGGCGGTGCCCCTGCTCGTCGTGTGCGCGCGCTTGGCTGCTCTCTCGGCCCGGCGGCGGGTGCGGGAGCGCGCGCTGCGCGCGGCACTGGAAGCGCGGCTGTGGGAGGACCGGATCGAGCACGCCGATCCGCAGGAGACCGACCCCGAAGAGCTGCGCCGCCGCCGCCACGAGGCGAACAACGCGCTCTCGACCGCACTGCTCTCGGGACAGTTCCTGCTCACCGCGAGCGGCGCCGAGGCCGCGCGCTCCCAGCCGAGCGCCGATCAGCATCTCGCGGCGGAGGAGCTCGTCGACGCGCTGCAGCGCCTGAAGCGGCTGATCGGCCAGGGCGCGGCTGCCACGACCACGGGACCGCGCGCGTCATTGGTCTCACCGACGGAGCTGCTCGAAGGCGTGATGGCGAGCGCCGCGCGCGCGCGCGCGCGCTACCCGCGTGTCGCCGTCGAAGTCACGCTCGCGAGCGCGGCGCTCGAGCGCGCGCGCGTTGCGGTCTGCGCCGGCGCCGATGGGCTGGCGCGCGTGTTGGACGCGCTGCTGGAGAACGCGTGCGAGGGCGACGGCGCGCGCGCCGCATCGCGCGTCGCGGTCCGGGTCGGCGCGGAGGGCGAGGTCGACGTGGTCTCGCTCGAGATCGCCGACGACGGCCCAGGCTTCGCGCAGGACAGACTCGTGACTCCACCGCCCGCGTTCACGACCACGAAGTCCGACCGGCTCGGTCTCGGGCTCTACACCGCGGAGCGTATCCTGTTCGCGAGCGGCGGATCGCTGAAACGCGAGAACGCGCCGAGCGGCGGCGCGCGACTCACGGTCTTCCTGCCCGCCGCGACCGAGCCGCCGCGCGCTCAGTAGACGATGCCGGCGATCGCCGCCGTGAGAAAGCTGGCGAGCGAGCCCGAGAGCAGCGCGCGCAGCGCGTCGCGCGCGACGTCGCTGCGCCGCTCGGGGGCGATGCCGCCGAGGCCGCCGATCTGGATCGCGAGTGAGCCGAAGTTCGCGAAGCCGCACAGCGCGTAGCTAGCGATCACGACCGAGCGCGGGTCGAGCGTGGCTTTGCCCTCGGCCAGCATGCCGAAGGCGATGAACTCGTTCAGCACCGTCTTCACGCCGAGCAGCTCGCCGACGCGCGCGGCGTCGTGCCACGGCACCCCGAGCAGGAACGCGAGCGGCGCGAGGGCGATGCCGAGGATCGACTCGAACGACAGACCCTGCACGCCGAACCAGCTCGCGCACCAGGCGAGCAGGGCGTCGCTCATGTGAATCAGCGCGACGAACGCGATCAGCATGCCGCCGATGTTGAGCGCGAGCCGCACGCCGTCGATCGCGCCCGCGGCCGCGGCGTCGATCGCGTTCACCGTGGTGCGCGGGATCTCGACGCGCACGTCGCCCGAGGTGAGCGGCACGCCCTCCTCGGGCACCATGAGCTTCGCCATCGCGATCGCGGCGGGGGCGGCCATGAAGCTCGCCGCGACCAGGTGACCGGCGTACTGCGGCCCGAGCATGCCCATGTAGGCGACCAACACCGAGCCGGCGACGGTCGCGAGGCCCGCGGTCATCACGCAGAAGAGCTCGCTGCGCGTGAGCGTGGGCACGTACGTGCGGATCATCAGCGGCGCCTCGGCCATGCCCAGGAAGATCTCCGCGATCGCGGCGAGCGACTCGGCGCCGCTCGTGCGCAGGCTGCGGCGCAGCCCGAGCGCCAGCCATTCGACCAGGCGCTGCAACACACCGAAGTGTTGCAGCACGGCGAACACGCTGCTCATGAAGACGATGATCGGCAGCACGCGAATCGCGAAGACGTAGGGCAGCCGCACCGGCTGGCCCCCGGGGCCCATCACCTCCGCCGGCCAGCGGCCGAACACGAACTCGATGCCCGCGCCCGCGGCCGCGACGAACGCGTCCGCGCCGTCGTTGACGGCGCCGAAGAGCCACGCGCCCCAGGGCGTGCGCAGCACCAGCAGCGCGATCGCGAGCTGCAGCCCGAGCGCGACCGCGATCGTCCGCCAGCGGATCGCGCGGCGGTTGGTCGACACCGCGTACGCGACGCCGAGCAGCGCGAACACACCCAAGACGCTGATGCCGCGTTCCAAGCGCTAGCGACTCCCGGGGGGTGACTCGGCGAAGCGGGCCTGAAGGTAACGCGTCGCTTCGGCCGGGTCTGCCGCATCGGCGACCGCCGAGATGAGCGCGGCGGCGGCCGCGCCCGCGCCGTGCACCGCGGCGATGTTCGCGGCGCCGATCCCGCCGATCGCCACCAGCGGCCGCCCGGCGCGCGCGACCGCGGCGCGCAGCGCTTCGAGGCCGCGCGGCTCGTACTCCGAGCGCTTCGAGCCGCTCGCGAAGACGGGCCCGAACGCGACGTAGTCGATGGGCCGCGCGACGCTCGCGTCCAGCTGCGGGGCAGTGTGCGTCGACAGGCCGACGAGCAAGCGCGCGCGGGCGTCGGCGGGGACGCGCTCGGGCGCGAGGTCGTCCTGGCCGAGGTGCACGCCGTCCGCGCCGGCGAGCAGCGCCAGATCGAAGCGGTCGTTCACGAACAAGAGCGCGCCCGCCGCGCGCGCGCGCGCCGCCGCCCAGCGCGCGAGCTCGAGCGCCGCGCCGTCCGGCGAGTGTTTGAGCCGCAGCTGCACCGCGCTCGCGCCGCCCGCGAGCGCGCCCTCGAGCTGGTCGCGCACGCCGTTCTTCCAGCGCGGGTCGTCGTCACAGAGCACGTAGACCCCGCGCAGGCGCTCGAGCCCCGCGCGCGTCACCGTTCGCTGTCGTCGTCGTCGTCGGGCGGACCGAGTCCCAGCTCCGCGATCTTCTTGCGCAGCGTGTTGCGGTTGATCCCGAGCAGGCGAGCGGCCTGGATCTGATTCCCGCGCGAGCGAGTGAGTCCCTCGCGAATCACCGCCCGCTCGAGGCGCGAGACGAAGCTCCAGTACGGGCCCGTCTCGTCTTCCTCGCCCGCGCTGCCGCCTCTCTCGAGATGCTCCGCGAGCTCACGGCGCGCGAGCTCCGCCCAATCGGCCGCCGCCGACGGAGCCGTGCTGGTGGCGTGCTCGATGTCCTCCGCGGTGATCACGTCGCCCGAGGCGAGCACGAGCGCCCGCTTCACCGCGTTCTCCAGCTCGCGCACGTTCCCGGGCCAGGGGTGGCGACTCAGTCGCTCGAGCGCCGCCTCGCTCGGCCAGCGCCGGGGTACGCCGAGCTCCTGCGAGAAGCGCTCGACGAAGTGGGACACGAGCAGCGGCACGTCGGCGCGCCGCTCGCGCAGCGGCGCGATGCGCACCGGCACGACGTTCAGCCGGAAGTACAGGTCCTCGCGGAAGCTCTTCGCCGCGACGAGCGCGGGCAGATCGCGGTGCGTCGAGGCCACGATGCGCACGTCGATCGGGATGGGCTGGCGCCCGCCGAGCGGAACGACGACGCGCTCCTGCAGCACGCGCAGCAGCTTCGCCTGCAACCCGAGCGGCAGATCGCCGATCTCGTCCAGCAAGAGCGTTCCGCCGTCGGCTTCGCGGAAGCGGCCGCTGCGCGCTTCGGTGGCGCCGGTGAACGCGCCGCGTTCGTGACCGAACAGCTCGGCTTCGATCAGCTCGGAAGGCAGCGCGGTCATGTTCACGGCGATGAACGGGCCCTCGCGGCGACGGCTGTGGTAGTGGATCGCGCGCGCGACGAGCTCCTTCCCGGTCCCGCTCTCGCCCAGGATCAGCACGGCCGCGTCGCTCGCCGCCACCCGCCCGATCGTCTTGAACAGCTCGAGGATCACTGGCGTGCGGCCGACCAGCGCCTCGCCGGCGCGGAACGAGTAACCCACCTGCCGGCGCAGCTCGGCGACCTCGCCGCGCAGCCCCCGCAGCACGCGCGCCTTCTCGACCAGCGCCTCGACCTGCGGCAGGTCGAAGGGCTTGGTGAGATAGTCGAACGCGCCGCGCTTCATCGCCTCGACCGCGTTCTCGAAGGTGTTCTGCGCGGTGAGGATCACGACCAGCGGAGCGTCCGCGCCGCGCGCAGCGACTTCGTCGAGCAGCTCGAGACCGGAAGGCCCGGGCATGCGGATGTCGAGCAGCGCCAGGTCGAAGCGCTGCGTGCTCAGCCGCTCGCGCGCCTCGTTCCCGTCCACGGCCTCGACCACCTCGTGGCCGGCCGCGGTCAGCGCCTCGCGCAGCACGAAGCGGATCGAGCTCTCGTCGTCGGCGACCAGGACGCGAGTCATGCGGGATTCCGGATGGGCAGCTCTACACGCATTCGTGTACCCATGCCGACGCGGCTGGTGACCTGGATGCGGCCGCCCTGGCGCACGGTCCAGTGCTGCGCGACCGCGAGCCCGAGCCCCGTGCCCTGCGCGCGGCGCGTGAAGAACGGCGTGAACAGCAGCGGCAGGTCCTCGTCGGGAATGCCGGGGCCGGTGTCTTCGACGTCGATGCGCACCAGGCGCGAGCGCTCGGGGCCGACGTTCTCGAGGTGGTAGCCGGCCTCGATGCGCGTGCGCAGCGTGAGCGTGCCCTTGCCGGCCATGGCTTGCACCGCGTTGCGCACGAGATTCAGGAGCACCTGCGTGGTGCGGTCCGGATCGAACTCGAACTCGGGAATGCTCGGGTCGTACTCGCGCACCGCGCGCACGCCGCGCCAGCTCTCGGAGCGGCTGTGCAGCTCGACCAGGTCGTCGATCACCCGGTGCAGGTTCGCCTGTCGCGGTCGCAGGTCCGCGCCGCGCGTCAGCTCGGCGAGGTCGTCGAGCAGCCGGCGCATGCGCTCGGTCTCGGCGCGAATCAGCTCGGCGTAACGCTGCTGCGTCGGGTCCGCGACCTTGCCGAGCAGCAGCTCCGCCGCGCCGCGAATTCCGCCGAGCGGGTTGCGCAGCTCGTGCGCGATGCCCGCCGCGAGCTGCGCGAACAGCTCCGAGCGCGCGCGCTGCCCCAGCAAGTCCTCGAGCTCGAGCCCGATCGTGCGGTCCGCGAGCGACAGCACGGCGCCGCGCGTCTCGCGGCCTACACCGATCGGTGACGCGGTCAGGTCGACCACGAGCGAGCGCCCGCCCATGCGGTCGCGCAGGCGGCAGCCGTGCTCCGCGACCTCGCGCCGATCGAGCAGCGCGGTCTCGAGCACCGTCACCGCCGGGTGTTGCGGGCCCAGGCTCTCCTCGAGCGGCCGGCCGAGGGTCGCGACCCCGGACAGTCCGAGGATGCGGCTCGCCTCCGGGTTCTGCAGCTCCACGCGGCCGTCGGCATCGACCGCCAGCACGCCGATCCGCAGCGAGCCGAGAATGGCGTCGAGACGCTCGAGGGTCTCGCTCATCGGGGGGTTTTCCGCTGCATATACTCGGCCTTCGGGTCGCGAGGCGATCTGCCTAGGATTTGGGCAGACTACCCGAGGGAGGTGCCATGCGCGAGGCCCAGGTCGAAGCGGAGCGCACATCGGTCAGCGTGGCGGAAGCGCGCGCCCTGATTCTCGACTCGGTAACGCCCCTCGGCACCGAGACTGTGGGGTTGGCCGAAGCCTCGGAGCGGGTGCTCGCCGAGGAGATCCGCGCCGGGGTCCTGATCCCGCCGGCCGACAACTCCGCGATGGACGGCTACGCGCTGCGCGCCGCCGACACCGAAAGCGCGCCGGTGGTGCTGCGCGTGGGCGAGGATCTGCCCGCCGGCAAGCGGAGCGAGCGCAAGCTCGTCCCGGGCGAGGCGGCGCGCATCATGACCGGCGCGGCCCTGCCCGAAGGCGCGGACTCGGTGGTCATGATCGAAGATACGGAGACCGAGGGCGAGCGCGTCCGCGTACACCGACCGGTGTCACCCGGTCAGCACGTGCGCCGCGCGGGCGAGGACGTGCGCCCCGGCCTCCTGATCGCCGAGCCGGGCGCTCTGCTGCACGCGCCGCTAGTCGGCATGCTCGCCGCGCTCGGGCGCAGCGTGGTCGCGGTGCGGGCGCGCGCGCGCGTGGCGGTGCTCGCGACCGGCGACGAGCTGGTCGAGCCCGATCGTCTGCGCGACGACGGGCGCATCGCGAGCTCGAACTCGTACGCTCTGTGCGCGGCGCTGCGCGAGATCGGCGCGCAGCCGGTATATCTCGGCATCGCGCCGGACGAGCCCGCCGAGATCGAGGCGCGCTTCCGCAGCGCGCTCACGTGTGACGCGGTGATCTCGAGCGGCGGCGTCTCCGTCGGCGACCGCGACTGGATCAAGCAGGTGCTCGTCCGCCTCGGCGGGAAGCTGCGCCTGTGGCGCATCGCCATGAGGCCCGGCGCGCCGCTCGCGTTCGTGCGCGTCGGCGAGCGTCCGGTCTTCGGCCTGCCGGGCAACCCCGTGTCCACGTTCGTCACGTTCGAGCAGTTCGTGCGGCCTTCCCTGCTGCGAATGATGGGACACACGAGAGTGTTCCGGCCCGTGGAGGCGGCGCGCCTCGCCGCGGACTACGCGAAGCCCGCGGGCCGCGCTCACTTCGTGCGCGTCGCCCTCGAGCGCCGCGACGGCGAGCTCTGGGCGCGCGCGAGCGGCGAGCAGGGCTCGAACATCCTGCTCTCGCTCGTGCGCGCGGACGGGCTCGCGTACATTCCGCCCGAGGCGACGCGGGTCGCGCGCGGCGAGCGCGTGCCGGTGCAGCTCCTGTACGGCGATGCGCTCTCGGCCGAGCCGGGAATTTGAAGCTCACTCACGTCGAGGGCGCAGTGTTGTGCGGCGGCGCGTCGACGCGCATGGGGCGCGACAAGGCGACGCTCGAGTACCTCGGCGTTCCGCTCGCGCGCCGCGTCGCGGATGCGCTGGGCGCGTGCCTCGCGCGCGTGCGGCTCGTGGGGAAGGCCGGCGACCTGCCCGCGCTCGGCCTCGAGACCATCGTGGATCGGCACCCGGCGCGCGCGCCGCTCGTCGGGGTCGCGGCCGCGCTCGGCGCGTGCGAGGCGTCGGCCGTGCTCGTCGCCGCGTGCGACCTCGTGCATCTCGATTCGCGCGTCGCGCTCGCGCTGCTCGCGCTCGCGCCCGTCGACGGAGGCGCGGACGTGATCGCACCGCTCGGCCCGCGCGGCCCCGAGCCGCTGCTCGCGATCTACCGGCCGCGGCTCCTGCCCGAGCTCGAGCGGCGCATCGCGCGCGCCGAGCTCGGCCTGCAGGCGCTGCTGCGCGACGTCTCGACCCTGTTCATCCCCGAAGCCGACCTGCGCGCGCTCGATCCGACGCTGCGCTCGCTGACCAACGCGAACTCTCCAGGAGATCTGGAGTAGGCTCCGTCGCATGACGAACGATCTGGCCTGGCTGGATGCAGTAGGGCAGGCGGAGCTCGTGGCGCAGGGGAAGATCTCGCCGAAGGAGCTGGTCGAGGGCGCGATCGCGCGCATCGAGAAGCTGAACCCGGCGCTGAACGCCGTGGTCACGCCGCTGTTCGAGAAGGCGCGCGCCCAGGCCGCGTCGAACCTGCCGAACGGTCCGTTCCGCGGCGTGCCGTTCCTGCTCAAAGACCTGATCTGCGCGACTCGGGGTGACCCGCTGTACAGCGGCTGCCGGCTGATGAAGTCACTCGGCATGGTGTCGCCGATCGACACGAATCTCGCGGCTCGCTATCGCGCGGCCGGGCTCGTGTTCCTCGGCAAGACGGCGACGCCGGAGTTCGGACTCACCGCGACGAGCGAAGCGCTCGCGTACGGGCCGACCAAGAATCCCTGGGATGTGACTCGTTCGCCCGGCGGCTCGAGCGGCGGTTCGGCCGCGGCCGTCGCGTCGGGCATGGTTCCCGCCGCGCACGCGAACGACGGCGGCGGCTCGATCCGGATTCCGGCGAGCGCCTGCGGCATCGTCGGACTCAAGACGTCGCGCGGCCGCATCTCCCTCGGGCCGCTCGCGGGCGAAGGCTGGAACGGCCTCGCCGGCGAGCACGTCGTGTCTCGCGCGGTTCGCGACTCGGCGGCGCTGCTCGACGCGACGCAGGGCTACATGCCCGGCGATCCCTACGCCGCGCCGCCGCCGGAGCGGCCGTTCCTCTCGGAAGTGACTCGCGCGCCCGGCAAGCTGCGCATCGGCTTCATGGAGCGCTCGCCGACCTGGTCGAAGACGCCGCTCCACGCCGACTGCGTCGCGGCGGTGCGCGACGCCGCGAAGCTGCTCGAGTCACTCGGTCACTCGCTCGAGGCGAAACATCCGCCGGCGATCGACGATCCGTCGGTGGAGAAGACGCTCTTCAACATCATCATCGCGCAGACCGCCGGCCTGCTCGCGATGGTCGAGGGGACGATCGGCCGGCCGATCCGCCCCGACGAGGTCGAGGTCTGGACCTGGGCGCTGTACCAGGAAGGCAAGCGCGCGCCGATGCTCGACTTCCTGAACGCGATCGAGTGGCGCAACGTGATCTCGCGGTCCTTCGGCGAGTTCTACGCGTCGGGCTTCGATCTGCTGCTGACGCCCACCCTCGGCGCCCCGCCGCTGCCGCTGGGCGCGCTCACGCCGAAGGCAGACGCGCCGCTCGGCGCATGGGACAAGCTCAGCGGCTTCATCCCGTTCACGCCGGTCCAGAACATGACCGGCGAGCCGGCGATCTCGCTGCCCCTGCACTGGAATGCGTCGGGGCTGCCGATCGGCGTGCAGCTGGTCGCGCCCTGGGGCCGCGAGGATTTGCTGCTGCGCGTGGCGGCGCAGCTGGAGACGGCGCGGCCGTGGTCGGCGCGGCGCCCGCCCGTCAGCGCGTGAGCCCGACATGAAGTTCGGCGCGATGGTCGCGACCAAGATCGACGACTGGAAGCTGCTCGCCGAGTGTGAGTCACTCGGCTACGACCACGGCTGGGTGCCGGACTCGCAGATGATCTGGTCGGACTGCTACGCGACGCTCGCGCTCGCCGCGGCGAACACTTCGCGCATCAAGCTCGGCACCGGCGTCGCGATCGCGCCCACCCGGCTCGCGCCAGTGACCGCGCATTCGATCGCGTCGATCGCGCGGCTCGCGCCCGGTCGCGTCTTCCTGGGCATCGGCACCGGCCACACGGCGATGCGCGTGATGGGCATGAAGCCGATGGTGCCGCGCGAGTTTCGCGAGTATCTGCGCGTGGTGCGCGGACTGCTCGCCGGCGAGGAGGTCGAGTACACGCACGGCGCCGAGACGCGCGCGATCCGCTTTCTGAACCTCGACCGGAAGTTCGTCGAGCTCGCGCACCCGATTCCGATCTGGGTGGCGGCGAACGGTCCCGGCGCGCTGCGCGCCGCGGGCGCGTACGGCGACGGCCGCATCTCGGCGCTGAACGAGCCGCCCGAGATGACGCGCCGCAGCCTCGCCGCCATCGCGAACGGGGCGCGAGAGATCGGCCGCACCCTGCCCGCCGACTTCCACACCGCCGCGCTCACCACGGCGGTGGTGCTGCACCCCGGCGAGTCACTCGCGAGCGAGCGAATCATCGACGCCTGCGGTTCGCAGGTCGCGGCCGCCTGGCACTACGCCTGGGAGGGCTGGCGCATGAACCCCGAGGCCGGTCCACCCGTTCCGCCCGCGCTCGTCGGCCTGTTCGAGGAGTACTGCGCCTACGTCGACAAGATGGAGACGCCGCCCGAGAGACGGTATCTCCAGGTCCACGAGGGCCACTGCGCGTTTCTGGTTCCGGCGGAGCGCCGCTTCGTCACGCCCGAGGCGATTCGCACCTGGATCCTCGCCGGCACCCCCGAGGAGATCATCGGACAGCTGCAGAACGCCGAGCGCGCGGGTCTGCGCGAGATCACGCTGCTCCCGCCGATCGACTTCGCGCGCGACCTCTTCCGCGACTTCGCGAAGCAGGTCATCGAGCGCTACTGAGCGCGCCGATGAGCGTGTCGATCCGCGTCGGCGTGCTCGCCGATCGCGACGCCATCTTGGCCCTGAACCGCGCGGGCCAGCGACGCTCTTGCGTCGCCGAAGTCGACGGCGCGCTCGCCGGGTATCTCATCGCCTTCGGCGCCGGCTTCTCTGCGCTCTACGCGGACCTGGAGGGCGAGGCAGCGCGCCGCGACACTCCGCGCATCGTCTGCGAGCTGAACCTGCGCCCGCCCAACCCGCGGTCGCTCGCCTTCCACGAGCGACGCGGGTTCGAAGAAGTGGGTCGGATGGAAGTGAGTGACGGCCGCTTCGTGGCGTTGCTCGAACGTTCGATCGCGCGGCGCCCGCGAGTCTCCTAGAGCTTCAGATACACTCGCGTGCGCTCGAGCAGCGCGTCCTCGTCGGCGCTGCGGCGCGCGAAGCGCGCGCGGTCCAGCGCTTCGAGCAGGTCGACCGCCTCGCGCTCGGCGCCGCGCGCCCCGATCTCGGCCGGGGTCAGTGGCAGCGCGTCGAAGTGGTGCCGCGCGCCGACGCCGGCGCGGACCGCCCGAGCGAGGAGTGAGTGGAACTCGCTCGAGCCGCGCGCGGCGCGCGCTGCGTCGAACGCGAGGCGCGGCGAAGCGGCCGACGGACCGAGCGCGCGCGCGAGCTCGGCGCGCTGCCAGCGCCGCACGTACCAAAGGCTCGCGCCGAACAGCAGCGCCGCGCCGAGCAGGAACGGCCAGAGGTCGGACGACTCCGGTGCGAGCGGCGCGCGCTTCTTGAAGGGCGAGTGCGGCTCGGCGTCGGCGCCGCCCTCGAACACGTCGAACGCGAGCGCCTCGCTGCGCGCGGTCTCGAGGTGGCCAGTGTCCGGATCGAAATAGTCGAGCTCGAGCGGCGCCATGTGCACGCGTCCGGCGTGCGCGGGCACGAGCGCGTAGCGGAACGTGCGCCGCGTCGTGGCTCGACCGGCGTTCTCGCCGATCGAGAGGCGCGGCGCCTCGGGAAACACCTCGACGTCGTTGCCCAGCCGCTTTTCGAGCGCCGGCGCGGTCGCGTCCCAGACGTTCGCGTCGCCCGCGAAGTCGATCGTGACGGAGAGTGACTTGCCCAGGCGCACGCGATCGTCGGCGGGCGCGACGTGCAGCTCGAGCCTTCCGACGAGCACGTTCGGGGGAATGCCGTCGGGGAGCGGTCGCACGCGCAGGCGGGCGCCGGGCACCGGCAGCTCGCGCTGGGCGCCCCCGTCCCCGACGTACGTGAGCTTCGACGGCGCGATCTCGAGCTCGCCGGCGCGCGTCGGGAACAGCGCGCGCCGGAACTCCGTTCGGTGTTGGCCGCTCGGGTCGTCGGGTAGCGCGCGCGTCCCCAGGCGCTCGGCCCAGAAGCCGTCGAACGGCGGCGGCTCCCAGGTCGCGCGCGCGTCGCTCGGGTGCAGGATCTCGAGTGACATCACGACTTGCTCGTGCAGGACCACGCTGTCGCGGTCGAGGTGCACGCGCACTTCGAGCCCCGGCGCCTCGGCGCCCGGCGAGAGCCGAGGCGCGAGCGCCAACGCGAACGCCAACGCGAGCCGCGAGCAGAGGCGCGCTCGACTCACCACGTCTTCCCGCCCGGGCGTGCGCGTGCCTTGCCGCCGGTCGCGTTGGTCACTTGCTGGCGGAGGGCGTCGCCGACCGGCTCGTCGAGCGTGTCGAGCCAGCGCTGTGCCTCTTGCGGATCGAGATCGCCGTGCTCGGGCCGCGCGTCGGCGCGCTGTGGCCGCGACTCACTCGACTCGTTCTGGCCGGAGCCCTGGTCTTCGCGCTTCGGCTCGGTGGCCGGATCCGGCTGCGGCACCGGCGGAATCTCCTGAACGTGCGCGACCGCCCATTCGTAGTTGAACTTCGCCTCCAGGCTCGACGGGCGGGCGACCAGCGCGGCCCAGTACGCGTCGCGCGCCTCCTCGAAGTGCTGCTTCGCCGCGAACGTATTCCCCAAGTTGAAGCTCGCCGCGAAGCGCGCGTCGGAGTCGTCCGCGTCGAGGATGCGCAGCGCCTCGAGATACGCGCTCGCGGCTTGATCGAGGCGATCGAGGCGAAAGAGGGCGTTGCCGATGCGGATCGAGAGACCCGCGTCGCGCTCGCGCGTAGCCGCGGCCTCGTGATAGAGCGACAGCGCTTCGTCCGGCTTGCCCGCAGCGAGCGCCGCGTCGCCGCGCGCGATCAACGTCGCGGCGCCGAACGCACCGAAGCCGCCGAGCGCGAGCGCGAGCGCCGCGAGGGCGACGGCGCCGGCGCGGCGCGGAAGCCGAAGCCCGCGGCGAGTCACTGCTCGCCGCGCGCGGAACGCGCCACCAGAGAGCCACAGCTCGGCCGCGAGCGCGAGCGCCACGGCGAGCAGCACGGGCGCGAGCGGATCCGCGCGCCGCCGCTCCGGGGTCGGCGTCGCCGGCGCCTCGCGCGGCGGCAGCAGCTGCTCCGCTTTGGGCCGCTCCTCGATCTCGCGGAAGTAGATGCCGTCGGTCTCCTCGGCGATGTGGGCGAGCAAGCCGTCGTTGCGGCGCGAGATCGTGTTCTCGCCGCTGCGCACCGCCTCGGCCAGCGCCGCCTGACCCGGCACCGGCCCGCCCTCGGGCGTGCCGTAGCCGACGGCAACGACGCGCACCCCGAGCGCGTGCAGCTCGCCGATCTGTGACTCGGGCGGAGCGCCGAAGTCCTCGCCGTCGGTGAGCAGCAGCAAGGTGCGCGGCCGGCTCGAGCGCGGATCGAACGTGCGCCCGGCCTCGCTCAGCGCCCGCCCGAGCTCGGTGCCGCGAACCGAGATCACGTCGCTGTCGAGCGCCCGCAGGTAGGTCAGCACCGCGTCGCGGTCCTGAGTCAGCGGAAGCGCGATGAACGCCTCGCCGGCGAACACCACGAGCGCGAGCCGTTCGCCCTGCGCGCGCTCGACGACTCGCTCAGCGGTGCGCAGCGCGCGGCGCAGGCGCGACGGCGCGACGTCGGCCACGTCCATGCTCTGCGACACGTCGATCGCGATCACGACGTCCGCGCCGGCCCCGGACAGCTGCTCCGGCGTCGTGAGCGCAGCGCGCAGCGCGAAGGCGAGACCGACGGCAGCGAGTGACAGCGCGAGCGCGCGCGCTGGCCGCGCGCCGCGCGCCGGATCTCGGCCGAGCCACGCGCGCATCTCTCGCCCGCCGCGCAGCGCGGCTTGCGCGGCGAGCGCGGCGACGGCCAGCGCCGCGAGCCAGGGCCAGTCGAGCTCGCTCACGGCAGCCTCCGCACCAGCCCGTGCGCGAGGGCGGCCTCGCCCACGAGCAAGGCCAGCGCCAGCGCCAGCGTGAGCGGCGCGAGCGACGCGTGGCGGAAGCGCGGGTCGAGCGCGCGCGGGCGCGCCTCGAGTCGGTCGATCGCGTCGGCGACCGCGCGCAGATCCTCGGGCCGGCGCGTCCGGAAGAAGCGCCCGCCGGTCGCGTCGGATACTTGCTGGAGTGTCTCGCGGTCCAGGTCGACGCGCTCGAAGCGCATCGGCGCCTCGGCCCCGGGCTGCGCGAACGGCACGAGTCCCTCCGTGCCGATGCCGACCGAGTGGATGCGCACGCCGGCGAGCTGCGCGAGATCGGCCGCGGTCTTGGGCGCGAGCTTCCCGGAGTTGTTCCGCCCGTCGGTCACGAGCACCAGGATGCGCCGCGAGTCGTCGGGGCCGCCGGCCGAGCGCAGGCGGCGCGTCGCCAGCCCGATCGCCTCGCCGAGCGCCGTCGCGTCGCCGACCACGCCGACGTCCACGCGCTCGAGTGACTCGAGCACCAGCCGGTGGTCCACCGTGAGCGGGCACTGCGTGAACGCGTGCTCACCGAACACGACCAGGCCGATGCGATCGCCACTGCGCGCGCGCACGAAGTCCGCCACCACGCGCTTCGCGAGATCGAGACGAGTCACTTGGCGGCCGTCCAGCTCCGCGTCGAGCGCCAACATGCTGCCCGACGCGTCGAGCGCGATCACGAGATCGACGCCCGAGCCGTTCGCCGGGTTCTCCGCGACCAGCCCGACAGGCCGCGCCGCGGTCAGGGCAACGAGCGCGAGCGCGCCGAAGCGCAGGGCCAGCGATGCGACCCAGGGGAGATCGAGCGCGCCGAGAGATCCGCGCGCGCCGCCGGCGCTGGGCACGCGCACCCGGCGCGGCCCGCGCAGCGCGACGAGCAGTGCGAACGCGGCGACCGCCGCGAGGCCGAGCCACAGCACGAGCGGCGCCTCGACGGTGAGCGCGCGCGCCGACAGCGCGCTAAGCGCGAAGGTTCGCCACATACCGCACGCGTTCGCGGGCGCGCTCCGCCAGACCCGCGATGGCCGCGCGCGCCGGGTCGGGCGCGAAGCGCGCCCCCTCGAGGTCGCCGAGGATGCGCACGATGTCGCCGTCGACCTCCGCAGGCAGCTCGCCGGGAGTCACTGCGGCGGTCCTCACGTTCCAGCAGGCCTCCACGAAGCCGAGCAGCGCGGCGCGCACGCGCGTCGCGAAGCCGCGCGCGTCGCTCTCGCTCTCGACGCCGTCGAGCAGCGCGAGCGCGCCCCGGCCCGCCGTGAGCACGCGGCCGGCCCGCTCTCCCGCAGCGCGCGCCCGCCGGCGGAGCGAGCGAAACGCCAGCGCTCCGAGCGCGGCGCCGAGGGCGAGGAGCGCCCATACCCAGATCGGTGTGGGCTTCTCGGGCGGTGCGCCCCGGATGTCGAACACCGCCGCGCGCTCGGGCAGGTCGGCCTTCACCGAGAGCACCGGAAGCGGCACGCCGCCCACGCGCAACGCCTGCACG
>Ga0326726_10001579_pt1 | contig 21153 bp, 19 predicted proteins | sample MHFenrmetagenome_2_FD_207603 | JGI IMG/M metagenome (GOLD analysis project Ga0326726, IMG submission 207603) | Lab enriched peat soil microbial communities from Michigan Hollow, Ithaca, NY, United States - MHF15MN | ecosystem: Environmental > Terrestrial > Soil > Wetlands > Peat | place: USA... | reverse complement strand
TTTCGATAACGGTGTTCGAGTCGGGGAGAACTTCGTCGATGTCCTCTTCGTCCCGGATGAGCTGCCGGATCGTCTCCACGAAACGGTCGGGGTCCACCGGCTTCTCGAAGTAGTCCGACGCGCCGAAAGAGGAGATCGCCTCGTGGCGGTATTGCGGCCCCTTGTAAAGACCGGTCACGATCACGACCGGAACCTGGCCGCCGGATTCCTGGGTGATTTTTTTCGTCAGGTCAAAGCCGTGGATCTTGGGAAGCATCGCTTCCAGGATCACCAGGTCCGGTTTCTCCGAACGGAATTTCTCGTAGCCCGTCTGGCCGTCGGAGGCGGTGACGACGTGGATCTTCTGCGATTTGATCAGCTTGGTCAGGGAATCCAGGCTCGGCGTGTCATAATCGACGATCAGGATCTTTTTGTCGGCCATGGGCGATTACTTAATGTATTGAAAATCCGGGGCCGTGTCAAACCCCGGGGTCCCGGCTCGTGCGGCGCGGGAGGCCTGAGCGCCCGGCCGGCCCCGCCTATTTCCTCAGCTTCCTGATCGAGAGGAAGGCGGCGATAACGCCGAGGACGCCGAGCGCGAAGAGGAAGATTTTTTTGATGCGCATCGCGGGCAACCTTATTCTCCCTGAAGGTGGAATTATAGACGGACGAAGGCCCTTCGTCAACGCCAGGCCCGCCCCCCCGGAGTAGCCCCCGCGCCGCAAAAGCGGTAATATAGGCGCCGGCGGGAAGGCCCCCCGTGAGCCCGGAGCAATGAATAAATCGCGAAGACACGCCCTCGGCCAGCATTTCCTGGCCAGCCTGGCCGTTCTCCGGAAGATCGTCGATGTCATTTCACCCCGGAAAGATGAGGTCCTGCTCGAAATCGGCGCCGGGAGAGGAGCCCTGACGGTCGCCCTGGCGGAAAGGGCCGGCCGGGTCATCGCGGTCGAAAAGGACGAGCGGCTCGTCCCGGACCTCGAGAAATCGGTCCCCGCGAACGTCGAGGTCGTCCGTGCCGACGCCCTGACTTTCGATTTCCGCGGCCATCTCGGGGCGGCCGGCATCCGGACGGTGCGGGTGGTGGGGAACCTGCCGTACTCGATCTCCTCTCCTTTCCTCAGGCGGATCCTCGCGGAGCGCGACCTTTTCACCGGCTGCGTGTTCCTCCTCCAGAAGGAGGTCGCGGCGCGCATCCCGGCCGGCCCCGGGTCAAAAAGATACGCGCCCCTGTCCATTCTCCTCCAGAATTACTACGAGGCCCGCGTCGAGTTTACGGTCGCCCCGGGCTCCTTCTCGCCGCCGCCGAAGGTCCAGTCCGCCCTCCTCTCCCTCCGCCGGAGGCCGTCACCGCTCCTGGCCGTCGTCGACGAGCCGCTTTACGGCGCTTTTCTTCAGGCCGCGTTCGCGGAGCGCCGCAAGCTCCTCTGGAAGAACCTCGAAAAGCGGGCCGGCGCCGAAGCCCTGGCCGCCGCCTTTGAGCGTTGCAGCCTGACGAGAAACGCCCGGGCCGAGGAGCTTACGCCAGACCAACTCGCCGAGCTTTTCGAGGCCATTCGCCCGTTTTTCAGCGGAGTCTCCGGCCGGGCCCCTTATCCCCGCTAACCGTAATTATGCTATAATCGCGGCGTGAAAAAGCCGAAGAAGGGGGCCGCGAACGGCAAGCCCTCGGCCAGGAAGCAGAGCCGCGCCGTCGAGATCATCGGTCTCCTTCTCCTTTTCTTGGCCATCTTCTCCCTGATCAGCCTGGTCAGTTACGACTCCAAGGACCCCTCGTTCGCCAACGTTACGCCGGGCCGTCACGTCACTAATTTCGCCGGACATGCCGGCGCCTACTTCGCCGACGCCCTGCTCTGGTTCCTGGGGTTCGTGGTCTTCCTGCTTCCGTTCGGTATCGGCTACGTCGCCGTCAAGGCCGTCCTCCGCGGCACCGGCGGCGGGCTGCTGCGCCGCCTGGGCTTCGTCTTCCTGTTCTTTTTGATCATCTGTCCGCTGGCCGCGCTTCTCTTCCAGAAGATCCCCTTCAGGGGCACGGTCATCCAGGCGGGGGGCATCACCGGCTACTTCGTCTTGAATTTTCTCGAACGGTACCTCAACACGGTCGGCTCATTCATTTTCCTCCTGGCCGCGTTCGGCCTCTTCCTCCTCTTCTCTACCCGTTGGTCCCTGGCCAAGACGCTCCATTTCTTCAAGGGCACTTTCGATTCGACCTTCAAGGCGGTCCGGATCCGGGTGACCCGTTACCAGAAATCCAAGGAGCGGGACAAGATGAGGGAAAAGGTCATGAAGAAATACGCGGAGCCGGCTGAGCCGCCCGCGGCGAAAGAGCCCGAGGAAAAGGTCGACCGCAAGGCCGAGAAGAAAGACGAAAAAGAAAGAAAGAGGGAGGAGAAAGAGGCCCGAAAGGCGGCCCGCGAAGCGGCCGCGGCGCCTAAAGCGGTGGCCCCGCCGCCACCCGAAAAACTCCTTTTCCCGGACCTCGGGAAGAAGGGCGAATACAGTTTCCCGCCGTTCAACCTCCTCGACCCAGGGAAGCCGGCCGAGAAGATCGACAAGGAAGAGCTCTACGACAAGAAGCGGCGCATCGAGGAGAAGCTCAAGGAGTTCGGCATCGAGGGCGAGGTCAGGGAATATCACCCCGGGCCCGTGATCACGACCTACGAGTTCTACCCGGCCCCGGGGATCAAGGTCAGCCAGGTGGCCAACCTCACCGAGGATCTTTCGCTGGCCCTGGAGGCCGAGTCCGTGCGCATTCAGCGGATCCCCGGCAAATCTTCGCTCGGCGTCGAGATCCCGAACAACAAGCGGGAGATCATCAAGCTCCGCGACATCATTGAATCCGAGAGATTCCTCGGCTCGCCCTCCAAGCTCACCTTTGCCTTGGGCAAGGACGTCCACGGAGGCGTGTACGTCACGGACCTGGCGGTCATGCCCCACCTCCTCATCGCCGGGTCGACGGGGACGGGCAAGAGCGTCGCCCTCAACGCCCTCATCGCCAGCATGCTCTACAAGGCCACCCCGGAAGAGGTGAAACTGGTCCTTATCGACCCCAAACGCCTCGAGTTCACGCTCTACGAAGATGTCCCCCACCTTCTCTGCCCGGTCATCAACGACCCCAAGAAGGCTCACGTCGTCCTCATGGACATCGTCCGGAAGATGGAGGAGCGCTACAAGAAGCTCCAGGGCATCAAGGTCCGGAACATCGACCAGTACAACCAGCAGATGAAGCAAATCCTGGCCGAGAAGAAGGGCCGGCTCAGCGACGAAGAGAAGGAGGCCTTCCAGCCCCTCCCCTACATCGTCATCATCATCGACGAACTGGCCGAGCTGATGATGGTCGGCGCTCAGGAGGTCGAGTTTTTCATCGGCCGGCTGGCCCAGCTCGCCCGCGCCGTCGGCATTCACCTCGTCATGGCGACCCAGCGGCCCTCCATCGACGTCATCACCGGGACGATCAAGAACAACTTCTCCTGCCGCGTCGCGTTCCGGGTCCCCTCCAAGGTGGATTCGCGAATCATCATCGACACGATCGGCGCGGACAAGCTCCTCGGGATGGGCGACATGCTCTTCCTGCCGCCCAATTTCCCGCGCCTCGTGCGCCTCCACTGCGCCTACATCTCCATCCCCGAGGTCCGCCGCCTGGTCAAGTTCGTCAAGAGCCAGGGGACGCCGACCTTCGACGAGAGGATCGTCCAGGCGGTACGCGGCGGCGCCGACCGGATGTGGGACGAGTCGGGCGAAAAGGACGAACGGTACGAGGAGGCCGTCCAGCTGGTGCTGACCACCGGCCAGGCCTCGGCGTCCTATCTCCAGAGGCGGCTCAAGCTGGGGTATGCCCGGGCGGCCCGGATCATCGACCAGATGGAGCAGGAAGGCTTGATCGGCGCTTCGGAGGGGAGCAAGCCCCGCGAGATTCTCGTCGACCGCAAGGCCTACCTCAAGGACATGGACCGCGGGAAGCTCAAGAGGGAAGAGTTCTGACCCGTCAGTGGACGGTCGGGAGCGAGGCCAGCCCGGCCGTCTCCAGCCCGGCCCGGCGCCAGGCGCTGACGGGCACGCTCAGAAAAACGTCCACAATGGCCGGGTCAAACTGACGGCCGCCGGCCCGTTCGATTTCCCCCGATGCCTCTTCGAACGGCCGGCCGCGCCGGTACACCCGGTCTGACGTCATCGCGTCCAGGGTGTCGGCCAGGGCGAAGATCCTGGCCCCGAGCGGAATCTGGTCGCCGGCCAGGCCGGCGGGGTACCCGCGGCCGTCGAAACGCTCATGGTGGCAAAGGACGATCCCGGCCGCCGCCCGCAGGAACCCGAATTCCTCGATCATGCAGTAGCCGGCCACTGGGTGTTCTCGGACGATTTCCCGTTCGACTTCCGTCAGGGGCCCGCCCTTCCGCAGGATTTCGGGGGGGACGACGGCTTTCCCGACGTCGTGAAGAAGCGCCCCCCGCTCTAGATCCAGGAGAAATCCCGCCTGTTCGATGCCGAGGACCCTGGCCAGAAGCACGGCGTAGCCCGCCGCCGTTCGGGAATGCCTGGCCAGGTCGATGCGCGGGTCGGCGGCGGACACGAAATAGAGGAGCCCCGAAGTCAACCAGATATCGCGCCCGGACCGCCCCCCGGGAAAGCCGGGGGCAACCTGGGTCAGGCGGCCGCAGGAGGCATCCAGTTGCCGCAGGACGCGCCGCGCTCCGCTGATCCTGGCGTTCCGTCCCGGATCCTCCCCGGCCGGACCGTGTGTGAAAAATGAACAGTTCGATCTCATCGTGGCTGCCTCGGCGCCGGAAAGCCTCCCGCCCCGGGCGGGGCCTCCGAATCCTCTTTGGAAGGCAGGAGGTTAGTCGCCAGGGGTGAGGAAAGATTGACTCCGGGAGAGGTTGCGCGGTTTTTCGGCGCACCCGTATAATAAGGGTGCCGTGGAAAGCGAGAAAAAAGACCTCCCGCTCGACGAGGCCATCCTCCAGTACAGGACCGTCATATCTTTCCGGGTCCGGAGGGCCCTCGGGAGCTCGACGCCCGACTGGGAGGACGTCGTCGACGAGATCCTCATGCAGGCCATCGAAAAGGTCAAGTCAGGGTCCTTCAGGGGAGACAGCTCCGTCGGCACCTTCCTCTACACCATCACCAGCCGCCGGATCATCGACCATATCCGCCAGAAGACCAAAGTCCTCCGCCACGCCCCAGAACCGGCGCCCTTCCCGGACCCCCACTTCGAGGCCGAGGGGCGGGAGCGGGCCAGGCAGATCTCCGAGGCCGTGGAGAAGCTCAAGCCCAAGTTCCGGGACGTCCTGTATCTTTATTATTATAAAGAACTTTCGAGGGACGAGGTGGCCCGGGAGCTGGGCATCTCGCCGCGCCGGGTCAGCGAGCGGGTGAACTACGCGATTAAGCTCGTCAAGAAGACCGTCAAGCCCTGATTTTTTCCATTTTTCTTCCCCCCGGGCCGACTAAAATGTTGAAAATCACGTAAGGTGTCGGACATGAGCAAATGCCGGTATGAAGACCTGATCGACGGATATCTCCTGGATAAACTGAAGCCCGAGGAGCAGACCGATTTCGAGGAGCATTACTTCATCTGCCGCTCCTGCTTCAGCAAGATGTCGGAGCGCGACGAGATCATTCAAGTCCTCAAAAAAGAGGGCATGTTCAACGCCCCCGGGGAATACAGGTTCGAGGATTCCAAGGGGGAATCGTGGCTGGACCGGGTCGCGGTCTTCCTCACCCCCCGCCGGTGGGTCGCCATCGGCGTCTCGGCCGCGGCGATCGTCCTGGCGGTCTGGCTCCTCATCCCCCGGACCGGGGGTGTTCCGACGCCCTTCGTCCTCACCGGGGACTCGACCGTGCGCGGCGGCGCCTTGACGATCCTCTCGCCAGTCGCCGACGTGAAGGACATCCCCGCCTTTCTCGAATGGAAAGCGGTCGGGGACGAACTCGAGTACAAAGTATCCTTGTCCGGGAAAGTCTCCCTCATGAGCGCCTCGACCAAGGAAACCCGGATGGACCTACCCGACAACGTCAAAACCAGGATCAAGCCCGGCGTGACGTATTCCTGGCAGGTTCAGGCGTTCAAGGCCGATGGGACGCTCGTGGCCGTATCCGGGCGCGTCAAGTTCAGGGTCGTCCCCAAGTCCTGAGGACTCCCCTTTCCGCGGCCGGTCATCCCGTCAATCCCCTTCGCCGGGTCCCCGAGAGCCTCAGTCTTCGATTTCGCGGTCGTTGTCCTCGGTGTACAGTCGGCCACGGCTCTGTTCCTCGAATCCGAGGCAGCACATCAGGCGGCCGCACAGCCCGGAGATCTTCGTGGGGTTGATGACGATCTGCTGTTTGCGGGCCTTCTGGATCGTCACGGGCTCGAACGTCCGCATGAAGCTCGTGCAGCAGAGGCTCCGGCCGCAGACGCCGAGGCCGCCGATCATCTTGGCCTCGTCCCGAACTCCGACCTGACGCATCTCGATCCGCATCCGGAGTTCCTTGGCCAGATCCTTGACAAGCTGGCGGAAATCGATCCGGCCGTCGGCCGTATAATAGAAGATCCCCTTCTTTTCGCTGAAAAAGTAGCGGACCGAGACGAGCTTCATGGGCAGGGCGCGGCCCTGGATCCGCTGGAGGCAGAACTCGAAGGCCCTCGCTTCCTTCTCCCTCAACCACTCGAATTTCCGGATGTCGTCCTCGGTGGCCTTGCGCACGACCGGCACGGCGCACTGGGCCGCCTTCGGGTTCTTGCACATGAGGCTCGCGTCGTCGACGACGAGGGCCAGGTCCCCGCCGAGCTCGGACTCGACGATGCACCGGTCACCCTTCTGGAGGGACAGGTCGCCGGGGTGGGCCCGCATCACGCGGCCGGATGTCTCACTCTGAACACAGATGATGTCAGGCATGGCTCAATTCTCCAAAGTTCGAAAAAAAAGTCGCCGCCAGCAAGTTCTTGTTCAAGTTCCTGGGAAGCTCGGAAAGAACGAACTCGAGCTCCGCGAGGAGCGCCGCCGCCCGGCGGACGGGAAGCGTCCCGGACACCTCCCGCAGCTGGGCCTCGTAATCCGGGTTCAACAGGAACCGGACATCCCCGCCGAGCCCGAGGAGGACGACATCCCGCGTGAAGGAGGAAAACATCTCCAGCGTTTCGCCGAATTCCTCCTGCGAGGATTTGGCGACCGTGCCGAACCGGTCCAGGAAGGCCGACGCGCCGCGGCCGGAAAGCATCGCCTCGTAGAGCCGCCAGGAGGTGTCCTTCAGGCCCTGGACGTCCTCCCACTCGAGATCCATGGCCCGCTCGAGGTTCCCGTCCACGAGCAGGGACAGGATGCGGGCCTGGGCGGCCGGGTAATCGCGGTCCATCAGGATCTCCTCGATCTCCTCTTTGCTGATGGCCGAAAAGGCCAGGGTTTGGCATCGGGAGAGGATGGTCGGCAGGAGGAGGAACGGGCTCGACGTCACGAGGATGATGTGGGAAAAGAGCGGAGGTTCTTCGAGAACCTTGAGGAGGGAGTTGGAGGCGTCGCCGCTCATCTCCTCCGCGTCCGCTAGAATGAAGACCCGTTTCTTCGCGGCGAGCGGCCGCAGGTAGGCCATCTGCCTCAGGAGGCGGATCTGGTCGATGGCCAAGGCCTTTTTGTCGGCTCCCGTCTCGATCTCCATGACGTCGGGAAAACGGCCTTCGTCGATCGCCCGGCACGAGGAGCACCGGTCGCACGAATCGCCGGTCTTCTCCAGGCAGTTCAGCGCCTTGGCCACGGTTATGGCCATTTGCCGCTTGCCGATCCCCTCGGGGCCGCAGAACAGGAGGGAGTTCGGAACCCGCTCCCGCTCCAGGGCCAGCTTCAGGATCTTCTTGACCCGGCTGTTGCCCGCGATATCCTTGAAGGCCATGATGCCTCAGCCGTCCTTTCTGTCCGGGGCGCCGTCGCGCAGGGCCTTTTTCAAGTACGGGGCCGTGTAAGAGCCGGCCGCCTCCGCGACGGCCTCCGGCGTCCCCTGGGCCACGATGCGGCCGCCGTCCTCACCGCCCTCCGGACCCAGGTCAATAATATAGTCGCAATACTTGATGACTTCAAGGTTGTGCTCGATGATGATGACCGAACTGCCGAGGCTCACGAGCTCCGAGAGGACCTCGAGGAGCTTGCGGACGTCGTCGAAATGAAGCCCTGTCGTCGGCTCGTCCAGGAGGTAGAGGGTCCGGCCCGTGTTCCGTCGGCCGAGCTCCTTCGTCAGCTTGATCCTCTGCGCTTCGCCTCCGGAGAGCGTCGGGGCCTGCTGGCCCAGCCGGATATAGCCGAGGCCCACCCGCTTGAGCGTGGCCAGCTTGCGCTTGAGCTGGGGATGGGCCTTAAGCAGTTCATAGGCGTCGTCGACGGTCATGGCCAGGTAATCGGCGATCGTCCGCCCTTTGTACATGACGGCGAGGGTTTCCTTGTTGTAGCGTTTTCCCTCGCAGCGGTCGCAGGTCACGAACACGTCGGGGAGAAAATGCATTTCGATCTTCTTGACGCCCGCCCCCTCGCATTCCTCGCAGCGGCCTCCGGAGACGTTGAAGCTGAAGCGGCTGGCCGAGTACCCTCTCATCCGCGCTTCGGCTGTCCGCGAGAATAGCTCCCGGAGGGCGGTGAACAGCCCGGTGTAGGTCGCGGGATTGGACCGCGGCGTCCGGCCGATCGGTTTCTGGTCCACGGCAACGACTTTGTCGATCTGCTCGACGCCCTCCATGGCGGCATGGCTCCCCACGCGGTGCTTCGCGTTATAGATCCTGTTGGTCAGGCCCTTGAACAGAATGTCGTAGACCAGGGTGCTCTTGCCGGAGCCGGAGACGCCGGTTACGGCCGTCATGACGGAGAGCGGCAGCCGGACGTCCATCCCTTTCAGGTTGTGCTCGGTGGCCCGCCGGACGGTCAGCCAACCGGACGGCGCCCGCCGGGCCCTCGGGATGGGCACCTTCCGTTCGCCCCGCAGATATTTCGCGGTCAGGGAATCCGGCGATTCGAGGATCGCGGAGAGCGGGCCTTCCGCGACCTTATGGCCCCCCGCTTCTCCCGCGCCGGGCCCGAGGTCGAGGATGAAGTCCGCGGCCCGGATGGTCTGCTCGTCGTGCTCGACGACGACGATGGAGTTTCCTTCGTCACGGAGGTTTTTGAGGAGCGAGATGAGGCGGCCGTTGTCCCGTTGGTGAAGTCCGATCGTGGGTTCGTCGAGGACGTAGAGCACCCCCCGGAGCCGGGACCCGACCTGGGCGGCCAGCCGGATCCTCTGGGCCTCCCCGCCGGAGAGCGAGGCCGTCGTCCGGTTCAGCTGGAGGTATGACATGCCTAGGTCCTCCATGATGTCCAGCCGGGCGCCGATCTCCTTCAGGATCCTCGAGGCGATGATCCGTTCGGCCGGGGGAAAATCGAAGATCCCGACGACGCGGAGGAGGTCCTTGATGGCCAGCTCCCCGACCTCGTGGATGTTCATCCCGCCGACCTTGACCGAAAGGCTTTCCTTCTTCAGCCGGGCTCCCCGGCATTGCGGGCAGACGTCGTCGGTGAGTTCGACTTCTCCCCGCTCGTCGAGCGCCGTTTCATAGCCCAGGCCGTGGCAGGCGGCGCACGCCCCGTAGGGACTGTTGAAGGAAAAATTGCGGGGTTCGAGCTCGGGCAGGCTGACCTCGCAATACGGGCAAAGGAGGCTCAGGGAAAAGAAGCGCTCGCGGCCGGAATCGTTGACGGCCAGGACTTCGCCGTTCGAAACCTCCAGGGCCTTCATGACCGCATCCTGGAGCCGCCGCTCCGATTCGGGCCCGACCTTGATCGTGTCGACGAGGACTTCGATCGTGTGCTTCCGGGTCTTTTCGAGCATGATCTCGTCTTCGAGGCCATGGAGGGCGCCGTTGACGCGGACCCTGAGAAATCCCTTTTTCCGCAGCCGCTCGAAAAGCCGGATATACTCCCCTTTGCGGCCCTTGATCAGGGGGGCCAAGATCCTCAACTTTTCCCCGGGGAAGATCTCCGTGATCTTCTTAAAGATCTGCTCGGGCGTCTGGGAGCTCACGGCCCGGCCGCAGCTCGGGCAGTGGGGCGTGCCCACGCGGGCGTAGAGGAGCCGGAAAAGGTCGTAGACCTCGGTGATGGTCCCCACGGTCGAACGGGGGTTGGTCGAGATCGTCTTCTGGTCGATGGAGATCGCGGGCGAGATCCCCTCGACGGATTCGACCTCGGGTTTCTCCATCTGCTCGATGAACTGCCGGGCGTACGTCGAGAGGCACTCGATGTAGCGGCGCTGGCCTTCCGCGAAAATCGTGTCGAAGGCGAGCGACGATTTGCCCGAACCGGACGGGCCGGTGACGACGATCAGCCTGTTCCGGGGCAGGCTCACGTCGATACCCTTCAAATTGTGCTGGGCCGCCCTCTTGATGCGTATTTCCGTCAGCATAACTTTCTATTTTAGCATATTTCGCGGGAAAGAACGGAAAGGAAGATCCGGTCCCGTCGGCCGCGCATTTGACCCCTGCGCCCGATTTCATTAGGATGATGTGAGCCGCATGTCCAACCAAGAGAAAATCCTCCGCTCGATCGAGCTCCTCAAGGAGATCGGCTACCGGACCGATTCCATCTGCGCCATCAAGCACTTGCCCGCCCAGGAGGGACAGTACCGCGAGTATCCTGACGGCGTCCATCCGGCCCTTCGCGAGGCCCTCGGGCAAAAAGGGTTTCACCGGCTCTATTCCCACCAGCGGTCCTGCTGGGACGCGCTCCGGGAAAAGAAAAACGTCGTCGTCGTGACGCCCACGGCGTCCGGGAAAACGCTCTGCTACAACCTCCCGGTGCTTGATGCCATCCTCAAGGATCCGTCCAGCCGGGCCCTCTACCTTTTCCCGACCAAGGCCCTCTCGAACGACCAGCGGGCCGAGCTCGACGACACCAACGCCCGCCTGCCCGAGGAGATCCGCGTCTTCACCTACGACGGAGACACGCCCCAGGACGCCCGCAAGGCCATCCGGGCGCGTGGCCATATCGTCCTCACCAACCCCGACATGCTCCACTCCGGAATCCTCCCCCACCACACGAAATGGATCAAGCTCTTCGAGAACCTTAAGTACGTCGTCATCGACGAGCTCCACAGCTACCGCGGCATCTTCGGCAGCCACCTGGCCAACGTCCTGAGGCGCCTGCGCCGGGTGGCCCGCTTCTACGGCTCGGACCCGCAATTCATCCTGTGCACAGCCACGATCGCCAACCCGGGCGAAATGGCCGAAAAGATGATCGAGGCCCCGGTGACGCTCGTGGACGACAACGGTGCCCCGCGGGGCGAGAAGTACTTCATTTTCTACACGCCGCCCGTCGTCAACGCGGCCCTGGGCATCCGGAAGTCTTACGTCAACGAGTCCCGCCGGGTTGCGTCGATCTTCCTCAAGAACCAGCTCCAAACGATCGTTTTCGCCGGGAGCCGCCTGATCACCGAGGTCCTCCTCACCTATCTCAAGGCCGACATCGAAACGAGCATCCAAAAAGAGGGCCTCGTCCGGGGCTACCGGGGCGGCTACCTCCCGCTTGTGAGGCGGGAGATCGAGAAGGGCATCCGGAGCGGCGCGATCCTGGGCGTCGTGTCGACGAACGCGCTCGAGCTCGGCATCGACATCGGCACCCTCGACGTGGCCGTTCTCGCCGGCTATCCCGGGACGATCGCCAGCACCTGGCAGAGGGCCGGGCGGGCCGGCCGCAAGACGGGGACGTCAGCGGCGGTCCTCGTCGCGACGAGCTCGCCGCTCGACCAGTTCATCATTCACAACCCGGAATACTTTTTCTCCAAGTCCCCCGAAATGGCCCTCATCAACCCGGACAACCTCTCCATCCTCGTCAGCCACGTCGAGTGCGCCGCTTTCGAACTGCCCTTCGTGGACGGCGAGAAGTTCGGGAGGGCGGACATCTCGGGCATCCTCCAGTTCCTCGAGGAGGACAAGCTCCTCCACCATTCCCAGGACAAGTGGTTCTACACCTCGGACGCCTACCCCGCCGACGCCGTGAGCCTCCGGAGCATCAGCTCCGACAACTTCGTCGTCGTCGACCAGACGGGGCCGGCCAGGGCCATTGCCGAGGTCGACTTCACGTCGGCCCTGACCGCCCTCCATCCCAAGGCCATCTACATCTGCGAGGGCGAGCAGTACTTCGTGGAGAAGCTGGACTTCGAGGAGCGGAAGGCGTACGTCAAGAAGACCGACGTCGATTACTACACGGACGCCATCGACTATACCAAGATCAAGGTCCTCGATATCTTCGACAAGAAATCGCTCGGCGACTGTCGCGTCTCCCACGGCGAGGTCCACGTCGCGACCCAGGTCGTCGGCTTCAAGAAGATCAAGTTCCACACCATGGAAAACGTCGGCGCCGGGGACCTGAGCCTGCCCGAAAACGAGATGCACACGACCGCCTACTGGCTGACCATCCCCGCCGCGCTCCTCCAGGCCATCCCCTATCCGTCCGAACAGCGGGTCAACGGGCTTTTCGGCCTCTCCTATCTCCTCCACCACGTCTCGCCCCTGTTCATGATGTGCGACCTCCATGACGTCGGGGTTTCGATCGGCGACAACTCGACCGGCGAGTCCATCCCGCCCCGGAATGTCCCCGTCCGGACGCAGGGACAGGACGAGATGCCGACCGTCATGGAGCCGGACTTCGAGCCGAATATCTTCATTTACGACAATTACCCCGGAGGGATCGGCCTCAGCCCGTCGCTTTTCGCCCTCGAGGATCGGCTCCTCGACCACGCGTTGAAGACCCTCGACGCCTGCCCCTGCCGGGACGGCTGCCCGTCCTGCGTCGGCGCGACCAACGAAAGCGGCCGGGACGCCAAGAGAGTCGCCCGCGAAATCCTCGTCCGCCTCCTCGGCGCCGCGCCGGCCGGGCCCGCGCCCGGGCTCGTCAACTGAGCGGCCGGAGGTCAAGAGGCATCAAGAAGGGGTCAGGTCTATTTTCTTCCAAAAAAAGTGGAAGAAAATAGACCTGACCCCTTCTTAATGCCGGCGGTTTGTTGACAGCGAATAGCCGCTATGCTAATTTTGGATGGATCATTATGAATATCAACATCTTCAAAATTATCTCCGACGCCGACATCGTCGTCCTGCTGATCCTGCTCCTCCTCGTCTTCTTCTCCGTCTTCTCCTGGGCCATCATCATATTCAAACGAAAGACCATCAAATCGGCATTCCGGCAGTCCGAGAAGTTCCTGGAGTCCTTCCGCAAGAGCAAGAGCCTGAGCGACGTAAACGAGGCGTCCCGGAAGTACCGGGCCAGCCCCCTCGCGGCCATCTTCCAGGCCGGCTACAAGGAGCTCGCCTACCAGAGCAAGTCGACGTCCGGCGACGGCTGGACCGGCGAAAAGACCGACAGCCTCAACCGCGCCCTGCTCAAGGCCTCGAATGCGGAGGTCTCGCGCCTCGAGAAGATGATGTTCTTCCTGGCCACGACCGGGAGCGTCTCGCCATTCATCGGCCTCTTCGGGACGGTCTGGGGGATTATGATTTCCTTCGAGCGCATCGGGACGCTCCGGTCGGCGAGCCTCCAGGTCGTCGCGCCCGGGATCGCCGAAGCCCTGATCGCCACCGCGGTCGGCCTCTTCGCCGCAGTCCCGGCCGTCATCGCCTACAACTACTTTCTGGGCCGCATCAAGGACCTCATCGCCGACATGGAAGATTTCTCCCTGGAATTCCTGAGCATCGCCGAGAGACTCCATGGCTCTTAGCACCCAGTCCATGCCTTCGTCGTCCCGGGGACGGAGGCAGGTCGGCACCTCCATGTCGGAGATCAACGTCACCCCGTTCGTCGACGTCATGCTCGTCCTCCTCGTTATCTTCATGGTCACGGCTCCCATGATGCAATCCGGCATCGGCATCAACCTGCCCCAGGCCGAGACGGACTCCAAGCCGGCGGAGGAAGGGCTGACCCTGACCGTCACCAAGGACCAGTACATCCATATCGGCGAAAACACTTACAACATCAACCTGCTGGAGCGCCGCCTGACGGAGTATTTCGTTAACAGGCCCAAAAAGGTCGTCTACCTTCAGGCGGACGAGGCCCTTCCCTTCGGCGTCATCGTGCGCATCATGGACATCACTAAGAAAGCGGGCATCGAGGTGATCGGGATCATCACCGAGCCCATCGACGTCAAAGACAAGAAAAAATGACCGCGGCAATCCGGGGGACACCCAGAGCCTTCCGGAGGGCCCTGCTCTTTTCTGGCCTTCTCCACGCCGGGCTCATCGTCTTCATCGTGGCGTCGCCCGACTTGTCCAAATCCGCCCCGAAGGGACTCATTCAATATGTGAATTTCATCGGCACCCCGGGGGGAGGAACGGGCGGAGGCGGCGATACCGGCGCCCCGCAGGCTCAGCCCCTCCCGCCGCCGAAAACGAAGGACTCGCTCCGCGACCTGACCTTGCCCGCGAAGGCCAAGGCCGACGAAAAGCCCGGGATGCGCCATCCCGTCGACAAGCCCAAGACGGCCAAGAAGGTCCCGGAGAAGAAGGCGGCCATCACCAAGCCGCAGCCCTCGACCACCGCGCCGGCGGGGGCCAAAACCGCGGCGGCCGGCCCGGCGTCGGGCCAGCCCGGCGGGCAGGGCCCCGGCTACGGCCTGCGCTTCGGGACCGGGCCGGGCAGCGGCGGCGGAACGGGTGGCGGGACCGGCGGCGGCTCCGGCGAGCCGTTCGGCGTATCCGGTTTTCCCTTTACCTACTACCTCCAGTTCCTCTCCGACAAGGTTTCGTCGAGCTGGTTCACCTCTCTCGTCGACCCCGGCGTCAGCGGCGTGTTCCAGACCCAGGTTTACTTCAAGATCTTCCGGAACGGCCAGGTGGGCGACCTCAAGGTCGAGGTCTCGAGCGGCGTCCCCGCTTTCGACCTTTCGGCCCTCCGGGCCATCCAGACGGCCGCTCCGTTCGCGCCCCTTCCGAGCGAATACGACGGCCAGTATCTCGGCATCCATCTCATATTCGAGCATTCCCGATGATGAAAAAGACATTGGCGACCGGATTTCTCTTCCTCCTCGCGGCCCTGGTCCTCGCGGCCCAGCAGGAAGTCAGCATCAAAATCACCGAGGGCATGCCCATGGTCTCCGTGGCCCTCCCCGCGTTCCTGGTGCGCTCGGCCTCCCCGCAGGCCAAGGCGGCGGCCGAGGAGATCCAGCAGACCCTGGCGGACGATATCAAGTACAGCCGCATCTTCCAGCTGCTCCCCCAGGAGTACTACGGCTATATCCGCCCTCTCAACACGGACAAAATCTTTTTCAAGGACTGGGACTCGATCCAGGCCAAGCTCCTGGTCACCGGAGAGGTCCGGGACGACGACGCGGGACGGACCATCTTCGACGGCAAGCTCTACGACGTCAAGAGCGAACGGTTCATCGTCGGCAAGCGCTACCAGGCCGACAAGAGCGCCCTCCGTCTCATCGCCCACAGGATGGCCGACGAGCTCATGAAACTCTACGGCGAAAAGCCGGTCTTCTCGACCCGCGTGGCCTTCGTCTCGAACCGCGACGGGAACGATGAGATCTACATCATGGACTGCGACGGCGCGAACCAGACGCGGATCACGTTCAACAAGGTCAAGGATTACATGCCGGCCTGGTCGCCCGACCAGCGTTCCATCGCCTTCACCTCCTACCGGCGGGGAAACGCCGACCTCTTCATCCGGAACATCTACGACGGGAAGGAAACTCTCGTCTCCGGCAAGGGGACGAACTACTCCCCGGCCTTCTCTCCCGACGGGAAAAAGCTGGCCTTCTGCTCGACCATGAGCGAGGATGGGAACGCCGAGATTTATGTCACAGACCTGGCGACAATGAAGACGAAGCGGCTGACCTACAACTCCGCCATCGACACGGCCCCGTCGTGGTCGCCCACGGGCCGGGAGATCGCCTTCACGAGCGACCGGACCGGCCAGGGCGCTCCCCAGATCTACATCATGGACGCCGAAGGCTCGAACGTCCGCAAGGTGAGCTTCGGCGGAAACTACCACGACGCCCCGGCCTGGTCCCCGACCGGGGACCGGATCGCTTTTGCCTCGCAAGTCGAAGGCGTCACCAACCTTTACATCCTGAACCTGCGGACTAACCAGATCAGCAAGCTTACCGAGAACAACTTCCGGAACGAATCGCCGAGCTGGTCGCCGGACGGGCGCCACGTTGTCTTCACCTCGAACATGTCGGGCTCGCTCCAGCTCTATACGATCGACTATGACGGGGCCAACCTCCGGCGCCTTACGGACCGGGGGGAGAATAAGCTCGCTAACTGGACGAATTGAAGCCGCGCCCGCGGGACCTCCTTCGTATTGACACGGATTCCCTGTCATTGTATAAGAAGGGAGGCCAAGCGCCCTGGAGGGGGTGTATTTCGGCCCGAGATGCGCCAGAAGGAGGCTTTATGAAAAAGTATCTAATTATCGCCCTCGCCGTTGTCCTCGTATTCTCATTCGCCGTTTCCTGCAAGAAGAAACCGAAGGAAGTTCCGCCCCCGCCCCCGCAGGTCAAGGAACAGCCCAAGATCGAAAAGGTCGAACAGCCGGTCATGAGAGAGCCCGTGCTGTCCGAGGAAGAGCTCTACCTTCAGAAATCGCTCGAACAGATCAATAAGGAAAAGCCTCTGGCCAACGTTTATTTCGACTACGACAAGGCCATGATCCGCGAGGACGCCAAGCCCGTCCTCGAGACGAACGCCAGCTGGCTGAATAAATTCAAAACCATCAAGATCCTCATCGAGGGACACTGCGATGAGCGCGGCACCGAGGAATACAACCTCGCGCTGGGCGAGAAGAGGGCCAAGGCCGCCATGGATTATTTGACGACCCTCGGCGTCTCGTCCGACCGCGTCAAGATCATCTCCTACGGCAAGAGCCAGCCCGCGGATCCGGGTCACAACGAAGCCGCCTGGCAGAAGAACAGGCGCGACCAGTTCCTGGTCATAGACAAATAACCGGTGTTCAGAAAAATCCTCGGGGCCTGCCTTCTTCTGTGCCTGCCCTGGACGGTCTCGGGGCAGGACAAGACGAAGAAGGCCTACGAGCTGATTTATCAGGACGTCCAGGTCCTCAAGGACCAGGTCCAGGACCTCCGCGCCCGGCTCGACCGGAACTCGGAGGACATCCGGGCCCTCCGCGAGCAGATCAAGGTCCTGGCCGATCTCGTGCGGCAGTCCATCGCCGACCAGACCGGCCTCAAGGACGATGTCCGGGCCATCCCCTCCCAGTACCAGGACCTCCTCCGCCGGATCGACCAGATCAGCCTCGATGTCCAGAAGGTCTCGGCGGATCTCGCGGCCGCGCGGTCCGTGGAAGCCCGCCCGGCCGGCCAGCCGGAGGCCCCCGCGGGCAAGGCGGCGAAGGAGCCGGCCCCGCCGCAAAAAAAGCCCGAAACCAAGCCCGGCCAAGCCTCACCGGGCGCCAAGGGCCAGGCCGAACCGGCCGCCGTTCCTCCCCCCGCTTCGAATATCTCGCCGACCGAGGCCTACCGGATGGCCTACAACGACTACCTGAAGGGCAACTACGACCTGGCCGTCGAGAGCTTTAAACTTTATCGTCAGCAGTTTCCCGACAGCCCTCTCGCCGACAACGCTCTTTACTGGATCGGCGAGTGCCATTTCAGCCAGAAGAAGTACGAAGAGGCCATCGACGACTTCAACGAGGTCGTCCTGGCCTACCCCCAGGGGGACAAGGTCCCGGCCGCCCACCTCAAGAAGGGGATGAGTTATATGGAGCTCGGAAAGAAAGAGGAGGCCCTGGCGGCGTTCAAGCTCCTCGTCTCTAAATACCCTCTCTCCGAAGAGACAAGGATCGCCCAAGACAAAATCAAAGAGTTGACAGAAAAATGAGAGACACCAACAGTCTGAACAAAGTCATCCTCGTCGGCCGTCTCGGCCAAAAGCCCGAGATCAAGTATCTCCCCCAGAAGGAGCGCCAAGTCGCCCACTTCACCCTGGCCACAAACGAGCGGTTCTTCAACACCACCACCCGGGAGGCCAAGGACCGGACCGAATGGCACAAGATTGTCGTCTGGGGCAAACAGGCCGAGTTTTGCGAGAAGTACCTGGACAAGGGCAAACTGATCCTCATCGAGGGGAAACTCCGGACCCGGAGCTGGCAAGACAAGGACGGGAACAAGCGGACGACCACCGAGGTCGAAGCCGAGAACATCACCCTCCTTGGCAAACGGGAGGGGTACGGGGCCGGCGGCGAGACGCAAGAATATGAACCCCGGGCCGCGAGTCCGGCAGAGGACGAGACTCCCCCGCCGTTTGAAGAACCCGGCCCGGGCGGCAGCGACGACGACGTCCCCTTTTAGCTTCGACGTTTTCATGCTTCCGGGGGTGTCGTGCCGAGCGGCCGAAAGAAACATCGAGTTTCATTGATGGCCGGCAACAGGAAGACCGAGGACGCTTTCCGGGCGGGCATTACCGAGGATCGCCGCCCGTGGGGCAGGTTCCGCCGCTATCCCCACGAGGACGCCGGGAGCATCAAGATCATCACCGTCAACCCGGGAGGCGTTCTCTCCCTCCAGTACCATGAGCGGCGGGACGAGTACTGGGTCATCCTTGACCCCGGGCTCGAGATGACCGTCGGCGACCGGGTCTTCTCCCCCGCCCCGGACGAGGAAATCTTCATCCCTCGAGGGACCCCCCACCGGGTCCGGAACCGCGGCGCGGTTCCGGCCCGCGTCATGGAAATCTGGGTCGGCCGGTCGGAGGAATCCGACATCATCCGCCTCAAAGACGATTACGGCCGCGGCTAACCTCGCTTTAGTTACGATCCGGCCAACTCTTAACCCCTGTTAGGGGCGGCGATGAAGATTGCCCGAAAAACCCCGTAGCGGAGAGGGGCCCCGGCGGCGGCGCCGACGGGGGGAACCGGCAGGGAGCGGATTCTGAGGAGCGACCGGCAGAAGTGCGGCTGAGCGGCTCGAAGCCGCACTTCTGGTAAATATCTGAAACAAGTTTTGGAGCTTCTTGATTAGCTGATTTGTTTCGTTAGGGCCCGCGAAGGAAGGTCAGCGGCCGGGGCCGGGCTCGGTCCAGCTCGTCAGGAACACCTGGGGGTGACGGACGAGGATCTCCTCGATCACGTATTCCTCGATCTCCTGAGCGCTCCGCAGTTTCATGGTCTCGGACGCGATCTTCTCGGCCGTCTTGGCCTCGATAGACCTGAGGGCTTTCTTGATCCTCGGGATGAAGATCGGGTTCATGCTGAACGTCCGCAGGCCGAAACCCATCAGGATGATGGCGGACAGCGGGTCGGCCGCCATTTCGCCGCAGACCGTGACATCCTTCCCCATCTTCTGGGCGGTCTGGATGACCGAGCGGATGAGCCGGAGCACGGCGGGATGGAACGGCTTGTACAGATAGGAGACGAACTCGTTGGACCGGTCGACGGCCAGGCAATACTGGATGAGGTCGTTCGTCCCGATGCTGACGTAATCGACTTCCCGGAGCATGAGGTCAGCCAGCGCCGCGGCCGCCGGGACCTCGATCATGACGCCCATGGGGATCTTCTCGTCGAACCGGACGTTCTCCCGCCGGAGCTCCGCCTTAACGTCCTCGAACATGTCCTTGACCTCGATGATCTCCTCGACCTCAGTGACCATGGGGATGAGGATGCGGACGTTCTTCTGGGGGCTCGCCCGGAGGATGGCCCGGAGCTGGATGCGGAAGAGGGGTTTGTTCCTCAGAGAGAAACGCACGGCCCTCAGCCCGAGGGCCGGGTTGGGCTCCTGCTCGATGTTCAGCTGAGGCAGGGATTTTTCGCCGCCGATGTCGAGGGTCCGGATGTACACCGGATGAGGAGCCGCTTCCCTGGCGATCCGGGAGTAGACGGCCAAGTGGTCCTCTTCGCTCGGCAGGGCGGTCGTCCGGAGATAGATGAACTCCGAGCGGAACAGGCCGACACCCTCGGCGCCGAGGGACATGGCCATGTTCACTTCTTCCGGCAGCTCGATGTTGGCCAGGAGGTTCGCCCGGACCTTGTCCAGAGTTACGGCTTTGAGGCGGGCCGTTTTTTGCAGCTCGCGGCGGTAGTTATCGTACCTCTCCTTCTTGGCTTGATACTCGCGACGGACGGCGGCCGGCGGGTTGATGATGACTTCGCCGCCCGTGCCGTCGACGATGACAAAATCCCCCTCCCGGACCTGCCCCGTGATACTCCTGAGGCCCAGGACGGCCGGGATGCTCATGGAACGGGCCAGGATGGCCGTGTGCGACGTCCCCCCTCCCATGTCGAGCGCGACGCCCAGAGTGGTCTCGCGGCCCAGGCGGATGGCCGCCTCGGACGGAAGGAGTTCATGGGCGACCAGGATGTGCTGCCGCTCGGGCGTCTTTTCTTTCTCTCGCCGGACCTCGAGGTTCTTATAGATCCGGGTGAGGACGTCCGAGACGTCGGACTTCCTCTGGCGGAAATAATCGTCGTTGAGGGACTCGAACAGCTGCTCGTACCGGCTGTTCGTTTTGGACAGGGCCCATTCGGCGCGGGCCCTTTCCTCGCGGATGATGTGCTCGAGCCCCGTGAGAAGCGTGGGGTCTTCGAGGATCAGGAGGTGGGCCTCAAAGATGAACGAGCTTTCCTCGCCCATCTTTTCCTTGATCTTCTCCCGGACCTGGACGAGGTCCGCCTTGGTCCTCTCAATCGCCCGCATGAGCCGCTTCAGCTCGTCTTCGATCTGGGGGGCGGGGACGAGCTCTTTCCGCGAGGTGAAGATGACCCGCTTGGGAAGCAGGACCTCGCCCATGGCGATCCCCGGCGAAACACCGATCCCCCGCAGCCTGATGATGTCCATTCGTCTACTCTTTCTCGTCGAACCGGTTGTTGATCAACTCGGCCAGGGCCCCGAGGGCGGCCTCCTCGTCCTTCCCCGCGATGACCAGCTGGATCTGCGAGCCCTGGATCGCCGCCAGCGTGAGGATGCCCAGGATGCTCTTCCCGTCGATCTCGTTCCCGTCCTTGACGATCTTCACGGCCGAGCCGAAGCGGTTGGCCAAGTTGACGAATTTGACGGCCGCCCGGGCGTGGAGGCCCAGCTTATTCTTGATCGTGATGGTTTTTTCGACCATGAGAGGCTATTTCGTGCGGGAACTCAGGAGGACGCTGACCAGGTGGATGTTCTTCTTCCCCTGGTCGACGACCTTCTTGGCGGCATCCTTGAGGGCGTTGCTTCGCTGGAGGGAGACGAACTTGATGA
>Ga0326726_10001578_pt1 | contig 21156 bp, 21 predicted proteins | sample MHFenrmetagenome_2_FD_207603 | JGI IMG/M metagenome (GOLD analysis project Ga0326726, IMG submission 207603) | Lab enriched peat soil microbial communities from Michigan Hollow, Ithaca, NY, United States - MHF15MN | ecosystem: Environmental > Terrestrial > Soil > Wetlands > Peat | place: USA... | reverse complement strand
GCAGTTCGAAATCATAACTAGGCCGTCTAAACTGTGGGCTTGAAGCATTATTTCTACTGAGTCCGCGATGATTTCACGCGAAGGCAAAGAGTAACGCATTCCCATGTGACCCATGGCGATGCCGTCGCAGACGGCGATTGTGCTAAATTCGAACGGTGTTCCGCCTGCGGCAAAGATGCCTTCTTTGACGGCTTCTCCGAGTGTGCGGAGGTGAATATGCCCAGGGACGATGTTTGTGTAACTGTTTGCAATTCCGATTAGGGGTTTTGATATATCATCGTCTTGTAAACCTAGTGATTTGAGTAAGGCCCGGTGGGGTGCTTTTTCGATTCCTTTTTTGATTTCATCGCTTCGCAATTTTGAGACCTCTAAATAAATGGCTATTTATGGATTATTTGATTAACGTTGCAGTTAAGTTTTTTGCGCCTAAAACTTATTTAGCGCTCATGGCATTGATTGCAGCACCATAAGTCTTATATGTCCGCTTAACGGTGAAACTTGAGATGGGATTTAAATGGGGTATCGCTTTATCAAACCGCTTCCCTAAAAACATAAAATTTTTAGATACCACCCTTCGTGATGGTGAACAAACACCCGGAGTATCACTTGTTCCTGAAAACAAATTGAGAATTGCTCAACGCTTAGACGAACTTGGCGTAGATATTATTGAAGCTGGATTCGCTGCTGTTTCTGAAGGCGAAATGGAAGCCGTAAGTCTCATTGCAAAACAGGGACTAAAAGCTCAGATTTCCAGTGCCGCAAGAGGAACAAGAAACGATATTGATGCCGTTTTAAAGAGTGGGGCCTCGACCATATGTATGATTATTCCCACTTCTGATTTGCATATCGAATGTAAACTGCACAAAACCCGGAATCAAATCCTTAAAACTACGGATGATTGTGTAATGTACGCTAAGAATCATGGCTTAGTAGTGGAGCTTTTAGCTGAAGACGCAACCAGATCTGACTTTGATTACCTTACAAAGGTTTTTGCAACAGCAACTAAGGCTGGTGTTGATAGGGTTGTTCCATGTGACACTGTTGGAATTTTGACGCCTGAACGAGCAGTCGAATTCTTCTCAAAATTGAAAGAACAAATAAAAGTTCCAATTGGGGTTCATTGCCACAATGATTTTGGTATGGCCGTAGCAAACACTATCGCGGCTTTGAGTGTCGGTGTCGAGGAAGTTCACGCTACCATTAATGGATTGGGTGAACGCGCAGGAAACGCCTCATTAGAAGAAATTGTTGTAACACTGAAAATGCTCTACAAATTGGACTTGAACATTAAGACTGAACTTCTCTACGGCACTTCTCAACTTGTTTCAAGATTAACCGGGGTCCACGTTCAACCTAATAAAGCGATCGTTGGCGAAAATGCTTTCACTCACGAATCAGGCATACATACTCAGGGGATGCTTTCCAACCCGTTGACTTATGAGCCAATAGCTCCCGAACTAGTTGGTTGCACACGTCGCATCTCACCTGGGAAACATTCAGGCTCTCACGCAATACGAGCAGATCTAGAAAATATGGGTCTGAAACCGTCAGAGGATCAATTTAAAGACGTATTCCAACGAATCAAAGAATTAGGCGATAAAGGTAAGACTGTAATGGACGCAGATGTATTAGCTATTGCTGAGAATGTAATGGGATTAAGCAAAGCCAAACCAATCCGGCTTGAAGAAATGACCGTTGTGAGCGGTGACAAAGTGACCGCAACTGCATCAGTACGCTTAGCTTTGAACGGCAAAGACGTTTGGGGAGCAGCAATTGGCGTTGGACCTGTTGATGCCGCCATAAACGCTGTTAAAAACGCAATAGCAGAAGTTGAACCCATCATTCTGGAACAGTACAATGTTAAAGCAATAACAGGCGGCACAGATGCAATGGTGGAAGTGGTCGTGCGAATGCGCAAAGGGGACAGAACGGTAACAGCAATGGGAGTTCGAGAAGACATAGTTAAAGCCAGCATGGAAGCGGTGCTAAGCGCAATGAACGTACTGACCACAGACTACAACGATAAAAATGCCTATGTACAAACCTGATGCCAACCTCTTGAGGTATCTCAGTTGATAGAAACAAATGCAAAAACACATTTCATAAATGAAAAGATAGAGATGGCAAAAGTTCACTTTTTTTCAGAAAAAGCACATGAAAAACATACAAGCGCAATAACTAACGCTTATGCATTCTTTCTTGGAATATTCATAGTTCTCTTTTCTTTCTTCTTGGAGAAGACAATTCCAATGTATGCTTTCGTTCTTGGAGCAGTGGTTCTGTTAACGGGAACAGTGTACGAGAGATATCTTGTAGAGAAGGTTTTCAAAAAAGACCTTAAAAAATCTTCAGAGTTGATTGAGCTTGTAAAAGTTGGGAAAGAGCTGCCAACTCTTGAAAACCTGCTATAACGTTAAAGAAACTAACAACTTCATGTCAGTAGAATCACATTATTTCCAGAGAAAGAGAAGAACTTTATGCGCTTATTTTTGGTGGTGGACGTACTCGTCTGCCAAGTTTAATCCTAAGTGCTATGCGATACAATTTACGAAGTGACTTTACAAGTTGTTCAAGACTAGGCGCTGTTGAGTAAATAAGCGGTATCTGCTCGAACTCGGCAATACGTATTGCTTCTGCGTCAGGCGGGGTTTTGTGAAACACCACAATTCGTGGTTTTAAACTGCAAACTCGCACAATCATCATGGGCAAAGCACCTGTTTCTACATTTGTAAAAATGAGTGCTCGCTCTGTCGTCGCACCAAAAAGCTGCGCGTATTCAGAACCCGAATATGTTTCTACTGCTTTGGTGCTGTCAATTACTGTGTAACCATTTACTTCTTTAACATACTTATCCTTGCATGCGACAACTTCGCCGCCAATTGCTCTGCATAAGTATTCAACTCTGACTGGAATTGGAAACTCACGTAAATCTACTACTGCCATGCTTGGTGAACTTGTTAGTTTTGCGAATTCTCTGATGAAGCGGCTGCCTTTTTGCTCATCTATCAGTAGAAGGGATAGTACAAATCTTCGAATGAATTTGGCACCTGGACTTTGTCGTCTACCGCTTTCATAATCGCTGATTACCGAAGAAGATAGTCCCATTGCTTCAGATAGATTTATTTGTGAAACAGCGAAGAGCTCCCGCCATTTGCGCATAGTAGAGCCTGGTTTGCCTGAAAGAATGATTTCTCCAGCGATTCTTCTTGCTAAGACTTCTCTGAGGCTGGGCGACACTGACATCGAAACAAGTCTCCAGTTTTACTCTTCCTTAAGGCTTGATATATAAAACTATAGCGCTTTGTATAGGTCAAGTATGCCTCAATTTGACCTTTCCACATATTTTCTTTTGGATTTAGCGCCAATGTGTATGCCAAGAGTTTGAATTGCGTTTATTAGGCAGTTAGGCATAGTAATGCAGTAACGTTCCCAGTCTAAAAATGGCAAAAGAACGTTACTACCGCAATGAATGAAAAAAGGAGTTGATATATATGGCAGAAAAACCAAATGATGTAATCTTCGTTGGAAACAAACCACCAATGAGCTACGTGCTCGCTATCATAACTGCATTCTCTTCAGGCGCAGGAAAAGAAATAACATTAAAAGCACGAGGACAAGCAATCACAACCGCTGTTGACGTTGCAGAAATAACAAGAAGCCGCTTCCTAAAAGACCTTAAAGTGACAAAAATCGCAATTGGAACAGCAGAGATGCCACCAAGAGAAGGCGAAAACAGGTCCCGAATGGTTTCAACGATAGAAATAACTCTCACAAAAGACTAAACCATGGCGAACCAAAAATTAATCTGGGAGTTTTAACCTCTCCAATCTTTTTACATTATTAAAATTTTTATATAATTATTTTTTCAAGTATGTTTTGACTTTTTCTACAATTTCCATGAATGCTTTTGCTGCAGCTGAATCTTTATGCGCAATCACAAAGGGATGTCCTGTATCGGAATCTGTGCCAATTGAAGGGTCAATCGGAATGCTACCAAGGAAAGGAACGCCAGTTTCTTCAGCCATTTTTTTTCCGCCGCCTGATTGAAAAATCTCGGTTCTTTTTCCGCAGTGCGGGCAAATGAAACCGCTCATATTCTCTGCCACTCCAATTATAGGCATGTGCAATCTCTCAGCGAAAGTAATTGCTTTCTTAACAACAGAACTTGACAATCCAGTCGGCATGGTGACAATTACTACGCCGTCCATTTCTGGCAAAAGTTGAGCGATACTGAGCGGTTCATCGCCTGTTCCAGGCGGCAAATCAATAAACAGAAAGTCAAGTTCGCCCCAAACAATATCAGTTAGGAATTGGCGGATGGCTCTCATCTTTAATGGTCCACGCCAAATGGTTGGCGCTTCTTCTGGTAAAAAGAAATCAATTGACATTACTTTCAAGCCCAGCGGTCCTTCAACTGGAAAAACACCAGTTGGACCAGTTTTGACATGTTGCCCCTCTAAGCCAAGCAGTCGTGGAACACTTGGTCCATGAATATCTGCGTCCAGAACACCCACTTTATTTCCCATTTGGGCGAATGCCGCAGCGAGATTGACGGTTACTGTACTTTTTCCCACGCCTCCCTTGCCGCTTATAACGGCAATTTTATGTTTTATTTTGACCATCCTATCTTTTAGGTTCTGTTGTGCTTCGGATTCTTGTTGTCTATAAGCTTCAATCTGAGCCATGTTTCTTTCCAAACTCATAAAAAAGGCACCTAGTAGGAATAATTGTTTAAAGTTTGATTCCTAAGTAGACTAAAATAGTTTACTGTTCAATATTCAAGTAAAAGCTAACTTGTTTTAATTCGGTGAACAAAAAATGGTAACCTTAGCAGACATAAAACAAGCACAGAAAACAATAACCCCTTACATCAAAATTACGCCAATTGTGCGTTCAGATTTTCTAAGCAAACTATGTGATAGCGAAGTGTTTTTAAAACTTGAAAATCAGCAGGTAACAAATTCGTTCAAAATCCGAGGCGTAATAAATAAGCTGCTCAGTTTGTCATCTGAAGAAAAGGACAGAGGAGTTGTAACCGCTTCAGCAGGTAATCATGGACAAGCAGTTGGTTTTGGTGCTAAAAAGTTGGGTTTTTCTGCGAAAATAGTTGTGCCAATAAATACGCCGAAAATAAAAGTTGATGGGATAAAACAATATGGAGTTGACCTTCTCTTGTTTGGCGAAACCTACTCTGAGGCTGAAAATAAAGCGAAAGAAATCGCAACGAGAGAGGGGTGTTTTTACATTTCACCTTATAATGATGAGTTGATTGTTGCTGGACATGGAACCGTTGGACTAGAAATTCTCAATGATTTGCCAAATGTTGACGTTGTAGTTGTGCCTGTTGGAGGAGGAGGCTTAATTGCAGGTACAAGTATAGCAATAAAAAATCAGAAACCCAACGCGCAAGTTGTTGGTGTACAATCCGAAGCCTCGCCTGTTATGTATGAGTCTTTGAAAGCAGGCAAAATCGTTCCTCCACATCGACATGAACCATATACTATTGCCGAAGGACTTGCAGGGGGCATTGAAAAAGGCTCTATCACATTCGCCATAACACGTCAATATGTTGACGAAGTTTTGTTAGTTAAAGAAAAATCTCTTCGTCGAGTGGTTTATCTTGTTTGGAAAAATGATAATCAAATGGTTGAGGGTTCTGGTGTGGCAGGTGCGGCGATGCTTTTAGAGAATAGTGACTCGTTCAATGGGTTGACAATTGCTGTGGTGGTCACCGGAGGAAATATTGACGATTCACTGTTTAAGAGTATCGTAGCCTCAGAAAGCCGTTAGCTTAGCTTGTAGCCTATTTTCCGCAAGAACTCGCGCCGCTCTTTAACGTCGGCATCTGTTTCAATGCCTTTGCTTTTTAGACCATCAATTACGCCCACGAGTCCCCTTCCTTGATTGGTTTCGGCAATGATAACTTCAAGCGGATTAGCTGTAGCTGCGTAAATTGTGCAGACTTCAGGAACCTTCTTGATTTTATCAAGAACGTTTAGCGGGTAAGCATTTCTGATGTAAATTAGAAAGCTGTGACCGCACCCGATTTCAAACGCTTTTTGGGCAGCTAAACATCGCAGTTCCTCGTCGTTTCCCTCATGCCTAACTAGGCAAGGTTCCGAACTCTCACAGAAACCTAAGCCAAATTTAATGTTTGGCACAGAATTGACGAGTGCTTCATGGAGGTCTTCAGCAGTTTTTATAAAATGAGCCATACCAATAATTGTGTTGCATTCTTTTGGCGGATCGATCTTAACGGTTTTTAACTCCAAGTTTCAGACGCCTCTGCCAACTACTAAGTATGCACTAAGAAATATAAAACCAATGAGGAGGCTATTTTCTAAATTAATACAAACCAAAGCAAAAGCTGCTTAATGAAGTTGCAGTTGTTTTTGCAATGATAGTCTTTACACCATTTTTGTATTGGCGTGATTTTTCTGCGAACAAAAGCTAAATATCATTGAATAGTTTATCAATTGGGAAAAGCAAGGGCCGGTAGTTCAGCTGGTATGAACGCTTGACTTGCACTCAAGAGGTCGGGGGTTCAAATCCCCCCCGGTCCACTCATACATGCTTTGCCGTGATTCCCAGTCCTATTTTGACAGCAGTTTATTTTCGTTTTCTGAAGAGTTTATTTCCGTTAAAGTCGCAGACGAAATCAAAACCTGTCTCTACTAGTTGGCAGGCTTCATCTTCGCTGTGAGCTACTCTTGCAGAAAACTCGTCATCTTTGAAACCTATTAGTTGAGTGTACTTCATTGTGTTGTCAAGAGATTTGTGACCGAGGATTTGTTTAACGTGGAGAATATCTCTTGTTTTATAATATTCCATTGTTGCTTTCCAATGTCTGAAGGTGTGGAATGTTATTTGCTGTATTCTTGGGTTTTTGAGTTTAGATGCTAATGGTTTTCGCTGCTTGGAGAAATTGCGTCTCATCAGTTCGCTGCTTACGCCAAAAACGGTTACGGCATCTTTTTTTAGAGCATTCAGCATTTCTATAAGCTTGTTTGAAAGTGGCAGAATCCGGGGGTTGCTTCCTTTCTCAGGTGTAACTCTAACTGCTCTGCTTTCAAAGTCTAAGTCTGTCCATTTGAGTTGGCTTGCTTCTCCGCAACGCATTCCTGTTTCTTTGAGCAATTGAAGATATGTGGAGATTCGTTTGCTTGTTCCTGCGATGAGCTGGTCAATTTCGCTCTCGGTGGGTATGAAAGGTAGTTTCCTAACTCGTTTGTAGATTGGCGGCGTCCAGGTTTTGCCTTGCATTTTAAGCAAGCTGTCGTATGCGTCTACGGCGTTTACTTTTCGGCTTACACTCCATTTTTGCGTTGCGATTATTTCTTTGATTGAATCTTCATTGCTAAAGTTGGCTCCAAGTCGCATCATGCGTTTAAGCAGTTTAACTCGTCCTTCAATAGTTGCATTTGAAAATCCTTGTCTTGATTGCCAAAAGCTGAATTGGACGATTTTGCCTTTTGCATCTAAAGAGTTCTCTGTGGCTCCCGCTGGCCCTTCTTTAAGCGGTTCTATCGCTGCCAAATTTATCACTTGCCCATGGGCGAATGGATCCGCGCCTATTTGGCAACTAGAACCTTTGCCTGAAGTCATATTAAATGATTTGGCGGAGTCACTTTCAGAGAACCGAAAGCCACAATCCCGGCAAATATATCGTTGAATATCTCCAAAGTCTGTATTGCGAACACCGTCTTTCCAAGTTTTCTGTGAACCGCACTGCTTACAATGAACCATTCTTATTTGGACCTCACTTTTTGTTTTTAGAAATAACTTTATCCTCTGCTTCGTAAACTGCAACATACACGCCAAGCTCAGCAACAAACACCAAAGCCCTCACAGTAGGATTTACCGAAGTATGCTCACGCTTGCAAGCTTCACTACGAACAACCGCCAACAAAGAACCAAAATCAACCGTACCCCTATTAGGAATAACGACTATTGCTTTGAGCATTGGCTACATCTCCCACAGCACAAATCAAGCTTTTTAGAAATCACTTCCTGCAATGGTTTCTTCGGAGTTTCGGTAACCTCAAACCTCACTTTGCGAAAATGGTCCTGCTCATGCACGTAAATCCTTGCAAGTTCCCCACACCACATTTTGAAAGTTACATTAAAGCCTTCACCGCTAAACTCTTGAGCAGTATCTCTTCCATAGTGCCACATGGCAACCAGCCAATTCTCAGCCCAGGGAAAACTTAATTCTGAAACTTTAGGATCAGCAGTCCTCCACCGATTAAGTAGTTTTTCTCTGATTCCTCCTAAAAATCCAGCTAAACTAACGAACCCCTGAGCGGAGCTTTCTATTGGACAATTCCCGCAATCAGCAATGAGAGAAACCTTATCGTTCCGATGCAAATAAACCTGAACAACACGGTACTCTGACCACTTAAATTTGCCAAAAAAAATATCTTTTGAATCCCGATCAGGCTGAAATTCCCCCGTATGCATGAGAGCATCATACAATCCATCAGCAACCAAGGTCAAATGAACATCGTGAACTCTGCAAACCTCCTCCATGTCTAAAGACTCCAATACCGAAACGAAATTAGGTTGAATGCGTCTAAGCCCGCTAACCCCCATGCGGTAGAGTGTCACTGGTTTTTTCATTTTCACGTTGTTTGTAGATTTCAATTTGTAGAAGGTGAAAAGCGACTTACAATATGGCTTTATTAGCCCGTGTTTTTTGAGTTTCCAATTAATGTTGCGAGCTGTTCCTTTGGTCTTTATCCCTACTTGTTCCATCAAGTCCTTGGAACAATAAGCCCTTGTTGGGTCACTATTTATCCACTTCAATGCTGACATCTCTGCGGGGGAAAGTACTTCTTCCCAATGCTCCAAATCCTGCTGCTCCAAGCTGTCATTGTCATTGGATGGCAAGGATGTCATCTCTTGTCAAATTTCCATTTTGTTTTGTGTTCAAGAACTCGTTTATAGCGGTTCGCGTTAAATCAGAGATACTTTTCCCTTTTCCTTGAGCGATTGCTTTGTCGATTTGTTTTCTTTGTTTTGGCTCCAATCGGATAGTGACTCTTAAATTAAGACTCTTCATTTTTTCCCTTCGCAATTATTATTAGGACATTTGTCCTACATCACAACTGTGTATCATCTTGCCGCATGGGAAAAGAATGGATATTGAAGCAGCAATGGAGACTTGTCTCATTCAGAACAGTCCGATTCGCGGAAAAGACTTGAAGGAAAAGTTGGAAAAAAGAGGTTACAAAACGTCTAGGGCTCAATTTTACAGATATGGGGCCAAACTAAAGAAAGCAGGCAAACTAGAACAAACAAATGGTATTTGGCGCTGGCTGCAAGGCACAAGATCTAAGTCAACTATTCTATGGGACCCAGCACCGAAAGTTAAGTTTGAAGTTACTCAGCAACGCGGCTTTTCAAACGTTCAACTCCCTAGTGTTGCCACTAATTTGGTTAATTTGAGTCCTTATCAACTTGGAATTAGGTTGAAGGTTTGGGTGTTTCTAGGTGGACGAAATCTGGGGTTAGTTAATGACCTTAAAGGGTACTATAATGGAAAGCGGCAAATTCATGCAGAGCCTGATGGTGGAGGATTTGGAAACGGCTGCTTTAGTGTCCCCCCGGAATGCGTCGATAGCAATGAGGAATTATCACTTTCATTCGAAATGACCATTACAGACAAAGATAATCCCAGTAAAAGCCCATACAGAATAATCGGGTCTCAGACTCACCGACGAAAACTCAATGATTGGTTTTATGAACCTGCGAATTTCTTAGAAGACGACGAATGTTTCGCAACCCCAGAAAATTGGGATGAATTATTGAGCCGCTTCTCCCTAGCAGGAGCTAATCTAATTGACCTTGAAATCGAAAGGCAACAGACGAGCACCAAGTCCGTTATTAAGGGAGTAATGATGTTTAGAGGTGCAAAAAAGTTGCAAGAAACCATAAAAATGTACGTGCCGGACGAATTTGAAGCTTATTTGTTTAGTGAAGCATTATTTGAAGAAAAAGAGGCTCCCTTTGAAAAAAATGATAAACTGATATGGAGTGGCAATAAGTACCTCATTAAAGATATTGAGAACATTTACGACGCATATTCACAAAGTTACAGAATTGCCAAACTTGTTAACTATATCCCTTGAAATCCGTCTTTTATACTGGTTTGACTGAAAAATAAAACTCTACGCAATTGGTTTCGCAGTTCAACCAAGTGCGGTGAGGGTTTACCCGGATAAAGTCTTATTTGCTTAGTGCGCATAAATAGGCTTAAACTTGCATGAGAGGATGGACTTGCCTAAGCAGCAGACCTTAAATGGCAAATTAGCTAATGGTAACGTTGCCCATGTAGGTTTGGGGATAAACTTTGAAACGGTAGATAAATTTCCATAAATAACTTGTTAAAGGTAACCCGCCTTATATCCAGTTAGAAGCTATCTTGTTAAACAGTAAGATTAAGTGATTATGTGTCTAATTTAGCGAAGTCGATGCAATTCACGATTTTTAGTACTTCATCAAAGGTAAAAAAAGTGGGATCAAAAGATAAGATATAGTCTTTCAAACTGGTATCTGCTTCATCCTTCATTTCAATTATTTTGCAGTCTGTAGGCAATTTTTGATAATTGGGTTTTACTTTTGGATTTGTTAAGATAACTATTGCATTAACACGCGGAACTTCTCTATCGAGAACTTTCTCTTTTTCTAGAAGTAATCGGACTCTTTTAGCATTATTTATCGCTTGAATGCAAGGGCTTGATTTGAAACCCAGCCAATAATTCTCATTAATGATAACTTTTCCTTCTATGTTCTTTGTTTCTATAACAAATATCCCACGTTCATTAACGATTATATGGTCAATATTTCCAACAATTCCATCTTTAAATCTAATATCATTAAAAAGAAAATGAGCTTTACCTAATTTAGTTGAAATATTATTCACTACCTTTCTCTCACCATGCAGTCCGCTCATAAGGTACTTGTATGGAACCATAAATTGAAGCAAGCCGTACGTGAAAACAACACCGGCTATAAAGTAACTAGGAGCTGTTAGGTTCTCCAGGTCTAAATGAAAAGGTGAATAGTCAAGTCCAATAAAATAAACGAAAATATAAGAAATAAGTATTAGGGGTACTCCTTTTTTCAATTTGCTATATGCTTTTTTCTTAAGAAACGGGCCAATATCTGTTACTATCTGGATTGTAACTTTTTGGTTACTAGTCATTTAGTCTATGGTAACTTGTTATATCGCTTTAATATCTTTCTTTGTTTGTTTATAGCGCTTCCTGATTTATTTATTTCTTAAGGTTCTCTACTTCTTTGCTTAACCGTTTAAGCTCTAACTCCAAATCGGTAAATTTAGCCAAGTTCTCGTCGTCGATAGTGTTAACATAGATAGCAGTAGCCACAAACAAACTAGCACCTAGAAAAGACTGAATAACAATAAGCATCCAGTTCCCATAAATTAGATTTAAAACCATTATTGCAAAATAAACAATCGCTGATAAGGACAAGTATTTCATCTTTAGCCCTCACTCGTTAGTTAACGATATAGATATTTAGATTTTGCCAAAAGATGAAACTAAGGCGAGTATTTGTCAAATAGAGCTTCTTTCGTAAGTCTTAAAAAAACAAATAAAGTATATACTTTATCGGTCGTGGAATAGATGAATGACCGAGTAATTGCATTAATGCATATCTCGGTTTTGACGTTCGGAATAGTGAAAACGATTCGGTCTGGACAGAAGATGGCACAGGAAACTACAACGGAGCTGTAACGCTTGCTCCACAAAAAAGCGTTAATGAAACCTTTAATTGGAATACAGGTTCTTACCGCAGTATGCCCCAAACGTCAACTGGCGTGTACCAACTTGCAGGTTTTTATGAAACTGATAACAACTTAACCGTCACCAGCCGTTTGCAAACAGTACCCTTAAACATAACAATAGTCAAAGGCTCTACCCCAACTCCTTCAAGTCAGCTGTAATCTGTATGTAGAGTTAAATTTTGTAGGCAATGCCGCATGCACCCATCCGTGGGAAAAAGTCATTGGTTCCCGTTAGATGTTTTTCGATGCCTAACTAACACAGCAACAGAGAACAGGGATAGAAGCAAAGGCACAATTGCTAACCAAGATAGCTCTGGAACGGTTGAAGAAGGGCTTATCAAAGTAGGTGTTGGTGTACTTGCTGGATTGTTAGGTGATGGAGATGTATTAGGCAAAGGTATTCCTGAACTTTGACTAGGTAGCGCTTGTGCATTTGGAGAAGTTAAGAATGGTGTGAAGCTGACATTCCCCAGATTAAAATCACTCTTGTAATCTTGTATTGTTTTGGCTATTAATTGTGTGTCGATAGTTCCCCACCAGTTGTATGTAGCATTGATGTTGGCATTTGGGTAGGTTTCATACATACTCAATTCAATGTTGTATTCAGAATTATTCTCAAAATTGTTCCACCGAATTTGGGGATTTCTTGAACCTCTATCATACCCTATTACCGATATTCCGTTTGCGTTATTAGCGATAGTATTGTTTTGGATAGTTGGAAAAGCTGCAATCCAAAACGAAATTGCATCATGAAAATTCGTTATTAGGTTTCTCTCAATAGTGCCGAAACCTGTTCTAATTCCATACCCACCACCATTTCCAATTATTGTATTATCACCGATGTAGTCATACTGACCGTTTGATTCAATTGAACCTTCAATATTATTATGTGAAATTATCGTTGAGCCAGTGCCAGTTTCAATATTGCCTTTAATAGTATTATAAGCCACTAGCGGTGATGTGGATATTTGCAGAACCAAAGGATAATTATTCCCAATAAGTTTATTATTTGTGATTATTGGCGATGCAGAAGTCAAAGATTGACCCACCGAATTTGAATCAGCCATCCATATACAGCCGATAATAGTATTGTTATTGATTTTAGGTGATGTGTCACCAATCATTATAGCAATTGAGGTGGTATTGATGATACATTTTTCAATTATGCTACCTGTACCTTTATTTTCATTCCAACTTGGACTTAATTTTGTAAAATGAATTGACCCAGTCCTTCCACCGTTTAGATTAATATTACTGATGCTGTTACCTTTAGCGGTTAATGTTCCATCAACTTGTATGTAGTAACTTTGAATATTTACGGTTGTTCCCGCTTCAATTGTTAACGTTACACCTTGGATAACATCTATTGGACCAGTGAGTGTATATGGACTTCCAGCAGTTGTCCAAGTAGTATCTGAATTAATTATGCCGTTAACATTTGTACCACTTTGGGCTAATCCCGTAGGAATAGTCACGATAAATGATAGACATGACATAGCGACAATCAAAGTTAGAAATAATGCGGAAGACTTGCTGATTTTGCCCATACTTAGGTATAGGTATATAGACGCGATAAAAGGCTATTCGTAAAGGTTTCTTGACTGATTTCAGTCAAAGTTTCTTGACTAAATAGTTCTTGTCATAGACAGGTATTGAGACGTAAGATCTGGTTTATAAAAAGTAGCTTAGGGAAAACTTCGCTTATTTGTTAGATAGCTTTACCTATCTTTTTCCCTGAATAAGCCACAATCCTACCCCAACTAGCAGGAATCCTATAAAGCAAAATACTATGGTAGGTGGGATTATTGGGTTTTGATCACTACCATGAAACATTGCTCCAAGAATAACCATGGAGATGAACAAAACCATAGTAGCTCCAACCGCAAAAAGAAAAGAACCTATGATCCCATGATTACCCTTTTCAGCCATTTCTATCAATTGTTTATTTGACAATTTGTGTTAAAAAGGCTATTCGTAAAAAATTCTTGACTAAGTTAAGTCAAAATTATTTTACTATAAAGCATGGAAACAGTTATGCGCTTCCTGCTTAAGCTGCTTCTTATTTCATTATTGATTCGTGTGCTACCTTTTCCTCTGCTTGCATGACCAAAACGAGTTATCATCCAATTATGCAAGTTGCCTCTTATGATTTGAGGGTTACTGGTTAGGATGTAGAAGGGCAACTTCGTCTGCGAAGAATAGAGTTCAGCTATGAAATTGAGAAGCCTTTTTCCAACACCTATTCCTTGGTAATCTGGCAACACGACTAGACGGCTGACTCGAAAGTATTTGACTTTCATTCGAACACATGCAACAGCGATGAAGGCAATGGGTTTGTCTTGGTATTTAGCAGCATAACAACGCACTCCAGCGCCTAGGCTTCCGTTCAGATAATGATAGTTCCGAAACATCTTCCATAAGCTTGTGCCGCACCGATGGATTTGGAGTTTAACGGGCGGCCGAATTCTTTTTTTCGGCTAAACTCCATTGTGTCAGTGCAAAATACCCAATCAGGGTCAAGCCAGTCCACGACATCGTAGTGGCAGGTCACGGCTATGAACTTCTTCTTTGAGCGGCGAACAGCCTTGCTAATCGCAAAAGCACTCACCTTGGCTATTTCTCGATCAACAACACTTGTAAACTCATCAAAAACCACAAGATCCTTGTCAAGGCATAATGCTCTTGCAATGTCAACTCGCATCTTTTCCCCCTGGCTAAGGCAGTCGTAGCTTTTGAGCCAATCCGGTGGACTGGCAAATCCGACACTGCATAGCATGCGCGTGATTTCTGAAGTTTCAAGTCTTTGGGGGAAGTCATCGAGCACACATTTGCTCTTGTAATCGAAGGCTTTGATGTAGGCGTCTGGGAAGAGTTGTTTGGCTATACTGGTTTTGCCTGAACCACTGCGACCGACAATAACGCCAATTTGCCACTGGAAGTCTTCGATGGGAAGGGAACTTTTGAAGTGCTTCTCCAGTTTCACATCATTTAGAGTGTAGCTGCCGACTACGCTTTGGGCACGGAAACTGTCAGATTCATCCCACCGCTTAACTATATCGAAATCCACTTTCATAACCTCCAAATTAGAGGGTTAGTATTCGGAGCTTGTACCCTTCGGCTTTTAGCTTTTCATACTTTGCTTTCTGGTCGGCTTCGTCTTTGCACTCAACGATAATCTCGTAAGTGGCTGGGATGGTGGTTGAAAACTCGTGTTCTTCTATTTCTTCAGGCAGCCTCTCGCCAATCGACGCCAACAAAGCCTTCAAAGGCTCCATTTCGCCAGCTTCAACTATGCGAATGTATTCTGCCGCATCAAGCTCCCTGTTATGCTTGCCTTTGAGTTTGTTGAGGATTTGCCGTAGCATGCGTCTATCTATATCGGTAACTGGCAAACGCAAAACAGGAGCATAAAACTCGCCGTGTGCAATGCAAACCTGTCCACGCTGCTCCCCATCGCAGTAGACGCCGTCTTTGTTTGTTATTATCGGGTAAGCCCAACCGTATTTTTGCAGGCTGCTCCAAACCTGCTCTTGCTGTTTTATAGACATAACATTAGGATTTTGCTGGTCACTTCTTAGGTTTCTTAGGTCTTCAAGCAGCGGTAAATAAGCGCTTGGAACTTGAAGATTAGTTTTCTTTTCTTCCATACATTTTCTCTCCCTCAATGAATAGGTGCATTTCTAATGATTTCTTGAGCCTGAGCAATCACGTTAGCTTGCTCAGCTGTGAAGCAGCCGCAGTTAGGATCAACTGAGGAAACTTGGCTTTCGACTGATTTTGCTATAATTTCAGTTTCAGGGCATTGGCTAACCTTTATGAGTTCATCGTACCCACGCAGAAAATCAGTGGTGTTTTTGTGGGCTAAATTCTCCACTTTAAAAATTATCGTCCCTCCTTCACTATTAGGCTGGTCCCTTGTGACTTCTATGATTATGATTTGGGTATCATAGTCCTGCTGCACCGTCCAGCCATCAAATTGGCTCTTGGTTAAGCCTTCACCGCAATCTCCAAAATACAATCCGTCATCTAGAACAACTGCAAGCCAGCGGGGTTGAAATGTTTGGCTTTCGATTTTTTTAATACGCTTTACGATTGACTTGTGCATTCATTTTTTTCCTCCTCGCAATTTGTCCAAGGGACCACAACTACCAAAACCTGAACGTTCTTGTCTTGCTGTTTCGACCAGTCATCAAATTCTTTTTGAGATAAGTCTTTGCCGCAGGCTCCGCTGTACTTGCCATAGTCTTTGACTACAATCAGTTTTCTTTGCTCTTCGACTTGAGTTTCGAGTCGCCTTAGCCTGCTTAAGACTGCCTTCACCATCTTTTTCCCTTCCTAAGTTCCTCTTGCTCTTTAGCTTCTTCAAGCAAAACCAGGCGGTCTTCAATGTCTTCAAGTTCAGCATCTTTGACGAGGCTGCCATAAGTCCCGATTGCTGCGACCATGAGCCTGCCCCAGGCTTGTTTAGCGCAATCACTGTTTCCCTTCGAACTCATTTTTTCGTGGCTGAGCCTAATTACATGCCCCAAATAGCTAAATAGGCTGTTTCTGCGTTCCGCTGGTTCGGGGTTTGATGTTGGTTTCTGCCCGGTTTCCGCCTCAGATTCACCCAATTTATGCGCCTATCTGCTTGACTCCAACACCTGGAGGAAAGACAACAAAGCGAGTTAGCTCTACAGACACCACAAAACAAGACAACAATAGCGATATTAGTGTGTCACGTAATAAAAAACTTTCGAGCGTGCTCTTGTCGTAGATTAACGGCATGGGCCTTAAGAAGATGAAGGGGAATAAGGCGATGGATGGGGTGGAAGTCTGAAAAATTGGAAAGTATTTCTCACTTTAAGTTGTATAGTACTTATTCTGTCGCCTTTCGCAATTGTTGGCGTGATAATATATAACAAAGATTCTTCACCTGCCACCATCGGGCTTTTTGCCGTCGGTATAACGCTGCTCATAGTCGGGGCTGTTGCAATGAGTTTTCTTGAAAGATCCGCAGGCAGAGAAGAGGATTAAACTGTTTTTTCTTTTTTGAATGAATTTTAAGATTATTTTCGAGAAAACCCATTGTCTTGAAAAGAAAAATGACAAATTGCAAAATTTTATTTATTGTAAGCCATAATACAATTTCATTAGGGTTTAGCAATGATACAGAAATCCAACCACGCGACAATTGCAGTGGGCTTATTTCTATTCGCTTGCGTGATAGTGGGATTATTATCCTTCAGGGATGCAGCCCAAAATCTTATCGAAGCAGCGATGACAGGGCAGATCGGCAGTTTGCAGGAGGCGTTTTCGTCAAGTCAAGTTTTTGTTGGAAGCGCTTTAGCAGTACTAATTGTCATCGTTTTTCTTATGGTCTATGGAACATTCGTTGACATGGCACAGAGAACAGGATTCTTCCTGGGTGACCGCAAACGTTTCCTTGTTTCACCGGTCCTTTTCACTCTATTTATTGGGGCTGCATTCATACCTCTGACTCTTGAAGTAATATCAGCCCTTCTGAAATTACGACTTAACGACTTAATAATTTGGATTATTCCCTCGCTTTTCGCAATTCTTGGAATCCTCATAGTAATTGGAGCCATTCCATTATGGCTGCTTCATAGGAAAGACAACTCCATAATCAAAGCACTTCTCCTGTCAGGAAGATTATTGTTCTCTCCACTGATTGACTTATTCTGGTCAGGAGCCGCTTCATTTGTCGGAGTAGCCATAGCAACTCCGCTACTCTGGATTGCAGTAATGGTTACAATCCTAACAACCATAGGACAATTCAAAGCAGGATTAGACAACTCCAACATCTTAAACGGTATCATCAACGCGTTTACTAACGTAATTGGTTACGCAACCTCGAACAGCGCACTCCTAGCTTTCCTAATCCCCTACGTCGTAATTGGAGGGATTACAGCATTCTATATACACGCAGATGGGCCGAGCAAAGCGATGGCAGGATACTTCAAATTTATGTCAATACTGCTTCCAATTTCAACTGTAATCGGCGCGATTGTTCTCTACACTTATATTCAGAGCCTCGGGCTCATCTATTGGATATTAATAATTGTTCCGCTCATAGTTGTCTGCGTTGGCTATTTTATCGCATGCCAAATTTCAGCATTCCTAATAGAAACCTTCAGGATAGCTGGACTGTTCGGCTTAGCAATAATCATAGCATCCCTAGGAATTCTCGCCTTGTTTTTCGGAATAATCCCAAACATTCCTCTGATCGGCAGCTTAATCACAGGCGTTATAACAACTTACCTTCCTTGGGTTAACACAGTCGCTTTGGAGATTGGCGTTGCAGGCTTTGCCATAGGAGCAATTGTGCTAATATTGGCATTAGCTCAAAAAGAAGAAAAAACTGTGTTCAGTGAAGCAATGTCGTTGTCAGTAGGATTATCAACCATTCTGCCCTTCATATTCGTGGCAGCATTCCATCTGCCAGGAATTTTAGGCGGCATACTTGGCAGTTTACTCGTCTTTGTTCTCATAAGCCCCACCTACCTTCTTATGGTTAGTCTGCTAAGGATCCGTCTCGCGTTAAACCCAGAATTGCAAATGCAACTGCAAGCGCAGGTTAACAATTCAAAAACTGGTGCTAAATCCAGCGGTTTGCCTTCGATGAAATCACCCTTAAAATCAAGTTTTCCAACTATTAAAAAACTCATAAAGAAAACTCCAAGAATGGTATTATTTGTCGTAATTTTTACCGCAGGATTCGTTGGGCTATTTACTCTTCCCGGTCTAATCCTTTTCGCGATCCCTGGTGCTATTGAGAACCCGCTTGTAATTGTCGGAGTATATTTTTTTCTTCCGATTATTATTTTAGCGGTGATTAGTTCTCAATTCGAAAAGATTGAAAAAGCGCTTCATTTGGAGAAACTGTCGTTTAAGAGCCAATCATCGACTGTTCAAAAATCATCAATCAGTCATCAATCATCCACTGTTCAAAAATCACCAAATAGTCAAAGTTATGTAAACTACAGTCTTTGTGCGTATTGTAACCAAAAAACTCCAAAATATAAAATGGGTTTCTGCAATCGATGCAACAAGTACCTTTGTGCCGAACATTTAACTCCTTCTAAACACGAATGTGCCTATGCTTCCAAACTTAAAATTGGAGATAAAGTCAAGTTCACAGAAGAGGTTTTGCTGAACCAAAGTAAAATATTTAGAACCGTTCAACTCGTTAAGAATGGTCACATTCCAAACATTTTTACTGTATCAAATGTGTCTAGTTACAATCAAGAATACCAATGTTGGAACATATCTCTTGCAGAATGCAGCAACGATACGAATTGCCTTGAATATCCACAAGTCTTCTTCCAAAAAATTAAATTGCCCAAACAATTCAACGGAGAAGTATAAAACAGCTATTATTCTTTTATTGCTACAAAGAAACTGCAAGACTTCAAGGCGCAAACACACCACGCTAAGCTTTATCCTCCAAATCCTTCAAGCGATTAAGAATCTCTAGCAAACCAGCTGTTTCGTTTACCAGAGAATTTGCTTTGAGCATAATGTTCAAAGCTGCAAACCGTGCTGGCTCATTTGAAAACGGCACAAATCTCAGGCTGGATTGACGATAAATCTGATCATAGCGATCAATCATTTTTAAGCAGTATTTCTTCGGGCTTCACTCCACTTTGAAGAATCGGCTGCCATGTGGCGCGACTTTCAAAATCATAGTAGATTGTACGCTCGGTACAGGCTGCCTTTTGGCTCAGTTCCTTCACAATCTCCGATTGAGAAAAGCCTAAGCCTTCGAGCTTTAACAATTCTAAGCGCCTATAAACACTATCCGAAACGGTTTACCCCCTTAAATTGAAATTTCTCTTCAAGTCTCTGAGCAGTAAGATTGTTGAGTAGGAATAAGCAAAAAGAACAAAAATGAAAATAAGTAAAGCCAATTTCGGTTTTTTCACTTAACGCTAAACATTGAACGATAGAAAACTCGGGAACCAAGAAAAAGTATCCAAACGCATCTTTAGCAACTTAACAGGAGTAAGATTTCTTATTCTTTCTCGATGCTAATCCTAGAAGAATCATAATAGCTGCTACTAACGGAATTATCCAGTAAATCATTGAGGTTGCATTCTCAAGGTCTACTTGTGCTTGGCTTTTCTGGAGAGTTATGCCGAATGTTTGCGAATAAGCTTCATTGCAGCTTGGGTAACTAGTCGTTAAATCAATCATAATGGAACTTTTGCCTTCCTTGGCATCATGAGGAACAGAAAAACCAAAGCTCACTTGTTGTGTTTGCCCTACGCCAAGGTTTTTTATGATTTGTGTATCAGGAGTTGAAATTATTAGTTGACCTTCATCAATGATTTTTACAACAATTTTTTCTGCAGGAGTATTTCCAGTATTTTTGAGATTTATACTCCAGTCAAAATGCTGGGCTAGTGAAGCAATACTGTTAATGGGAATGATTTCATAGTCAGCTGCTAAGCCAGTAAAACTCTTATCAACGGAAGCTTGTTCAATTTTGCAGTATTCTCCAACGCCGACCCAGTAAACCTTGACTTTGAAAGACTGGTCTCCGTAACTCTTAACTGGCAAATTAATCACAAGATTAGTAGTCGCTCCAGTAGAAAGACTAGTCTTATTGGTAAGTCGGTCAATATTGGGTGAAAGAACTTCGACCAAAACATCTTTTCTAACATTGCCTGTATTCATAATGTTAATTGATATAGGCAAATTCTGGCTTCTATATGCGGTTTGAGGACAAGTGACACTGACCAAGTCTATCTTTTCCTTAGGATTAATTTGAGTTAAAATACTGGGCCAATTGGCGAACGCAGCAACAATTACAATCACTGCGACTACAAGGACAACCACCAAGAGAGTACGCCTTGAGAAAATTGCACTAAAGTTCAAAATTTCACTCCCCAGCGTATGCAGACATTGGTATAATGTGAGGTCTTTCTGATTCTGTTGTGCCGAAATCAAACAAAGACACAGCTATTGTACGACCGCGAGAAATCACTATTCTTTTTAAGCCGGATCTTCGAACTGTAGACACTGTTACGTTGAATTGGTTTTTTGAATTTTTATCATAGCAATAATACTTGCCATAATGGAAAGGTTGAAAAAAAGATTTTGCAACAAAAACATCTTGGTCAAATGTACCTGCTAAACTTCCTTTAAAAGGTACTGAGATTTCAAATCCATAAATGTTCTTAGTTACTGGAAGGACCCCTGAATAAAGGTACTGGACGATTTCCAGCGGGTTGCAACCGCACTCCCTCATGCGATTAACTGCTTGGTCAGTCAATTCAACCTCAATGTTTTTTGGACACATTTTCTTGGCTTCCGAAGGCTTAATATGGGTTGAGATAGAAAAT
>Ga0326726_10001577_pt1 | contig 21171 bp, 18 predicted proteins | sample MHFenrmetagenome_2_FD_207603 | JGI IMG/M metagenome (GOLD analysis project Ga0326726, IMG submission 207603) | Lab enriched peat soil microbial communities from Michigan Hollow, Ithaca, NY, United States - MHF15MN | ecosystem: Environmental > Terrestrial > Soil > Wetlands > Peat | place: USA... | reverse complement strand
ATTAATGGTCTGAGCCCAATTATATTCATATGCATACTTATATAATGCAGAATCCTTGGGTGCCAGAACACAAATCGGAACGCCACTGATCATGTACTCTGCTGTTTTGGTGGGCATTGATAATTTAACGAATTCCATTTTACGTTCAAATGATAATGGCAATAAAAGGATATCATAGCCTGGGTGAAGTAATGGTAATCTTTTCTGATTAACATATTCTTTTATTTCAATGAATTCAAATTTTAATAGCTTTCTAGATATGTTGGGGTTTGAATAGTTTGTAAAAATATCAAATTTGAATCGCTTACCTTTTACCCTTAAATCATCCATTGCCTCACAGAATCTAAGAATTGATTTCCAGTTAGTCTGGATATCTCCTGCATAAAGGATTTTAATTATATCAGTGCTTGAAAGTTCCCAATTCTTTTTTGAAAACAATGACCAGTCTTCAACACTGACAGGATTGTGAAATGTGGTAAATAATTTTCCGTAACGGCTTTGATAGATTTCACCCATTAAATCAGAAATGCTTAATCTGACTGAAGCTTTGCTGATTAATTTATGAAGTTGTTTGTTAAACCGATTCTTATACAAAGGTCCCAATAGCCCCTGGTAATTGATATTTACCTTATCATCAAGAATATGTACAATAATTTTACTATTACAGATTAAATTAGTTTTTAATGTGAAATCAACTACCCCTAAATTTTCCGGATTTACATAAAGAAAATCCGGATTAAATTCCTTGACCCAATTAATATAATTCGAACTAATCTTAATTGATTTAAAATAAGATGACATTCCAATTATACGACTAAAAGCTTTTCTAATTAGTTTAATGCCTTTTCTTAAATTGCTTTGATTAAATGAATTTTGTTCCGTAATTGAAGAATATGGACTGGCTTTAGTTTTAATACAGTATACATGTTCACAAATAGATGAATCAGAAAAAGAAATATTTTCTGATAACAAGCCTAATCGATTTTTAGGAAAATCCATAAAAAGTTTTGAAATAGTAATTCCTGCACTATTGCCACTACTAAAATCCAGGTTAATGAAAAGTACTTTAGGATAAATTTCCATCACGAAAATATCCTGTTTTCAACAGGTCACTGTAAATTTACTAAGGAGGTATTCTTGCTATTTATCCGCTTTTCACCAAAATTAGGATAGATAAATGAAGTTAAAAACAGCATTATGAAGAGGCCAGATTCACAAAACCATTGCCCAAATAAAGTAATTAACAAAGCAATAAATGCATAAATAGCATATCTTCGGTTGAAATTATAATAAAAACAATATTGTTTTAATGTGTTATATTGAAAAAGCAAATAAAGCAATCCGCCTATCAACCCTAGTCGCGCAATAAATGATGTAAAACCATATCCAACTCCTTCCGATGAAGAATAATCAGCTTGAGTACTGGATAGAAGGCCTCTGCCCCATAAAGGATATTTTCCTAATACATTTAGATCCCTTCTAAGTCCGGAAAATCTGCCTGAAGTTGATTCGGTTATTGATCCTTTTGTTTGTTCAGTATATTGAGCCTGAATTTTTGCATTAAGAAATTCTACCTTATTATATACAAAAAAAGACAATCCAATTATAATTAGCAAAATTAGATACTTATAAAAAAGATTAAGACGGGAAACGAATACAGTGAAAATAATTAATAACATTAAGGCTATGTACCCCGATGTTGAGAACGTAGTTAATATAGCAATTGACATGCAAACATTCTTCAAATTCAGAAAATTGTGCTTAATAATAGTATTAAAGACTATCCCATATATAAGGAAAACAGAAAAGGCTCCTGGTTCATGAAATGGTCCCGGATTTCTTATGAAATTTCCAATACCTCCCGGTTCATAAGTATATAGAATAAATTGTTCTGGTCGACCCATCATGCTTTTTGAATAATCTTTAGGATCAGTTCCAAGTTTCTCTGCAAGATCATACTGGAATTGATGGAATGAAGGAAACAAATTTGTAAAAACCCAAAAGATTAAAGAAATAATTGCATAAATGAAAATTATATTAACCATATATTTAGGATAATCTAATCCAATTCTTTTTAACATAAAATATGGTATAAAAATTATTAGCAATATGTAATTTAGAGCAGTAAATATACTCCCGCCCCAAAAAATCTTTTGAATACCAATCACTATTATCAGATATAAAACTACCAATAGTAATTTAAGATCAAATTTAGGGTTGTTAAGTAAGAAAATTGTTAAAGTAAAAAGGATCATTACAATCTTTGAAATAACAGTACCTGAAAAAAAGGATAGTCCCCCGTAAACTACAGCTAAGTAAGATAGTAAGTATATTATAATCGTACTATTCTTTGATTTCATACAGATTCCGTGCTTTATTAAGGCTTGTGCTCGTCTTAAGCTTTTTAAAAAAATGAATTAAGAAATTTTGTGTTTCCGGGTAATAGTTATTTTATAACCATATTTTAAAAGAACTTTCTTTATTATTGATTTGAATCGGTTAATAAGTGTTGGTCTATTAAAAGTTTTAATACTATATTTTAATGATGTAGTTTTTTTTTGAATTATGCTTTCATATTTATCCTTTGTATAATTATTAAAGTCCACAAATAATTTAATCAATCTAATCCAACTATTATAATCGTTGTATAGAACATTGCAAGAATTTGAACTCTGATTTGATCTATAAACACTCAATATTTCGTCAATAAAGCCGGCTTTTGAATTATCTCTTAAAAGAATAAGCTGGATTGCCAAATCAAAATTATGAGCATCAAATAGAAAATCCGGATAAATCATTGCTTCTCTTTTAAAAAACATTGAACCGGTTGCCATTGTCCATTCTTCAATTATATCAGAAAGAGAAAAGAAATCTTTTGCCCTCTTGACAAAAAATGAAATACTTGGGTTTTCTACCTCATATATTCTAATTGTTTGATGAAAACAAAGATTAACTTCAGGGCGTGCTATCATATAATCAAATTGCTTTTGTAATTTAAATGGATGAATCCAATAATCATCTCCATCCAGAATTGCAATGTATTTTCCCCTTGCCGACATTATTGTTCTGTAAACATTTTCACGCATGCCGACGTTTTTTCCTCTGTCAATTAGTACAATTTCCTTAAATCTTGATTGGTAATCTTTGCATATATCCCTTGTTTTGTCTGTTGAATAATCTTCACCGATAACAATCTCGATCTGAAATTGAGTTTTTTGCATTAATACGCTTTCAATACATTGTTCAATGTATTTTTCATGATTGTAAGTAAAAATACAGACCGAAACTTCTGGGGGAATATTATTCATAATTTAATCCAGTTATCAACAAGAAGGCCAGAATCTAACAGCCTATCCTGCAGTATTCTAATATTATACCATACCTCAGGACTAATAACAACTTTTCGCTCCGTATTATTAAGATAGGCAGGCCACCAACTAAAAGTACTGTTTGCAATAATATAGTGTCTACATAATCTCATCAGATAAAAGTCAATATAGTCACCTGATGTTCCATAATAACCCATGGGTTCAGAAAAATCAGTTACATAATTTAAGTCAGTTATATCATTAAGCAGTGTTTTTGCCTTATCAGGTTCATCTGAAAAAACAAAAAAGAGTGGATTTTCTACTTTTTTCTTAATTACTTCTAATGCCTTTATATAATAATCCCTGCCTAAGGTAATAAAAGATGAATTTTTTTCCATGTCACCTCTACGAATATGTACTGCCACTGAGTTTGAATTTACAATTCTGGAAGTGATTTCTTTTATAGGAATATACTTGGGTTTTAACCATAAAAGGTCAGATAAATCCTCTTTTACGTGTTTGAAGAATTGAGTTTTTTGTAACCATCCCTCAATTACATATTCATGTTTTTCAGATAAGTTATCTAATTTCCAAATACAATTGTCTAAAGAATCTACAGAAATGACATACTGGCCGGGAAACCGCCAATAGGTAGATCTTTTATACATGAACTGGTTAAATCTGCTCAATAACCCAGAATTCACCTTTTCGGAATGGTTTAATTTTTTAGTATCAAAAGTAGTTCGGAACTTATCAAGTTTAAATTGATCTTTGAATTTTATATCATCATAAAAGGATAAATCCAGGGAAGTGCCAGTTTGATGCTTTTTTGCATATTGATAAGCGGCAGCATATTGAAATATTTGATTTCCCAGACCTCCTTTAATTCTGAATATGATCATATGCTGCTATACTTTCTTTTAAAAAAGATTACATAAATTCTTGACAGCACAAAAGAAACATATACAACAAAAGGTAATTTTATCTTTTTTGTATTATATTGTTTAAGCTGCGGGATGCTTGTAATTCCATTAGTTATAAAATTATTAATCAAAAACTTAAGGAATTTTAAATCCTTTTGATTGTTATGTGATATTTTCTTCAGAACAAATAACATTTCTCCAATAAATATGTTTTTGTCATTCACACATTCTACGGTTACTCTATTAGGAGCATCAACCGTGGATATTAGAGGTTTATCATAATAAATAAAATTCTTGTTGTTCTTCAATACCCTGATATAAAAATCCATATCAACAAGCCACTTTAATGATTTATTAAAAAATATTGTTTTTTTATTTCTAAAAATTGTCGCACTTGGGGCGCCGATAATTGCTGAAAAGAAAAGCTGATCAGGCGATTTTTTAATAAGGTCCAATTCTTTTGGGGTTGGACAATGCTGATTTAGAGTTTTGAAATCTTTATCAAGATTTAATGATGAACTAAAAGCAAAATCACATTCAGGATTGTCGTCAAGCATTTTTACAAACTCTCCAAGACTATAATTGTATGTGAAAAAATCATCATGGTGAATGATTTTTATATATTCACCATGGGCTTTTCTAATAGCTTCGTTCCAGTTTTCAGGGGTTCCAAGAATTGGTTGGTTCTTAAAGTATTTTAACCTGCCCTGAAAATCAAATTCATCAATAAGTTTTTTTATAGAATCATCAGGGGTATCGTCAGTAATAATAATTTCATAATCATTAAAATCTTGTTCATGTATCGAAGTTAAAACTCTCCTTAGGTAAACTGTTTGCTTGTATGAAGGGATACAAATTGATACTTTCATGTTTTTTATTTTTATCGCGGCCAATTTTTTCGCCACGGTAAGAATCTCAAAAAAGTATGTTTTTTTGATGATTGAAAGCTAGTTCAAGGCTTATTCCAGAAACTAATATTTGAAAAGACATTAAGTCCTCTTTAGACAAGACTAATTAGTCATTATTATTAAAGGTATTCCTTAGTAATCCTCTTAATTTGCGGGCAGGATATGTAATGAATCTCCCTATTTTATAATTCTTTGATGACAAAACACTGTTTAATTTTGAATATAATTCGATAGGATTACCCATTTTATCAACGTATAAATCAAAATGGTTAAGATAAATTGTATTCAAGGAATATCTTGGTTTCTCTGAGCTGAGGTGCATGTCAGATTCCCTTGAATTACCATTTTTTACTCTGTAAAAGAAATGCACATCAGGTAATTTATATACACCAACGCTTTTTTCAATTAAGGATAACCAAAAATCCCAATCTTCCCACCCATATTTCATATTGGAATTATATCCATTTGTCTTCAAATAATCAGATTTTCTAAATAGGGCACAACTAATGATCATATTCCTTAACAGTATTCTTTCGACTGAAAAATCCGGGAGATTCCATTTACCTGTTTTTTCACCAAAAAATTCGACTTCACAGTAAACAATACCAATTCGTGCTTCTTTATCGAGAATTTCAACTGCTTCCTCAAGATATTTTAAACTGATTTTATCGTCTGCGTCCAGAGGTAAAATATATTCTCCAGATGAGGCTTGAATACCAGTGTTACGTGCCAAAGATGTACCTTGATTGTTTGTATGTATTACTTTGCATTTAGGTCTGCTATAATTTTTTAGCTTTTGGATAGTACCAGCATCTGTTGAACCATCGTTTACTAATATAATTTCAAAATCCTCGAAAGTTTGATTCAAAACTGATTCGACTGCATCATCAATATACTGGCCTTGATTGAAGCATGGTATGATAACCGATACTTTCGGTTTTTTGCTCTCCATAAAAAATAGAACATTTATGATTTATACCGTGTTTTTGAAAGATCTGTATGAGTGTATGATATTAGTTTTTACAACATTCCCAATTTTGTGCAAATATTCATAAATATACTTGACCTTTAACCTCCAAAAAGTAACCAAACTAAGTAAAAATGAAAAGTTCGCAGCTTTATATAATTGAGCGTTCAACATGACCCTGGAATAGTCAAGGTAGAAAATAGGTACTGGTTTTTCATAATATTGTTTTATTTCATATTGTTTAATTTTCGTAATAAAATGTGTGAAAAGCCTGTTTTCTTCCACATTCATTATTGGTCTTAGTTTATTTATGCCTTGATTTTCATGTATCCTCGATTTTATCAATATTTGTGGTAAATGGACAAACGAGTACTTCTCTGAAAGTCTAAACCATAAATCATAATCCTGGGTAGTTCGTAACTTTTCTTTAAATACTCCGTAAATTTCGAAACACTTTTTAGGTATTAATAAAGTACATCCATTTATTATTCCCCCCCATATAAATGCAGGCCTGAAATGTTCAGGAGGAACATGCTTTATAGGGTAATTATATAGAAAATTGGAATTTCCGTCTATATAATTAAAGTCAGTATAAATAATCGTTAATCTGTCTTCAAAACCTACTAAAAAATTTATTTGGGCTTCAATTTTTTCAGGGTAATACAAATCATCATGACTTAACCAGGAGAAATACTCTCCTTTCATTTCCTTAATTCCTAAATTTAAGGCTGAGGCAGTTCCTCCGTTTCCTTTTTTGAAATATCGAATTCTATCACCATAAGATAATGCTATTTTCTCCGTTTTGCCGTTATCGTTTGAACCATCATTAACTACTATGATTTCAATATTATTGTACGTTTGAGTTAATGCACTATCAAGAGCCTCATTTAAATAGTCAGAACCATTAAAGACAGGTATTACAATAGACACTTTCGGATTAAATGTCGTTCTTAGTTTGTTCTTAATATCTAACTCCATTATAGGTATTTACAATGCAATGCTTAATCTTTAGAATACCAGCAGGTTATTTGGTCTCAGCTAAAAATTTTCGGGTCCATTCAATATATTCCCCTATCCCTTTTTCTAAATCAACTGTTGGATCATAATTGATCTTCTGATGTGCCAATGAAAGATCTGCTAAACTATGCCGGACATCTCCGGCTCTTTCCCTACCATATTCGATTCTTGCTGAACTTTCCCCTTTTGTAATTATCTTAACAAGATTGTTTATTGTAATATTTTTACCACTAGCAATATTAAAAGCGCCACTGATCCCTGTCGAGTCTGCAGCTTTAATGTTGGCCTGAACAATATCATCAACATGAACAAAGTCGCGTGTTTGTTCTCCATCTCCATATATTACAAGCGGCTCATTACGAAGCATACGGAACACAAAAATCGGAATGACATTCCCATAAGCATCATAACGCTGATTAGGGCCATAAACATTGAAATATCTTAAACATACCGCTTCGATTGGATATAGTTTCGCATATGCCAGGCATAGTTTTTCTTCGCATAATTTTGAGCAACCATACGGTGAATCTGGTTCTACAGGATGGTTTTCTTTTATTGGCATTGCTTTTAACTCACCAAAGATACCTGCTGAAGACGAAGCTACAATTTTACGCACCCCCTCTTTTCGTGCGGCTTCCAATACCTGTAGAGTACCCAGTACATTAATCTCAGCGTCGATTAAAGGATGGTCAATAGAACGTTTGTTTCCAACAGAAGCTGCTAGATGGAATACTATTTCCACACCTTGCATGGCTTTTTCTACAATAGTTTTATCCCTAACATCCCCATTAATAATATTAACTGATGCGAATGGCTCAAGATTAGTGCGATAACCCGACATGAAATTATCCAATACTGTTACTGAATTTCCATTCTCAATTAAATGCTTAACCAGATTCGACCCAATGAATCCCGCACCACCCGTAACTAATACTTTTTTATTTTTCAACAAATCCTGTGAATTTGAGTTAGATAGTAAAGAGATCTTTTAGAGTGTTTAAAGCTTTATATGAATAAATTTGAAGCTTAAATTTTCAGATAAATCAAAATGAAAAATTACCATTCTTTTTTGGATACAGTTTTATATAATTCTTTAATTTTTTGATAATGAATTTTATAATCATATTTTTTTAAAACAATTTCATAAGCCTGGTTCCCAATTTTTTTTCTATATTCAGGATCACGAATCAATAATTCTATTGTTCGCAAAATTGCATCTCCAGATCTTTCAACACAAATTCCTCCTTCTGGTGCATAAACTACCTGAGGTAAGGATGTTCCTTCAAAAACAATAACTGGTTTTGCGCAAGCCATTGCTTCAATAGCCATTAAACCAAACGATTCAGCAGTTGATGGCATCAAAAAAACATCTGCAGCATTAAAAATGATATTCATTTGGGATTCATCATAAACCCACCCAAATTCTTTAATTCCATAGAATTCTTTTAAATCATCAAGTAATCCGTTTTGTTCAACTGTTAAAATATTTATTTTAGGATATTTTAATTTTGAAAACCCTTTTAAAAACTCGGCTACAAAGGAAAAACCTTTGACCTCATTATTAGTAGCTCTAAATAAAATAGTGAAGTTATCATTCAGGCCCAATTTAGATTTAGCACTATTGGAATCCATAGGATAAAAAGTATTCAAATCAATTCCAAAAGGGATTAAATGTATCGGAAATTTATAAAATAATGGAGAATCCTCAACCATACTAAGCATCCATTCAGATGCAACGACCAGATGAAATTTTGATAGTTTATATATATATTTTTTAATTTTCCACATTAATCTGGCATTATCCTTTTTCATAGGAAAATAAGCCTCCAAATCAGGACATCCTTTGCATCCTGACTGCCATTTTTTACAGCCCTGAGGATATCTGCAATGCCCGGTTAACGCCCAGGGATCATGCAATGTCCAAATAGTCGGTTTAATTCGAGTTAAAATGGGTAATGCAAATAAGCTAAAAAAGAAATTATGTATTAAATGGTAGTGAATAACATTTGATTTATAAAAGTATTTCTTAAATGGCAATAAAAATGCAAAAGGATAAAGTAACGATTGAATGGAATATTTATCTTCAATATGCTTAGTTTTCCCATGTATATAATCTCTGTATTTATTATCAAATAGCCTTTTTGTATTAGCATCATTACCTTCTTTAGTCCAAACCAAATATGTTGAATCAATTCCTTCCTTTCGAAAATTTAAATGGTTAATAAATCCATTAAATCTGCAACCAGAAAGCTCGTAACTGCTGATATTCAGAATTTTCATTTTATTGGCAAAATGCTACTATATGACATCGGCCATCAACTTCTTCTTTAAGTAATTCAGTATTATAGACTAATCTAGTCAACATATTGGTAGCTGCGTACATACAGGATCTACTATGAATCTCTATAAAAACTATTGGTTTAGATTTAAGTAGAGTACTATATGCTCCATTTAGGACAAAATTTTCAGCACCTTCTACATCTACTTTAATTATTGAAGGTTCTTCATTAATCCCAATAGTGTCTAATTTGTCTATCGGTACTGTTTTAACAATCTCCTTTTTAAAACCTATCTTTTGATAATCTTCTGATGTCCAAGGAGTACTAGAACTTAAAATAAAACCTCCACTACTATATCCATTATCAATTTGATCACTAAAATTAAACTCCGTTTGACTAATACTATCAGAAATGGCATATGGATATAATTTAATATTATTAAAATCGTGATTTTTTGTTAAAATTAATTCCATACGGGCTCTGTTGAAATAATTAGGCTCAAAACAAATAACTTTACCTTTGTCTCCAACCAATTTTGAAAAACACATTGCATTATAGCCAATATGTGCACCAACTTCGAAAGCTATTTTACCCATCAAATCAACCTTGCTTAAAAATCCAAATATTTGTTGATCATAAATTCCTTCAACCATCTCTTTCTGCCAGAATCCGTCATGCATATCAACATATATTTGGTGGTCTTTCAATAAACCATCTTTAATATTATGCCACTCCGGATTATAAATATACTTTTCTTCAACCTGACCATTATTTTTCCTTATTTTCTTTTTATAAAAATTTGTTATAATTGGTGGTGCAAACTGCTTAATTATTTCTTTAGTTCTACGGACAATTTTGGTTTTCATTCCTTTCTGTTTAGAATTTGTATAAGCATATTCAAATAATTCAGATTTTAAAAAAGGCAAAACAGGAAATCCTTCAATTAAGGCATTATTCCAGGTAAAAAACTGTTTATTCTTTCTACAATTATTTATTACCAATCCATTAATAAATATATGTCCGGAGATTGAAGTAAATCCACATTTTTTCATGAATTCTTTTAATGAAAATAATGTATATCTATTACAATGCATCCCAGATGTTTTATCATGTTCATCTGATGTATCTCTTGCCTCTTCTTTTAGTCCTTCAAGAATTACATCATTATCAACTTTAAATATAGGAGTAGAAATCGCAATGATTGATTTTTCATTAATAACTCTTTTTAGATTTATAAATATGTCAGATAACTCGGTTCTTGGAACGTGCTCAACAAAATCAAACATTATAATAATGTCAAATTTGTTTTTGAAATTATTCTTAGTAATAAAATTGAGACCATCGTCACAAAACAGATCAACTTTTATTTCTTTTAAATAATTGGAGGCTAATTCAAAAGCATCATTTGAAAAATCTACACCACAAATATAAGCAGCGCCATTCTGGGATGCGAACCAAAGACTCTCTCCTCTACCATATCCAAATTCTAAAACGTTTTTATTACTGAAATCAATACGTCTTAATATATCTAAATCAGGGATCCGAATATTGCCTTTCCCTTTAAAGAAAATCTCAGCACCTTCTACACCAATGTTATCAAACTTGCCATCCACATTTTGTTTTAAGAAGTAGCTTTTTGTGTATTTATCTTTTAAATATCCCATTCCCCAATTGTTCTCAATTAGCCCAATAAATAAGTGTTCCACTCAAACTTCGGTCGTACAACTCCAACCCATTTACCTACATATTCTTTTCTCATTTCACCATTATCAACGACATTAAAGGATAAAACTGATTTAGCATTGACTTCCCAAAGGTTTTTTTCATTTGTTATGCCAATATCAATTGTATATTGCTGATCATTTAGAAAATTTGCAGGTATAACACAGATTGAACGAAAATTCCCGATAGGTCTTGCTTTATTACACCAGTCATCCGTTATCAGATTAGTTGACGCTCTGTTAACTGTTGCCAATACATAAGATCCTTCCGCATTTGACAAATGGATATTTACATCATAAAGAGCATTTTTATTATAATTATAATAATCAATTTCTATTTTTATTTCTTTATTGATAAGAACGTCAGAACTGACCTTTTCATCACTGATAATTCTAACTGCTTTTAGTTTAACATTTTCAGAACCGGGAGCATTCTCATCAATTTTATATACACGTTCTCCGCTTAAATCATTTGTTCTGATATAATTTCCTATAATATCAGAAGTAATGCCAGAAGAAATAATAGAACCTTCATTTAATAAAATGCATCTATTAGTTAAAACGCTGATAGCAGCCATATTATGGCTTACAAACAGCACAGTCCTGCCATCATTATGGCTTACATCCTGCATTTTCCCAACAGCTTTCTTCTGGAATTCGGCATCTCCCACAGCCAACACTTCATCAACTACTAAGATTTCGGGTTCTAAATGTGCAGCAATAGCAAATCCTAGACGGACAGTCATCCCTGAAGAATACCGTTTTACAGGAGTATCAATATATTTCTCTACACCAGCAAAATCAACAATCTCTTCCAGTTTCCGGGTAATCTCTGATTTTGTCATTCCCATAATGGAACCATTCATATAAATATTTTCACGCCCGGTCATTTCAGGATGAAAACCGGTTCCAACTTCAAGTAACGAGGCTATCCGACCCTTTGCTTTGATAATCCCCGTAGTCGGGGTCGTAACACGACTTAATATTTTTAAAAGAGTTGATTTCCCGGCACCATTTTTTCCAATAATTCCCAATACTTCTCCCTGCTTTACTTCAAGATCTATATCCTTAAGTGCCCATACATATTCCCCATTAGTTTTGGCAGAACGATCATTCACCTGTCCGATTTTCAGATAGGGATCTTCTTTACCTCGCACGCTCACTGTCCACCAGCGTTTCAGGTCGTGGCTAAGAGTACCGGTTCCGATCGATCCTAGACGGTACTGTTTGGAGATGTTTTCGAATTTAATTGCGATTCCACTCATAAGAAATATTCAGTGATTTCAGATCAAGATTAAAGACGGAAGTTAATATTAAGATAAAAGACAAAAGTCACAAGACAAAAGTAAGGGTCATCTGGTTTTTTGTACAATAGAGCCAAGGATGTTCTTTAATTCGCTGGATTCTTTAATCAAATAATCCAACTCAGATGAATTGGCTTCAGAGACGGTTTTTTTAATAATTCTAAGCCAGTAATTTGATTCACGCATTTCTCTGAGTGATATCCTTACTTTATTAGTAAAATCAGGTTTTGAGGAGCCTGACTGCGATTCTTCATAGTTCGCCCCTGATGAACAGGCGCTTTTTGATAACTGAGCACGAATTGTCTTATTTTCAGGTGAATAAGGTAAGATCTTTAAAAACTCAATAACTCTCACAGCAAACTCAAAGAGCCTTTCACATAAATCATTCTTCTTCTCTTCCACTTTTATCTTTTTACTTTTGTCTTTTGTCTTAAATCCTACTTACTACCAACTACTTACTTCTCAATAAAGAATCTCGTAGTCTCTAATCAGATGACATCCATGAAACTTCTCTCAACCCTGTTAAAAATAAAAATCCCCGTAAAAAGTACAATAATCATAAATAAGAAACTGTAGCCGAGTGCAAACCATGAAAAGGTTCCCTTCCCGAGAAATCCGTATTTGAAGGTTTCCATGACTGCAGTGACAGGATTTGCCTGGATAAGCCACATATATTTTTCATAACTTCCATTCATTACCGATAAGGGGTAAATGACGGGAGTGGCATACATCCACAGCTGGATGGCAAAAGCTATTAAAAATTTAAGATCGCGGTATTTGGTAGTCATCGAAGAAATGATGATACCAAAGCCAAGTCCTAGTCCGGCCAATATAAGAATAAGAAGCGGGAACAGAAGTGCATAAATATTAGGAGTTATATTTGCATCATTCGCTAAAAAATAAATATAAACTGCAGCAAACAAAATCAATTGTATAAACATCTTAATAAGCCCCGTAAGGGTCACAGACAGAGGAGCAATCAGCCTGGGAAAGTAGACTTTCCCAAAAATTGCCTGGTTGGTGAGGAAAGTGTCGGAAGTTTTGGTTAGAGATTCGGAAAAATAGTTCCAGAGACAAATTCCTGAAAGGTAGAATAGGGGCTGAGGGATACCATCTGTTGAGATACCTGCTAAACCACCAAAAACAAACATATAAACAATTGTCGTAAAAACAGGTTGAATAAAGAACCAGATGGGTCCAAGGATGGTCTGCTTGTAAAATGTAACAATATCTCGCTTTATATACATTTCAAGCAAATCTCTGTACTGCCAGAGTTCTTTCAGGTTTAACTTAAATAGACTTCCCCTGGGTTCTATAATTATATCCCAGGTTTTATCTATTGTGGCCATTAATGTATGGAGTCTTTGTGTTTAAGATCAATTATAAAAATTATTAATCTGTGCAGTAATAAATTCAATGTCTTTATTGGTTAACTGACTGGATGAAGGCAGCCATAAGCCATCTTTTCCTACTCTTTCAGAGACCGGATGTTCTCCATCTATTTGATAAGCTTTCTGTTTATTTATTGGGGGGTACATAACTCGTGTCCCGATTCCTTTTTCCTTGAGAAATAACTGTAATTTTTCGCGATCATCGATAAAAACATCTATAAACCAGGGTGTAGTGTTTATTAAATCCTGGTCAAAAAACGAAACATGTTTATTTGAGCGCAGTCCCTTTTGATAAATTTTCATGATCTCTTTTTTTCGCTCAACACGCCAGGGCAGTTTCTTCATCTGCTCATTGCCAATAACAGCCTGGAGTTCAGTAAATTTAAAATTGTAACCTATCGAATCATGAATATCATTACCCCCGCCACTCCTTCCAAAGTCTTTTAACTTCCTAAGACGAATAGCCATATCATCATTATTTGTAACAATTGCACCTCCCTGTCCGGTTGAAATGACTTTCGGAGCTGAAAAAGAGAAGCTACCGACCAAGCCGATGGTTCCCTGATGTTTGCCATTGGGATACCACGAGCCTAGAGATTGGGCAGAATCTTCCAATAAGATTATTTTACGCTCACTGCACAATTTTTGAAATGCTTCAATACCGGCTTTGGGATACCGGCCATTTGCAGTAACAAGAAAAATAGCTTTAGTCTTGGACGTTATAGCTTTTCGTGCGAGCTCAATATCCAAGCAAAGTGTTTCTAGTTCAACATCTACAAAAACAGGAACAGCTCCAAACAGTTTTACAGAATTTGGTGTGGCGATCATGGTATAATTTGGTACAATTACCTCATCCCCCGGCTGAATTCCTGCAGCCAAAGCCATTAAAGTAAGGCTGATGGTACCATTGTTAACAACTATGCAATGTCTGGCACCTGTATATTGAGCAATCCTTTGTTCAAACTCTGTGGTCCGCTTAAATTCAGTCAACCACCCGCCCTCATTCATATACTGGTTCATGGCTTCTTTCTCTTCAGCTCCAAACCATGGCTCCATCTGGGGGATAAACCTATTTTGGTCCATTTATAAATTTATTTTCAAGATTTAGTATTTCCGTTTTATTTCGTTTCCTTATAAATCTAGAAGGGATCCCGGCATATAAACTATATTCATCCAAATCATTCTTTGCCAATGAAAGCGCGCCAAGGCAGGCTCCTTCCCGAAAAACTACGTTAGGTAATACGACAGAACCGGATCCTACAATGCAATGCTTATTTACAATTATTTTACCTATCAGTACATTTCCTTTATATTCCATTGGAACCAAAGGTGTGGCTATACCGCTTGTATAATCATCGGTACCGGCAGATAAAACTACATTTGGCGCAAGGGTTGAGAATTCATGCATCTCCACATAAGCATTTTTGCCTCCGATTATTTTGCATCCCGCAGAAATATGAACATAAGAATAAAGCCTGAGGGAGGTTGAGATATAGGTAAAATCATCAATTATTACATTATCGCCAATTTCAACAAGTTCGGGATATCGTATGCGAACAGTTTTACCAATGATAACATTCTTACCACATGCCTTCAGCTTTTTTAAATCAAAGAAAATATTTTCCATCAGATTAGTTCTTTATCCTTTTCAACTGAAGTAAAAGGCCCGTTTTTCACTTCAATGATTCTGGTATTATCTTCAAGGATTTGATAGCCATGGCCAATGGTAAGAATAATGCAAATATCGCCGGTTTTAACAGTTTCCTGCTGAAAGATATTATTTGAATCATCATAAAAGTCTATTCTCATGCTTCCATTCATAACTATAACAGTTTCCTGGGTTCTTTCTGCAGTTCTTTCATTTGTTATATGACGGTGTGCTTTTAATAACTTACCTGATGAATACCACCAGGTACCTACCTGGATAAAGGTATTGTCTGGTGTCAGGAAATCGAGGCCTTCTTTCCATTCAGACTGGAAATGCAATATTGCAACAGTTTTGTTTTTGTATTTAATTTCCTTCATGCTATATTGTTCTGTAATGAGTGAAGTAGTCGTAGTAATGGAAAATTTCAAGCATCTGGGTAATGCCTTCATCAAGAGTAATTTTTGGTTCAAACCCTAATGATTTTATCTTGCTGAAATCAATTATGAAGTGCCTGACATCTTTATCTTTCACGTCAGAATCAATAATTGAATAATTAATTTGCTTTTTAATTGCTTCCGCAATTTCCAATTTCGAGAAATTCATTGAATTTGCACCAGCATTGTAAATGTTCCCTCTCATTGTATTGCTATTGTCCATTGCAAAATTATATGCCCGCACCGCATCATCGATATGAATGAAAGTGCGTTTTGCATAGCTGTCAAAAAGAACCACGACTCCTTCTTTAAGAGCTTTATAAGTAAAGTCATTAACCATAAGATCCATTCTCATTTTAGGACTGAAACCAAACACCGTTGCAAAGCGAAGACTAATAGAATTGGGGTGTTGCATAACAATTTGCTCAGCCAGATATTTTGTTTTCCCATAGTGACTTACAGGATCAACCTGAGTTTCTTCATTGCACATAGTCCCTGATTTACCATAGAAGGAAGTTGTCGATGCATACATAAGCAACTGATCCTTACTTAAAGAATCGACTAATTGTTTTGTTGCCTCAACATTGATAAGATGCGCTGATGAAGGATTCGCAGAACACGCTGGTAGCCCGCTTAAGCCTGCAAGATGAAAAATAATATCATATTCATGAATTGTATCAATTTTATTCCTGATATCCTGCTTTATAACATGCAGGTTTTTATTTTCAACCAGATGTAAAAATGGCTCAAATCCATACATAAAATTATCAAGAACGGTTACATTAAAATTCCTTTCAATCAGGCTCTTAGTAAGTTTGACTCCTTTATATCCAGCACCTCCTGTGACTAATATTTTCTCCATGTTTGATATTTAAAAGTAAAATGATATACCCAATTACAGCACCTGTTAAGTAAAATACAAAATCTAAAACATTAAAAACACTTCCGATCAATGCCCTGATTATGAAACTTTGTCTTAACCTGTTCAAGAAATCAATTTGTATTAATTGTGTAAATTCAAGCAGGCAGGTAATACAAAGGACAATTAATGATATTCTTATTGGAGATGTTTTTGGAAAAACTAAAGATGCCAGTAATATAAAAAAAACAACATAAATGACCCCTCCCAAATAATTTGTGACAAAATCACTCCCTATACCTGAATAAAATTTTGTCAAGAGGCCAAGTGGGATAAGAATGGTAAGCAAAGAAAGTTTTACCAATGCAGGTCTTTTAATTCTCAATCAAATTCCAGGTTTAATCTTCCGTATAATAGCCTTTTGTCTTATCTGAATTACCATACTTTCCATAATAACCATTCCCATAATAATTACCATAAGAGTATCCATATCCCATAGAATATCCATATCGCATGCCATAACCATAATATCCTGAAAGACTGATATCATTGATAATAATTCCAATATTTTTAAGTCTTTCTATTTGATAATATTCCTGAATCAGGTCGAGGGTGTTTTTTGAACTGTATCGCTGTCGTATTACAAAAATATTTACATCAACATAATAACTAATTAATAAAGCATCTGATACTACTGCAACAGGGGGAGTATCAATAATTATCAGGTCAAATTCCTTTTTGGCTTTCTCAATAAAAGTTTTCATTTTACTGCCCTCAATTAATTCAGCAGGATTAGGAGGGACTGGTCCAGATGCTGCATAAAAAAGATTCTCAACAGGGGTTTTTTGAATTACACCGTTGAAGTCACAATTACCGCTTAAATAATCACTCATTCCTTCTTCATTGCTGATATCAAAAATTTTATGTATCCGTGGCTTCCTTAGATCTAGACCAATGAGTAATACCTTCTTTCCAAGCATTGCATAAATAGCAGCAAGATTTATTGAAATGAATGTTTTACCTTCAGAGGTTATTGTAGATGTCACAGCAATAACAGGATGTTCTGCTTCTTTAATAAAGTATCTGAGAGAAGTTCTGACAGATCTGAATGATTCTGAAAGTACTGATCCGGGTTTGTCATTAACGGGGATTTCATTTTTACTTTCATTATGACTTATGAATCCGATTATTGGTGCATTTGTCCGTTTTACAATATCCTCTTTGTCAATAATCTTATTATTAAAATAATAAATAACCGAAATGAGCAGGGCAGGTAAAAAGAGGCCAAAAAACAAAGCGTACAAAATATTTTGTTTTGTTTTAGGCTTAATGAGAGCTACATTGAATAGTTCAGCTCTGTCGATGATTCTGTTGTCTGATACATTGGAGGCCCTGGTAATTCCTGCCTCAGCTCTTTTTTCAAGAAGAAAGGTATAAACGGTGTTATTCAAATCAAAAACTCTTTGAATATTGATCATTTTTATTTCGGTTCCGGGTAATTTGCTTATTTCCTGTTCAACTAATGAAATCCTTTTATTTACATCTGTAATGCTATTCCTTACGACATCAATACTGTTCTTTACATTTTCGGCAAGAACTGATCTCGCATTTGTTACACCATCTTCCAATAAAATGACCGGGGCCTGATTGACAGAAAGATTCATTGCAAGTTGTTTTTTCTGCTTCTGTAAACTTGCAAGCTCCTGAACCAGGCTTCCCAATTGTTGATCAGAAACTCCCATTGTAGACGGAGAAATAATTTCTCCGGATTCGTTTTTTGAATTCAGATAATTGGCCAGGTATTCATAATATTTCTGCTGCATTTCAAAAGTAATTTTCTCATTCCCAAACTGCACAAGCCGATCCTGAAGAAATGTCCCTTCTTTGCTTACATCAATCAGTTTATTCGCATTTTTGAAATTTCTAAGATTGTTCTCAGCCGTTGAGAGTGAGTCTGAAATCATCTTCAGTTGCTTGTCGATGAATTTAATAGTTGAATCAGCAATACGATTTTTTACTTCAATACCCTGTAAAATATAAAAGTCCATGAGCTTGTTTAGATAATCAGATTCCTGTTCAGGAACAGATCCGGATACCGATAACCGAACAAGTGAAGCATCTGTAGCTATCGGTTCTATATTGAGCTTCCCGCTATAATTATTTGCTAAATTCCCCGGCCATTCAAAATAAAAATAATATTTATTGGAGGTTTTATCAGCTATATTGAATTGCTCGGGATGCCGAAGGTTTATTATGAAATTAAAACCTCCTTCGGAGAATCTCTGTCCAAATTCAAGTTTGGTGTCAATTTTATAATTTCCGTTAATTTTTAACGAATATTGCTTATTTGAAATGATTGTGATAAAATTTTTTACTCCAACAGGTTGATAATAAAGTGAATCTGTAATCACTATAAAAGGACATGTGTTTTTATAAAGCCTGCTTTCGACAATATTTCTTCGACCAATACCTATATAGGTAATATGAAAATCAGGCAATGATCCAATTACTCTGGAATTAAGACTGAAAGACTTTAGTATACCGATCTCATTTTGCAGATTCTGCTGGCTTTTATATATATCTGATCCGGATAAAAACGACCCTGCCATTTGTAACCCGCCACTCATTCTATCGTCTTTAATAAGAAGCGAAGATGAAACGGTATATATTTTTTCTGAATACCTGTTGATCCCATAGGCTAAAGTTAAAGAGATAAACAAAGCTAAAGCAAACCAGTACCAATTGCTTATGAAAAGGGAAATATATCTTTTAATATCGATACTTTCGCCTTCAGGTTGGGGAATCTGATTGTTTTCAGGGTAACCGGTTGGTGTAGCAGGGGGTATCATTGGTTTAAAGTTTAAAGTTTTAAAGTCTGACCTTTCATGATAGTGATTGTCGAAGTTATTTCAAAGACCTTTTTACACAATTCTCTGAATGTCTGCCAAATCTACAAATCCTCAAATCTCTCAATTTTCATATTAATTTATCTTAAAAAAACTAAAGGTTTGAACTTGTAACCTGGAACATTGAATTTTTTATTTTCCAAAATAGTTTATCAAAAGTAATGTTGTTGTCAAAACACCGGTAAACGTGGAAAGAATAAAAGAAATAGTGGGGAGGTTCATATTGAAGATTTTTTGACCTAAAGGCTGAACTATCACAACATCATTTGGAAGGAGAAAATATGCTTCTGAGGTAAGTAACTTTTTATCCTGAATATTAATCCTGTAGGTTTTGGTTCCTTTATCCATGGGGCGAACAACAAGCACTCTTGTACGATCACCAAAATCACCTATTCCTCCAGCACGTCCAATGGCTTCCAGGACTGTCAGATAATTATTATAATTTATATATGCCCCGGGAGCATTTACCTCCCCTATAACTGTGAATTTGAAACTTAAAAGCTTACATTCGACAGTAGCATTTTTGAAAACCTTACTGGTCTCCTGTTGTAATAATATCTTTATCTCTTCAAGTGTAAGACCACTTACTTTTAATTGACCTACCACTGGGATGGTGACGTTTCCCTCGGTATTTACATCAAAACCGAGGAGATATTGACTTGACTCATATATTGTGTTGCTGCCTCCTGAACTGGCTAACGCTGAAGAAAGTAAATCGACTATTGCACCACTGGGTGTTATTGCCTTGACTGTTATATAAAGTATATCACGTGGCTGAATCTTGTAATCGGGAATATTCATCGTAAAAGTTTCTTCGCCGCCGGTTTCTGGCAGATTGCTCAGGTAAGCGAGTTTTTGCTGGCTGGTGCAGGAAACTACGAGAAGAAGGATAAAGGTAATAGTGGGGGTCAGGTATTTCATATGGCTGCGTTTTCTAATATAATTTGTTATACGCGATGGGGATTGCTTTGTCCCCAGTTGCACGGGGTCCTCGCAATGACGGTAAATATAAGACAATTTGGTTTACAATCCATTACAAAACCTGCTAAAGGGCATGGTCATTGCGAGTCCCGACGAAGGAGGGCGAAGCAATCCTTATCTTGTACCACGTGCTATCCAGAAGGGTTTGTTGTGTTTGTGGAAGATTGCTTCGTCTCCCGCGTACGCAGGATCCTCGCAATGACGGTAATTCTATATTAGGTTTGTTCAGGCATACTTCCGTCTGGTCAGTCCCAAGTCATTATTGGACTAACAAGCTGTTTTTCAGTCCTCTGAACTGTTATGCAATTATGCAATTGTGCAATTATGTCGTAGCGAAGCGAAGACCCCGACCGCATCGAAGATCCTGACCAAAGCGTCAGGAGCGTCGGGGCAATTATGCAGTTATGCGGTTTTGCAGTTATGCAGTTACGCCGTCATGTCTTAATGCCTTAATGCTTTCACGCCATTTAAATATAGAAGGGGATCCTTAATAATACTTTTTCTTTTGCGTTCAGACTTTTGCCT
>Ga0326726_10001576_pt1 | contig 21179 bp, 13 predicted proteins | sample MHFenrmetagenome_2_FD_207603 | JGI IMG/M metagenome (GOLD analysis project Ga0326726, IMG submission 207603) | Lab enriched peat soil microbial communities from Michigan Hollow, Ithaca, NY, United States - MHF15MN | ecosystem: Environmental > Terrestrial > Soil > Wetlands > Peat | place: USA... | reverse complement strand
AAGGAAATGGGCTCAATCGGGCGCGCGACGCCCGTGAGACATGCCGGCGAGCGACCGGGATGGGTGAGCCGGAAGGACTCTTCATAGCGAGGTCAACGGGCGGCACGCCGTTCGTGACGGCCGCCAAGGCACTCCCCGAGAAAGGTCTCAGCCGCTGCCCAGAACTTCATGCGGTTCTGGGGTCTCGAAATCCCGCTCCCTTCGTCCGGGAACCGGAGATATTCGCACGGGACGCCCTTCCCCTTCAGAGCAGAGACGACGCGCTCAACGTCTGGGGTCGAGACGTACGGGTCACGCGCGCCGTGGGCGAGCAACAGTGGAGCCCGGATCTCGTCCGCCCGGAAGAGCGGCGAGCGCGATCTGAGAAGATCCGCATCCGTCTCCGGGTTTCCCACGCGCTTGAACAGCGTCGTGCGTGCCGGTCCCCAGTAGGGCGCCACCGCGTTCACCCATCCCACGAGGTCGCACGGTCCGCTGATATCGACGCCGCAGCAGAAGAGGCCGGCAGTTGTCGCGAGCGCGGAGAGGGCAGCATAGCCTCCGTAGCCCGCCGTACCGAAAATAGCGATCTTCTTCGGATTCGCGATGCCCCGCGCGACCGCCCACGCGACGGCGTCGACGAGGTCGTCCTGCATCTTCCCGCCCCATTCCCTGTTACCGGCGTTCATGAAGGCCTTGCCGTAGCCTCGGGAACCGCGATAGTTGACTTGCATGCAGGCGTATCCTCTGTTCGCCAGAAGCTGAACCTCGGGATCATACCCCCAGTAATCGCGCTGCCATGGACCGCCATGAACGCGTACCACGAGGGGAAGATTCCCGTGCTTCTTCCCCGCCGGATACGTCACGTACCCCTGGATTGGGAGACCGTCCCTGGCCTGGAACGTCACCGGCTCCATGCGGGAGAGCGTATAGCTCTTGAGATCGGGAATCTCGTCGAAGAGAAAGCTTCCCCGTTTGGTTCTTCGGTCGTAGAGATAGTACGACGCCGCGCTCGTGTCCTTCCTGAAGCTCACGACCCATGTCGAATCCGACGCGTCCGTGCTCACGAATTCCATGTCGCCGTGATCGAGCCGTTCGGCCGCTTCAAAGTCCGGGCGGAGCGATTCATCGAGAACGGACCATTCGATGTGCTCGCGCGCGTACGCGACCGCCTGCATCTGATACGTGTCGACCTGCAGAAACAGCGACACGATCTCCGCCTTCGGATCCTCCGCGATAACCTCCACGGAGCTGTCGGCAATCGCGATCTTGACGAGCCGTCCCGTGTTGAACCCACGCGCGTCCAGACAATAGAGGCCGCTCCCATCCCGAGTGAACTTGATGACCCCGCTCGAGGCGATGTCCTCATAGTTCCAGACGAGAAGCCTCCGCCACGGAGCGCGCTCGTCCTTCCGGACAATGAGATCGTATCCCCCTTGGGGGCGCGAGGCGAGAGCCGCACGGATCACGAAATCGGGGTCGGCGAACCACCGGTACACAGTGCCCGGGTTCTTCGCGATCATCGTGAGCACGCCAGTCTCGAGGTTGAGCCGGTAGACATTCGCCGCCTTCTCCCCCGCGCGGTTTATCGCGATGATGATATCGTGTGGGAATCTCTTGCCGTAGTCGACAACTCCCACGTACGTGCTGTCGAACGGAGTGAAGTCCCTACTCTCCCCCGTGTCGACGTCGATACCGTAGAGCCGCCAATTATCGTTCCCTTTCAAGTCCTGAAAGTACAGGATGTGCCTGTTGTCATACGCCCAGAAGTACTTCTGGATTCCCCGGTCTGCGTCATGAGTCACGGCACGGTCGTCGTTCGCACCGATCGTCCGCACCCAGATGTTGAGGGCCCCGTTGTACGGTGCAAGGTAGGAGAGTCTCCGCGCGTCGGGGGACACAGCGGGCAGGGTCTTCACGGGATTGCCGAACAGAATCGCCGTCGGTATGAGCGTGGGCTCTCGCTGGGCGCACGAGGCAGCGAGAACGCTCAGTACAAGGCAGAGAACACCCTTCCACAAGACCTTTGCACGGATGTATTTCAAGCCTTCTCTTCCTTCTCCGCGAGCCACCGCGCGAAGCAGCATGCGTGCTATTTTAGTGGGGGATCTCGGGGGCGTCAAGAGCTACCTCTTTATATGCTCCCGGGATAGAAAAGTTTCAAGATTCTCGAGTGAGCGCTCCGCGTAGAGCCGTTTTCGATCGACGCGGCGGGCCGTGATGGCGGGAAGAATCCCGAAGTTCACGTTCATCGGTTGGAATGGGCTCACCCCCTCGATGCAATGGCGCTGGAGAGAACCGAGGAGCGTCTCACGCGGGAACACGAGGGGCGGCCCTCCCTCGAGGAACCGAATCACGTTGCATGCGGCGACGGCTCCATGGGCGATCGACTCCATGTATCCTTCGACCCCGACGATCTGCCCCGCGAAAAAGACCCCGGGGCGCTTTCGGGACATCTGTGAGGCGTCGAGCAGCCGCGGAGAATCGATAAACGTGTTCCGGTGAACGGCGCCCCATCGGAGAATCTCTCTCCCCCTGAAGCCGGGGAGAATGGAAAGGAGCTCTTCCTGCGACCTCCGCGTGAGCCTCGTCTGGAAGCCGACGAGACCGAACAGCGCACCGTCCCGCGTTTCTTGGCGGAGTTGAACCACAGCATGGGGCTCCCTCCCCGTTCGAGGGTCGGGAAGCCCTTTCGGCTTGAGTGGACCGAAGCGGAGCGCGTCAGCCCCTCGCGCCGCGATCACCTCAACGGGGAGACAGCTCTCGAAGCAACGCGTTTCCTCGAAGCCGCGCTTCTCGGCCTTTGGCGCCTCCCGGAGGTACTCGACGAGGCGCCGGTATTGTTCGGCATCCAGAGGAATGTTCCAGTAATCGTCTCCTCCCTTCCCGTATCTCGACGCGCGATAGGCGTACTCGGGATCGATCGATTCGGCGCTCACGGAGATTGCTACCGCATCGTAGAAGAAGAGACGTTCCGCCGAAAAATGATCCCCGATCGACTCTGACATCCGCTCGGAAGTGAGCGGCCCGGTTGCGATCACCGAGCAGGGCTGGAGATCCATATCCGTTTGCTCGCGGCGTTCGAGGCGGATCATTCCCTCCTCCTCGACCCGGGAGGTTACTGTCCGCGAGAAGAGCTCGCGATCGACCGCGAGTGCGTGACCGGCTGGAACCCGGCTCTCCATGGCGATCTCGAGGAGAAAGCAGCCAAGCGCGCGAAGCTCACGCTTGAGGAGACCCGAGGCCGTCTCGGGATCATCGGATTTCAGGGAATTGCTGCACACGAGCTCCGCCAGATAGGGAGTCGTATGGGCGGGGGTCTGCGAAGAGGGGCGCATCTCGAGGAGCGTCACCCGGACGCCCCTCGATGCGAGCTGCAGCGCGAGCTCCGAGCCGGCGAGCCCGCCGCCGATAACCGCCACCTCCCTCATCAGGGAGTGACCTCATGGCGGCACGACGGGCATCTGAGATAGCGTCCCTTCTTCTTGCTGTTCTTTTCGACCAGATAGGCCTTCGAGCAGCTCGGACATCGTTCACCTGTCGGTTTGTCCCAGCTTGCGTACGTACACGTGGGGTAGTTGCTGCAGCCGTAGAAGAGTCTCCCGCGGCGCGTCTTCTTCTCGCTGACCTGTCCACCGCAGCCCTCGATAGGGCACGGGATGCCGATCGTCACCGCCTCCGTATATTTGCACGCGGGGTATTTCTTGCACGCGATGAAGCGGCCGAAACGACCGTTGCGGAACACGAGGTCTCCCCCGCATTGCGGGCATTTCCGCTCGATCACCTCGTCGGCCTCGATCGGCCGGGTGTAGCGGCAATCCGGAAATCCTGGACAAGCGAGGAACTGTCCGTTCTTTCCCCATTTCTTCACGAGCTTCTTCCCGCAGTTCGCGCAGACTTCCTCCGATTCCTCCTGCACCTGCTTCTTGAGCTCCGCGCGTCTTTCCTTGACGGCATTGAGATCGACCGTGAGCGGCCCATAGAAGAGCTTGACGACGTCGCGCCAGTCATCCTTCCCCTCTTCGACCTTGTCGAGCTCGGTCTCCATGCGTGCGGTGAAATCGATCTCAAAGATATCTCTGAAGAGGCTGTCGAGGGTCTTCCAGACCTTCTCCCCGAGCTCCGTCGGATAGAGCGTCGCCGCCTTCTTCGTGACGTAATCGCGGGCCTGGATGACGCCGAGGATCGTCGCGTACGTGCTCGGTCTTCCAATCCCCTTCTCCTCGAGTTCCTTGATGAGAGAGGCCTCGGTGTATCTCGCAGGCGGCTCCGTGAAATGCTGCGCTCCCTCGAGGCTCCGTATCGAAAGACTCTCCCCGCGGTTCAGATCGGGGAGCCACGCGTCCTCCTCCTCTTTTTGATCCTGCATGATCGAGAGAAATCCGGGCTTCACGAGCATCCGACCGTTGGCTCGCAAGAGATAATGCCCACCCGCAGCGATGTCCACCTCGCGTACGCGATAGATCGCCGGCGCCGCCAGAGATGCGAGGAATCGCTGCCAGATGAGGCGGTACAGCGCGAGCTGATCCTTGCCGAGGTGCGCCGTGACCTCCTCGGGCGTTCTGAAGCAATCGGTCGGGCGTATCGCCTCGTGCGCGTCCTGCGCGAGCTTCGCCTTCTTGAAGCTCTTCCTCACGGGGGCCGGCATATCGGGCCCGAATCTCTCTCGTAGGTACGACGTCCCCTGCCGGTACGCTTCGTCGCTCACGCGGGTCGAATCCGTTCGCATGTAGCTGATGAGTCCGACGGAGCCCTCGGGACCAAGCTCGACCCCTTCGTAGAGCTGCTGAGCGATCAGCATCGTCTTCTTCGCCGAAAAGCCGAGCCTCCCCGCGGCCTCACGCTGCAGGCTGCTCGTGATGAACGGGGGTTGCGGATTGCGGAGCTTTTCCCGATCGCCCACCTCTTCCACGACGAGCGACTCGTTCCTGATCGCAGCGAGCACCGTGTCCGCGGCCGCCTTGTCGGGGATTTCGGGCTTGCGACCGTCGATCTTGAAGAGCCTCGCCGGAAACTCGTCTCCGCCCTTCGTCGCCAGCACCCCCTCGATCGTCCAATACTCGACCGCGACGAAATGACGGATCTCTTCCTCTCGTTCGCAGATGAGGCGGAGGCCGACGCTCTGGACGCGCCCCGCGCTCAGGCCGCGATAGAATATCTTCCAGAGAACGGGGCTGATGAGATACCCGACGAGGCGGTCGAGTATGCGGCGCGCCTGCTGCGCGTTCACCTTGTCGAGATCGATGTCGCGGGGGCCCGCCACGGCCTCCTCGAGAGCATGCTTCGTGATCTCGTTGAAGATGATGCGCTTTATCGGGAGTTTCGAGGCATCGAGCACCTCCTTGAGATGCCACGCGATCGCCTCTCCCTCGCGGTCCATATCTGTCGCCAGATAGATCGCGGAGCTCTTCGAAGCCTCCCGGCGAAGCTCGGTCAGGACCTTCCCCTTCCCCTTGACCGCGACGTAGTGCGGCTTGAAGCCGTTGTCGATATCAATGCCGAGCTCGCGTTCGGGCAGATCGCGGATATGGCCGACGGAGGCCTTTACCGTATAGCCCTTGCCGAGATATTTCTTGATCGTGCGAGCCTTGGCAGGCGACTCGACGACGACGAGAACCTGATCCAACGGTGCTCCTTCCTCAATGAACGTGCCCGTCGCGCCGGGCCGCGTCGGGGGGAACGTCGTCTTCCGGCAGGTCGGAAACGAAGCGGGATGCGAGCTCCCGCACCTCCTCGAGCGAAACGGGCGGCGTGTAGTCGAGGGTGGCGTTATCGATTATCGAGCTCAACTGCATCTCGGAGATCCAGCCGAGCCTATGGAGGCTGAGAAGGTATCCTTGCGCCGGGATCGATAGAATGTGTTTTTCGAAGTCGCTCAACACGCGGCTTCCCGAGCACACAGCGTTCGTCGGCGCCCGATCGGTGACGTCGGAACCGAAATCGAGCATACGGAACGCCTGCCTGATTTCGAACAGGGTGTATCCCATCTCCTCCAGCTCGTCCTGAACGAGGGAGGGGTCCCCGAGATCGCCGGGATCAAGATCCATGATGTAGTCAATAATCTCTCGTATCTTCTCTCTCATGATCCGTCCCGCGGCGAATCCCCGAGAGTCCGCCGCAAAAAGATGTCACTATAATTGCTATCCCGCTCCCTTTCCGCAACACTTTTTGTATTTCTTGCCGCTCCCGCACGGGCACGGATCGTTGCGTCCGGCTCGGGGGGCCGATCGGATCGGCTGGGCCTTCGGTGCGGCGATCTCCGCCGGGGCGCCCTGCGAGGCGGATTGCGGGGAGGGTCCAGCCGTCGCCGGGGCGCCCGCCGGGCCGTACGCGTTCGCGACCTGGTGAACGGCGACGCCTGAATCGGGTCTCCTCCGCGAGCGTCCCTCCTGATCCGCGTCGAACCGCGCATGGAAGAGCGCGCGCAGAATCGACCGGTCGATGTCCTCGACCATTGTCGTGAACATCTGAAAGGCTTCCTGCTTGTACTCGATCAATGGATCCTTCTGCGCGTACGACCGAAGGTGGATCCCCTCGCGCAGGTAGTCGAGCTCGTAGAGGTGGTCCATCCATTTTTCATCGATGCTCTGAAGCATGATATAGCTCATGAATTTCTGCTTGATCTCCTGCGGAATGATCGATTTGCGAAGCTCGAACGCCTCAAGGGCCTTGCCGCGAAAATGGTCGTAGAGAATCTTGAGATCGGCGGACCGGTCCTTGAACAGGCCGGCGAAATCGAACGACACGAGGAACAGGTTCTCGAGCTCGGATGCCGCCGAATCAAGATCCCAGTCGTCCGGATCCACGTTCTCGGGAGCGAACTTGTCGAGCGTCGCCGCGACGGTATTGTCTACGAGCTGCATGACGATCCCGTCGAGATTTTCGCTTTCGAGGATCTGGTTCCGCCGGCCGTAGATAACCTCGCGCTGCTTGTTCATGACGTCGTCGTACTCGAGGAGGCGTTTGCGGATGCCGAAGTTGTACATTTCGACGCGCTTCTGGGCGTTCCCGATCGCCCGTGTGATGAAGCGGTGCTGGATGACCTCGCCGTCCTTCACGCCGATCCGGTCCATGACCGCCGATATCCGTTCGGATCCGAAAAGCCGCATGAGCTCATCCTCGAGGGAGATGAAGAACCGCGATGCCCCCGGGTCCCCCTGGCGACCGGCCCGCCCCCGGAGCTGCCGGTCGATGCGGCGCGCCTCATGACGCTCCGTTCCGATGATGTTGAGACCGCAGGGAACGTCGGCAAGACACTCGTCGGCGCTCTTCTTCGGATTCGGGCAGGAGGCGCATTCGTCGGGAGTCTCGCAGAAGATACAGCAGCGTTCGCACTGAACGACGCCGGCCTCGAGCTTGATGTCGGTGCCGCGGCCCGCCATGTTCGTCGCTATCGTGACCGCGCCTTTCTTGCCCGCGAAGGCGACGATTTCCGCCTCGCGCTGGTGATACTTCGCGTTGAGAACGTTGTGCTGGATTCCTTCGCGCGTGAGCATCCTGCTCAGGGTCTCCGAGACCTCGACCGACACCGTTCCAACGAGAATCGGGAGCCCGCGCTCGTGGATTCGTTTGATCTCCTTGATGATGGCGGTGTATTTTTCGCGTTTCGTGCGGAATATGACGTCGTCGTAGTCTATGCGCCGCACCGGCCTGTTCGTCGGGATCACTTCGACGGCCAGTTTGTATATCTTGTGAAACTCCTCCTCTTCCGTCTCCGCCGTGCCGGTCATGCCGGCGAGCTTCGCGTACATCCTGAAGTAGTTCTGCAACGTGATCGTGGCTAGGGTCTGGGTCTCACCCTCGATCGTGACGCGCTCCTTCGCCTCGAGCGCCTGGTGGAGGCCTTCGCTGAATCGCCTCCCCGGCATGAGACGCCCCGTGAATTCGTCGACGATGAGAACGTGGCCGTCCTGCACGACGTAGTCGACATCCTTCTCGAAGAGGGCGTACGCCTTGAGAAGCTGCGAGAAATTGTGAATGATCTCCGTTTTCTCGGCGTATTTCCGGTAGGCGGCGTCCTTCTTCCGTACCCGCTCTTTCGGCTCGAGGGAAGCGTCCGATTCAAGCTCCTTGATCTGAATCGACAGGTCGGGAAGAACGAAGAGCTCCTGGTCTTCCGGCGACAGGTTGTCGCGTCCCTTCTCCGTCAGGTCGATCGTGTTCGCCTTCTCGTCGATGACGAAGTAGAGCTGCTCGTCGAACTCGTGCAGGCGTTTTTCACGCATGAAATCGGCCTCGGTCGATAGCATGAGCCGCTCGTAGCCGGGCTGCTTCCGCAGCTTCGTGAACTTCTTGTTCTTCGGGTCCCCCCTCTGCGCCAAGAGGAGATTCACGCCGATATCGTCGCCCCCCTTCTCCCCGTCCTCTGCGCGCTCGACCTTCGTCATGAGATCGTTGATCATCTGCTTCTGCTTGCGAACGAGAAGCTCGACCCGGTTCCGGAGATACGAGTAGTTATCGGCCAGCGCCGAGCCGGAGACGGGACCCGAAATGATGAGCGGCGTGCGCGCCTCGTCGATGAGGACGCTGTCCACTTCATCGACGATCGCGTAGAAGTAGCCCCGCTGCACCTGGTACTCTTTGCCCGGCCGCATATTGTCGCGGAGATAGTCAAACCCGAATTCGTTGTTCGTGCCGTAGGTGATGTCACACGCGTACACTCGCCGCCGCTCCTCCGTCTCCATCTCGTTCTGGAGAAAGCCGACGGTGGCGCCGAGGAAACGGTAGATCTCCCCCATCCATTCCGCATCGCGGCGCGCGAGATAATCGTTCACCGTTACGAGATGAGCGCCCTTCTTGGCGAGCGAATTGAGGTAGAGCGGCATCGTGGCGACGAGCGTCTTGCCTTCACCCGTCGCCATTTCCGATATTATGCCCCGATGAAGAACAATCGCTCCGGCGATCTGCACGTCAAAGGGAACCATGTCCCATGCTGTCGGACGGCCGACGACATCCCACGTGCGTCCGACGAGCCTCCGGCAGGCCTCATACGCGAGACCATAGGCCTCAGGGAGAATCGCATCCAGGGTCTCCCCATCCCGCACACGTGAGACGAACTCCTCCGTCTTCTTCGGAAAATCGGCCTCGGCGAGCTCCCGGTACCGATCAGCCCATTCCCTGACCGTCGCAATCTCGTCGACGAGGCGGCTCATCAGCCTCGTCTTGCGATCGCCGAAGATAATCTGCATCAGACCTTTCATCAGTCACGAAACCTCCATTTTGACAGCAAGATAACAAATCGGGAGGGGGATAGCAAGGCGCCTGGGGGAGCGAGCGATGAGTCTAATCAGGACCTCCTCCAGCCCGTCGTTTCCCCCGGGGCGCACCCTAGGACGCGATCGAAACCTTGAGCCAAACCGCGTGCAGCACGCCGCTGTTCGAGCCGAAGTAGACGCGTTTTCCGTCGCTCTCGGGGGATGAGTACACCGGAGAGGCGGCGCGGAACTCCCCCGCGATCTTGCCGCTCGCGGCGTCCACCGCAACGAGTCGCGACGCGTACGTCGTAACCAGAACCACCGTGCCCATGATGAGCGGTTTCGAATGGACGGCTCCGCCGACCTGACACCGCCAGAGCTGGGCGCCGTCGAACGTGAGGGCGTAGAGACTTCCGCTCGAGGTTCCGACGAAGATCGCGTCGCCGCTTCGGGAAGGGGCGCCGTCGATGATGGAACCTGCGGAAAAGCGCCAGATACGTTTCCCGCCCGTCAGCGAGTATCCATTGACGTATCGGCCGCCGCCAAAGACGACGAGGTTCCTGCCCTCGATGCAGAGCGGGCTCGAGAATATGCTTCCCCCCGAGTTCACTCTCCACACGATCTTTCCCCGAGGGTCCAGCCGAACGAGGAATCCGTCCTTTGTCGCCGCTATGATATAGTCGGGCCCCAGCGCCGGGCTCGCCCAGATTGACGATCCGACCTTCCTCTCCCAGAGCCTCCGGCCGTTATCCGAACGCACCGCAACGAGTCTCCCGTCGAGCGTCCCGGCGACGACGAGATTCTCCCTGGCCTGCGGACCGCTCACGATCTTCGAGCGGGCCGCGAAGGACCAGATTGCCACTCCCGTATTCCCATCGAGGCAGAAGAGATCGCCCCGGTAGTTGGCGCAAATCACCCTCCCCCCGATGAAACACGGGGATGCGCCGATGCCGGCACCCGACCGGTACCTCCAGAGAAGCTTCCCTTCGCCCGTGTACGCGTAGAGTGATCCATCCCTGCAACCGACATAGACCTTTCCGTCATGCGACCGCGGCGAGGATGTGACCGCGGCCTTGAGCTCCGTCCTCCAGGCCTCCGAGAACGCGGACTGCCCCGAGCGATTGATCCCCGCCGAAGCATCGGCGGCCGCCGCGGCATTGCGCGGCGCCGCGACCGAGAGGTTCGAATCGGGTTTCACTGCATCGGATGCGCCGAGGAGCGCGCCCGATTGTCTCGACGGCGAGGATCTGAAATGCTTCAAGAAGGGACCGAGGAAGATCACAAGGACGAGAACCGCGGCGAGACCGACGGCAACGAACGGCATGCGAACTCGCTTCGGGCGCACGACGGTCCGGTCGTCCGCTCCCGCCTCCTCGTGCGCCCCCCCCTTCCAGCGAAGCGCGGGAAACGACCGCGTTACCGCGAGCTCGATTCCCATCTCGCGTGGGAACTCGAATGCAGGAAAGAAGACGCTGTTGCGAAGAGACTCGGCGTGGCGCGCGATGAAATCGGCCGACGGCGCGAGAATGAGCGTATGCTCGCCATCCCCGATGGCAAACCGGTTGAGCGTGAAGAGATCCTCCGCCCCCCGATGAAAGAGATCGCGCTGATCGCTCCGGTCTCCGAGCGGCACCTCCGAAAAACCGCGAAGCGACTCTGCCGGGTGCCGCCAGCCGGAGCCCCCGTCCCAGTGCACGAGCTCTGCGTCGCGATTCGTGAGAAGGTACACGTCGTCACCGCGACGTATCTGGATCATGATGAGCGCTCCCCCGATGATGTCGCCGTCCCCCGCGGCGCCCTCGGTTTGCGCCCTGAATTGATCGACAAAATGGGTGAAGTAGTGCTCGGGAGCCCCGAGGCGGGACGCCGACACGGCTTCCCTGAACAGCGCCCTCAGGAGCGGCTCCTGCGCCGGCTCGCCGGGCGAAAAGAAGAGAAAGAACTCCTCCCCCCCGTCCCTCCCCGGAATCTCCTGATAGACGAGAGAGTCCTTGTTCCCCTGGGCGCCGAAGCACACAAAGGAGGTTCGCTTCATCTGAATCACCCCGGAGGCCGAGGGTAGTTTGAGCGTGGATAAAAATCAATACTTATCAGCAGCCTGAGAGAGGGGAATATGCTCGGGAGAAGGCAGCCGGGAGCTCACGCGATGCGGGAGAAGACTCCCTTGACCGCCGTCAGGAGCTTGTCGATGGGACCCACCTCATCCTTCTCGTTCATCTCATCCCCACCGATCGAGTAGTACTTGGTCGCGATCGGATTGTCCGGATCCCACTTGAGGGCTTCCTTGAAATGTTTGAGCGCGATCTTCTTCAGTCCCGCCTTGAAGTAGACGAACCCGAGGTTCGCGTGGTAGTCGGCGTTGTAGAACTCCATCTCGATAGCCTTGAGACATTCGTCGCGCGCCTCGTGGAGCCGCGTATTGAGCATGCCGAGACAGAATCCGTACCAGCTGTGGTACGCGGGGTTCGTGGGGTCGTACTTGATCGCGGCCTTAAACAGCAGCGCCGCCTTGTCGAACCGTCCGTTTCGCATCGCCTCTTTCGCCTGGCTGAACGACAGCCCGGCGGAGCGCCGGTCCTTTTCCTGGATCGCGATCGCGTCCTTCGAAACGCCTTTGGTCTTCCGAAGGGATTCATCGTACGAAGCCCGTTTCTGGGAGTCGCTGAGAATGCCGTAGGCCTCATTGATCTCCTTGAAATGCTCCCGGTTTTCGGGCGTGTCCCCCGCCGCGTCGGGATGGTAGAGCTTCGCGAGACGGAAGTAGTTCCGCTTGATCTCCTCCACGGACGCAGTCGGCCAAACTTCAAGAACGGAATAGTAGTCGGCACCCACGGCATTCCACCTCTACTTGTGAACGGGCTGCAATTCGCGGAAGAGATTCACGGCGAGCTCGTTTTCCGGGTCGAGCTCGAGTACCATTTCGAGGTTGCGCATCGATTCGTCCCTCGCTCCCTTCTCGTAGAGAGCGAGCGCAAGGTTGAGCCGCGCCTTCAAGTAATCCGGGTTTATCTTGAGCGCCGTCTCGAATTCCATCACCGCGTCATCCGTCATACCCCTGTTCGCGTACGCGATACCGAGAAGGTTGTGGACGTCGGGATAGTGCGGGTTTACCGAGAGCGCTTTCTTGAGCTCGGCGGCGGCCACGTCGTATTCCCCGTTCTGAATCGCCTCGAGCGCGATCTGCTTGGCCACCTGCGAAGAGGAAGGCTTTTCCTCGAGGAGCCTCGTGAAGGCCTGCTCGCGATCGCTCTGGGGAGCGTCGTTCCTGATGAGTCGCACGAGATCCTTGACCTGCTCGGCGAAGAACGAGGGCGCCGTCGAAAGGCTCGTTTCGAGCTCCTCGACCGCCCGTCCCGGTTCCCCGTGATCGCTATAGCTCTGCGCGAGCATGACCCGGGCTCTCAGGTAGGCCGGGTTTATCTCGAGAGCGCGCTTGAAGCACTCGCGGGCTTCCTTCACTCGCCCGAGCGCTGCGTGCAGCTTGCCGAGGCTCGAGTGAACGTCCGCGTACCGCGGCTGGAGCTCAATCGCCTTCTCGAGGGCGCGCGCGGCCTCTTCCTGCTTGCCGTCACGGGACGAGAGCTTCGCGTATTCGACGTACGACTCGACCATATACATCCGGATCATCTCCTGATCCTGACTCTTCCCCTCCACCGCGATCGTCGAGAGGTACGATTCAAACTCGCGGCATGCCTTCTTGTATTCGCCGTTGTTAAAGTACGTGAGCGCCTTCTTCAAACCCGCTCGCGGTACGAATTGGAAAAACCGTTCTGAGAACATCGCTGCTTACCTGCCTTGCACCTGTTCGCACGTCTGCCGGATGGGGTGATTCTTTCGTTGCAATACAAGCAATTCACAGGCCAAAACGGCCCTCAGCGAGGCCCGGCGGCCGGTAGGGCGGAAATGCGCGGTGGAAGCAAGCGACTTTCACGTTCCACAGTGAGATACGCGCGGGAGGAATAGGTGGGTTTGGCTCTGGCGACGAGGCTCAACGTGCATTTTGCAAGAGTCGCCGCGTCGGGGCAATCGACTTCGATCCGACGGGCGAATTTCGCGGGGGGGAGTATGTAGTCGGGTAGAATCGTGAAACGGTCCTTCCCCCGGTCGTCGCGCAGGACAAGCGAGATCGTGGAGCACTCGGTCAAGAGAAATGACACCTCGACGCTGCATCGCTTCCGCTCGGTGTCGAAGACGAGGTTCTCTGCCGAGAAGCGAATGAGATCGGTGCCGATCCAGAAGTACTGGGCCCCGGCGCGCTCGGACACGAAAATCTGGCCGAAGCGTCGATAGATTGTGATTCCGCGCGGTTCGTCGAACTCCCCCGCCCCCGTTCCGGGCTCCCCGATCGCCAGCAGGTACGTGAGGTGCCGGTCGAACTTGTGGATTCGGCACGCTTCACGGTCGGTCACGTAGACATTTCCGTAATAGTCGATCGCCACGTGATCGAAGGAGCCGGTTCCTCCGAGCTCGGATCGCCGCACGAGACCGAGCCTCTTTCCCTCGGGGGATATCTGCCAGATCCTCCCCCCGAGGCTGTCCGTGACAACGAGAAAATGATCGCCGTAATAGAGAAAATCGTCCCCCGCCGTCACGGCGGCCACCGCGTACGGTCTGTACAGCGATCCGTCCTTCGCCTTGATCTCTATCGATTTCACGAGCGATCCGTCCGTGCCGAGCACGACGATCCTGTTGTTCCCCGTATCGGCGACGTAGAGCAAACCACCGCTCAGACAAACTCCCGACGGGGATCGAAGCGGCTCGGCGACCGATCCGTGAAACTGGCCGACCCATACGAGGCCGTCCCCGGCGTAGCGAAGGTGGACGATCCGGTCATTTCCCGTATCGGCGACGTAGAGATTTCCGTCCTTGTCCCCCGCGAGGGCGAGAGGATTCCGAAACTCCATCTCACCGTTCCCCGGGCGGCCGACGATGCCGATCGAGGTGAGACTCTTGTTGTAGATGATGTCGCATGCGCCGCTGTTGACCCCGTAGACGGTGAGCTCGTCGTCGTCGCGCGGCGTACCGGGATTATCCTTGCTCGCGAGCTTCACGCAGAAGACCCCCTCGGGATCGTTGAACTTCTCGCGGTACGCCGAATAGATGTCGAGATGGAACTGCGTAACCTTGTGAAGGCCCAAACAGTGGGTCCAGGGAGGAGTCACGAGGGTTGTGCCCCCGGGCTCGGCGCCGTTGACGAGAGAGATGACCGCGAGACACGCGGCGATCACAAAGACGACAATGTGGATTCTCACGGCGCGTTCACCCCCTCATCCGCCAACGTCCGGTACGCCGAGAGGCTCTCGAGCACCTTTTTCACGTAGCGGCGCGTCTCGCGCGGTCCGATCATCTCGATCGCCGTGAGCGGATCCGCCGAGGGATGGAACGTTTCCGCCCAGGTTGCCATCTTTCCCTCTCCCGCGTTGTAGGCGGCGAGCGCCCCCACGAGCGAGCCCTTCGAACGCTTGAGAAGGTAGCTGAAGTACCTGATCCCGATCGCGATGTTCCGCGGGGGATCGAACAGGTCATCGGGGAGGAGCCTGCTCGAATCGTCGCCGCTCGCGATCCACGAGGCCGTCGCCGGCAGGAGCTGCATGAGCCCGCGGGCCCCATCCACGGAAACTGCCTTCGAATCGAATCTGCTCTCTTCCCGGATCAGGGCAAGGACAACGAGCGGGGAAATGTCGAGAGACGCCGTCTCCCGTTCGATGTCGGCCATGTGCGGCAGGGGATAGGCGAGCTCCCAGGGGAAGGCGTGCGAGGTATCCTTCGGCGCAGCGAGGCTCATGAGAAAGAGCGATAGTGCCTCGCGTCCGTGTGTCGTCGCCCCCGCATAGAGCCTGAGTAACCGGGCCTCGACCGAATCTCTCTTCCCCGGAGCGCCGCGCGTGGCCGTGGATCCCCCGCCCCGAGGCACGGCGATCAGCCCGGGAATCGAAACAAGAGCCCGGGCCGTCATGTCGGCCTCTTCGCCGAGCCTGGCCTCCAGAAAGATCCGGTACGCTTCGAACACGGGAAGCCGTTCGAACGCGGCGTCCGCGCGTGCCGTATCAAGACGGGCGAGGCGACGATCGGCTGACTCGGCGAGCGCATCCATGCGGCGTCGTTCTGCTTCCGGACGGCGTCCCGATATCACCGAGTCCCCTTTGGTTCGCGCAGCCAAGGCATAGAATGAACGGGGATAGTCACGCACGAGACTATCCGACCAGGCGGACCCTGCCGAGTCCGAGGAACTCGTTCGCATCATCCAGTAGAGGGCGGCGGCGCGCTCCGTTCCCCGGGTTTGCCGCACGAGATTCCGAACGATCTTTCGGGCTTCCGCCTTCCTGCCGAGCCACATACGAAGGGCTGCCTCGCTCAGTCCCGCCTCGGTCCAGCACGGGTCGTGCGGGTACCGCTGCCGCAGCGTGGTCCAGACGGCGAGCGCCTCACTCCATTTCCGCTCGATCACGTATACTCTCGCGGCGGTGTCGAGGGTGGAGGCCGCCGTCTCGCTCTTCGGATAGAACGTCCCGTACATCCGGAAATGTCGTGCGGCCTTGTCGTACTTCTTCAGGCGGTATTCGATGGATGCGGCGGCGTAGAGGCAGGCCATCTTCAGCTTAACGGGCGCCGGCGACGAGTAGAGGCGCCAGTACCGATGGAGGGCACGCTCCGGGGCACCCGAAAGCGAAAGCACATCCGCCCTGCAGAGAAGGGCTTCGTAGTCATCGGGCCTGCCCGCCGTGAGAAAGCCGCTGATGGAGTCCGCCTCATTCGCGAGATGGAGCGCCGCGGCGCTCCGCGCAACGTCCGCGAGCCTCGCCCTCCCGATTCTCGGATAGAGCGCCTCGTACCGGTGGACGAGATCCTTGAACAGAGTCGTATCGGCCCTGGCCGGTTTCGCTGTCGCGCCCGATACGAAGAACCGGACCGCCGAGGCGGTGTCTCCCGTCTCGAAACACGCGCGCGAGACGAGAAGAGAGGCACGCGCCGACAGCGCGCCGGGGTCCGGCACGGCCGCGGCGACCGCGCACGACACGCTGTCCAAATGGTCCCCGGCGAGCGCCTCTATGTAGAGATTCCGTGCCCGGCCGATGACCCCGTGTCGCATGTCTATCGCACCCGAGCTCGCGAGATCGAGGAGCGTATCGATCTCCGCTCGCGCATCCCGGTACATCGAATCCCGCAGGAAGCAGTTCGAACGCCAGTACAACCGGAACGCCTCGAGGTAAGGATTGTCTGTTCTTCGCGCGAGAAGCACGATCGCGCTGTCGACCTCCCCCGCCTGGCACGCGCGGATTCCCCTCACGAGCGCCTCGCCGCCGTCTCCCGCGGACACGCGCCCGACGAAGATTGTCAAGACCGCGCAAAAGAGGAGTATTCGTGGCATAGTGCCGTGCCCCTTCCCCCGTGAACGCTCAAATGTCGATAGAACCGGAAGAGGGCAAGTTGAATGCCAGGAAGATTGAATGGCGCCGGACCGATCCCCTATTCCCATTCGATTGTGCTCGGGGGCTTCGAGCTGATGTCGTAGACGATCCTGTTGACCCCGGGGACCTTGTTCACGATCTCCGCCGACACCTGCTGAAGAAACTCGTACGGCAGCTTGGCCCAGTCGGCGGTCATCCCGTCGAGACTCGTAACCGCCCGCAGCGCCACGGCGCGCTGGTATGTGCGTGAATCCCCCATGACGCCGACGCTCTTCACGGGCAGGAGCACCGCGAAGGCCTGCCACACGCTGTCGTAGAGCCCTTCCCTCAGAAGTCCGTCGATGAATATCCGGTCGACCTTGCGCAAGAGATCGAGATCCTCCCGCGTAACCTCCCCCGGGATCCTCACCGCGAGCCCGGGCCCCGGAAACGGATGCCTCTTGACCTGACCGTCGGGAAGCCCGAGATACCTCCCGACCTCCCGAACCTCGTCCTTGAAGAGGAGCGCAAGCGGCTCGATGAGCTTGAAGCTCAGATCGTCGGGAAGCCCCCCGACGTTGTGGTGCGACTTGATCGTCGCAGAGGGCCCAACGGTCGAGCGGCTCTCGATAACGTCGGGATAGAGCGTGCCCTGGGCGAGGAACGCGAAGGGACCACGCCTCCTGCTCTCCTCCTCGAATATATCGATGAAACATTTCCCGATGATCTTGCGCTTCGCCTCCGCCTCGTGCACCCCGGCGAGTCTCTTCAAGAACTCGTCTGCAGCGTCCACGAAGACGAGGCTCGTCGTGAGGTGCTGCGCGAGAAGCTCCTTCACCTCATCGGCCTCGTGCATCCTCAGAAGGCCGTTGTCGACGAAGACGGGGACGAGCTGGGAACCGATCGCTCTGTCAACCAGGCACGCCATGACGGAGCTGTCGACTCCTCCCGACACCGCACAGAGCACGCGCGCCGAGCCAACCGTCTCACGGATCCGTGCGATCTCGCGCTCGACGAACGACCCCGACCCCCAGTTCGGTTCACATTTGCAAACACGGAAGAGAAAATTGCGGATGATCTCCGCGCCATACGCCGTGTGGTAGACCTCGGGGTGGAACTGGAGGGCATAGATCTCTCTCGATGCGTCTTCGAAGGCCGCGAGGATCGAGTCGGAGGACGTCGCGACGACCGTGAAACCGTCGGGGAGCCTCTTGACCCGGTCTCCGTGGCTCATCCAAACGCGCTGCTCTCGAGGCGTCTCGTGAAATATCGCGCTCTCTCCGCCGACCTGAATGACGGCGTGCCCGTATTCCCGGTGATCGGCCTTCTCGACGAGCCCCCCCGTTGCCTGCGCGATGAGATGCAAACCGTAGCAAATCCCCAGAATCGGGATGCCGAGGGACAGTATATCGGCGCCGAGACGCGGCGAGCCCTCGTCGGTCACGCTGGCGGGCCCGCCCGACAGAATGATGCCGCAGGGCTTCTCGGCACGAATCTCCTCGAGGGACGCCTTCGGCGAGAGAATAACGGAGAAGACGCGCTCCTCCCTGATCCGGCGCGCGATCAGCTGCGTATACTGCGAGCCGAAGTCGAGGATGACGATTGCTTCCCCCTCCCAGTCCCTCTGTTTCACGGAGCGCTCCTAATGTCTGAAATGCCGTACACCGGTCAGTACCATCGCGACACCGAGCCTGTTCGCCGCCGCGATGACCTCTTCATCCCGCACCGATCCCCCGGGCTGCACGATCGCCCGCACCCCGGCTCCGGCAAGAACCTCCACCCCGTCGGGAAACGGGAAGAACGCATCGGAGGCTGCAGAGGCCCCCTCCGTCGCGAGCCCCTCGCGGCGGGCCTTATCGACGGCTATCCGGCACGAATCGACGCGGCTCATCTGTCCGGCCCCGACCCCGATCGTGCCCTGCGCGTCGCCGATGACGATCGCATTTGAACGCACGTGCTTTGCGATCTTCCAGACGAGCCTGAGCGCCTTCTCATCCTCGGGCGAGGGCGCCCGGGCGGTCGCGACCTTCCAGCCTTCGAGCTCGGGAAATCCCTCGTCCCGGTCCTGGACGAGGAGGAGCTCGCCGATCTCCTTCGTCGAGAGTCCAACGGCCTTCCGGTCCCACTCCTCTCCGGGGATCGCGACGAGCCTTAGGTTCTTCTTCTTCCCGAAGAGCTCGATCGCTTCAGGCTTGAATCCCCGCGCCACGACGACCTCGAGGAATATGTCGGCGCACGTCTCCGCCGTCGAGCGATCGACGACGTCGTTGAAGGCGACCACGCTTCCGAACGCGGAGGCCTCATCCGTCCGCCGCGCCCGCTTGAAGCTCTCGGCGGAGGTGCCGCAGTTCGCGGCCCCGCAGGGATTCATATGCTTGATGATTGCGCATCCCGCCCTTCCGAGGTCGCGGCCGAGGAGATAGGCGGAATAGAGATCCTGGATATTGTTGTACGAAAGCTCCTTTCCCTGGAGCTGCGCGAGCTTCGCGAGCCCCCCCTCCGCGCGATCGAGGGCGTAGAGAGCTCCGCGCATGTGGGGGTTCTCGCCGTACCGGAGCGCCTGCAGCCTCCGATAGGCCGCGATCCAGACCGCCGGAAACTCGCCCGGCGCCGTCGTAATGCGCTCAAAGTATCGCGAGACCTCCGCATCGTACGAGGCCGTGTGGAAGAAGGCCTTCGCGGCGAGCCTGCGCCTCGTATCGAGGGCGAGCGCTCCGCCGTTCTCGTTCATTTCCTTGAGGATCGCGTTGTAGTCGGCCGGATCGACGACGACCGCCACCGAATGGAAGTTCTTCGCAGCCGCCCGGATGAGGGCGGGCCCTCCGATATCGATCTCCTCGACGACATCCTTTTCGCCGAGACTCTCTTTCTCCGCCGCCTCCCGAAAACGGTAGAGGTTCACGACGACGAGATCGATGAGACCGATTCCGTGCTTGGCCGCCTGCTCGAGGTGCGCGCGATTCTCGCGGTCCGCGAGGATTCCACCGTGAATCTTGGGATGCAGGGTCTTCACGCGCCCATTCATCATCTCGGGAAACGCCGTCACATCGCTCACGTCGACCACGGCGAGCCCCGCTTCGCGGATCGCTTTGGCGGTTCCTCCCGATGCGATGATCTCCACGCTTCGCCCCGCGAGCCCCTTGACGAGAAGCTCCAGCAATTTCTTGTCGGTGACGCTAATCAGCGCCCGCTTTATCGGTATGTTCATCAGAGGTACCTTTCGAGTTTGATTTCGGGGAAGAGACGCTCGAGCGCGAGCCGGTATCGACCGGTTGTTTTCCGGACGATGTCCGCGCTCAACTCGGGCGCCGGCGCTTGATGGTCCCAGCCGAGAGAATCGAGGTAGTCGCGCACAAACTGCTTGTCGAGACTTGGCGGGGATATTCCGGGCTCGTATTCGTCGGCCAGCCAGAACCGGGAGGAGTCAGGCGTCAGCACCTCGTCGATGAGAGCCACCCGGCCGTCGATAAATCCGAACTCGAACTTCGTGTCGGCGATGATGATCCCCCGCGTGGCAGCGTAGCTCCTCGCCTTCGCGTAGATATCGAGGCTCAGCCGGCGGAGCTCCCGAGCGGTATCGTCCCCCGCGATCTTTGCGGCATCCTCGATCGTGATGTTGCGGTCGTGCCCGGAGTCGGCCTTCGTCGAGGGGGTGAACACGGGCTCCTCCAGCCGGTCGGACATCCGGAGACCTCTCGGCAGCCCGATACCGCACACGGCACCCGTCTCCCGATACTCCCTCCAGCCCGAGCCCGCGAGGTAGCCACGCACGACGCATTCGATATCGATCCGCCGCGCCTTGCGAACGAGCATCGATCTGCCGCCCAGTTCGCCCGTGAACGTGTTGAAGGGCGCCGGGTACGCGAACACGTCGGTGGCGATGAGATGATTCGGAACGTCCCCGAGCCATCTCGTCCACGCCGCCGAGAGCAACGTGAGGATGATCCCCTTGCCCGGAATCAGCGTCGGAAGGACGGAATCGTATGCCGAAATACGGTCCGACGCCACGACGATGAGCTTGTCGCCGAGATCATAGACGTCCCGCACCTTGCCCCTGAACGCAGGTTCGATCCCCGGAAGCGTGCCGCTTCGAGATTCAGGTGCGCTCACGGATGAGCACCCTCCTCCCCATGATACGGAGTCGTCCCTCCGCGAAGAGCTTCACGGCCTCCGGATACGCCGCGTGCTCCTCGACGAGGATCCGCGCGCTCAGGCTTTCCACCGTGTCGTCGTCGAGCACCGGCACGACCCGTTGGATAATGATGGGCCCCGTGTCGACCCCCTCGTCGACGAAATGAACCGTACAGCCCGACCACCGCACGCCGTATTCGAGCGCCTGCTTTTGCCCATCGAGCCCCCTGAAGCTCGGAAGAAGCGCGGGGTGGATGTTCAGCATTCTCCCCCGGTAGGCGCTCATGAGGTCCCCCTTCACGATCCTCATGAAGCCCGCGAGGCAGACGAGATCGACCTTTCGAGCCGCGCAGAGCTGCGCCATGCTCGCGCTCGATTCGGGGCTCATGGAGCCCCTCTTCGGGCCGCAATCCACGACCGCGCACTCGATACTCAACGACTCCGCGATCGAGACGGCGCCCGCCTCGGGATTGTCCGTGACGAGAAG
>Ga0326726_10001575_pt1 | contig 21185 bp, 22 predicted proteins | sample MHFenrmetagenome_2_FD_207603 | JGI IMG/M metagenome (GOLD analysis project Ga0326726, IMG submission 207603) | Lab enriched peat soil microbial communities from Michigan Hollow, Ithaca, NY, United States - MHF15MN | ecosystem: Environmental > Terrestrial > Soil > Wetlands > Peat | place: USA... | reverse complement strand
AGCAACGCGGCCACCAGGTAGATCAACAGGGCCACCGACACCACGGCGCCCAGCACAACCATCCAGCTCATTGCTCAGGCCCTCCCAACTTGGCGCAGCCGACGGCCATGCCGGCCAGCAGCAGCCAGAACACGACGACCAATGCGATGAAGGCGAAGTCCATGGGTTTGTCCTCGTTTTCGAGCACCGCGCATGCTAGGAAGCGCGGCATAAGGATGGTGCAAAGATCGTTTAGCGGGGCATCAAGAAGGCATTAATGCCGCCTTGCTTGATGCGGCGCGATGGTCGGCCAACTGCGCGGCTGAGCGTTGAGGTAGATCAAGCCGCGTGGATGCGCTAAGGGGGCCAGTGAGCGCCCCGCCGCCAAAGGCCTGCAAACTCAGCATTCGATGGGGAGAGAACCACAGCATTGACGGCCGGCGGGTTGCGCCGACGGTTTTGCACAACACGGTGCTCCAATAGGGCTTGTCGGCCTTGCGAAACTCGGCAACCCGCCGAAACCCCTGGCTCTGATAGAAGGTCAGCAGGTGAGTGGCCCGCGACGGCGTGTCGAGCGCCAGCGTGCAGTAACCCAACTCACGCGCACGGCGCTGTGCAAACTGCAGCATCTCCTCGCCGCAACCCCGCCCCTGCACCATCGGATCGACCGCAAACTGATGCAGGCTGGCGACGGTGGATCGGCGGTAGGTTGCGCAGTCACTGCCGTGGTCGGGCCCTTCCAGCGTCATCGTGCCGACCAGGCGATCGCCGGCGACCGCGACATAGCACTGGCCGCGGCGCGCACGCAGGCGCGTGACCTCGACCGACTGACCCACGCAGGTACAAGGCAACCCGAGCCGGCCGAGCGGCCCGAATGCGCGGTGCAGCAGCGCTGTTAGCTCGTCGAGCGAATCGGTCGGGCGAAGGCGCCGCACTTCGATGCTCTTCATGATGACTCCTGCGAAGGCCGCTTCACGACCTGCGAAGATCGTAGAAGCTACCGCGTCAAGATGTCGCCAAATTTCCGGCTCGGCGCATAAAGACGGTATCAACGACCGCGCGTCAGAGCGCCGCACAGTCGGAGAAGACTCAAGATGAGAAAGCTGCGCACGACGATCTTCGGGCCGCCTCGGGATCCGCTGGATCCGGAGATCTCGCGACGCGTGCTGCTGGCATCTGTGCTCGCCTGGATCGGTTTCGGCGCCAACGGCCTGTCTGCAGCCTGCTATGGCCCCGAGAAGGCCTACGCCGCGCTCGGCACCCATACGGAGCTGGGGCCATTTCTGGCGCTGGCCACAGCGCTCACGGTATTCGTCATCGCGTTGGCGTACAGCCAGGTTCTCGAGATTTTTCCGTCGGGTGGTGGTAGCTACAAGATCGCGTCACAGCTACTAGGACCCCGATTCGGGCTGGTGTCCGGTTCCGCCCAGGTCGTCGACTATGTGCTGACCATCGCGGTGTCGCTCGCCAGTGGAGCCGACGCCCTGTTCAGCCTGCTCCCTCTCTCAGCACAGGCATACAAGCTGCCTGCAGAGATTGGCCTAACGTTGTTGTTGGTGGTCCTGAATCTGCGCGGCACGCAGGAATCTATTCGATTCCTGGCGCCGGTTGTCGTGGGCTTCTTGCTTGTTCACGCAGGGTTGATCCTGTTCGGACTCGGGTCGGACGCAGGCCGTGTCGTTGGCGTTTGGGGCAACGCTGGAGCCGGCGTGCTGGGCCTTTCCGAACACTCCGGCTGGGTCTTCGTGGCGGCGATCTTCGTGCGCGCCTTTGCCTTGGGCGGCAGCACCTACACCGGCGTCGAATCGATTTCCAACCATGTCAACCTGCTCGCCGAGCCACGCGTCAAGACCGGTCGCATGACCATGCTCTATGTGGCGCTGTCGCTCAGTTTCACGGCCGGCGGGATCGTGCTGCTTTACGCGTTGGAGGCCGTCCAACCCGCTCACGGCCAGACACTCAATGCCATCGTGTTCCACACGATCATCGCCAGGCTAGGACTCGATGGCGCGGCGAGCCAAGGGCTTCTCATCCTCACCCTTGCACTGGAAGGCGCGATCCTGCTGGTGGCCGCCAATTCGATACTGATCTTCGCCCCTTCGCTGCTGGGCAATATGGCGTCCGATTCTTGGCTGCCGCATCGCTTCCGAGATCTCTCCAGCCGCCTCGTGCGCGAAGACGGCGTCATCTTCATCGGGGCGTGCACCCTTGCGATTCTGCTGTGGACGCACGGCGAACTCGGTGTGCTGGTGGTCTTCTACAGCATCAACGTGTTTCTGTGCCTGATGTTTTCGAAGCTCGGGCTTTGTCGCTATTGGTGGGACCAGCGTCGAATACTCAGGCCGGCTCATCTGGCGGCCCGGCTCATGGTCGCCACGGCGGGCTTGGCGGTCGCCCTGGTGGTTCTCTTCACCACTGTGCGAGAGAAGTTCTTCGAGGGTGGCTGGGCCACGATCTGTCTAACCCTGCTGGTGGTTGCAATCTGCCTTCTGATACGACGGCACTACGATTGGGTCGACGTTCACCGCGGAAAGCTCGATGAGGCCTTCCAGTTGCCCGAAGCGCAGCTTGCCGTCGCGCCACTATCGGCGGCTGACCCGACGCAACCGACCGCCATCTTCCTGACGACCGATCATTGGGGGCCCACGATTCACACGCTGCTGTGGGTTCAGCGATTGTTTCCTGAGCGTTTCCGGAACATGGCCTTTCTCAGCGCAGTCCAAGTCGAGGCGAGTGCGCTCAACGCACCGGACACTGTTCCTCAATTGAAGGCGAAGATTGAACGATCGATGGATCAGTTGGAGGCCTTCTGCGCCAGAGAAGGACTCAGCACGGCGCGATTCGTTGTGTACGGCACCGACCCCATCGAATCCCTCGAGGCCCTGGTCAAGGATGTCAGCGCCAGATTCCCGGATAGCGTCTGCTTCGCGAACACCCTGATCTTGCCGGGAAGCCACTGGGTCGGCGAGTGGCTGCACAACCAGACGGCGCTGGGCCTGCAACGCAGGTTGCACCTGGAAGGCATTCCGCTTGTTATCTTGCCGATCAAGCTTGTTTGACCCGTCGTGCGCCGCGCGCACGGGCGTCCTGGAAGCCCCTGGGCCCGATCCTGCATATGCAAGATCTTTATGCGCACCCACCAAACTTTGATGCCATCTTTGCGCGCGGCTGCGTAGATTGCTTGGCTGTATCAGGCGCGGTTAGCCCGCTGCCTGACCTGCTCAATGCCTGCGACCGCCACCCGACCACCCAGACACGCCCAACGTATCCTTCGACAAGCCGCTTCGTTTGACCCGGTTTGCATCGAACGCGCCTCGCGGGCCGACCTGGTCGCGCTGTCGGAACTCGAACTGGCCGCCTTCGCGGGCGACCGCATTTCGCCGCGAAGTTGGAAGCGGCTGATCGCCAGTCGCTCGGCCAGCGTGACAGTGGCGCGCGCCGGCCAGGCGACAGGCGGCGTGCTCGGCGCCACCGTGGTGCTGAGGCGCGCGCGCAGTTCCGTGGCCCGGCTGTATTCGATTGCCGTCGCACCGGCGGCGCGTGAACGCGGAATCGCGGGCCGTCTGCTCGACGAAGCCATACAGCACACCCGCGACAGCGGCGCAGCCGTGCTGCGACTGGAAACGCGGGCCGACAATCACAGCGCGCAGCACCTGTTCATGCGCCATGGCTTCAGCCCGTTGGACCGCAAGGCGGCCTACTACGAAGACGGCGCCGACGCGCTGCGATATCAAAAGTCCTTGTGGGACCGCGGCCGCGCGACGCACGACATCGCCTTGCATGCGCCGTTCTACGGCCAGACGCTGGACTTCACCTGCGGTCCCTGTGCCCTGCTGATGGCGACGGCCGCGCTCGATCGCAGCACGGTGCTCGACCGCGCCGCCGAGATCCGGTTGTGGCGCGAGGCCACCACCGTCTTTATGGCCGCAGGTCATGGCGGCTGCGGTCCCTTCGGGCTGGCACTGGCCGCCGTTCGCCGCGGCTTTCACGCCACCGTGTATGCGCCGGCAGGCCACGCGATGTTCATCGATACGGTGCGCGATCCGCGCAAGAAGGACGTGATCGCGCTGGTCGAGGCGGACTTCCGCGCCGAGCTTGCCGCCACACGCGCCCATGTCGTGCAAGCGTCCGTGTCGCCACAGCGCCTGGTCGAGCATCTTCGTCGAGGCGGCGTGCCGCTCGTGCTCATCAGTCTGTGGCGGCTGCACGGCGAAAAGGGCCCGCACTGGGTTGTGGTGACCGGCTTCGACGGCCATGTGTTTCGCATCCTCGACCCGATCGCTGCGCCGCCGCCTGGGGGCGACCCCGGCATCTCCGTCAGCGTGGACGAGTTCAAGCGCATCACCCGCTACGGACGGCGGCGGCAGACCGCGGCCGTGATTGTCTCGAAAGGACCTTGAAGTGGCTTCCGATCATCTGATCGTGGTGGAGAAGATCGCGGACTTCCGCTGGGCCGACGCGGATTCGCGCGTGGTCACGGCCGACGAGTTCATCTCGGAACGCGGCGACGCAGATCCGGACGCGCGCAGGCGCCCGCGCAAGGTCATCAACCTGTGCCGCAGCTACGACTACCTGAGCCTGGGCTACTACTGCTCACTGCTGGCCGAAGCGCGCGGCGACCGCGTCACGCCGAGTGTCGAGACCATCGTCGACCTGCAGCACCGCAACTCGCAACAGGCTTCACTGGCACGGCTGGATCGCCTGATCGCCGGACTGGACGACGTGCCGCACTCGGTCAACACCCTGAGCTTCCACGTCTTCTTCGGCCACATCGAAGACCCCGAACTGGCCGAGCTGGCGCGCAAGGCCTTCGAGTTGTTCCGCTGCCCGCTGCTGCAGATCGAGCTCGAGCGCCCCGAGGGGTTGAATGGCTGGAAGACCACCGCGGTGAAGGCGCTCGACCCGCGCGAGGTCGATGTCTCGCGCGACGCGTTGTTCGTCGGCGCGCTGGAAGAGTTCACGCGCCGACGCTGGAGCCCGGCCCTGGTGCATAGCGTGCCGAAGATGGACTTGGCCATTCTGCACGACCCCACCGACCCGCTGCCGCCGTCGAACGGGACCACGCTGCAGCGCATCGTCGAGGTGGGGCAGTCGATGGACATCGCGGTGGAGTTGATCCGCAAGAAAGACTACTCACGCCTGACGCAGTTCGATGCGCTCCTCATCCGCGAGACCACTGCGGTGGCTCACCACACCTTCAAGTTCGCCAAGAAGGCGGCAGCCGAGGGCATGCCGGTGATCGACGACCCGGGCTCGATCCTGCGCTGCACCAACAAGGCCTTCTTGGCAGAACTGCTGCGCGAGAACGGCATCGCGACACCCCCCACCCGGCTGGTGAGCCGACGCACGCTGGCGCGCCTCGAGGACACGCTGAGTTATCCGGTGGTGCTGAAAGTGCCCGACGGCTCGTTCAGCCGCGACGTGAAGAAGGCGCAGGACTTCAGGCAGTTCCAGGACATCGCCCAGGCCATGTTCAAGGAATCTGAAATCGTACTCGTGCAGGACTTCATGTACACGGCGTTCGACTGGCGAGTTGGCGTGCTGGCCGGTGAACCGCTGTTCGTGGCGCGCTACCACATGGCGCGCGACCACTGGCAGGTCATCCACCACGCCGGTGGTGGCCAATCGACCGAGGGCCGCACCGAAGCGGTGGCGCTGCACGACACACCGAAGGCCGTGCTCGAAACCGCGGTCCACGCGGCCAAGCTGATCGGCGACGGCTTCTACGGCGTCGATCTCAAGCAGACCGACGCCGGCGTGTTCGTCATCGAAATCAACGACAACCCGAATTTGGACGTCGGCGCCGAAGACAAGATTCTGGGCGACGACGTGTACCGCCGCCTGCTCGGGCACTTGCTGGCCAAGTTCGAGGGACGCAACGCGGGAATCGCAGTCGACCGGGCTGTGCCTGCCAAGTTGCCGACCACGCCGGGTTCCCGCTCCATCGCCAGCTTCGACGCGTCACCTAGAGCGACCGCGACGCAATTGCATCTTCCAGCGATCGCCATGCAGCGCCGGCAGCCCTTCTAAGGCGATGCGGTCTAGACGGTCGCGGTAGAGCAATGTCGTCCTATTCGATACAAGACATTGCGTCGCAGCTCTTTTGGTGCGTGGCGACCCTGAATGTCGTGTTCTCGTTCCACTTCAACCTGCGCGCGCGCAACGTCACGCCGCCCGAGCTCCCGGAAAGGCTCTTCACACTGGCGCGCGGTCAACGCAAGGACGACTGGCTGACATGCGTGGTGATTTGGTTCGTTCTCCTGAGCAAAGGCTGCCCGATCAGGCAAGCGCTGTTCCTCGTCGGAGCGATGGTCCTCGCATGGCTGACTCAACGCACCCTTCACAGGGTTCGACTGCTGCAGACCGGTGTCTGAGCAAGCACGATCTTCGAGACGCCACGGTTGAGCGCCTAAAGTAGCGGCAGCCCCCGCGATCGGGCACTTCCCTCGCTGGCCGGCATTGGGTCCGCGCACCGCAAACCTCACCACGAGCAAGCCTCCATGTTGAACGCCGGAGTGAAGCCCTTCCTGCTCGTCGCAGCCGCGTTCGGGCTCATCCTCGTCAACGCGCTCTGGGTGGCGGCAGAGTTCGCCATCGTGAGGGTTCGCCGCACGCGACTGGAAGAACTCTCGGGCCAGGGCGTGGAAGCAGCCAAGAGTGCGATCGTCGTGATCGACGGCATCAGCGACTACCTGGCGTTGACGCAGATCGGCATCACGATCGCCAGCCTGGGGGTCGGCTGGCTGGCCGAAGACGCGGTGATGCAGTCGCTGCGACTCCTGCGGCCGGACCTTGGGCCGCCAACCGGCGTTGCGCACGCCTTCGCGATCGGTCTGGCCTTCGTACTGGTGACGGTGATGCACGTCGTGCTCGGCGAACAGGTCCCCAAGATGCTGGCGGTCAACAACGCCGAGCGATATCTGCTGTTTCTTGCGCGGCCACTGCGCGCGGCGCACCTTGTTTTCAAGCCCTTGCTGCGTGTGCTGGAGCGCCTGTCGTCGTGGATCCTGCATGTCTTGGGGCACGGTGCGGCCGTCCATGCGCCGCTGTCCGAGGACGAGCTGAAGCTGATCCTCGCGGACTCGCACAAAGGCGGCGTGGTCAGTGACGGCGAGGCCGACATCATCGTGCGCGCCTTCGAGTTTGCCGACCGGCAAGCCGAGGCCGTGATGATCCCGGCAGCGCAGGTGGATTACCTGTCGCTCGGGCGCCCGGTGGAACACAACCTGGGCGTCGCCAAGCAGCACCTGCACGCCCGTCTGCCCCTGTGCCGGGATGGGCTGGATAGCGTGGTCGGAACCGTCAGCATGAAGGACGCCTGGCCGCTGCTCGAGCACGAGCGCTCCAACGCCGCATTCGAGCAGGTCTGCCGCCCGTCCGTGTTCATTCCGGTCGACTTCTCGCAAGAAAACATCCTGCAGGCATTGCGTCGAGCTCGCGCCCACATCGGCATCGTGCGCGACCACACGAATGTGCGCACGCTGGGCATCGTGACGCTGGAGGATGCTCTGGAGTCGCTGCTCGGTGACGTGCGCGAGGGCACCTTGGCGGGTGCACGGCTGCGCGGGGCTTGACCGTTGCCAGGGATTGGAGCTCGCCGGGGACGTGAGATGAATGGAAGTTTGAATATTCGAGCGCTCCGAGCCAGTGTTGGCGGCACCGCTTTCATGGCGGTACTTCTGTTTGTTCCGGCGGGGACCTTCGACTACTGGCAGGCCTGGCTCTTCATGGCCGTCTTTGTGGGGTCGTCGGCCGCCGTCACGGTGTACCTTGCGATAAGAGACCCCATGCTCCTCGAGCGACGCATGCGCGCTGGGCCAATGGCGGAGAAGGAGCCAACACAGAAGATCCTGATGCTCTTTGCGATGATGGGTTTCATCGCCTTGCTTGTTATTCCAGCATTCGACCACCGCTTTGGCTGGTCGCCGGTGCCGTCGTATGTCTCCCTGGTAGGAGACGCATCCATTGGTCTGAGCTTCCTTCTCATTTTCTTTGTGCTCAAGGCCAATACCTACGGTGCATCCACGATTCAAATCGCCGAAGGCCAACAGGTCATCTCGACGGGACCGTACGCGCTTGTGCGGCATCCAATGTATGCCGCAGCGCTTCCTTTACTGGCTGGTGTGCCGCTCGCGCTGGACTCGTGGTGGGGGCTGCTTGTGCTCATCGCGTTTGTGCCTATCCTCATAGGGCGGCTTCTCGACGAAGAAAGGTTCCTACGAGAGCACTTGCCCGGATACACGAGCTACTGCAAGAACGTTCGCTACCGCTTGGTGCCTTTTGTTTGGTAGGAAGGCTTGCGAGTGGAACGCAGTGCGGACAAGTCTCTAGGTTGGTCGCCCTGGAAGCCGCAACAGGCCAGTGCGACCAAAGCACGGCGATGACCTCCGACATCATTGTCGGGGACGAAGACGGCTAGCTGCTGGCGCCGTCGTGGCTGTTGCATCTTCCCGGAGTTCGCCGCATTCGCGCGCTCTACGTGTCGAAGTCCAACGCGGTCAGCCCGCGGTCGCATTCAGAAGGCGCCAAGTGTGAGACGGCGCCCCACAAAGACTCGATGGCACATGCCAACTACTTCTTGTCCTGCCCAATGGCACGGCGCACGGCCTCCATCGGGTCTTCTTCGGCTGGCGCCGCAGTTCCCGGTGCCGACGCCGAACCGGGCGCCTCGGGCTTCGCCCGCGTGCCCATCTCCTGCAGCATCCGCGCCGCGGTGTCGGGATCGAGCAGCTTCTCCTTTTCGAGAAACACGGTCACCGTCTGCGGGAACGCGATCACCACGCCCACCAGGATCAGCTGCATCAGCACCCACGGAATCGCGCCGAGGTAGATGTCATTGGACGCGAGCTTCTTCGGTAGTGAGCCGTTCTTGTACAGCGTGTCGGCGATGCCGCGCAGGTAGAACAGCGCGAAGCCGAAGGGCGGATGCATGAAGCTGGTCTGCATGTTCACGCAGATCATCACGCCGAACCAGATCAGGTCGATTCCGAGCTTGTCGGCCACTGGCGCCAGGAACGGAATGATGATGAAGGCAATCTCGAAGAAGTCGAGGAAGAACGCGAGAAGGAAGATGAAGATGTTGACTGCGATCAGGAAGCCAACCTGGCCACCCGGCAGGCCCCCGAGCATGTGCTCGATCCACTTGCCACCCTCGACACCCTGGAACACCAGTGAGAAGACACGTGAGCCGATCAGGATGAACACCACCATCGCGGTCAGCCGCATCGTGCCGGTCATTGCCTGCTTGACCAGCGGCCACGTCAGCCGCTGGTGCATCGCTGCGAGCACGAACGCGCCCACCGCGCCCATCGCGCCGGCCTCGGTGGGCGTGCACACCGCGGTGGTGACGAAGGGCAGGCCGCCCATGCTGCCCAGCACCAGAACAATCAGCACAGCCGAGGGGATGATCCCGCGCAGGCACTTGCGCACCAGTGCCCAGCCGTCGAGCGTGCGCGCTTCCTTGGGTACGCCGGGTACGTGCTGCGGCCGGATGCGCCCGATCAGGAACGTGTAGGCCGCGAACAGCGCGATCTGCACGATCGACGGCCCCCACGCACCCTTGTACATGTCTCCCACCGGCTTGCCGAGCTGATCGGCCAGCACGACCAACACCAGCGACGGCGGCACCAGCTGCGTAATGGTGCCCGAGGCGGCGAGCACGCCGGTGGCGTAGCGCATGTCGTAGTTCCAGCGCATCATCACGGGCAGCGAGATCATCGCCATCGCGATGACCTGCCCCGCCACGGTGCCGGTGATCGCGCCAAGGATGAAGCCGACGATGATCACCGAGTAACCGAGGCCGCCGCGCACCGGTCCGAACAGCTGGCCCATCGAATCGAGCATGTCCTCGGCCAAACCGCACTTCTCGAGCACGGCGCCCATCAGCGTGAAGAACGGCACCGCCAGCAGGAGATCGTTGGACAGGATGCCCAGAACGTTGAGTGGCAAGTTGCCCATGAAGGCTGCCGGGAACCAGCCCATGTGCACTGCATACAGGCCGCAGCCCAGGCCGAGTGCGGCAAGCGAGAACGCGACTGGGAAACCGATCAGCATCACCACGATCAGCCCCGCGAACATCAGCGGGGCAAAGGCCTCCATCGTCACTGCAGCGGCCTTTCGTAGTGGGTGTCCATCTCATACTCGTGGCGCAACCACGCGATGCGCTTGGTGATCTCGGCGACGGTTTGAAGCCCCAGCAGCGCGAAACCCAGTGGCATCGCCAGCACGACGGGCCAGCGAATCAGACCACCCGCGCTCTGGGACATCTCGCCGCTGTGCCAGCGGTCGAGGAACATCGGCCACGAGAAGTACAGCATCGCGGCGAGCACCGGCAGCATGAAGACGATGAGGCCGAGCAGGTCGATGTAGACCTTGCCGTGCGTCGAGTAGCGCGCGTACAGCAGATCCACGCGCACGTGTTCGTTGACGCGCAGTACCTGCGCGGCGCCAAACATCACCGCCATCGCGAACAGGTACCACTGGATCTCGAGCCAGGCGTTTGAGCTCATGCTGATGCCATAGCGCACGATCGCGTTGCCGGCGCTGATGAAGCACGACAGCACCACGCACCATTCCGCGAACCACGCGAACACGTCGTTGAATCGATCGATGGCGTGCGCGAACGACAGCGCGGCTTTCATGCGGGGTGGTACAGGTGCGTCATAGCCGCGCACTCTAGAAGCCGCGACGGGCTCGAGCGCGCGCAACGCCGCACCTTTAACGCCCTCTTAACGCTGGTTTTCCCTGCTACCCAAAGAGGGTCCGCGCAGGCGAGCACGCACAATGCGTCGTTGGTGGAGCCGATCGCAGTCACCGTGTCCCCGAAGTCCCTCCTGTCGCGCCTGGCTGAACCTCGATTCGACCGGGAGGAGTCGGGTGCCCGGCAATGGCTGCGGGTGGCCCTGACGTTGCTTGCGTGCACGTTGCTGTGCTGGGTGATCGAGCCGTACCTTCAAGGCACCGACCTGGTCCTGATCTACATGAGCGGCGTGGTCTATGTCGCGCTGCGCTCAACACGTTTAGGCGCATGGGCGGCGATCGTGCTCAGCATCGCGGTGTTCGACTACATCTACGTGGCCCCGCGCTGGGCCTTCAAACCGACCGACCCGCACTTCTACTTCACGTTTGCCGTGATGACAGTGGTCGGTCTGCTGGTCACTGAGCTGGCGCAGGGCGTTCGCCATCAGGCAGCCGCTGTGGCGCGCGCTGCCCTGGAAGCCGACACCGAGCGTATGCGCGCCACGCTGCTTCAGGGGCTGTCGCACGACTTCAGGACGCCGCTGACCACCATCGTCGGCGCCGCGAGCATCCTGCTGGAGCAAGACCGCGTGCTCGACGGTGAGCGGCGCCGCGCGCTGTTGAGCGGCATCCTTGGGGAGGCGCAACGCTTAAACGATCTCACCGATTCGTTGCTGGATCTCACGCGCATGCAAGAGGGCGCGATGATGGCGCGCTGCGAATGGTGCCCCGCGGAAGAAATGGTGCTGGAGGTCGTCCGGGCCATGGAACTACGGTTGGCCGAGCGAGAGGTCCGGGTGCACGTTGGGCCTGAGGCCGTGGTGTGGTGTGACCCTCGGTTGGTCGAACAAGCGCTGGTCAATCTCCTCGACAATGCACTGAAGCACGCCCCCGGCGCCGGCGCGATCGACATCACGGTGGTAATCGGCCTGCACGACTGGAGCTTAGCGGTGGCCGACCAGGGGTCTGGGCTACCCAACGGGCAGGAAGGCGCGGTCTTCAAGAAGTTCCATCGCGGGCCGGCGGCGCCGCGCGACGGCGTCGGCCTTGGTCTGGCGCTGTGCGCAGCGATCGCGCGCCTGCACGGTGGAAGCATGATCGCTCGCAACGCGCCCGGTGCGCACGTCGTGATGACACTGCCGCAGCCGACGTTGCACTCCGCGGAGCTCGAGCCGTGAGCGCACCGGCGACGCAAGTGCTGGTGGTCGAGGACGAAGCACCGATCCGGGACCTGTTGGCGACGACGCTGACGGCGGCCGGCTACCAGGTGATTGAGGCAGCGAGCTTGCGAGAAGGCCTCACTCTGTCAGGCAACCGCAGGGTCGATCTGTTCATCATCGACCTCGGCCTGCCCGACGGCGATGGGTACCAACTGATCACCTCGCTGCGGCGGTGGACACAGAGACCGATCATCGTGCTGTCGGCGCGCTCGCAAGAGATGCAGAAAGTCGCGGCGCTGGACGCCGGTGCCGACGACTACTTGGCCAAGCCCTTCGGAGTGGCCGAATTGCACGCGCGCCTGCGCGTCGCGTTGCGCAACGCCGCCCGGTCGGCCGCGTCAGGCACGACCAGCATCACTCTCGGCGACGTCGTCATTGACCTCGCGGCGAAGTCGATCCGCCGAGGCGTAGACCCCATCCAGTTGACCGCCACGCAATGGCGCCTGCTGGAGGCACTGGCGCGCCATACGGGACGCGTGGTGACCAGCGCCACCCTGTTGCGCGAAGTGTGGGGTCCTGGACACGAGCGACAGGGGCACTACCTGCGAATCTACGTGCATCACCTCAGACAGAAGCTGGAGGCTGATCCGACTCGGCCCGTGTTTCTGCTCAACGAGACCGGGATTGGATATCGCCTTGTTGAGGGCTGAGTAGGGTCTACGGCTTTGGCCGAGAGCGGTGGCGCGCGACCGGCGGCTTGCGCGCCGGACAGTGGTGCGAACGAGCGGAACTGAAGGTCCGCTTGTGGTCCGGGACCGCCCTTTTCGTGAAGCGCTCGGAGAGCTGCCATTGCGCAACCTAGCCAATCATGCGAAAGGCTCTTGTCGAGCGCGCGGCCGGCCGGCTCGTCGCGGCCGACGAGGCATTCACCGTCGCGATCAAATCGCCCGAGAGCGGACGGCCCTGTCGACGTTGCGAGTCGCGAGCCTGCCGCCGTGATGTCGGGCGACAGGAGCGATCTGCGCATCAAACTGCGAAGACTTCGAGGATTGTGGCGTGGCCGTGGTGGTGAACCCTTGGATCCGGCCAGCATGATTCAGAGTCCAACAACGTCCCCGCAACACTGAGCGCCCTACCCGTTCGAATTGAGATTGAGGCCCACAACCGAGGTCACCTGAGCTGTCTGATATTCGACCCCCTAACTGGCTGGAACCTGGGCGAACTTTGGCGAAACTTGGCAAAAATATCAGACAGCAAAACAGCGCAAACCGAGCATTGGCGCGGCTTAGCGGCCGATGCGGGGGTCGGACTGTTAATCCGTAGGTCCCTGGTTCGAGCCCAGGTCGGGGAGCCAAGCAAATCAAACACTTAGCGGACGCCAACAGGCGCAAGACCTACGGACTGTGTCCGACCGGTGTCCGAAAAAGCCCGCTCGAATGTCCTCTACGTGCGGAACGACGGCGACTTTGTCCACTCGGCGAATCTGTTTGGTTGGCCGACTTCGAAAAGATCCGTAGGTCCGTCGTTTCTGTTCTGCTCAGCCGGGACACACGATTTGATGACGACAAATTGTTGTCGTTGCAGCTTGACTCCCAGTTCGGTTCGCCAAGCACCCCACGCCGGGATGATCCAGCGCTTGCCGTAGCGCCACGGGTCCTTGTAAGAGGGGTTGCTGGTGATCTCCTCGAACCGCGTGTTGACCGTCGAATAGCCGAGCCTGGCCTCTTTAACCAGACCCCACTGGCCGACCCTCAACTCGCGCTCGGGCTCGGCCGAATAGCGAGCGGCGCGTATGAGCACGCCGGGCGAGCGCGGGAACAGCTCACCCCCGCGCCATGCGTTGTCGCGGTCGACCTGCCAATGCCGCTCGATCGCTGCGGTATCCGGGCCGATGTATCGAGCTGATGATTGCATCAACGGCCAATCCGCGATAAATGCATTTCCTCACGATCGGTGCACAGACCGGCGTCACTTGGTTGCCAAGCAACGAGGCTGCTCAGCCAAGACGTCATTGACCGTGAGGTGAAGGTCCGCCGCCGCGCCGAAATGCGCGAGCAGGGCATCGACGACCACCCGTACGCGCGGCGCAAGATATTGGCGATGCGGATAGTGCAGGACGATCTCTCGCTTGCCAGAATCGTGCACATGGGGCATCAGCAGCATGAGCGTTCCGGCACGCAGGTGGGGCAAAGCGTGGTGCAAGCCGGCTTGCACGATACCGGCACCCGCCAGCGCCAGGTCGACCAAGGCCTCCGGGTCGCTCGTTGTCAATGCGGGCTGTGGCTTGAACTCGACACGCCGACCACCAGGCCGCACGAAGCGCCACACGGGCCCCGGCGCGCCGGCAAAGCGCACGGCGGCACAGCGGTGGCCGCCTAGCTCATCAGGTGAAGTTGGCACGCCTGCGCGCGTCAGGTAGGCCGGGCTGGCCAGCAACACGACTGGCAGCGCGCATACGCGCCGCGCGATCAGGCTCGAATCGTCGATCACACCGCCGCGAATGCCGATATCGAAGCCCTCGGCCACCAAGTCTGCTGGCCGGTTGTCGAGGTCGACGTCGATCATGAGGTGCGGGTGCCGCTCGGCGATCGCCGGAAGCGCCGGTAACACCCAATGCCGGCCGAAGGCGATGCCCACCGAGAGGCGCACCTGGCCCGTCGCCTCGTGTGCAGACTGTGAGACATTGGCCACCGCCTGGTCGAGGAGTCGCAGCGCCGCCCGGGCATCGGCGAGAAAGCGCTGCCCCTCTTGAGTGATCGCGAGCCGTCTTGTGCTGCGGTTGAACAAGCGCACACCAAGCTGCTGCTCCAGCTTGCCGAGGCTCTTGCTAACAGCAGCCGGTGAAATGTCCAGCCGCTCCGCGGCCGCAGTGAGGCTGCCGTTGGCAGCGGTCTCGACAAAGGCGAGCAGGCCCTGCAAGTTCTTCACCCGCCTATTCTCAACCAGCGGTCATCAATCTAACAACCCTTGTTGCCTTCCGCTCAATGACGGCTCTTCCTACATTACAGCGTCGACAGCGAATCCAACCCTGAAAGGAACTCACCATGAAGATCGGCATCCTCGGCTCTGGCGACGTCGCCAAGTCCCTCGGCGCGGGTCTGCGTCGCAAAGGCCACGACGTGATGCTCGGCACGTCCAACCCCGCCAAACTGGCCGGCTGGGTCGCCGGTAGTGGCGGCGTACGCAGCGGCAGCTTTGCCGACGCAGCCGCGTTCAGTGAACTTGCAATTCTGGCTGTGAAGGGCTCGGCGGCCGTGGCGGCAGTCAAGGCCGCGGGGGCGCAAGCGCTTGCCGGGAAGCCCGTGATCGACGCCACCAACCCGATCGCCGACAAGCCGCCGGTCAATGGTGTGCTCCAGTTCTTCACCGGCCCGAACGAATCGTTGCTGGAGATGCTTCAACGCGAGTTTCCCGCGGTTCGCTTCGTGAAGGCATTCAACTCGGTCGGCCATGCGCACATGATCGACCCGAAATTTGCCGGCGGCGCGCCGACGATGTTTATCGCCGGTAACGACGATGCGGCAAGGGCAGGGGTCGCCTCACTGGTGCGCGAAGCGGGCTGGGAGGCTGCCGACATGGGCCGAGCCGAAGCCGCGCGCGCCATCGAGCCGCTGTGCATGCTGTGGTGCATACCTGGCCTGCTGCGCAACGACTGGGCGCATGCGTTCAAGCTCGTCAAGCCGCTCTGAGATCTTGGATAGGCAGCCGACATGGAACACACCCTCATCATCGGCGGCACGCGTGGCATCGGCTTCGCGGCCGCGCAACAGTTGCTGCAAGCCGGCCAACACGTCACGGTCACCGGCCTGAAGGCCGCCAACGTCGAGCGCGCGCTCGCGCGGCTCGACAGTCCCAACGCCGGCGGCGCGGTACTCGACTTGAAGGACCGCCCCGGATTGCCCAAGGCGATCGCGGCACTTGGCGCGATCGACCATCTCGTCCTCGCCGCGAGCAGCGATGTCGCCTGGGGCGCGTTCCATGCGCTCTCGATGGATGCCGTGATCGCGGCGTTGAACATGAAGCTCATCGGCTATCTCGCAGCGGCGCAAGCCGCGCTGCCTGCGCTTGCTCCGCGCGGTTCGATCACCTTTCTGGGCGGCGCGGCCGGCCGATTCGCGTTGCCCGGCACGGTCGGGCTGGCCGCGGTGAACGGCGCGCTCGAGGCGGCGACGCGCACGCTGGCCAAAGAGATGGCGCCACGCCGCGTCAACCTGATCTCACCGGGCTTGACGCAGACCGAGGCCTACACGCAGATGCCCGACACGCAGCGGGTTCAGATGTTCGCCAGTGCCGCTGAGCGGCTGCCCGCTGGCAAGACGGGCGAGCCGCACGAAATCGCGCAGGCGGTCGCGATGTGCGTGACCAACGGCTTCATCACCGGCTCGGTGATCGATGTCGATGGCGGTGCGCGCCTGAACTGAGTCAGCTCGCATGGTTTCGACAACTGGAGAATCACTGTCTGGAGAAGGTAGCAGCGGGCGGCGGGCCGCGGCCATTGCATGCGTGCGGCCATAGATAGACCCTGGGTACTTGTGCGACGGACAGACCGACCCATAGCTCTGCCGAACGGCGCGTCGAGAGCAAAGCGCGCACTCGTGATGGCGCCTTCACGACCTGTAGCTCGCTGTCTGAGCAGGTGTTTGACCATCGCATCGCTGATGCGACGCTGTGTCGACATCACTTGATCAGACCGTAGCCGCAAGCCGACATTGGCGAATGCTCCTTCTCGACCCGCAGGCGACCGCCGCCGTTTGTCGAAGCGGCGTCCGTGACAGGCGTCTTTTCGGCGGGCGGAAATTCTTCAGGAAGCTGCAAACGAGCTGATAGAAACCCACTGTTGGCGACGCGCCTGACGCGATAGTGCGCAAACCAAGCTGGAGCGAGCGAGCAGGCTCGACGGTCGTTTCGAAGCCGGCGATCAAAGCGGTGACTGCTGCTCGAAGCGGCTGGTGAATTCCTGCATGCGAGAGCGGTTCTTGCCCCAGTCGAACAAGCCGAACAACGAGCGTGATCGAAAGTCGATGCGCTGCGCCTCGGCGTCGATCCTGAAATCAACCTGATCCCTGAAGCCGATGCGCGTGGTGAAGATCACCTCCAGTGCGAGCGGCTCTCGGCGCACGACCTGCGCCTCGGGGAAAGTGGCCACGGTGGTTTGCAGGATTGCCAAAGCCTGCGCAGGAGTTCCTTGGTATCGCAGCGGCACTAGGCTGCCCACACCCAGCGAGTTCGCACAGTTGCTGGGGAGCGTGCAGGCCAGATCCTGGCGGTTGGCACTGGAAGTTGCTATGTCTTGGGGTGTCGGCGATGGCGAAGCGCACGCACCCAGCAGGACTACCAAGGTCCACGCGCCAGTTGCCGTGCTTGTCCGAGTGATTCGCAAGGTATCCTCCAGATCAAGACCACCAGGTCGGCGCGCCCCGACAGACTTGTCGACAGTTTCACGACGGCAGCTGCGCATCGGCCGATACGTCCCAGCGTTGCGGCACTTTGCGAACGCGAGCGACGTCATAACCCTGCGCGGCAACGAATTGCAGCAGGCGCCGGTAGTCGGCCTCGGGGATCCGCGGGGTGCGCGCCATGATCCAAAGGTGGTCGCGCTTCTCGCGAGCGATCACGGTCTGGCTGTAGTCGGGTGCCAGATAGGCGATGCGGTAGTCAGCCTTGATCGGCCACACGAACTGCATCCCCCAGACGGCGTTCGACGGCGGGTCCAGGACGAAGCCGCGCGGCGTGTAGCGCTTCGGTTGGCCGTCGAAACTGCCGGCGCGGAAGGTGAACGTCGTCTCGATGGTGCCGTCGGCCGACAGCCGGTACGACTCGACGGCGTTGTGCGCGCCTTCTTCAAGGAACGTCGGGATGCTGGCGATGACATACCAGTCGCCCATGAAGCGCGCGAGGTCGACCTGCGCTGCGCGCGCCAGCGGCGGCAGTGGCACGCTCTGGCAACCGGCCAGGAGAAACGCTGCGGCGGCGAGCAAGATACGAAAGGCCATGCGGATCTCACATCCTTTCGTAGCGCAGGCGCCTGCCGCCCTGCGCGATTGACTCCAGCGCGACCCACTGGTTGCCGGCATACCAGAGGTCGATCTGCAGGCGCGAACCGCTGATGCGATAGTGCCGCGCGGATTCTGGCTGGCCGAGCACGGCCAGCATCTCGTCGCCGTGCGACGTGACGTTCACCGGAACCAGCTCGCCGGTCTGGCTATTCAGCAGGTGGCGCGCGGCGAGGATCTGCGGGTCCCAGTAGGCGAAGCTCATCACACAGCCAGCGTGCTCGCAGCCGGCGCCCGCGGCTTCGACGACGAGCCCATCGCCGCGCGCCGCGGCGCGCACTTCCTCGCGCTCACCGTTGGTCTCAGTGCGCGAGGTCAGCGATTGCAGGCAGTTGCCGACCCACTGTTCGACCGCCTCGTGGCGATAGCGGTAGAGTGGCACGAGCAGTACCTTGACGTCGAACTGCGCTGTGCTGCGCACCTCACGCTGCGCTGCCATGCCCAGCAAGATAGAGCGATGCTGGCCGATCTCGCGGCCGTCGAGCAGCACGCGGAAGCTCCACGCCGGCATGACGGCGTGCGCGGCGGGCAATGCCCCAACGACGAGGCAGGCCAGCATCAAGGTGCGCATCATGCCTGCCTCGGCGATCCCGTTGTCGCGCTCGATCGGCCCGCTTGGTCCCGGGCCAACCCATCGCAATCCGCGCGAGCGGCGAGCACAGAGCCTCACTTGGGCATCACGACGCTGTCGATCACGTGGATCACGCCGTTGTCGGCGACGATGTCTGCCTTGACGACGTGTGCACCGTCGACCGTGACGCCGCCGTCGCTGGTGGCCAGCGTCAGCTCGCTGCCTTGCAAGGTCTTCACCTTACCGGGCTTCACGTCCTTGGCCATCACGTTGCCGGCCACCACGTGGTAGGTGAGCACGGCCGTGAGCTTGGCCTTGTCGGCGAGCAGCGCGTCGAGGTCAGCCTTCGGCACCTTGGCGAACGCCGCGTCGGTGGGCGCGAATACGGTGAACGGGCCTTTGCCCTTCAGGGTGGAGACGAGGCCGGCCTTGTCGAGCGCAGCGGCCAGCGTGTTGAACTGGCCGGCGGCGACCGCGGTGTCGACGATGTCCTTGGCCTGTACGCCGAAGGCAGCCAGGGCGAGAGCGGTGATGGCGAAATAGCTTTTCATTGAAATACTCCTTGGTGGTGGGAAAGAAAGCCGCGACTCAGGGTCGCGGGAGGATGACTTTGTCGATCACATGGATGACGCCGTTGCTCGCCAGCACGTCGGTCGCCACGATGCCGGCGCTGCGCGCGCGCTGGTCGGTGATCACGAGGGCGTTGCTGACGCTGAAGGTGTCGCCTTGCAGCGTGGTGATCGGTGTCACCACCGGCACGTCGGCCTTCAGCACGCGGCCCGGCACCACGTGGTAGGTCAGCACCTTCGTCAGCAGCGCGGTGTCGGCCAGCAACTGCTGCTGCGTCACGCCGAGTTCGACCAGCAGGTCGGCGAACGCCGCGTCGGTGGGCGCGAAGACGGTCAGCGGCCCGGGCGCGCTCAGCGCGGTGGCCAGGTTGGCCGCACCCACCGCCTGAACGAGGATGCTGAACCCGGGCAGCGCCTGCGCGGTCTGCACGATCGTCTTGTCGGCTGGCAACAGCACCTTGTCGATCACGTGAATCACGCCGTTGCTGGCCGGCACGTCGGTCGCCGTGATCGTCGCCTGGCGGTTGCGGCCGTCCGTGACCACCAAGGCCGTCGCAACGACGTCGACCTTGAACACGCCGCCTTGCGCGGTGGCGATGGCCTTGCCAGCCGGCACCTGGGCACGCGCGACGCGCGCCGGCAGCACGTGGTAGGTGAGCACCGACGTGAGCAGCGCCTTGTCGGCGAGCAGTTGCGCTTTCGTAATGCGCAGCTCGGCGAGCAGCGCCGCGAAAGCGTCGTTGGTCGGCGCGAACACGGTGAACGGCCCCGAGCCCGACAACGTGGTGTCCAGGTCGGCGGCGACCACGGCTTCGACCAACGTCGAGAATCGCGGGTCGGCCTGCGCGACCTGAACCACCGTACCGGGAGCAGGAGCCGGAGCGGGTGGGTCGTCGCCGCCACCGCAGGCGGCGACGAGCACCAGGGCCGACAGGGCGGCCAACCGTTGGAGCCAATGCGTCATGGCAATGATCCTTTGTCCTAGACAAAACTGCGAAGAGCGCTAGGATAGGTGTTGGATCGATCCGTGTCAAACATTTGTCCATGACAAAACTGCGGGATTCCAGGTTTGCCATTGCCGCCGTCGAGCGCGACGTCGGCCTGTCGAAGGACGTGCTGCGCGTGTGGGAGCGCCGCTACGGCTTCCCCGTCCCCGAGCGCAGCGCGAGCGGCGAACGCCTGTATCCGGCCAAACAGGTCGAGCGGCTGCGACTGATCAAGCGCCTGATGGACCAAGGCCATCGCCCAGGGCGCCTGCTGACGAGTTCGGACAAGGAACTGAGCGCGCTGGCCGCGCCTCGCGCGCAGGCGCACGCTGCCACGCACGCCGACAGCGGTCTCGTCGAGCTGCTCGCCCATGTCACCCGGCACGACAACGATGCGTTCGTCCAGGCCTTGCAGCAGCGTCTCGCGCGCGAAGGGTTGCAGCGATTTGTCCAGGACACGGTCGGGCCGTTGGCCGCTCTGGTGGGGGTCGCGTGGCAGGAGGGTCGTCTTCAGGTGTTCGAGGAACACTTATTCACGGAGCTGACCGAGCGGGTGCTGCGACACGCCATCGCGGCCGTGCCGGGGGGACACCGACCCCGTGTGCTGCTCACCAGCGTGCCGAACGAGCGGCACGCAATGGGACTCTTGATGGCCGAAGCGATGTTCGCACTGGAGGGAGCGCAATGCATTCCGCTGGGCACCCAGATGCCTTTGCCGGATATAGCGCGCGCCGCGGCGGCGCACCGTGCCGACATCGTGGCGCTGTCGTTCTCGTCGGCTTTCCCGCGGCGCCAGATCCCCGGCTTGTTGGGCGAACTGCGCGCCGCCCTACCTCTCGCAATGGAAATATGGGCAGGAGGCAGTGGCGTGCGCCGGATCGCTCCGCCGGTCGGTGTGCAGATGGTGACCACACTACAAGACGCTGTCACCGCGCTGGTCCGGTGGCGCAACGCGCACTGAGACTGCGGCATCGTGGCGACGACGCATAGCAGGAGGAGCGCCAGCTAGGAGTCTGGGCGGCAGAGGGGCCGATTCTTGTCGACGTGAGTGGGGCGTAGCTCGTTGAATGGGGATGGCCGCGAACTACCTTCCCTACGAACCGCAGCAGATGCTGCTGCTGCCCGAGGCG
>Ga0326726_10001574_pt1 | contig 21187 bp, 18 predicted proteins | sample MHFenrmetagenome_2_FD_207603 | JGI IMG/M metagenome (GOLD analysis project Ga0326726, IMG submission 207603) | Lab enriched peat soil microbial communities from Michigan Hollow, Ithaca, NY, United States - MHF15MN | ecosystem: Environmental > Terrestrial > Soil > Wetlands > Peat | place: USA... | reverse complement strand
AGCCAGTCAGCCTGTCCCTTGAACTGGATCAGGGTTGTGAAAACGCAGTCGGCATTGCGGATGGCTTCGGCCGCTTCAGGGTTCTGATGCTCAAGGTCCTGATCGGTCCATTGGGTCAATTCGGCATGAGCAGCAATTTTTGCAGTGACCTCGCGCCATACCCGCTGATTGCATTGCTCCATCCCGACAATAGCGGCAATTCTGATTTTATCGTGCATAGAATTACAAAAGATGTGCGTTTGATGTGGTTTTAACAGGATTGCAAAATGTAATAAAATCCCTTGATGAATGCTAACGATTAAAAAAGCCAGCCCCTAATGGAAGGGGCTGGCTGGAGTCATGACGTTTTAATGCGGTCGGGTTTTTCAGAAGGTGAAATCCACACCGGCAATGTAACTGCGTCCAGGTGCACGGAACCATTCGGCCTCTTCATACTGCACGTTGCCGATGTTTCTGCACAGCAGGCTCAGAATGGTATTTTCACCAGCCTGATATTTTACTCCGGTGTTCAAGACGATGAATCCGCCAGGGTAGTTAGTTCCTTGAGGATTTGGATAAGAACTAACAGCCTTATACTTGCTGACATAACGACCATTGAGGTTCAGAGAAAGCTTATTGACAGGTTTCCATGTTGCTCCTGCAGATGCTGTGTGTTCAGGGCGATACTGCAGCCACTTGGGATCGGGATTCTGACTGCCGGCAAGTGCAGATGCCGCATCATTGGTTTTATTCTGTGCATTCATGTAGGCATAACCAATGTTGAAGTTCCAGTCAGTATTTGGCCTGATGTTCAAGTTTGTTTCAATACCCCAGATTCGTGCTTTGGCAATATTTTTATACTGAAATATGATTGGCCACCCTGTAGGGTTAATATTTCTTGACTCAATCAAATTTTCATAATCATTGAGGTATGCGGCAACATCAAGAGAGATTTTGTCACTGAACTGCTTGTAGACACCCGCTTCATAAGCAGTCATGGTCTCCTTGTCAAGCGCCGGATTTGGAACACCGACAAACAGGCCTGCATCTCTGACAAATCGTTCAGCAAGTGTAGGAGCACGGAAACTCTTTCCAAATGAGGTGCGGAACGACATATTATCAGTTGCCTTGTAGTTCAATGCAATTCGAGGGCTGAGAGCGTCAACGGACGAGTTTTCGATATTCTTGGTTACAGATGGGAATCCTGTCGCTATGTAATTAAGATAGGTGACCTGATCGGCATCGATCCCGCTCCAGTCATAACGTGCAGACAGGAGTGCGGTCAGTTTATCGGTTAATTTCCACTCATCCTGAATGAATGCGGCAAAGTTTTTTTCCTGAATGCTGTCAAACGGGTTAAGTGCACCGGGAACAGGTGTCGGTTTAACTACCGTTATATATTGAGTCGATTCAACATTTGTTGTGTTGGCATCAAGACCGAATAGTAAACGATGCTTATCGGTGGCTCTCCAGTCAAACTTAAATCCTCCGCCGAATCTGTTGGATCTGGTTTCATTATATTCACCAGGCAATCTGTCATAAGGGAAGCCGATCAACGAATTATTAAAGTCATTGATAGTTTGAGCAACAAAGGCACCCTGATATGCCATATAGACGCCGCCAAAAGCTGCTTGTAAGCCAGGAGAAGCAGCCCATATAGCCTGAGGAACTCCTCTTGCGACGAGCATATTAGCTGTAGCTAATGCAGTCGCCTGAAAACTGGCATTGCCAAGTACCATGGCATCTGTCAGGAATTTCTGTTCTGTAGATGTCGGGTTATAATCAATTCTTGTCGCATTATGAGTGTAGTAAAGCCTTGTGTCAAGGCTCAGCTTATCGCTCAGCAGATTGACATAATTGAGTCCTATCAGTGCATTTTTACGTTTGATAGCGTCATCTGCATAAACCGAATTTGCTACATCATATGCCCGTTCGGGATGAGGGTTGTATACCGCACCGGTTTGAGTAAGACTTACAATCTCATATGGCCAGGTGCTTGCATAACCCCCGTTCGTTTCGTTGTAGAAGGCGCTGAGCTGCAGGTACTGTTTTGCATCAATATCGTAGCGGGCTTTCAGTTTTACATCGTTCAACTCCATCTGTGTGTTTTGGCGGTACCCGTCGTCAGTACTGTGCGTATAGAGCAGGTTGTAATTCAATTTGCCGCTTTTGTTTCCGAGACCGATATAGCTGTTCCAGAGCCAGGGTGTTCCAACAGCTACGGAGTTAGTCCCGGCCGGTTTGCGGTAATCGCTCTGATCGCTTGATGGTGTCGCATCGTAAAAACCGCCGCTTAAACCGGCCTTTACCTCGAATTTGTCAGGCAGGTGACCGAAGACGTTCACCACGCCGCCCATCGCGCCGGATCCGTAAAGTGTTGCTGCAGCTCCTTTCAGGATTTCCACCTTGTCAGCAGCATTCATGTTGATATTTGTCCAGACTATCTCGCCGGATTCGGGCGTGTTTATGGGGAAGCCATCATAGAGGCCTTGTACCCTTGTGCCGATGCCTCCTCCCTGGTAAGTGTTTGAACCCCTGATCTGCACGGCAGAAGTGCTGTTTCCAGCTGAACGATTGATGTTTACGCCGGGAACCTCTTCGAGCGCTTTGTCGAGAGTAGCACTTGGCTCCTGCCTGATTTTTTCCTGAGAGACCACATTGGCCGTTACCGGAACATCAAGGCGGTCCTGCTTGTAGAGCGAGGCTCCGACTACGACTTCAGATGCCATTACGGTGGTCTGGCCGATTTGCAGGTTTACCACTGCGGTCTGGCCGGTGGCGACGGTTACAATCTGGCTTGCAGGTGAGTAACCTACGATGGAGATGGAGATTTTCTGCGGTTTTGCCGGAACGTTCTGGAGAGTGTAGTTGCCGTTCATGTCGGTAGCTGTACCGATTGTAGTTCCGGCAACGATGACCGACGCACCGAAAACGCCTTCACCGTCAGCCTTATCGGTTATTTTACCCTTTACCGTGCCGGTATCTGCTCCGTAGGAGGGGAGTGGCACCAGCATGATCATCAGGCAAAACGCCGAAAGAACAAAACGGACAAAGCGATACGCCTGCGCTTGTTTTGTTTTCATGGTTGTGTGTTGTGTGGTTGCAATGATACGAACAAAAAAACAGGTCAATAACTCGTTTTACCACTGTCTGCTCATGCAATATTCATCAACACCGGACATCTGATATCATTACGGTAAACCTCAGCGCATCGTCTCGCGAATAGTAATTATCGCCATAATTTATTAAAAAAAAAGAGAATTGTGCAAATGCAGAGGTAAAAGTATCGTGAAACCGGGAGGGAGCGCGAGTGGTTTTGGATCAGGAGAGTCAGAGAGTGGACAGAGTGGGCGGGAGTGGACAAGAGTTGAAGAGATTTTGGAGCTTTGTACATTGTGTCATCTCGACTGATAGGAGAGATCTCTCTTCGTCGTTGCTGTCCTTGAAGTCCTTTTGGTCTTTTTACTGAAAAAAAGTATCCCCGGTACGAGCCGGGGATAACTGAGATAAACTATTTGCCGTCAGCTCAGATGACACCAAGTTCTTTGCCGATCGTGGAGAATTCGGTGATTACCTTGTCGAGATGCTCCTTTCTGTGGGTTGCCATAAAGCTTGTGCGGAGTGCTTCGTGGCCGGGCATGACCCCCGGACGGATGAATGCATTCACGTAAACGCCGGCATCGAAAAGCTTTTTCCAGAAAAGAAGAGTTTTCATCTGATCGCTGATGAGTACCGTGACGATGGCTGTACGTGACGGCATAAGGGTAAACCCGGCATTGAGCAGTCCCTGGCGAACATAGTCTGTGTTGGAGATCAGTCGCTCGGTAAGCTCGGGTTCATTGCGGATTATTTCGAGAGTGGCCAGCACAGCGGCGACGCTCGCCGGAGTGGGCGAAGCGCTGAAGATCAGCGAAGAAGCGTTATGCTTGATATAGTTGATGACGGAACGGTCGCCTGCGACATATCCTCCCAGCGAACCGAAGGTTTTCGAGAAGGTACCCATAATCAGGTCAACTTCGTCAACCAGGTCGAACTCCGATGGAGTGCCTCGACCGCCTTTGCCGATAACGCCCACAGCATGAGCATCATCGATGAGAATCCGGGCATTATATTTTTTTGCAAGTGCAACAAGGTCCGGAAGATCCACGATTTCACCGGAAACCGAGAATACGCCGTCAGAAACGATCAGCCGGCCGGCTGATTCCGGAATTTTCTGAAGTACGCGCTCCAGGTCTTCCATGTTGTTATGGTTGTAGCGTACCAGATTTGCGCCTGCACCCTGCGCCATGATGGATGCGGCTACAAGGCTTGCATGATTGTCGCGGTCGGAAACAATGTATTCGCCGCGCTGGACCAGTGTCGGAATTATTCCCTGCCCGGTCTGGTAGCCGGTGCTGAAAAGAAGGCAGCGTTCCTTCTGGAAAAAATCGGCAAGCTTTTCTTCAAGCTCAATGTGAAGGTTGACCGTGCCGGTCATATATCGTGAACCGCTGCAGCTTGTGCCGTATTTGTTGATAGCATTGATCGAAGCGGCTTTTACTCTGGGGTCGGCGGTCAGTCCGAGATAGTTGTTTGAACCCGCCATAACGAGTTTTCGCCCCGCAAAGGATACTACCGGCCCTTCATTTTCGTCTATCGGATGAAAAAATGGATATACGCCCTGAGCTTTAACTTCGTCGGCAAGGGTAAACTCAACGCATTTTTTAAATAAATCTTTTGTTTTATCCACAGGAATGCAAATTTATCTCAGCTGTAAGAAAAAAAGCTGGAATTTCTCGTTCTTACGGTCGTCTAGTTCTGTTTCTCTTTCAGTGACCGGGTTTCTTGTTGGGGGGTTTTACCCTGAAACCGAAATGTATCAAATTTTTTATTTTTTTTGACAAAACAGAGTCCGGTTTTTTTGCTGTCGGTAAAGCTCTTGCAGTACCTTCAGTGTCATTACCTGATCAAACGAAGTTAAGCGGATATGGGTGAAACAATATTGGTGACAGGTTCCACCGGCTTTATAGGTGCAAGGCTGTTGAGAATACTTGAAGCGGAAGGCGTGCGCATAAAAGTTTTTCTTCGCCCCGAAAGCACCGGTCTGCCATTATCCGACCATGTGGAAATTACCCGGGGCAGTTTCGATGATCAGAAAGCACTGGGTCTTGCAGTGCGGGGCGTTGACCGGATTGTGCATCTTGCAGGAGTCACAAAAGCTGTTGATGAAGCCGGGTTTGACGCTGGAAACGTCATGCCGGTGAGGAACATCCTTGAAGCAGTCAGGGTTCATAACCCCTCACTTAAACGCTTTCTGTTCGTCTCATCACTTACTGCAGCCGGGCCGGCTGCAGAAGGAACAGTCGGGGTCAAAGAGTCGGATGTGTCCCATCCGGTAAGTGCTTACGGGCGAAGCAAGTTGAGGGCCGAAACCATTTGTATGGAACATTCGGAGGAAATTCCGGTTACCATTGTTCGTCCGCCCGCCGTTTACGGTCCCGGGGACCGTGATATTCTGCAGGTGTTCCAGATGCTTGCCAAAGGGGTACTGGTATCGCCTGGCAACGGCGTCAGGCAGCGCTTCAGCATGATTCATGTTGATGATCTTCTGAGAGGCATCATGATGGCAGCCCGCTCCGGGAAGGCTGCCGGACAGCTCTATTATATCACCTCTCACCAGTCATGGTCATGGGATGATGTAATCGCAGCGGCACGACCGGCACTGGGTTTTCAGAAGCTTTACCGGTTTTCCCTGCCTCTTCCGCTGGTCTTTCTTGTCGGCAGCGTGATTGGCGCAGCCGGTACATTGACAGGAAAGCCCGCACTCATCAACCGCGACAAGGCCAACGAGCTCGTTCAGGATTACTGGGTCTGTTCACCGGAAAAAGCCGAGCGTGATCTCGGTTTTATTGCCGACACACCCCTCGGCGCAGGGGTTGCAACCACAATTGAATGGTACCGGCGAGAAGGGTGGATGTGATAAAATACTTTATAGGTTCTATAGGTCCCATGAGACTTATAGGACCTATAGAAGATTAAGATCTTGCAGGAAAGTTTATTGCGGGTTGACAGGTTGCATTGTCAATCCTCTTTTTCACCCGAGCAGTTTCTGCATGAGTTTCAGGAGCAGATATTTTTCATCGGGGTAGGGGAGCAGCCCTTTGAGGGCGGCATCGGTCTCTCTGAGCGCAGCGATTGCGCGTTCAGCATCAGTGAGTGAAAAGGATCGGGTGTAGGCGAGGTAGTTTTTTACGAAGTACTCCTGCTTGCCGTACATACCGAGAATTTTTGCGATTTCCGCCGGAGGAAGCTGGCGTACCTCGGGCAGCGAGAGTTTCCAGAGACGGATATAAAAGGTGGCAAGGTACCGGACGATGTTGCCGAGTCCTTCCTTCTGCCCCTCCTGATCCATGATCATAAGCGATATACCGCTGCAGAGCCTCAGATTTCGTTCAGCAAGAGCTTTTTCCAGCTCGAAAACGTTATAGGTACGCGATATTCCTACGCAGTCGTAGACGTCAGTAGCTGTTATGCGCTTTGCGCCAGTTCTGGCGGCGGCGTACATGATAATTTTTTCGATCTCATGGCAGATCTCCCGGGCGGAGGGCTGAATATATGCAGTAAATGCCTTGAGGGCGTCAGGGTCGAACTCCCATCCGGATGCTTTTGCCCGGTCGGAAGCAAAGATGTCCGGGGTTTTGATCAGAGGGAACTCTTTTCGGAATTTTTTCAGCGGGCTGAACGGATGTTTTTCCTGATCTTTTTTATCGATCTGATCGGCGTCAAGAATCAGCACGGTAAACTCTGCCGGGTTCTGCATATATCGGCTGAACTTTTCCTCATGTTGTTTTTGCAGCTCTTTTGTCGGCGGTTTTTTGATTTTTTCAAACTGCCGGACAATGATAAGCTGTTTAGGGGTGAACATGGGGTACTCGGAAGCTTTCGATACCAGTTCTCCAGGAGTGAGGTCAGGGCCGTATAGGATGTGCGTATTGCCTGTCGCATCGCTTTCTGAAGGAAAAACCGCCTTTCTGATCATATCGGCAGCCTCTTCCTTGAGGTAGCTTTCGGGGCCGTACAGGAAATAAACCGGAGAAATCGTGCCGGCTGCAATGGTCTTCTTCAATGCATCCATAATAATAAGTAACAGGTAAAGAGTAATAAGTGCTGAGTAACGAGTATCCCGACCCAGCACTCAAAACCCGGCACTCAGCACTTTGTCAAAACGGGAGATCGTCCTTGTCGCTTTCAATCATCGGTCCCGAAGGAGGAGCAGACGGAGCGGGGCAGTCAGAGTCATGCTGCTGATATCCCCCACGCGAAGGCGTGCCGGATTGCTGGCGTTCGTAATTTTGCGCACCGCTGTCACCATAGGATCCGCCTCCCTGTTCACGCGCTCCGCCGAGCATCTGCATATCGGTGCAGACAATTTCAGTTGCATATTTCTTTTCGCCGCTTTTGGTATCGTCCCAGCTTCTGGTTTGCAGACGGCCTTCAATATAGACCTGCCGTCCTTTTTTCAGATACTGGTTGCATATTTCGGCAAGCTTGCCCCAGACGACAATTCTGTGCCATTCGACCCTTTCCTGCAGGTTTCCGTTGGTGTCCTTGAAGCTTTCGCTGGTAGCGACTGTAAACGTGCATCTCGACTGCCCTGATGCTGTAACCTTCATTTCAGGGTCGTTGCCGAGATTGCCGATCAGCATTACTTTATTGAGTCCTTTTGCCATTGTTTGCGGGGTTCATTGAAAAAAGCTTTCGGGAATGCCTTTCCCATGTTCTGTGAAGATATATCTATACCGATTATACTGCAAGTTTCATACTACAAGCCGTCCGGCATCGATGACGGGACCTTCCTTGCAGAGCAGAATGGTTTGCACGCCGCCGTCAGGAGCGTTGATTTCGACGCTGCAACCGTAGCAGATGCCGATTCCGCAACCCATCACCGATTCCAGCGAGACTTCGCATGCAAGGTTGTGTTTCCTGCTGAACCCTGCAAGTGCCTTCAGCATCGGATTCGGTCCGCAGGCAAATATCTTGAGCCTTCCCTCTGATTCAAGAGCCGGGAGTGCACTTGCGAGCAGATCGATGACGGTGCCTTTGAACCCAAGAGAACCGTCATCGGTCGCAAAGCGGGTGTTGGTCAGGCCGGGAGCCAGCAGGTCTTCTTTTGTCCGGCCACCGATGAGGTTGATTACCTTGATTCCATCGGCCGCAAGTTTTCTTTCCAGAAAGAGCATCGGCGCGGTGCCTACCCCGCCGGACACGAGGATGGCAGTGTCAACATCGTGACCGGATGTATTGAAACTGTTGCCGAGCGGGCCCAGCACCATCATCGTCGATCCTTCAGAAGCATTGCAGAAAATGGCGGTGCCGCACCCGATCGATTTGACCATGATGTCGATCGAGGTTCCCTGCACATTATGAATTGAAAACGGTCTTCTGAGCAGCGGCTGTGTTGTGTCGCTTACTTTGACGTTGACGAAATTTCCGGGTTTTGCCGTTGCGGCAATTTCCGGACATTCGAGAGTGATGATGCTTACGTCGCTGCTGACACAGCGGTTTTGTACGATGGTTGCCCGGACATCGACAATGGCGTTTGTTTCGATCATAACGGGGCTCATTTCAATGATGGTGAAAATCGGGTGAAGGTGTCGTTTTTTCTGAGAGATCAATTAAGACAGTTGACCGTTCATTTGCAAACCGTTTGCTGTGCGTATTTATTTTTCATTGAATCGTCAACTCTGCCAGCTGCTGTCGTCATTTCGCTGACTCCGCGGGTAAATTTTGTGCAATGCACATGATTTTCACGATTTCCGGTTTCATCAGCCGCACAGCGCTTGCTTACGCTGTTACCGCGATGCCGCGGGCAATATTCAACAGCCCGCATTATATTTTTTAACATCGGTCGAAGTGTGTATGTTACATCTTTTGTAGAGTCAGCTCAGAGTTATATCTTGAATCTTTCCTCGTATTCTTTAAATATCCAATGTCCGGTTCATGCGTATTTTAACATTTACAGGTAAAGGCGGAGTAGGTAAAACCAGTGTTTCTGCGGCTACTGCGGTTCGTTTGTCGGACATGGGTTATCGTACCCTTGTGCTATCGACTGATCCTGCACACAGTCTGTCGGATTCATTCAACCTGCCTCTCGGTCCCGAACCTACAAAGATCAGGGAGAACCTCCATGCTATCGAGGTCAACCCTTATGTGGATCTCAAGCAGAACTGGCAGTCTGTACAGAAGTACTACACAAAAGTTTTTATGGCTCAGGGTGTTTCCGGAGTCATGGCCGATGAGATGACTATCCTTCCCGGGATGGAAGAGCTTTTTTCGCTTCTGAGAATTAAGCGTTATAAAGCCTCAGGTCTGTATGATGTCCTTGTGCTCGATACCGCTCCGACCGGCGAAACCCTTCGCCTTCTCTCTCTTCCCGATACCCTGGCATGGGGGATGAAAGCTATAAAAAATGTCAATAAATATATAATCAGGCCGCTCAGCAAGCCGCTTTCGAAGATGTCCGACAAGATTGCACATTTTGTGCCTCCTGAAGATGCCATCGAGTCGGTTGATCAGGTTTTTGATGAGCTTGAGGATATTCGTGATATTCTTACGGACAATGTAAAATCGACGGTTCGTCTGGTCATGAACGCCGAGAAGATGTCGATCAAGGAGACCATGCGGGCTCTGACCTATCTGAACCTTTACGGATTCAAGGTGGATATGGTGCTTGTCAACCGGCTTCTTGACACTCAGGAAGACAGCGGATATCTGGAGAAGTGGAAAAGTATTCAGCAGAAGTACCTGGGAGAGATCGAGGAGGGCTTCGCGCCCCTGCCGGTTAAAAAACTCAGGATGTATGAGCAGGAAATAGTTGGCCTTGCTGCACTTGAGCAGTTCGCAAAGGATATGTATGGCGACACTGATCCGTCGGATTTGATGTATGATGAACCTCCGATCAAGTTTGTCCGCAACAAGGATGTCTATGAGGTGCAGTTGAAGCTCATGTTTGCCAATCCTGTCGATATCGATGTATGGGTTACCGGCGATGAGTTATACGTCCAGATCGGCAACCAGCGTAAAATCATCACGCTTCCGATCAGTCTGACCGGGCTTGAGCCGGGTAATGCCGTTTTCAAGGATAAATGGCTTCATATTCCCTTTGATCTTGATCGCGCAGAGCAGAATCGCCTGCAGAAGGAGTCGAAGAGCTATCATAATAACAGGGCATAAATCCCGTAGTGGCGGGTTTGTTTTGGTCGATTTTTATGTTTAACTTGTTTGCAATACAATCTCGTTAGCTTATATCATAACAGGGGCTTAGCATAAGCAGCCTCATTTCCAAGGAGGGAAATATGTCGGAATCGTACCAGAAACTGCGCAAGGATTTCAAGGAACTTGAATTTACCGACCGCCTTACATTTCTTGCTGAAAGCGTCCTTTTAACCGGCCAGAGCGCTGTTGTCGGCGGACTGAACATTGCCGGAAGCATATTTGATACCGTAACCGGTACCGTTGGAGCTGTTATTGATGCTACAGGCATCGGTAATCTTCTTGGAAATACAGGCGGAGTTGTCGGCGAGACCATTGACCGGGTTGCTATTACCGTCAAGGATGCTTCAAGAACTGCCAATGAGCTCTATGCCAATGCAGTTGAAACCGTTGAAAACGCTACAGGCAATGCTGCAACAGCTGTCGGTGATGTAGGGGTATCCGCCTCGGCAGCCGTCAAGAATTTCACAGGTTCCTTCCAGAAAGGCCCTGTAAAAAAATAGAATCCTTTGTCATTCTGACCGGGTTTTCTCTGTGCAGTAACAGTAATTAAATTTTGTGTTTTTTGGTTTATTACTGTAAATTGGTTACAGAATACTGTTTTAAATCTCAGATAACTTTCCAATAATTTAATTCCAAGGAGGAATTATGAGTGGTGGTGGCGTTTTTACCGATATCCTGGCTGCAGCCGGCCGTATTTTTGAAGTAATGGTTGAAGGCCATTGGGAAACCGTTGGTATGCTGTTTGATTCTTTAGGCAAAGGTACCATGAGAATCAACCGCAATGCATACGGCAGCATGGGCGGAGGCACAAGCCTTCGTGGCGGATCACCTGAAGTCACAGGTTATGCTGTTCCTTCAAAAGAAGTTGCTTCAAAGTTTGCGAAATAAGCAGATCGAGATCCTCTTTGATAAGGCAGTGAAAAGTTTAGTGTTTCACTGCCTTTTTTTATTTGTATCAAGCCACAGCATGCACGGCAAATACCTCCAGGTTATTACATGATATGTTATTGCGGTTTATTGACCGCGAATCGCACTTAAGCGCCTATATTGATCGAGAGTGCATATGGACTCTCTGGATCGAGTAATTTCTGTTTATTCTAAAATTTTAATAGATTTCGCTTCAACGTCCCAATAAGAGTTAAGTGAACGGGTAGGGGTAATGGCTAATATATCTTTGTATGTTTCAGGGCAGACCGAGCAGAGTGATATAACTGAGTTTTTCCAAAAAGGCCTCATGAATGCCGGGGAGAATCCCATTGCATTCTTTGACGGGGTTTTTTATGAATCACATCAGGAACGTGTCGGTAACATCGCATTTCAGGATTATCTGATCTATACCGACAAAGCGGTATACCTTTGGGCGAGGGGTTCTGCAAAAGACTATCTCGACCGGTTTGATCTTGGCACGCTCTCGGTTAACAGCCGAAATAAAGATCATGATTTTGCAACGCTCAATCTGAAGATTCGACGAGAAGACAAAGAGCCTGTTTATGTGATTTTTGATATGGTCGAATTGCGTGAAGCTGAGCTGATTACCAGACTTCACACTGTCATTGAGTCTATCATAGAAGAGAAACTTGGTCTTAATTTCCGGAAAAATCTTCCGGACGAAGTCTCAAATGCCGTATTGAAGGGTGCCCGAAGCGTTTGTATACCCCAGATCATTACTCTTCGGCTTGATGCGCCCGATCCGGCCCAGCAGGAAAGCAATATTGGCTATGGTCAGGATCTGCTGGAGCAATACAAGGCGAATATGGGCTACCCGCCCTCCGAAATGCCGCCTCATCCCGCTGGATCGCATTCTGGTGCGCCACACGGAGAGCACAGTCCGGGAGGGTTTTCTCCTGCTGATGCACTGAAGGGCCTGGAAAATTTTCTTCCCACTGATCCTGCATCACTGAAAAAAATAGTCGAATCCGTAAAGGAACTGGTTGGAGACACGCCCTTCAAGATTCGAGATCAGGTTCGCAACGATCTGCAGCATGTGCCCGGAATGCTTACAGCAGTTACTGAACTGCTGACCAGCATATCCGATAATCCCCAGGCCGAACGCTTTATCATGAATATCATCAAGACTGCTGTCCGAAATGACGGCATGATTGGTTCGGTCACCAAACTTATGAAGCTCTCTTCCAGTTTTGGCGGAGCTCCGAAGAAAAATTCACAAAAAAGTTCGTCAAATTCAGGCTCAGCTAAAGAGTCCTCCCGCGGAGAGCGTCGTGATCCCTTTGACGATGATGATTCTGCAGGTCAAAGGAAGAAGATCAAGATCAGCAGTGATGATGAAGCGACCCGGAATGGTGACTGTTTCGGATTCGAAGGTTCATCAGGAAAGGCCAATACCGTTTCATCAGCATCCGGCAAGAAAAGCGGCAGCTCATTTGCCGACCTTGACGATGAGGACATGCCGCAGCGCAAGAAAGTTACCATCACTTCCCTCGAAGACAGTCAGCCGGCCATTGTCAAGCATATGATGAATTTGGATGGCTCTACCCCTTCGGCTTCCGCTCCTGACCGTCAGGAACCAAGGGCGAATGGCGGGAACGGGTCTGTCGAAAGCAGTGGAAGAAAGAGAATCACTGTTGTACCTGAAGAAAAAAATGAAGTTTCGTCCGCTCAGAACGGCGCTTCGGAAGATCTGCCTGATCCGGATGAGATCGCAGCCGCTTTCGCTGCTTTTTCAGTTTCCGAAGAGCTTGACGAAGATAAAACCGGAAAGCCTGAAGTTCACGGAGAGGTTCCTCCGACAAAAAAGACAGTTGATGGCGATCGCCAGACTGGCACAGAACATGAAAACAAAGGACCAGCACATCGATAACAAGCATTCAAACAAGATCAACTCCACTCAATAGTTTTATTACCGACATGAGAATTATTCTTTACTTGGGTAAAGGAGGGGTAGGGAAAACCACCGTTTCAGCCTCAACAGCGACAGCAATTGCCCGGAGAGGTCAGCGGGTTTTGATTATGAGCACCGATGTTGCTCACAGCCTTGCCGATGCTTTCAGTGTTGAGCTCTCTTCTACACCCTTAGAAGTTGAAAAGAACCTCTTTGCCATGGAGGTTAATGTTCTTGCGGAAATCAGGGAGAACTGGAACGATCTCTATTCCTATTTCTCCTCGATATTGATGCATGACGGTGCCAATGAGGTGGTTGCTGAAGAACTCGCGATCATGCCCGGTATGGAGGAGATGATCAGTCTTCGCTATATCTGGAAGGCTGCCAAGTCCGGCAACTATGACGTTGTTGTTGTTGATGCTGCTCCGACAGGCGAGACCATGCGTTTGCTCGGCATGCCGGAATCCTATGGATGGTATTCGGAAAAGATCGGCGGCTGGCACTCAAAGGCCATCGGTTTTGCAGCTCCTCTGTTGAGCAAGTTCATGCCGAAGAAAAATATTTTCAAGCTCATGCCTGAAGTGAACGAACATATGAAAGAGCTTCATGCCATGTTGCAGGATAAATCGATAACCACTTTCCGGGTTGTTCTCAATCCCGAAAATATGGTTATCAAGGAAGCTCTGCGGGTTCAGACCTACCTCAATCTTTTCGGCTACAAGCTCGATGCGGCAGTTGTCAACAAGATTCTTCCCCAAAGCTCGACCGATACCTACCTGCAGAGCCTTATTGACATTCAGACCAAGTATCTCAGTGTGATTGACAACTGTTTCTATCCGGTTCCGATTTTCAGGGTCAAACAGTCAACCTCTGAAATCATCAATACCGACCGTCTTCACACGCTCAGTCAGGAGATGTTCGGTGACAAGAATCCGGCAGATATTCTTTACACCAATGAGAGAACCCAGATTCTGGAAAAAGTCAATGGCAAATATGTATTGAGTCTCTATCTTCCCAACGTTGAGGTGAAGAAACTCAATGTCAATATCAAGGGTGACGAGTTGCTTGTGGATATCAACAACTTCCGCAAAAGCATTATTCTTCCGAATGTGCTTGTCGGACGCAAGACCGAAGGCGCTGATTTTGCTGAAGGTAATCTCAACATCACTTTTGCCAACTGAGTGCAGTTCTGACTGTTTTCAGCTGACAGAGAGATTTATAGTTCAGGACGGACTGCTCAAACGGGCGGTCCGTCCTTTTTTTATGAGCGGGATATTATCCCTCAGCCTGATAAGTACCGAACGGTCGCTGCATCGATCGAGCAGCTGCCGGGCGCTTTCTGCAGTTACAGGGTGGACCGGGTTGGCGATGTCGAGCAGCGGAATGAGAACGAACTTTCTGCAATGCAGTTCGGGGTGCGGTATAGAGAGTGTTGGCGTTGTGATGATCAGGTCGTCATAGAGCAGAATATCGAGATCGATGACTCTGGGGCTCCATCGAGGATACTTTTCAGGTCGTCCGAGCTCCTGCTCGATTATTTTGCACTGCCGGCGAAGTTCTTCGGGTGGAAGGGTGGTCTCAATAAGGACAACACCGTTATAGAAACGGTTCTGGCCGCTCTCACCGACAGGTTCAGTCATATAAACCGCAGAGAGTCTCAGTACGGAAGTTCCATCGAGAAGCGAGAGCCTGTTGACTGCTTCCTCAAGATGAAGGAGCCGATCCCCGATATTGGAGCCGATTCCGATAAATACCTTGTGGGGTGTCATGATTTCAGTCCCGTGTGGTAGTGTAATCCGCTTCGGCATAATCGCAGATTCCGTCGACGGGCGGATTTCGTTTGCGCACCCTGATGGTGACTTGATCAATTACCGGAAAGTCAAGGATAAGATCATGGGCGATCTCATAGGCGACTGCCTCGATGAGAAAAAATTTCCTGAGGGTCAGTGCTTCCCTTATTTTGCGGTACACCGCACCATAATCGATGGTTTTTGTAATATCGTCATTTCTGGCTGCATCGCTGTAGTCAAAGCATAGTTCCGCATCGACCTCATATTTCGCTCCGACCGTATGCTCTTCGCGCAGCACTCCATGGTGAGCATAGAAGACCATGTTTATCAGCCGGACGCATGAACGTGAGTGCTGTGACATATCAAAAACAGTTCAGTTGTTCAGTCATGGGGATCTCTACTTTATGTTGAGCCCCGAAGAATCGGGAAGGATTTCGAGCACTGTCCAAATCCCGACTGTCGGGAAATCGCGAGATAAACATAAAGAGGACCCTCTCCATTAAAGCTAACAATGTTAATCACAAAACGCTGAAATCAAAACCGAAAAAACGTAAATTCTCCGTTCCTTCGGTTCCATTGTAATGAACAGGAAAATACCGGGTTGAGATGACTTGAGAGAGCCTGATGGGGCGTGTGCTCTATGGTAAAAAAGTGTTACCTTTAAAGCGCCCGGTGAGCCAAACCGGCAGAACTATTATTTTTAATTGTATCAAGTACGCCGATTATGATCAAGGCTCGAAATGATTTTTACGAAGGATGTCGATCAAGAGCTATTATGCTTGCTCTTGAGGAAGATCGTTATACGGGTGATATCACCACCCTCGCAACAATTGAACCCCGTCAACAGGGTAGTGCTCAGATAAAGGCCAAGGAGGCTGGTATTGCTGGCGGTGTTGACGTTGCCGTGCAGGTTTTCGCAGCCTGTGATCCAGAGCTTTCGGTAGTGCAGCATCGCAGGGATGGTGAAGCTGTCCAGCCAGGTGACATGATTCTTGAAATCAAGGGAAAGCTTGCGCCGCTGCTTATCGGCGAACGTACTGCGCTTAATTTCATGCAGCGAATGTCAGGTATAGCGACCAGAACCAGGGTTTTTGTCGACATGATCAGTCATACTGCCGCCAAAATTCTCGATACACGGAAAACCGTTCCCGGACTGCGCTATTTTGACAAAGAGGCTGTTCGAATCGGCGGCGGAGTAAATCACCGTTTCGGACTGTTCGACATGATTCTCATCAAGGATAATCATATTGACGCATCGGGAGGCATTGCTCCTGCAATCCGCCGTGCACAGATATACCGTGAAAAACAGAAGCTTGATGTCAAGATAGAAACAGAGGTGCGAACCATGGACGAGTTGAGCAGAGCGCTGGTTTGTGTACCGGATATCATTCTGCTCGATAACTTTACCACCGACCTGATGAAAGAGGCTGTTGATTATGTCAAGACAGCCTGCAGCAGCGTGCTGCTTGAAGCCTCCGGCAATATCGGTATACACAACGTGCTGAAAGTGGCAGAAACCGGTGTGGATTATATCTCTGTAGGCGAATTGACGCACAGCGTCAAAGCGCTTGATCTTTCAATGACAATCCAGCTTGTCTGAAAGGTGCGGGAACATGGAAATTGGTGTAGACATCGTAGATCTTGACCGGATTGAAAAGGTATACAGCCGGTATGGTTTGAAGTTTCTGCAGAGATTTCTTTCCGAAGAGGAGATAGCCGTCTGCCTGCGTAAACCTCAGGTGATCGCAAGTATTGCCGGTAGGTTTGCCGCCAAAGAGGCCGTCGTCAAAGCGCTTGGAACAGGATTTTCATGCGGCGTGCACTGGAAAAGTTTTGAAATTCTCAACGACGGTCGTGGTCGTCCGTTTGTGCGGCTTTTAGACGCCGATTGTTTTCCTGCAGGAAGTGCCATTAAAATTTCAATTGCACATGACCGGCATTCGGCCGTTGCTACAGCTCTGATTTACACGGAGTAATGAAAAGAAAGGATAAAAAAGACTCAAAGGGCGGCAAGGATAAATAAAAAAGGCAGGAGTTTTAGAGCAAACTCCTGCCTTTTTTTGTAATGCAATTCGGCTGATCAGGCGTGGCGGGCCGGGATAGCGGTCTCTTCCTCGGTGATCGTTACCTTCGACTTGATGATCTCGTAGATCTTGTCTTTAAGAATGGTATCGGTGATGTAATCCCTGAACTCTGCAGAGAGATAGGTGTTCAGAAGATCTTCAGCATTCATCGATGCATTTTTGCCTGCTTCTTTTTCAGCATATGCCTTAATGTCTTCGTCTGTTACCGCAAGGCTGGAGAGTTCGGCGATTTTCTGGCTGATAAGAAGCCAGCGGGCATGCTTTTCTGCGTTCGGCAGCATGGCAAGACGGAACTGTGATTCGTCAAAGGATTTCGGGAAGCTGCCGCCCATCTGACGTTTGGCATTCTCCACCAGCATCTTCGAGAACGATTCGACCATCGATTTCGGCGCAGGAACCGGATTCTCTTCGATCAGTTTGGCTGAGATCGATTCGAGAAGATCCTCTTCTGATTTCGCTGTAAAATGCTGTGCGATCTGGATTTGGACATCACTGGTAAAGTCGGTTACTGTTTCAAACCGGCTTCCGGTGATCTCCTTGACCAGGTCATCCGTCAGTTCAGGAAGTTCGAGACGCTTGACTTCGCTGATGGTAACACGGAAAGTGGTCGCTTCGGTATCTGCATCCTTCGGCTCGGCGGTAACATCGACGACTTCGCCGGCTTTTTTACCGGTAAGCGCATTGCGGAATGGATTATCCTCGGGCAGGTACTCGAGGCTGAAATGATGGTTTTCGGTTATCTGATCTGTTTCCGGTTCGCCATTGTCATTGAGGCGGCTGACATCGCCAATTACTGTGTCTGTGGACGAGGAGGCCTCATCGACACTGATCAGTGTACCATGTCCCTTGAGAATCAGGTTTATTTCACGCTGGACCTCTTCATCGGTCACATTGTAGCGTGCCTGGGTGAAGGTGTATCCGCTGTAATCTTTAAGTTCAAATTCAGGATGGATCTCATAGGAGAGCCGTATAGTCAGCTGATCAGGGTTAAAGGTGAAATCAATCAGCTGTGCACGGCTTGCAGGTTTGATATTTTCGGCATCGACAATTTCACCGAAATATTTAGACGCCATTTTTTCAGCAATGTTAGCCTCAATCGACGGGCCTGCGAGTTTCTTGATCAAGCCGGCAGGTGCATGTCCTTTTCTGAATCCTTTGATCTGGACAGTTCTCTTAGCTTCTTCGAGTTCCTGGTTATATTCGGCACCGAATTCTTCTGCGGAAAGAATGATTTCCACTTCCTGTTCGGTTTCGCTGACGTTCTTGATATTCTTTTGCAAGGCTCTCTCTGGTTAATTAGTAATTGTGCAAAATGTAAAGTTAAGAAGATACGAATTAATCCTCTTTTATAAAAGATAAGCTCCCGTGGCGCACGGTTTACCGTTTCGGCTTATAGACCAGTGTTGAGAACGGCGCATCCTGCAGTATTTTCGCGGCGGCATTGGCGATATCCTGCGGCGTGACAGCTTCTATAGCGGCTGTTTTTTCAGCGGGGTCAATAAAACGGCCAAAATAGGCAAGGTCCGAAGACGTTTGTGACATTCGGCGTGTCATCTTCTCCATACCCATGATATGGCTTCCGAGCAGTTTCGTCTTCGCCGCTTGAACCTCCTCCGGGTCAGGATGCTTCAGTGCATCGCTCTGGAGCAGCTCCCTGATAAGATCAAGGGTGAGTTTTGTTTTGTTGCTGTCCGTTCCGGCATAGATGTTCAGCGCAGTCAGATCATCATAAAAAGTGATTGATGAGTAGACGTTATAGGCAAGTCCCCGTTTTTCTCGAAGCTCAAGATTGAGCATGGAGCTCATGCCGTTACCGAGCATGGAGTTGAGCGCAAGCAGGCTGTAAAAGAGCGGATCATGGCGTTCGATCGCGGTGCCGAGCACGATCTGCGCCTGAAAAAGTTGTTTTTTCAGTGAGAGATCAAACGGAGTATAGTGTTCATCAAGGAACGGCTGGCGCACATACCGTTCACCGGCCGGTTCGTCAAGCGATCCGAGAAAGCGCTCACCAAGTTTCAGAATATCGTCATGCGTTACCTTGCCGGTTGCCGTGAGCAGCATATTGCGGGGCACATAGTGATCGCGCATGAAATTTTTCAGGTCGCCGTCCGTGAAATTTTCCACACTTTTTTCCGTACCCAGAATTGGTCTGCCGAGCGGGTGAACAGGAAATGAGCGCAGGTCAAACTCCTCAAAAATGAGTTCTTCAGGCGTGTCGTTGACACTGCTGATCTCCTCGATAACCACCTCTTTTTCCTTTTCTATCTCTTCCGGAGGGAAAATCGGGTCACAAACAAGATCCGAGAGCAGTTCAAATGAGGGTTCGAGGTGTTCTTTAAGGCAGCGCAGGTAAATGCAGGTTTGTTCCTTGGTGGTATAGGCGTCAAGGTAGCCGCCGTTTTTTTCGATGTTTCTTGCGATATCCAGATAGGTGCGCTTCCTGGTACCTTTAAAAAGCGCATGTTCGATGAAATGAGCCAGCCCGGGAGCACCTTCGGGATCATCGCGCGAGCCGGAATTGATCTGTATGCCGAGCGTTATACTGTCAACATAGGGGACTGTATCGGTTACAACCATTAAGCCGTTCTGCAGCAGATCCTGTTGTACAGGCTGATATGAGAAGGGTGTCGCCTGATGCTGCTTGTTTGCGTTTGTCATTACGAATTTTTTTTTCTCTTGCTTATAACAGGAATTGAATGCAATGTAGTTTTAATTCTTATTTTTATGAACAGTGAAGCTTTGCCGTCAATCTTACCTTGTCAGCCCGGGCCTGTTTCACAGGCAGTGATTATCGAGAGTACGGGCATATTTTGCACCGGTATCTGTATAGACGGTTGTTCCCGGAGGTTTCACCCGGGGGCTTCTATTTAATTAGTCGGAAGAATAAATAAATAGAGGTCCCAACCTTATGGTTTACGGGATCAGAAAGAGGGAAATATTCAGCGCTTAATGCCCAACTCATCTATTGTCATAACCGGGGCTTCCGGATATATCGGCTCCCAGATTCTTCTCGCGCTTCTCTCCCGGTTTTCCGGGCAGTTCAGCATCAGGGTGATTGCCCGGCGTAGCTCTGACTGCTCCTTTCTTGACGGACTTCCGGTGGAAATCGTCAGGGCCGATATTCTTGATCCACTTGCTCTTATCGAAGCGTTCAAGGGTGCCGACACGGTTTTCCACTGTGCGGGACTTATTGCTTACACGAATAATTTCCGTAACGCGCTATATGAAACCAATGTGGTTGGTACCAGGAATGTTGTTAACGCCTGTATTTTCAACAACGTTCGCCGTCTTGTTCTGACCAGCTCCATTGCCGCTGTCGGCTCTACCGAAGATGGCTCACAGGCCGATGAGTCAACAACATTTCAGGAGTGGCAGCGCCGTAACGGTTACATGGAGTCCAAACATCTTGCCGAGCTCGAGGGGCTCCGCGGGGTTGCTGAAGGGCTCGATGTCGTAATGGTCAATCCCGGAGTCGTTATCGGTATCGACAGCGATAACCCTGCTTCAGTCAGCTCTTCGAATGACGTGCTGAGGCTGATCTACAAGGGGAAGCTGCCTGTCTATCCATCGGGAAGTACCGGCTTTGTTGATGTCCGCGATGTGGCCGATGCTCATATTGCAGCATGGCAGAAGGGACGATCAGGCGAGCGTTACCTTGCTGTCGGCCATAACCTCTCGTTCCTGGAGCTTTTCGATCGACTTGGAAGCATTGCGGAAAGCAGCATCGGATCGCACTTCAAGGTGCCTGACGGCCTGGGTTTTCTGGCCGGTCTTGGAGGTGAACTCTTCTCGGTCATCACAAACTCGCCCTCATTTATCAGTCTGGAAAGCATACGCATTGCATCAAGACCCCTATCATATAATAATAACCGTTCGCAGCAGGAGTTGAACCTGCGTTACCGGGAACTTTCAGAAACGTTTATGACCATTATAACCTGAAGGTTCCGCTCTTTCCCCAATTTTTTAATGCTTGTGCGCTATGGATACCAAAAAAATCGAACAGAAAACACCCGTTGTCGATCCGGCAAAGCTGAAACAGCTCAATCTGGCTGTTGATGCCCTTGAAAAACAGTTTGGCAAGGGCGCCATCATGCGTCTCGGCGACAGCTCGGCGGTCATGCAGGTACTCTCCATATCTACAGGATCGATGACGCTTGATTTCGCTCTTGGAGTCGGCGGCCTTCCCCGCGGCCGGGTAACTGAAATATATGGACCGGAATCTTCGGGAAAAACAACCCTCG